>Ga0315268_10000649_pt1 | contig 40301 bp, 51 predicted proteins | sample C1_top_MG_FD_204535 | JGI IMG/M metagenome (GOLD analysis project Ga0315268, IMG submission 204535) | Sediment microbial communities from Yellowstone Lake, YNP, Wyoming, USA - C1_top | ecosystem: Environmental > Aquatic > Freshwater > Lake > Sediment | place: USA: Wyoming | collected 2017-08-01
CGACGCGATAAACAGCCCCGAAAGGCCTCTTCCTTCCGGAATTGTCAAGCCAAGTGAAGCAGTCTCATTCGCCTTGATCCTCGCAGCGTTCGGGCTACTCTTCGCGGCCTACTCTGGCCCGTGGACTCTTCTCATTGCCTTCCTCAGCGTCTGCATAATGGTAGCCTACAATGCGAGAGTCAAGAAGCTTGGTCTGCTGGGCAACGCGTTTGTCAGTGCCAACGTCGCCGTCCCGTTCATTTATGGAGGTTTCGCGATTGGTCATCCGACATGGTCACTTGGAATCTTCGCGACCTTAGCCTTCTTGTCCAGCATGGGACGCGAGATAATGAAAGGCATTGTTGACGTGCAGGGAGACTCAGCGAGGGGAGTAAGGTCAGTGGCCGCGACTAAGGGCAACTCTCGAGCGGGAAAAGAGAGTGCCCTTCTAATTCTGCTCGCAGTAGCTCTCAGCGTCCTGCCAATCATTCTCGGGCTAGTCTCATTGTACTACATTCCACTCGTGGTGATTTCCGATGTGGGATTCCTGGCGACCTCGTACTCAATCGTATCGAACCCGACACCGCTCAACGCGAAACGCAACAAGAATTTCATACTTGTATGGATGACGTTCGGTCTCCTCGCGTTCATCGTAGGCACAATATGAGCACGTGTAGCTCGATTCGCGTCCCTCTCATCGCCAGCACGCTCTGCAAAGGTTTTTATCATATCAAAACTGTAATCGTTCGATTGGAAGGCGGACTTATGAAATCCATGAGAGTCAATCACGTAGCGAGACTTCACGGTTTCGAGTCACGAGGAAAGAGAAAGCTATCCAAGGAAATGATAACATCCTTTCCGAGAGAGATAGTTGGAACCTTCGCTCACCTTCCGAAGGTTTTCAAGAAGGTCGACATGGACCGCCTGATGGGTGACAAGATCTCCAGAAGCATGAAGTGGCGTTACATCAGACGAATGGAACGCCTCGGGATAGTAAAGCACGCTACGAAGAAGTACTACAGGAAAGTGTATGATACGATCTCCGACTGGATGGAGAAGGACGCGATTCCACAAGTCCGCCGCATGGAATCACTCCTCGAGGTCGAAGCGAAACACTAGCGCTTGCTGAACTTCTCCAAAAGCTCCTTCGCACGATCGGCCCGCACTTTGCGTTCAGCAACCATCTGCTCCGCTATTTTGTCAATCAGATCTCCCGTAGCGCCCGCGTTAATTGCAACATTCCGGGCGTGAAGGCCCATGTGCCCCCGCTGAATGCCCTCAGCAGCCAGAGCGCGCAATGCTGCAAGGTTTTGAGCTAGCCCGACGGACACTATTATTTCAGCTAGCTCCTTCGCCGACTTGATCCCGAGAATCTTCACTGCAACCTTCGCGACAGGATTCGTGGCAGTCGCTCCGCCGACTATCCCAACCGCCATAGGCATCTCAAGCGTTCCAACGAGGTCGCCGTCGGTGTTCTTCTCCCATGTGGTCAGCGAAGTGTAGTGTCCAGACCTTGCAGCGTAGGCATGTGCCCCAGCTTCAATCGCCCTCGTGTCGTTCCCGGACGCCAAAACCGTCGCAGTCACGCCGTTCATTATTCCCTTATTGTGAGTCGCACAACGAAACGGGTCCGCAACAGCAAACGCGTACGCTCTAACAATTCCGTCCGCAACCTCTTCCCCTCCCAGCGCTTCTTTCGCAAACACCGCTTTGGATCGCGCCAACCGTTTGACGGCGAGGTTGGAGATTATTCGAAGGTGCACATGTCCGCCTGAAACTTGCTCGATCATAGGTGCCACCGCTTCCGCCATTGTGTTCACAGCGTTCGCACCCATCGCGTCGCGACAATCAACAAGCAGCTCAGCGATCACCATCTTGCCAAGGAAGGTGTCGATGATTCTGACTTCAAGGTCTCGGGCCCCTCCGCCGAGTGAGACGAGGACGGGGTCCTGATCGTTAGCTTTCTTGAGTATCTGTTCCTTGTGTGCTAGGATTTCGAATCTCGCCCTATGGGCGTCATGGATTCCCACGACCTGAATCTGTCCGATCATTATTGGCTCGGTTGAGTTTGCGTGGAACCCGCCCTTGACTCTCGCCATCTTCGCGGCGTTGCTTGCCGCAGCGATCACGGATGGTTCTTCGATCGCCATCGGCACTAGAACATCTTTGCCGTTGATGAGGAAGTTAACGGCCACGCCCAGCGGAACTGGCATCACGCCAACTACGTTCTCGACCATGCGGTTCGCCACATCGAAGCTAAGTGCTCCGGGCTTCTCGAGGAGCGCAGCTTCCTCGTTCGACAGGCCCGCGAACTCCTTAACGACCTTGATCCGCTCCGGGACGGGTAACTTGTAGAAACCTGAAAACTCGGAACTTCTGCTCATCAATGCATCACTGCCACTCGTGATCCCAGATTCGAATGTAGTTGTTGGCGCATACATTCAATCAATGGCCGTAAAACCTCTCTTCTCCGCTTTAGTTCGCCCTGTTGCTTCTTGTGGCGTATTTAGCAGGTTCGAATCCGCGTTGCGTCAACCACTGATACGTAGCGCCTGTAATCACCAAAGGCGCTCTGCGAAGTTCATCTACGGTTCTTGAACCAGTCAGGAACATGGCGTTCCTCATTTCCTCAATGACCGCGCTAAGACGCTCCTCTGCGGCTCTCTCTCCTGTGGCGGCTGACTTCAGCATGGGAAGCGCGAGTCCACCATAGTGGGCGCCTAGAGCGATTGCCTTGGCGATGTGAAGGCCGCTGCGCACGCCACCCGAAGCGAAGACCTTCAGCCTAGTTGAATTGGCGACTTCCACGATGCTTGGAACGGTCGGTGTTCCCCAGTCCCAGAAGGTTGTTCCAAGCTGCATCTGGAGCGTGTATCTTTTCGCCTTCGCGCGGTAGTACTCAACCCCCGCCCAACTTGTCCCTCCTAGACCTGAAACATTGATCCCCTTCACTCCCACCCGCTCCAAGGCCTGCGCCGTCTCCATCGATATACCCGCACCCGTCTCTTTGACCAAAACAGGCACCGAGAGCGCGGATACCAACCCTCCGATGTTCTTTATCATGTTCCGGAAGTCTGTCTCGCCTTCGTACTGCACCGACTCCTGCAAGGCATTCAGGTGGATGAACAGCCCGGTCGCGCCGATCATGTCCACCGCCTTCTTCGCACGATCTATGGCGTCCTCGCGCGCGATCTGCGGGCATCCTAGGTTCGCGAACAGCGGAATCGATGGGGCAACATCCCGCGCAACACTATATGTCCGTGCGAGCTCTTCGTTCTCGATTCCAGCCCTCTGACTACCAACGCCCATCGCAATGCCAAGCTTCGCGGCCACTTTTGCCAACGTTCGATTGATTTTTGCGGCAAGTGGCGTTCCGCCCGTCATTGACTCGATCACGAGGGGGGCCTTCAGCTTGTGGTCGAACATGTCTGTCGATAGGTCGATCTCGTCCCGGTCTATCTCAGGCAACGCCTTGTGAACGAGGCGGACATCATCGAAACCCGTCGGAACATGTGACTGGACATCCTCATTCAGTGTGGTCTGAATGTGGCTGAGTTTCCGCTTGGCCGTCTGGTTGTTGGTGTGAGGCATCTGTCCCTGCTCCGGCGATGGCAAGGCCTGTCCGCCTATTTGAATGAGCGTTACGCTCTCGGAGCAGCTAACAGATCTTCGGGTTTGCTCTGCAAGAATACAAGCCCGAGTAAAGATAGGAAGAATCGTGAGAAAGACGAAGGCGCGATTCTGAAGCCGGGAAAGGCACCTATAGAGTGGGTTTGATGATGGACACGGTACCGGCAGTTGCGTCAACGACTAGCCGGTCACCTGTTGAGATCTTCTCCACGGGTATTCGATCGATGCACGGGATGCCCGCGATTATCGCTCCAGTAGCCACGATTGTTTCCGTTTCCTTATTCACTATAGCCAGAGGAGCCTGGTTGTTCTTTGCGAGTCCGTAGATCACGTACGATCCAACGGTTGATCCCTTGCCGCAAGGGAAGACGAGGATCTTGCCCTTCACAGACTTCCCCTCAAGTTCATGCCCCTTCTCTATGAACAGCCCGCTCTTCGCGTCGATTCCACCATAGAACCCTATTGGTTCCTTGGAGACAAGGCTCTCGCCCTCGGCTTTTCCGGGGCTGATCGTTCGACCTTTCAGGACTTCCATTCTAGGTCACCTGCTGAAGCAACGTCTCAAGCCTCGCGAACACGACGTTCTGTTTGCAGAAGCCTGGAAGATAGTTTGCGGCTTTGCCCGAGTTCACAGCCGTCGTCTTGTATCCCATGCTTTCAATCGGCGAAACCACCATACACGTGTCGGCCACGATCTTTCCTCCAGCTGCCTCGATCGTTTGAGTGAATCCCATCCTGTTCGCGGCCTCCTTGACCATTCGTGAGGTGCAGACCCATAGTGGCTTTCGTAGCTTCTTCCCCTCGACCTTGTGCGAGATGGTCATGATCTCCTTCAGTGAGGCGTGCGGGCATCCGATGATCACGATGTCAGGCTCCTTTCCTGTTGAGAGCTTCGAGAATGTCTCGTCCAACTCCTTGCCTGTCACCGAGAACTTCTCCAATCCCTCGGTGTTCATGAGATGGGCTTCGGGGGTTAGATTCTCGACGTGATAGAGCGCCACGGCGCCGGACGCTGCCATGGCCGCGCCCAGTGCCTTCAACTGGTCCGTATCGGCATCTTTGATCCCCCGGAAGAAGGGAATACGATTCTTCACCTGTTTGCCGACCACGTAGCCGAGTGCTCCGAAATCCGCGTTGTCCTCGAGTGTGGCGTCCACATCTACGAGAACTTGGGGCTTTCGGTTTCCGTCCAAGTGGAGACCGTAGTTCGGGGTGACGCCACATATTGAAGCAGCTAAGGCAGATGGACCTCCCTCCCGGTTTGTTCTCGCGCCTATGACCGAGTTCGAGAAGGAAATCGCTGAAGACTCGGACCATGCAATGTGCTCTCCGAATCTCGGAAGATTCCCAGCCAGGTAAGGGGTGCAGGTTGCGCTCACAACTATGCCCATCTTCTTGAACGCGCTCATGATACGGAGCTGCTTCTCAGCGAAATCCTTCGGCACGTTCAGCGCCTGCCAATCCTCAATATCCATCCCCGCCGGATTCAGGAAGGTTACAATCTTGGCGACCGCGCCCTTCCCCGCGTAGTCTTCCAGAAACTCAACGCCGGGGTCGCCTATCGATTTGTACGAGACCCCCGCGACTTGCGCGGAGCCTACTGGAATCATCTTGTCGGCTCCGTAGATATCTCCCAGGTTGACAAGCAGGCGGAACATTCGCTCCATGACTTCTCCGTTCTCGCCAGAGAGTATCCGTTCTTCTGCGTTGGTAAGATGCATGTTCAGAGTCAGCTCCGATCTTCACGCGGAACGTAATCGTCGAGGTTCAGCTTCATTGGGAGATCGGGGCGCCTGAACTCCTTCTTTCCCGCCTCGGGTATGGTTAGGTCGAATCCCACCTTGCAGGTCATCTGCGTATCCATGTCCGAAGACGGATCCAACGAGGAACCCTTCTCTTTCTTCGTGATCATGTTCTTGTCAGCTTGAAAGCGCGTGGCCATCGCCCACTCTACGTCGTTCGGGTCGTGAATGTTGATGTCGTCGTCCACGATGAACACATGCTTCATGGACTTGTGCCCCTTGAACGCGGCCTCGATGGCTTTCAGACCGTCATCAGGATTCTTCTTGTGTATGCTTACGACTCCGTGGAGCCAGGAACAGCCGCCCGGCGTTATCAGAACGTCTTTGGCATCACACACCTTTGCAACTTCTCTGAAGATTGTAGGCTCTCTGGGCATTCCCATCAGTACCTTGTGCTCAAGTCCACCCGGCAAGAGCGCGTGATACATCGCGCGTTTCTTCACGAAGATCTTCTTCACCTGCGCAACTCTTTGCTTGCGGACGATGTCGAACGTTTCCGTCAGATCAAGGAAAGGCCCCTCATCATGCATCTCCCCCGTCAATTCAGCGATGATCACGATGTCCGAGGGTGGAACCAGCTGGCCGTTGAGTTGCACGAGTGGCGTCTCCTCCAGCGCGTTGGCGATGTCGGCCTCGCTCAGGCCGAGATCGACTGAAATCGCTGCACTAACAAGCACCTGTATCGGTGAGGAGACGCAGAATGCGAATTCCTTCAACCCCCGCTTAATGTAGGCGTCGAAATGCCTCTCAAGAATTCGCAGCACAAGGCGATCCTTCCCGAGAATCTCTGCACGATGGTAGGAGAGATTGACGCCGTACTCTTTATCATAACACGCGACGATACCTGACGAGAAGTAGGGCCCAGGATCCTTCGGATAATGCGTCAACACCGGCAGCTTGCCCAGGTCTGCCCCAATATCCTCGTAGCCAACCGCTTCAATCGTCCCAGCCTTCTTCGGATGATCGATCGCGTCGGCGAGTCTTGCGATGAGCTGGCTTCGACTCGTGCCCAAGCCGGTCGCCACCAGATCGCGCGTTGAGCAGACATTGGCCACGATTGGCATCTTGAATCCTTTGACGTTGTCGAACAGCAGCACGCGGCCATCAAGCATCTTCATCAAAGTCGAGATTTCATACTTGGTGTCCACTGGCTTGCTAATCCTAGTCAACTGTCCTTTCTTGTCAAGCACGTTCACGAAATTCGCTAAATCCAATAATACACACCGAAAGGGATAGACAGGCTCTGTCTAGATTCCAATCGTCGTGCGCAGGGCTTGAAAACCCTTCTTCTCAATTTCAGCGGCGACACGCTCTTGGAGATCTGGGCCAGGTGTGAGGGCAACCATGTAGCCTCCTCGCCCTGTGCCTGTCATCTTCGCTCCCAGCGCTCCACAGTCACGCGCCAAACCGACGAGCATGTCGAGTTCATTGCAGGAGACACCGATCTCTTGCAGCAACTCATGATTCCTGTTCATCGAGGCGCCGACCTTTGCTAGGTCGAATGCCTCGAGCTCTGTCCGTGCGTCCTGCACCAGCCGCGCGGCGCTTTCGAAGATGGGCGCATATCTATCCGGCTCCTTCTCCTTCCGTTCCTTCACACCAGCAACTACCATCTTAGTATCGGCCACGATGCCGGTGTTGCCCATCACGATCTCCACGGGTTTCTTGAGCTTCATTCGTTCCATGCGCTGCTGGTTTGCTTCTCGCTTGTACCAGATGAGTCCGCCGTATGTCGCAGCCGTGTTGTCGATCCCGGATGGGGTACCATGGTAACCCTTCTCTCCCTCGTACGCAACCTCGTTCACGCGTTCATCCGAATAGCCGAGTGCCAGCTCATCCGAGAAACCTCGAGCTATGGCTGCGCACGAGGCGGCGCTGGCTCCAACTCCACTTGCCGCGATCAAGTCGCCGCCGAGAGTTACCCTGAACCTGTTTCGCTGTGTGTCGATTCCCATGAACTTCAGCATTCTATCAAACGATTCCTTCTGTTCACCCAGCTTCTCAGCCTTGTACCCCGGCGTTTCAGGCCTGTTATCAACAATCTCGGCTCCCAACCCGCTCAGTCTCTCAACAAGCGCGGTCGTCTTCGACCCGATTGCCGAGGCGATGGCCGGAAGACCGTAAACAACGAAGTGCTCGTTGAAGAGAATGACCTTCCCGTAACCTACTCCCTTTCCCAAGATTCATCGGTCCATCTTGATTTCCGTCGTGCTAATAGAAAAGCCGAACGGAAGCGCATGATCAGAGTTCTGTGTTCTTGGGCAACTGGAACCTTTTGTGACCGAGATACGGAAAAGGAATTTACGAGCCATAACGCAACGTAGAGGTAAGGAACCCTGATGAGAGTTCGCGCCATCGGACTTACCCTTGCCGCGATCGGGTTGATTCTCGTAGCCAGTGGCCTAGTAGTGGGTTCGACGGAGCGAGCGGTCGTCGAGAGACATTCATGGCAACCAAGGAAACTGAGCCTCGCAATCCAACCTAGATCATATGTCACCATTCAATTGAACGGGACACGAAGCTACACCTACTGGAGAAGTCTCTGGAAACCAGAGGTCCGTTCGACTTGGGGTTGGAACCACACATTCTACTGGGATGTGAACATAACATCTGGGCGAATCCTATTCTTGCAGCTTAGCGAGCGAGACTTCAAGTGCTGGGTCGAGCATGAGCCTCGATGCGCCCGGGTGGAGGGTACACCGACCGGCGGGTTTGGCGCATACAATATACCTTGGTTGACTAAGGAAGAATTCGGCAAGCCGGTCATAGTGCTGATCAATAACAGCACGAGTCAAGCGACTGCGGAGGCAACCGTTGCCGAGTTCTGGTCTGAATACGTGAATCTGAACGTTCAAAGTGGGCTTGTGTTACTCGGCTTTGGTCTGACACTGTCAGTAACTGGTATCTTGTTTTTGCGAAAGCAGCAGCAACCGAAAGGTGACGAGCTCCCAGAGCAACCGCAGAAGCAACAGTCACTCCGCAAAACGTAGTCTGTGTTGGCTAGAATAGGTGTTGATCGAGCGTGCGAGCTGAGCCGCCCACTTCGCTCCTTATGACTGGGACATGGACCTGGGTCTCGATGTCGTCGCACACCTTCTGCAAGTACTCGGGCTGAGTGTTCAGGAACACTGATGGGCCAGTGTCGAGTGAATACCAGACCGGAATGCCCTCGTCTTCACGCATGGCACGGACTCGTCGTATTACGCTGATTGTCTCGGGAGCGACGAGGACAAGGCGTTGTGTACCCGTCATGGTGACAGAGTGCAAGCTGAGTGAATCAGCCTCGGCAAGAGTACACACCTCGTTCAAATCGCCTTTCTTTATCGCTCGAATCATCTTTGGAATGGCGGCCTTCACGTCCTTCACTCTCGCCGTGAAGAATGGTGAACTCACGGACTCCGAATGCGCCATGTCCGTCTTGACGGGCGAGGGCATGGGAACAATCCCCATCGCTAGCCGGACACGGGTTCCATCATCCAGCTGCTGTGCATATGATCGACCGTTCCTGTTCGCGTACCAGATCGCGAAGCCCCCGACGAGACTTCTGCTCGCTGATCCCGCTCCCAAGCGGGCAATTTCGCTAAGGCGAGTGAGATTGATTTTCAAATTGAGCGCGTTGCTCGCGGCGAGGGCGATTGACGCGAACGCAGACGCAGAGAACCCCACGCCCTTGGCATTCGCGAGGTTGTTCTTACTGGCGATCTTGACGTGGTCGCGGCTCTTTGCGAGTTTGCGCAAAGCGTCGACGACATTCATCACTCGCTCGTATTCGGTCCCTTTCGCGAGAGCGCCATTGATCTCAACCACATCCTGATCGTGTTGAGGCCCGAACTCGACCGTAGCTGTCGTGGTCAGTTCTTTGGCGCATACGGAGATGCTATCGTGGAACGGAAGCCTGAGCTTCTTGTTCTTGAGCCCATGATACTTGAGAAGCCCTTGGATTGTGTGAGCGCATGCCGTGGCCTTACCCAAAAGAAAACCCCCTCAAATACAGAATTTTCAGACATCAAAATCTCCTTTTCAGTACCAATATAAGCCTTCGCCGAACGCTTCGCGTGACCTCCTCACACGACGAAGCGAGCTGTGGCGTAACCGGCTACTCTCTGTAGAAGACCAAGGATGAGTATCCGACGACGGCGGTCTTGTCGCCTGTGATGTCGCCGCTAGTCTTGTGCGTGAGGAGCTCAGCACGTACTCCACCAACCATCTTCGCGGCTGCCATCAGGGTTGTAATTGGTCCGTAGCCGCACATTGTTACCTTGCCCATCTCGCCGAGCTCATTGAGCGTCGCTTCGTCCAGTTTGACTATTGCGTCGATCGCAGATTGATCCTTCCTGTTGGCGGAGTCATGGGATTCATAGTGAGTGAAGTCGCTTGAGGCCACAATCAGGATGTCTCGGTCCTCGAATTGTTGAACAATGCTCTTGGCGATCTCGCGGCTTGTTTGAAGGTCCTGCATCATCATGCAGATCGGAACAAACTTCGCCTTGTCTCCGAAGAGGAATTGAATGAATGGCAGTTGCACTTCGATGGAGTGTTCGCTTGCGTGAGACGATTCGTCAACGTCCAGAATGTCGCTTCCTTTTTGAATTTTCTTCGCGGTTTCGCTTTCGACTTGTGTTGCTCCGAGGGGTGTCTCCCAAGTACCCTCGGTGAGTATCGAGACTCCGCTTCCCACTCCTGTGTGATTCGGTCCTAGGATTACGAATACGTCTGGCAGGCCGTCGCCGGCTATGCGGTTGAATCCGTTTGCGGCGACGGGCCCTGAGTACATGTATCCTGCATGAGGTGAGACGATTCCGAGGATCTTGCGTGGGCCCTTCGTAACCAACTTGGGGACATGTCCCGGCCCGAATCGATGAGTGAAGCACTGAGTGATCTGTTCTGTCAGGTCCTGTTTAGTTCCGGCGTAGAAAGCGTTAGCGACATAGGGCTTTCTTACTTTCAAAGCTCGCCGCCCGATCTAGGGGCGATTGCTGCAAGCTTGGTTTCAAAGTCGTCAACGGTTGCAGTTATCGTTTCATCTTGAGCTAGTTCTCCCCGCTGCCGGAGAACTTCACGTGCGAGCAGCCAGTACACCATCGCGAGCGCGCGCCGGCCCTTATTGTTGACCGGGATCGACAGGTCGACTCCGCTGAACACGTTATCTGTATCGCAGAGGGCAATAACTGGAACGCCAGCGCTTGAGGCTTCCTTGATCGACTGCCAATCGGCCCTAGGATCTGTTACCATTATGACCTGAGGATCGGCGTGATAGGGTTGCAGTGGATTGGAAATCAGTCCCGGCATGAAACGTCCTACTATGGCAACAGTCTTAGTGATGTCGCAGAACTTCTCAACCGGAGTCTTTCCGTAAAGCCTCGACGAAACAATCAGCGTTCGCTCTGGTTCGAAGCGCGCTACAAAGCGTGCAGCCAGCCTGATCTTCTCATCAGTCTTCCCGATGTTCAGGATGAAGAGCCCGTCCGGTCTTACTCGGTAAATGTAAGGCTCCATATCCCCAGTCTTGATCCTCGTCCCAATGTGCAGACCTGCCGCGAGTAGTTCTTCTAGCGGGAGGAGCAAATCCTCGGACTTTGGCATTCCCTCTTTTTCTTCAACTTCAGACATTCGAATTCACTATTCCTAGTCTACTCGAATTGCGCCCGTCTCTTCGCCGTAACCTGAGCGTAGCGGAGCAGGTCGTCGACAACGTCAACCTGTGAAATGAACATGCGCCGACAGCAGTACCTGTCCATGCCGAGGTCGTCGAGGACCTTCTTCGGTCTCTCGCCTGCCTTGGTCCGTCGGGCGAACTCCTCCCAACGGTCCGCGATCAGCTTTCCGCATGTGAAGCATCGAACTGGTATAATCATGTGCGTTACCCGATTACCTGTATGATTTCTGTTCTCGTCGCCGGGCTCCTGGCCCACCGAACTTCTTCGGTTCCTTCCTTCTCGGATCGCCAGCGAGCATTGTTCGATCGTAACCGATCATCGTCTTTCTCAGTTCGGAGCTTCGCGTCATCTTCTCTAACCCCTTGGCGATCGCCATACGCGCGGCCTCGGCTTGCCCCATGAAGCCTCCACCACTGACCTTGACGGTGAAGTCTAGCGACTTCCATCGCTCACCAGACAGCACAAGAGGCTCTGAGATTTTGACCCGAGCAATTTCTGGACTGAACGTTTGAAGTGGGATGCCGTTCACCACTACGTTTCCGCGTCCGGGTTTGATCATCGCACGTGCGATTGCAGTCTTTCTCTTTCCTGTTATGAGGACGATTCTTCTCTTCTCTGCCTTCTCGGGTTTCTCAGGCTTCTCTGCCTTCTCGATCTTCTCGGCTAATTCGCTCACTCTGGCTACCCTCCGATCTCCTTCGCTAACTCCTCTAATGTGATATACGGTGACGGCAATTTTGATGCGTCAGCTCCGGGCACTTTGAGCGGCGGTTTCTTGGAGTACTCGTCAGGAACGCCCATGAACACTAGGACTCGATGAAACGCAGCCTTTCCCTTCGCCTTCTTCCACGGGAGCATTCCTCTCACGACTCGGCGGAGGTACAAATCGGGTCGGCGTTGGTGGACGGGAGCATGCGACTGGGTTCCGAGCGTTCTGGTCTTCAGCCTATGCTTTGTCTCTGCAACCAAGCTCTTCCTCTTGCCTGAGATGACGGCTTTCTCAGCATTGAGTACTATGACCGTCTCTCCTCTGATCGCGCGTTTCGCAGCGAAGCTTGCGAGTCTGCCGAGAACTTGGTTCTTGGCATCAATCACTAGAGGTTCTCTAGACATCCGTTTCATCTCAGTATTTGGACTTTGGACCCGTTCGGGTATCTACCCACTAGGTCCTGTATGGTGAGGCATTTGCCGCCTTCGTTCTCGATCTTTGCCTTAGCGGTCGCAGAAAAGTGAAAAGCTCCGACGACCACGGGATGCTTCAATGCGCCGTCACCGAGAACCTTTCCCGGAACCAAGACGATGGCGTCCGCAGCTGACGCTCGCGAAATGTGATTTAGGTTAAGCGCGGCTCGTCGCGACCGTGGGCTTGACAATTGTTCCGCGACCGCATTCCATATTTCAGACTTAGTTTCCCGTGACTTGGTTTTGAGAAAACGGATCGTCTCGACGAGTTCTGGATTCGTAATCTTCCTGCGCACGCTGAGGCCCTCTCCTACTCCAGTCCCTTCCGAACGAGGTCGTTCAGCGCAACCGACTTCCTATCCAAGATCTTACCTGCTTCCGTCGCTATTCTTCTTGGCTGAAGAGCGCCGGTCGATTCAACGTAGAAGATGAACGAGGTTTCGTCTCCCTCGATCTTGATGGGTGCCGCCTTCTTTGAATCTACGGGGACCGCTTTCTCTACGCAGTCCATGCACATCGTGCACGCTAGTTCGTCTCGCACAGCGATCTTTGATTCTGGGTCGCGAACGTAGACATCCGTTGGGCAGATTCGAATTACCTCGTCCGGATTGGAGAGGTTGTCAGGGTTGAGCGTGACCTTTGGCAGATACTTGTAGGCGCAGGCGGAGACGGGTTGCCATTTGGCATGCTCGATGCCACGTCCAAGCCTCGCATAGAGTTCCAGTTTCAACCGCTGTCGAGGCCCAAGTTTAACGATGGGTATCCCTCCACTAACCGGAACCACGTCGGCCTCGGGCTTAAGGTCGGACGAATAGACCATGACAGGCTCGTCGAGCGCCTCAGCCTCAAGAGTAAAGGAGGCTCTGCACTTGCTGCAACCCAGCTCACTCTTACAGTCACAGTCTTCGGGAAGAACATACGCGTCGAGATCGGTCTTCAGCGGTATGAGGCCGAGTCTGTGGGCCATCACTTCATCGTAGAGAACCGAGGTGTTTTCTATAACTATCACGTCCTCGATCGCCATCGCCGGAACTTCCGCAATCATTGCGCGACGGAGAGCGTTGGCGTAGGCGTGTGCAGCCCCTTTCAAGAGGAAACGAAGGCTGTTTTCCTTTTCTTCCAGTATCTTGATGTCCAAGACCTACGGACCTCTCGCACGAAACACAGAGTCTCGTGGGCCGCACAGAACGTGGCGACTAATCCAAATTTGATCTCCAGGTCCGAGGTCCACGATATTTCCACTTCTTTTTTGAAGAGCTTTCCGAGGTAGCCTCTGCGGGGCTTATAAACTATTACAGACTTCACGAACAAATTCTCTCGCGAAATATTCTCGAAGAGTTAAATTTCACAGAATGCACGAACTCATCAAGCGATACCATTTGCTCGATATCACAACCATCGGATTGGTCTTAGTGATCGTCGGATTTGTTCTCGCATTTGTCGCGTTGATCCTGACGATCTCAAGGAAAGGTGGTCAGGGCGAAACAAAGAGCGCGGGCATTCTGCTCATAGGGCCGATCCCCATAATCTTCGGGTCTGACAGAGACTCAGTGAAGGTTCTCGTGGTCCTCGCGGTTGTCCTAATTGCGGTCTTCCTAGTCTTTATGGTAGTCCCAAGCCTCCTTCTAAATCGGTGAGGAAACGTGAACGCACCAGTCTGCACGCTATGCGGCCGCAACCCGTCAACCTACATTTGCCAGTCTTGCGGGAGAGTTGCCTGTCGGGATTGCTTCGACCCGTCGCTGTGGGTCTGTGCCGACTGCCGAACAAAAACTGTTGGATCAGCCGCCGAGGAGGCTAGACCCGGTCCCCCCATGTCCATAGCAAGCCGCTTGTTCCTCATTGCATTCGCAGCGATCTTCATTGGCGTCTTGCTGATTACACTCGGAGCCTTGTTCAACGCGGGGACGGTAAGTGGAGGAGCTATAGTCCTGATTGGGCCGATCCCGATTATCCTAGGAACAGGGCCTTATTCGTTCGCCGTGATTGGACTCGCCGCGGCTCTGACCATATTGTCTCTTGCCGTTTTCTTCCTAATGAGAAGAAGACGCTGACAGATACCTTTGAGATTCCACTAAGCTTGGGCGACTGCTTGACTGGCGGCTGCGGCCGCGGCGATCTTTCGTAAGGGATGATCGCTTTTGGAGAGCGGGCTGTTTGCGAAGTACTTCAACTTCTGCTCCTCGTCCCGCTTCACGATGTAACCTGGAACAGACACTACACGACCAGCGACTGAGATGTGCCCGTGAGATACAAGCTGGCGGGCTTGGTGGAGGCTCTTGGCCATACCTCGCCTGAACACGACTGTCTGTAAGCGCCGTTCGAGCAGATCGCGAATCTCCAAGTCGAGAATTTCGTCGATTGATGCAGATTCGGGGAGAACTCCAATCCGGCCGAGTTTCGAGAGGTATTCGCGTTCGAGTCGGGCTCGTTCCTCCGCTGATGCTCCAAGTAGCGAGCGTGCAATGCCTCGCACCTGCGAGAGCATGGTCTTGTACCTCCACAGCTCACGTTTGTTGCGGAGCCCATACTCTCCCAGCAGCCTGAGTTCAACTTCGAGCTGGTCTCTCCGCCATGGGTGCCGAGGCGTCTCGTAGCTTTTCCTCTGTTTCTTAGGATCGCCCATCGTTCATGTCCTCTACTTCTTCTCTCCCTTCTCTCCCTTTTCAGCCATTGCTGCTGCTCTTGCGGCTTCCATAACGATCTTCTTGGCGACCCCTACAGCTCTCCCTTTGCGACCTGTCGTGCGCGTTCGTTGACCGCGAACCTTCAAGCCCAATGAATGTCTTACCCCTTTCCAAGTTCGGATGTCTGTCATGAAGTCGATGTCCGTTTTGGTGCTCAGGGTCAAATCCGGACCTATCAGATGTTCGTCGCGCCCGCTTTCGGTGTCCTTTCTTCTATTGAAGAGACGAGGAGGCAGCCCGTATTTGGCCGGGTCCTTCATAACATCCTCCAATTTCTGCACTTCCCCTTCTGTAAGCTCTCCCATCCTCATCTCAGGCCGCAACTCTGAAGCCCTGACAACAGCGACGGCATAGCTCGGCCCAACCCCCTTGATCTTCGTGAGACCGTACACTACTTTCTTCGTGCCATCTACGTTAGTGCCTGCCACTCGGAGGATTTGCCTGAACTCTCTCGACATATCGCCTTCTACACCAGATTCGGAGTAGCCGAAAGACATGACCGTATTAAAGCATTGCCGGATTCCGCGCTCACGCGTCGCTAGGCGGTCGATTGTCTGCGAAGAAAGGAAGTTTCGGCAGGGCTCGATATTGATGCGAAATCTCTTTCAATGCCGTCAAAGCTGGATGGCGAGTCAAGTCTCGCACGGAATGTTTGGTGAGACAGAATGTCTGCGAGCAAGAAAGCCGACGTCGCCGGTCCCGGCATAGGCACCTATGAAGAGCTCGAAAAGATCCTTCCAGAGGACTACAGCTCCCCCCTCACACCCAAGCAGACACAGAAGGCAATTTTCGCTGTTAAGAACTACATTGAGGATAACCTGTGCATGGAACTCAACCTAATGATGGTTCAAGTCCCATTGATCGTTGACGTCGAGAGCGGTGTAAACGACATGCTGGACCGAGATGGATCCCGAACACCCGTCCAGTTTCACATCTCCAACGACTACAACAAGCATCCAATCGACGCCCAGGTTGTGCAGGCCGCGACCAAGTGGAAGCGCATGGCGTTGAAGCAGTTCGGAATGGAGGTGGGGGAGGGGATTTGCACGGACATGCGTGCAGTCAGGAAAGACTACTTTCTGGACCACGATCACAGTGCGTACGTGGACCAGTGGGACTGGGAGAAGGTGATAACGGCGGAACAACGGAACCTAGACTATCTGAAGGACACGGTCAGGACGATTTGGAAGGTCCTGAAAGGCGCGGAAACGCACGCGCAGAAGCTCTTTCCCCAACTGAAGTCCAGTAGGTACCCCAGCCTTCCTGACGAGATCAAGTTCCTCCACGCAGAAGACATCCTGGACATGTACCCTGACATGCCGCGAAAAGCTCGAGAGACCGCCGTTCTGCAGAAGTATCCGGCCATATTCATCATTGGCATCGGCTGGACTTTGAAGGATGGTTACCCGCACGAGATGAGGGCCGCAGACTACGACGACTGGATCACTGAAACCAGATCTGAGGACGGTAGGCCGATGCATGGACTGAACGGGGACATCCTCGTCTGGAACCATGTGACGAAACGGAGACACGAGCTTTCATCGATGGGAATCCGCGTTAGCCCCGAGACGCTCAAGAAACAGCTCGAGATGACCGGTCAACTGGACTGGTTGAAGCTGCCGTATCACAATGCGCTCGTGAATCAGGAAATACCGCTCAGCATCGGCGGAGGCATAGGACAATCACGCACGTACATGCTGCTCCTCAAACAGGCTCATCTAGGCGAGGTAAGCGTCACAGTCTGGCCAAAGATACTCAAAGACATGTGCGCAAAGAAGAACATCCACGTGCTAGAATAGCGCGGAATGCCTAGACAGGAAATTTCCGCGCCATGCCGCTAGCTTATCTTTCCCCAGAAAGCCTTGTTCTCAAAACGTTGAATTTGTACAAGACCCATCAGCTGTGTTGACGGGACGCGTTTGATTGTTGTGAGACGTACTTACGCACGTCTGATCTTGCACCAATCGCAGCTCCTACCACGAATGCCAGCGAGAAGAGGAGTTTCGTGAGAAAGTTGAATAGTAAGGCGTTTCCGGCTGGATCCAGTTCGTAGCGTTGCACATCGGTTGGGAAAGCTCCTGACAGCAACCAACCAACCCAGACCACTCCGCATACTCCCAGAATTGTCAAGAAGGCGCGTGCGTTGACACGATCCTTGATTGCGAGCAACGACACGAGTGCGAATGTGAAGACGGTGGCTGGGTACAGGTCGTAGCTCATGAAATAGTCAACTTGGCTGCTTCCGAATGCGAGGAAGCTCACCTTGAAGGCCAATTCGTAACCGGAATAGCTGGCGAAGGAGAGAAGAGCGGCATGGCCGATTGCGCCGAGAGCCCCTAGCCGCCTGAAGATGTACACGCAGGCGAGCGTTTGAGCCGTGTAGATCAGCACGCTAAACACGAAGACAGGTGCGGTACCAAAATAGATGCGCAGTCCTAGAAGTGCGTCAACCCCGCTAACCAACTCTCGCTCACCGATGAAGTCCGGACTTTGAGTCAGGGAGATTGTGGGCACCACGATCCGCATAAAGGCATCTTACTGCTGAACAAGTGGGTCTACGTTCGGGCCGTGGCCATGATGTTGAAAGCCTCACTCATTTGCCTGCCACACGAGTCGCAATAGCGGTCATTGAATGCCAGTTGCCTGCCACAAAAAGTGCAGCTCCTCAAAGCTCGGCTAGGGATCTTGTCAGCGATGCTCCAAAGACGATCCTTGAAAGGCCTGAACCGTTCCCGAATCGGCACCCTCGGAAGCTTAGCTTCGACGATCTTCGGTGTTGGTGGGGTGACCGGCTGTGGTCGTAATATTCCACCGAATAGGAGACTTACGGTCGCAAGGCAGGCAAAGAGTTTCGTTATCGCGTTTAAAGGATAAGCCCAAGTCACGGGGAATCCAGTGTAGTTCGTGTAAAGTAGGACTGGAGTCTCCTTGTCGGCGAGTTGCGGATAGCCGGAGAGATACCAAACCGCGAATGAAATCGCGAACATAGAGAAGAGCCCTATGGACACTTTGCTAACGCGCATGAATTTGAAACCAAATCCTACTGCCAACCCTGCGAGGAGATTGAACCACCAGTTGAACCGAGTCAGATACTTCAGAAGCGCTTGACCGTTCAGGAACAAGTATACGTATTCGAAGACGTACGCGGCGGACAGCACAACGAGAGCGGACACTACAAGCGAAACGGCGGGATGGCGTTTCTGCCTCTCAACGAGGACGCAAAACGCAATCACGAAGGTTAGAATGAACGAGATTGTGCTTGAGTAGAAGATCTTTCCTTGGAAAAGGCCAACGCCAAAGGCGCCTATCCCAATCCAGTTCAAGCCGAGATCCAGGTAGGTCTTGCCAGACGTCAACCACATCACGAACAAGAGCACCGAGGACGCGAGTCCCAAAGCAGCCACGATCTTCGTAGATATTCTCGCTCTGGTAATGCCGAGTCTTCCAATCGTGCTTAGGCTCCACGCTACCGAAGAGGTGGATGAAGGCACGGGCTGGGGAGGAGCTTGATTCTTGTTGGATGTGTTCGACGTGACGCGTGGCAGTTGAAGATTGCCCATTCTCTTACTTCTCTTCGAACTCACATTCAATGCTACGATGAGGCTTGTCGTTAGTCCGGAGAACAAGGCGACAGAGATCATGAATGGATTGATGTTGGCTGGTTTCGCCGGTGGGGCAGGGGGTGTGGGAATCATCAAAGTTCCCTGATTGGACTTTATCCAGTCAATCATTTGGGTGTAGATGTTCCACCGGGCATCGACCCATGTGTTGTTGACATCAACAAACTGCCTAGGGTGTAAGACTACAACAGCCACTCCGAATGATTCCCAGGAAGCGGAGATTTGATCCGTCACGGATTGAAGAGACCGTGGAATCCAGCTGTCAGTTCCCGGATCAACCTCAGCCGTCGTAACGGTCTGCGGCAGGTAAAGAATTCCATCTTGCTCCAGCAGCATGACTTGGGCGTATTCTGATGTGGGCGATATCAGGGTCATATCGTTGCTTTTCATCGCAGCAATTGTGTCGCCATTATATCCTCCATATGGAGGAACGAAAGTCAAAACGTGAACTCCAAAGATCGTTTGGAGGCGGTTCTCGGCGTATCCCAGCTCTTGGGTCTGTTGGTTCCTAGACTGGTTGTTGTATAGATCGTGGTGCCACCCGTGATTCCCCAACAGAAAGATCCCCTGGTTGACCCCGGTTTTGACAAGGTCGATTAGGTGGGCATTAGTGCCAAAGCGACTCGTGATGAGTGCAACGAGGGTAGGCACGTGTTGATCGATGTTGTATTGTAGAATTTTGTACTCAGGTCCGGTGAATTCTGGGATTGACTCATAGTCTTGAATATCGTCTATTCTAATGATGACAGCGTGTTGCCCGCTCGTGAACATCGGGGCCGAGACTTGGACGGTCGTAAAGAACAAGATTGCGAGCATGCATGTCGTGGCTATTGCGATTCTTGGTGTCATCGTGTTCCCCACCTGCTGTCGCGTAGGGTTAGTGCTGCGATAGGGATCTGCCATACGAGGACGAGTGCATAGAGCACACTCCAGAGAATTGGGAAGATCCAGCCTTGGTAGATTCCGTACTTGTTGCAGTATGCCAGGTAGACGAACGCTACGAGTCCCAACCCTATCAGGTAGAAGAGTGGAAGCGCTGACTCAAGAGCGGGGAGAATGAAGAACACTCTCACGACTATTACGAACGAGAACATGGTCAGGAACGCGTTCGAGTAGAAGCTCAGCGACATTACTGGATGTCTTCTCCACATGAATTTGGAGACGTAGTAGGTCTCGCGCAGCCATGACTTCTTCCAGCGCAGCTGTTGCATCCAGAAGCCGGTGAACGCTGTTGGTACTAGTGTCTCCGAGATCGAGAAAGGTTCGTAGACGCTTCTCATGCCTCTTCTCAGGATGAACGTTGTGAGTCCGCGGTCGTCGCCGTACGTGCAGATTCTGCCTAGGAACTTCTGATTCTCCCATTCCCCTAGGAACTGCATCAGGCAATCCTTCCTGTATGCGGCGAGGCAGCCTGAGAGGCAGATTACTGAGTAGTAGAGGGATTCTGCGGCCTTGTACACTCTGAAAGCGACGAAGTACCGGATGTATTGTATCTGGGTTAGGAGGTTCTCCTTCCAGTTGTAGACGTCCGCATGCCCAGTAACTCCGCCGACCTTTGGATCCTGTAAAGGTTGTACGATTCTTCTGACCGCGTCCGGATAGACGAAACTGTCGCTGTCATTTGTTACTATGACTTCGCCCTGTGATGCTCTAATTCCGGTGGCGAGTGCTTTGCGTTTCCCCAAGTTCGCGGCATGTTCAATGAGTTTGATTGATGTGTAAGGGTGCTCGTGTGCAACTCTTCTGACCTCATAGCTCGTTGCGTCTTTGGATCCATCATTTACAACGACGACTTCAAGGCGGTCCTTGGGGTAGTCTGAGTTCACATGGTGCATGATGGTTTTCGCGATGTGCTTCTCCTCATTGTATGCCGGTATGACAACACTGACCGGAGGGAGGATTTCCTTCTCTGGTCTTCGATACTTGTAGCTCTCCGCGAGTACGAAGCGTGAGAGGATGTATGCGGTTACTGCGACTCCGTATACTGTGAAGAAGTCGGCGTCGGTGATGTGACGTACGGTGAATATCTTGTAGACTACGACCGATAGAACAGACATTACGTACATTGCGTTGGGGACGAGTCTCATGCGTAGACGAAGGCCTCGGCAAGTTGCTTTCTGTAGTTCTCGTCCGCCTGCAGAGCGGCCAAGAGGAGGTCGGGTTCATGGGCGCCATTTCGGGCTGTGTCTATGAGATATCTGATGTCTTTCGGGAGACATGTACCCCCGATGCCTTCCCTTGCCTCCGGGATGTCCACGTTCCACTTTGTGTTGGCTGAGTTTCGCAGAGCGTTGAAGTTCAAGTTGTTGCGAATACAGATCATCCGTAACTCTTCTGCGAAGGCGATCTGAACATAACGATAGGCGTTTTCCACGACTTTGGTCATCTCCGCTATTTCGATTGAGTCTACGGCGTACCAGGGAATGTTGACTTTTCCGTAGAATTTCCTTGCCTCTATCATACTGTTATTGTCGACAGCTCCGAGAACCCTGAGCTGAGATACGCCGTGCCTCTCAGAATCCTCAGGCCAATACCTGTGAGGAAAGTGCGCCAGATTGATTCTGCCATTCAGAACCGTCTCGTGTACATCACGACAGGTTCCGACAGGAATCGTACTCTCAATGGAAACGAGTCTAGGTGCAAACGACGCGGCCTCGCGGCAGACGTCATAGACGCTCGAGAGGTCGGGTTTCTCACCAGTTAAGAGGCCCGTGGTTACGCAGACCACGAAAACGTCGGTGTCAGAAGGTATGCTCTTGATTTTGCTAGTCGCTTCAATGTAGCGTTGCGCATTTTCTACGGCCTTCGAACTGATGTCATATCCGATTACGTCGCAGCCAGCTCGTTGGAGGTAAGTAGCGGCCGGCAGACCCACCGTTCCGAGGCCCATAACACAGACAGAAACGTGTGACATTTCCTCTATACACGACGATCCTAGTGGCATGGAGCAAGGTATATTAGTATTCCGGAAATGGCACATCATCGTTCCATACAATTGCGCGGAAAATGATCAGACCGCCAAATCTCTAGACTGAACCTCGCGCCACCTGACGCAAACGAACTCCAGTGTAGCACACGACGACAATTTGTCATCGCATGACGGAAAGCAAACCTGTAATCATTGAGTTACTTTTCCAAGATGATTTCGAAGTTGTCGCCGATCTTGAGCCGGTGCCATCTTCTGTCGTGACGCAAGTCTCTCATGCTCCTAATACGAATGAGATCCTCCGCCTCTTCCCCAGTGTCGTCAATCTTGAAATCGATAATGCCGTCATACGCGTCTTCCAATCGTCTGTAGACCCATTCGCTGTGAACCCCTTTCACGACTCCGCGTAACATGACCGATCTGTGCGAGGCAGCCACCGGCATGGCGCTGGTGACCTCGAATTCCACCCGGGATTTTTCATCGTTGAAGCGAGCCAATGTCGAGGAGTTGTCCCTGATTCTCAGCCACCCAAGCCTTGAAGACTCATCCGTTTCGCCGAACTTGGAGATACTTATGCTAAGGTCGGCGACCTTCAAAGAATTGAAGGCCGACTCCTCCCTGGACTTCTTGCCGAGCGTGGCAGTATACCAGTCCGTGAGTTCGAGTTTGCTTTCTTTTCGAGCGTGAGCATAGCAACAGTCTCTGGCAGGCAGACTTCAAACTGACCGAGAAAGATGAGTGGATGGTCAGCTACCTGGACGACCATTCACGTTTTGTTCCAGGTTCAAGGATTCATCACAACCCCACAGCGGAGCATGCGATTAGGCTTCTGGAAGAATCCATTGGGCAGTTCGGTAGGCCTGATCAAATCTTGACGGATCGGGGAACGGAGTTCTATCCAGCTAGAGGTGGCAGGTCGATGTTCACGGAGTTCTGCAGTGGAAACGGGATTGAGCATATTGTCACGAGTGTGCGTAGGCCTTCGACGATCGGTAAGATTGAGGCGTTCCATAAGGCGTACGTCTGCGAGGCGTGGATGTTTCCTACTCATCGAGAGTTCATTCATTACTGGAACTATTAGCGGCCGCATCAGGGAATTCGTTATCTCTATCCTGCAGACGTATACTTCCATGACAGATGTGGGTAGTTAGAACAAACTGAAGAGGAACTGAAAAAACTGAAGTTCAGGAAAGAACAAACGTGAGATACACTTGTTCTCCTTCGCAGAAAGTCGCCCGCGAGTCCTACGTTCTGTTTGGAGCCTCGGGCGGGCCCCGAACAGAGGGTTCGGAGCCCCTACAAAAGGAGGCGGGTTACTTCATCCCAGGATCTGGGGGGTGGGATTTCAGCACAATTTATCGTTTTTTGCCCCCCCATGGTTTTCCCTGCTTGACTGGATGAACCCCGGAAGTTCAACGTTGGCGCGGCTTCTCGGATCGGGCATCTGTTCTCGTGTGTGTATAATGCGTGTCTTGCACTAAACTCTTGCCGACATTCAATTGCAGGCGTTAGTGATAAACCGTCAGACCTGAAAGAGCTGATCTTGTTCAGTAATCTCTGACTCGGACTTCTTAATGGCCTACATTATGGGGTCTATTATGCGGATACGTCTCCCTTTGAAGCTGACCTTGCCTAGCTCAGTTAATTCCTCGCCATGAGAATAGATTTCGGGAATATTCCTGTGAAGGTAAGAACCTATGATTAGAGAGTCCCTACCTCCCAGATTCATTCTTGTGGCTAGGTCTAGCGCTAACAGGGACACACTCTGGTGGTCAAGTTCAGGAAGGTGGTTCGTGAGTCCTTCAGTGTCTCCACGATTTTCAACTTTGAATCGATTGGTGAAATCTTTCTCCTGAATACAAGAGTGTGATAGCACTCATGAATCACAGTTGAGTTCACTGCCCACCTCTCGGAGGATAGAAGCGTCTTCTTGGCTTCGGTGTGCTCTGGACAGATCGGATCTAGTGCGTAGACGAGAATGTTTGTGTCGATGCCGATCAGGCTTTCCAAATCCCCTTCATACTCTTGGGGGATACCCTTTCAGGCTTTCCGGTACGTTCCGGGTTCCATTCCATGATTTCTTCCAATCTGTCTTTCCTCAAGGAGCCTTTGCCCACTACGAAACTCTTGCCTTTCCTCTCAAATACGACGAGGTCTCCCTTAGAGACGCCGAGCTCCTCAGCAAGTTCTTTCGGCAACACCACTCTCCCCCTGTCGTCCAAGATGGCCGTCGGCACGGAACATCCCACAATCCAAGGTGGGTACTCCCGTTTAAGTGTGTGGGACTCACCTGCGTGGAGTCTGGTTCAATAAGCACAATCGCTCATCCGCTAACGCTTAGCCTATTTTTCAGGGGATTTAGTATGCCTTCAGGTCGTATCGAGCATCGGTACGCGGGATAGAGCTAAAAGCGCCGGGGGTGGGAGCTGAACTACAGGTTCAAATTCTTTACACGAAACGAACTGTGCAACAAGAAATCTGACTAACCCGTAACATCTTCGACACAGCCGTTCTCGACGACCCATGATCTGTCCTGTCTGCAGGGCCAATGTCCGAACTCAATTTATACGAGCCCACCATACTGGGCAAGTGATTCGGAGAATATGGAATTGGCGGAGTCAAAGAGTAGGCTTGAACGAACCGTAGAAGAATTCCTTGCACTACCCGAAGAGGAGAAGCTGGACATCGCACGGGACATTGTGAAGAAGCTTGTTGAAGCTAAGAGAAAGAAGGCAGCTATGTAGGGCCTTACAAGAAATCGAGACGGATCTTGCCGCGGAACTCGTTGCATCTTGGCGAATGCGGAGTCAAGACGAATTTGTGGAAACTCTAGATCTCCTGCTTAGAGTAAATACCCTCGAAGAACAAGTGTGCGGCAGACGTAGATCAAAAGCCTAGAGGGAACATGCCCAATTTGATCTACGCGATTGCCAAAGGAGTCCTAGTCTGAAAGAGAACTCGTGTACTAGGACATGCATATGGCGCCGGGAGAGGGATTTGAACCCTCGAGGCCCCAAAGGACCACAGGCTTAGTGGTTTTCACCGAATTCCAGGCCAAGGCTTCTTCCATACGAATGAATCTGCCCCGTACCAGACTCGGGAACCCCGGCACCGAAAACTCTCAGAATTCCCAGCCGAATTTAAGTCTGCACAGCGACCGTGCTAGTGTTTCCACATAGCCGGATAAGTGCCGCGATCCATCAACACGCGCTCGGTCCTCACAGCCACACCCTTCTCCAAGTCAAGAACGTCCCTTGACGTCATTTGCGCAAGTCCAATCGCCACAGCCTCGCCTTTCAGGCTGAAGACCGCGACTGGCTTTCCTTTCTCAATCGCGGAGTCGAGTCTCACAATTCCTGGAACCGCCAACTCGGCACCGTGGCAAACCGCGTCAACCGCCGAATCGCGAATCACAACCTGTGGAAGTGCACCAAGCGCGATTTCCATCGGTTTGATTATTGCTCGCATAGGCGCCTCATTCCCTGCTTCCAGCTCCGACTGGGCAACGCTCAACTCGTGCATTGTGACCATACCTTCTCCTTCTCGCAACGGGCCCGCGCGTGTTCGCCTGAGTTCGCGCATGTGTGCGCCGCACCCGAGAACCTCTCCCACGTCCGAGCACAGTTTCCTGATGTAGGTTCCAGCCTGACATGAGCATGTGAAGAGTACGATGCGGCCATTGATCTCGTTGACTTCGAGGCGGTAGATGGAGCGCTTTCTTGGTTCGCGCTTGACCGATGCGCGCATGGGTGGTTTCTGCCAAATCTCTCCCTCAAACTCCGCTAGCACTTGCCTAAGCGTCTGTTCCGGGACGTCTGCGTGCACTTGCATTACGCAGACGTATTCCTTCCCGGAGTAGAGGAAGCCTTTGATCACTTTCGTGGCGTCTTGGAGCGCTACGGGGAGTACGCCGGTGACATTGGGATTGCCCCGACCGTCAAGCCTCTAGGGTTCCACCATGACCGGCATGTGACAACTTCATCATGCGCTTAATCCAAGCGACTACTTCATGACTCGAAGGCCCAGCTGGCTTGTCCACGTTGATGATCCCATACTTGATCTGAAGTGACAGGGACCGGTCTTCGGGACGACAGCCGTACTTCGGATCCGTCGAATCCTCAACCCTCGTGAGAAGCTCTCGAACAGTCGCCTGCGGCATTGCCGTCTGCGTTCTAATCACCTCGCACAAGTCGGGTTAGGGTGCGCGCTCTATTAAGCAAAAGCAGAGCAGAGCCTGCTCTCCCAGCGGAAATGGTTCAAGATCGAGTGACGAATAGAGGATCATCAGGCGGCTGCCGCCTTCACGGTCGGCAGGACTTCCTCTTTCATGAACTTGGTCATCTTCGCCTTCGTCAGTGCCTTCTCAACTTCCTCATCAGTCGCGCCCTTCTTCAATTCAACAGCTTGGGCTGTAGGTTCCAAATGATCGACATTGGTGCGACGCCTTCTCACTCCCGTCACGCCTTTGGGCCCGGTCACGAGGGCGAAGTTCTTGTCAACGACATCAACTACAATGCATTTCTTGCCAGTTTCGCGGCCTGTAAGTTTGACGCACACTCTTCCAACCTCAATGCTGGCCATGTTCATTCACGGTTCAGTTTTCTCGCTGTAGATTCCTGAGGAATAGATAAGTCTACCCGATTCAGCACCCTTAATGTTTCGGCCTCATCTTCCCGATGAAATCGCGCACGGACTCGATCACCACAGACCGCGCCTCGTCGATTGGATAACGGCCAGTGTCGATCGTCAAATCGTAGATGCTCAGGTCCGTGACATCGACCCCGTAGTATTTCCTGTACCGCTCTCTTTGAATCGATTCGCGTGCAACCGTCTGCCTCTTAGCCTCCAGAACTGACATTCCCTCGCGCTCTGCGATTCTCTTGAATCGCACTTCATCAGCCGCGACGATGAGCACCTTAACATCTGCCACGCGTCTGGCCATCCAGGCGGCGAGCTGGGCGTCGATGACCACTCCGCCCATCTTGGCTTCAGCTTTCGTTCGCTCGTCAATGATCTTGTCGATCGCAGGGTCTTTCGCGGCGATCTGGCTGAACTCCGCCAAGGACAGCCCTCGCTCCTTCGCGAGCTCCCGAAAGATCTCCCCTGCGCACACGTAGCGAAGCCCGAGCGCCTCAGCGAGCGCCTTCGCGTAAGTCGACTTACCTGTTCCGTGGGGGCCGCTTACGGTGATCACTGGCCCCGTCAACATCTATCCAGACCGGGTTCTCTCTCTAACTATTTCCTTAAGACAGCTTGAGCAGAATTGACCGCCATACGCTCGGCTCGGCCTTCGCGAAGACTTCGAAACCCTCCTCGCCGTCCCCAATGGAACCCCGCGGAGAAGACGCCCACAGCTGGCACAGTTGGCCCTAGAATATCGCTTGCGAGAATAGTGCGTAGTCGCTCGTCCCCCTGGCAAACGCATCGTCGATCGCTTGACGGAACGGCTGCGAAGATGGCGCCGTGGCAACTAACTGTCACCCATCCCAATGCCGAACAATCGCATTATCGGCAAGTTGACTGCGAAAGAGCTGATGAGATACCAAGAGAAGAAGGTGAGCTGGCTACCCGCAAGCGGAAGAGGGAACGGCGCAACGGCCACGATGTGCTGCTGGAACACGGCACTCAGCAAGTACCAGATGACCAGGAACGGGACGAAGGTCACCGCGGTCACCTTCATCTGCTCCATGCTAGCCCGAGCTTGAACTTTCGCCATCGCCTGCTGCTTTTTCATCAGCTTGGCTAGCTCTTGCTCGTTGTTCGCCTTCTTTGCCTTCTCAATATCCTTTCTCCATTGCTGGCCTTCCCTCATGGTACTTCGCACCATGTCGTAATCGACCAAGAGTTTGCCCGCAACGGCGGACATCAACGCTAGAGCGGCCGCAACGGCGATTGTGAAGAGTGGGGGAAACTCCGGGATCAGCATGTATGGACCGAGTGCGGCTTTCGCCCATTTTACCACAGGGGCAGTGATTGGATCCAAGAAGCTCGTCTGATTCGCCGGCGTGGTTGTGTTTGATTGTGAGGTGGAAGTGGTGCTCGACGCCTGCATTGGAGTCTGTAGCGACTCGCCTGCCGTGGGTCCAGTGAATAGGGTAAGGGCGATCAAAGCTAGGGCGAGAACAAATGCGGGGAGGATTTTTCTCCTGATTCTATGCGTCAAACTTGGAGCTCCATGACGCTGCGGATCGCTTCGAAAAGCTCCTGCGCAGCTTGCCTCTGCCTACCCGCATCATTTCTTATAACCTTAACAGGCGCGCCAGTCGCGACAGCGGAAGACGCGGCCGTAGCCCGCGACCACTGCAAGTCGAATGCGATGTCCTCAGCCAAGCGGTGTTCACGCTTCCTGTCAGCGTCGCTCTTTCGTCTCGCGGCGATCTGGTCCGGGTCGGCCTCGACGAGGACGAGCAATCTTGGGCTGAGCCTCGTCAAGATGTTCTGTGGAAGTCCGGCCCAGAGGCCTGAGGCTGTGCGCACGAACATGTGGGTGTCCACGACTGTGGTGCCATGGGTTGAACGGTTCGCGATCTCGCTTGCCGCGAGCTCCTGAGCCTTCCTCTGCATCTCAATGCCCTGCGCTCTCATATCGTCACGATGTAGATCCTTGCCGAGATCGCGCATTAACTCGTTCATTACGGTCCCGAAGTTCAGAACGCTGAGCGCAAACTTGTTCTGCTTGGCGACATCTTGGAGCTCGTTGAGGACCGTGGTTTTACCTACTCCGGGTATGCCGGTGACTACCACCGTTCTTGACAGGACTATTCACCTAGGAACCCTCTGGCCGCTGGGTAGAGTTCGGTGATTCGCTCTCGAACGAAGATCTGATAGTACTGCTCGATTATGCCGACTGTAAGGAGTATTCCCGTCCCTGAACCGAAGGCGCCGAGGAAATCCGCGCCTGCAGCTATCGTGCCGATCAGAAGTGCGCCCACGATTGTTACGGTTGGAATGTACCTCTCCAAGAGTTGCCTAATCGGGATCTCTGACCTCCTGAAACCTTCAATCTGCATCCCCGAATCCAGCAGCTGCTTCGAAACCGTCTTCGCATCCATGCCGCCCACTTCAACCCATGTAACCGCGAAGAACACGCACGTAATCACAAGTAATACCGCGTAGATCAACGCCCTTAGAGGATTCTCTATGACAAGGGATAGCGTTCGCGGCGGAACAACATAGTACACCAAGCCACCCGTGGGCTGGTATTGGTTTCCTTGGATAGCGAACGTGCCGAACAGGTTTAGCCAGAAGTTCGTGTTAGCGCTGTTGTACCTCTGCCAGATGATCTGCGTAATGAAGAAGATGTTACCGAACAGAGCTGCGGCGAAAATCACGGGGATGTTGGACACATAGAAGAGCTTTAGAGGGAATTTGCCGCGGAATCCCCGGTATCGCGCGTACGAAACCGGAATTTCAACACGCATACCGTTCAAGTAAATGATCAATGCGAAAACTCCCAACGTGGTTAGGAAAGCTACCATGTCAGGCAATCCCTGCTGCCTCGTGAAGATGTTCCTGAGATCTTGGCCTTGCATAATTCCCTGACCGAAAGCGATCACCGCGCCCAGGAACTTTTGGTCAGACATCGGTCCCATGGGGGCAACGGAGTCCCACCAGATCGAAGCCGCAACCCCCGCGGCGATGAAGAGGCTGATGCCACTACCCAACCCCCATCCCTTCTGCAACAACTCATCAAGCAAGAGCACGATCAATCCAGCCCCAACTAGTTGCAACAGGATGACTATTTGCGTCTGCACGGTGAGTGTTCCGTAAGATCCTCCGATTATGTAGGCTGAGGCTTCGAATATCGTCATGACCACAGCGAGTACTTTGCTTGCGCTCGTGAACATCGACCGGTCCTCTGGATTCGTCATGTCAAGATTGATCATCTTGGATCCCGCTAAGACTTGCAGAATCAGGCCTGCAGTGACAATCGGTCCAATGCCGAGTTCCATCAATGTTCCGCGGTTCGATGCGAAGATCACGCGAAGTGAACCTAGTGGGTCACTCACACCCGCTGCGCCGACTCCGTAAAGCGGAACCTGGGACATTATGAAGTAGATTATGAGCGCCATGGCCGTCCAGAATATTTTCTCATTGAACGCGACCTTTCGATCGGGGGCCTTGATGTCCGGGAAGAACCTGGCGAGCGGTTTGAAGAGCTCGATGAACCTAACCATTCAAGGTCACTTGGTGGGTGCACTGGGAGTGCGAGGGGCACTTGGAGCGGCTGATGCGCTCAGGATCGCGTCGCCACCAGCCTTCTTCAACTTCTCGAGTGCACTTTCAGAGCACTGATCCACTTTAGCCGAGACCGCACGTGAAATAGTACCCGAGCCAAGAAGCTTTCTAAAACCCAGCTGGCCCAGATCAACAGACACTTTCTGCCCCGCAACCTCCGCTTTCTTCTCGGAGATGAGGCTGTCAATCATGGCTGCCAACTGGCCAATATTCAACGCCTTACCCACCCCTCTCTTGTTCGCAATAGACGTGAAACCCTTCTTCCCGACGTAATGCATGTTGACGAATTCCTTCTCCCTGATCAGCCGCGACCTCTTGTGACGATACCTACCAGCTTGGCCGAATCCGCCACGCGTTCCACTTCCTCGATGCTGCCCGCTCGTACCCCAACCGTGGGTTCTCGAACCGCGCTGATGTCTCACCTTTCTGAACCGGGTGGCCAATTGCTTCCACTTTTGCTCTCGGATTATAGATGCGAACGAGTCACGTTCAAGCGTGGTCAAAATAAACATTTCCAGATGGGCGCCAAGAAAAGAAAAGCGCGTAGCTGTGTCGAGACATGCGACCGCGTCGAAGCTAAAGTTCAGCTGGCGACCTTCGAATTCCGCGTATTGCGAGTCCCCCGTGTTAGCCCAAGCTGGAATCAGGCGGTACATCTTAAATCGGCTCTAAAGAAGCGGGCATCTACTTGCATGGGGCACGTGAATGGCGGAGAAAGAGACGAACAAAATCCTTGTGACGGGCGCCACGGGTCAGATCGGTTCGGAGCTGACGATTGAACTTCGCAAAAAGTATGGCAACGAGAACGTTATCGCTGCAGGACACAAAAGGCCCCCGAGCGAGGCCCTGCTGAAATCCGGCCCCTATGTGACAGTTGACGCATCGGACAAGAAAGAGTTTACAGAAACAGTTCAGAAACACAATGTTGACACGATCTATCACCTAGCCTCGATTCTTTCGGCTGCCGGTGAAAAAAATCCGCGGCTCGCATGGGAGGTGAATATGGGTGGTCTTTACAATGTGCTTGAGGTCGCTAGGGAATTCGCGTTGGTGAAGGTTTTCTGGCCGAGCTCCATTGCTGTCTTCGGGTCACAGACACCCCGCGTTAATACCCCTCAGAACACCATTCTGATTCCGACGACTATGTATGGGGTGAGCAAGGTGGCGGGTGAACTCATGTGCAATTACTACTTCACCAAGTTCGGCGTTGACGTTCGCAGTCTTCGCTATCCCGGGATCATAAGCAACGAGACGCTTCCCGGCGGCGGGACGACGGACTACGCTGTTGAGATCTTCTACGAGGCGATCAAGAACAAGCGGTACACGTGCTTCCTGAAGGAAGACACCGTTCTGCCAATGATGTACATGCCCGACTGCATCAAGGCAACAGTCGATCTAATGGAAGCGGACGCTTCGAAGATTAAGTGCCGAACAAGCTACAACCTGACAGCAATCAGCTTCTCAGCAGGGGAGTTGGTCGCAGAGATTAAGAAGCACATCCCGGAATTCACTTGCGAATACAGGCCCGACTTCAGGCAGAAAATCGCGGACTCATGGCCCCAGTCAATCGACGACAGCGTCGCACGCGAAGAATGGGGATGGAAACCCACGTACGACTTGACTGCTATGACAAGCGACATGATCAACGTGCTCAGCGAGAAGCTGCAAGCACAGGCGAGAAAGGGTTAATGAGATGACGAGCGTAATTGCCGAAGGAGGAAGGACGATGCGAGATCCGACCGGTTTTCTGAAAGCAGAATATGACGAACTTGTCAGGAGTGAGTTGGATTGGAAACTTCGCGTGCTGCAAGGCCCTAGCACTCCTTGGTGCAAGGTTGATGGGAAGAAGGTTCTCATGTTCTGTTCCAACAACTACCTCAGCCTGAGCAACCACCCGAGACTGAAGGAAGCTGCTAGGAAGGCGATTGAATCTCACGGTGCCGGCTCAGGTTCTGTCCGCCCCATCGCGGGAAACATGGACCTGCACATGGAGCTCGAGAGTCGTCTTGCAAAGTTCAAGCACGCAGAAGCCTCGCTAGTCTATCAGACGGGTTTCGCGGCGAACGCCGGACTGATCCCGCAGCTGGCTGGGAAAGGAGACCTGATCATCAGTGACGAACTCAATCATGGCAGCATAATCGACGGAGTCAGGCTCTCACATGCGGAGAGGGGAGTCTACAAGCACTCAGACCCAAACGACCTAGAACGCGTCTTGAGCGAAGCGGAGAAACATGATCCAGCGTACAGAAGAATTCTGATAATCACCGACGGTGTCTTCTCGATGGACGGCGACATCGCACCGCTTGACCAAGTCGCGAAACTCGGCGCGGAGCACGGTGCAATGGTTTACGTTGATGATGCCCATGGCGAGGGCGTTTTGGGCGAGGGGGGAAGAGGTATTGTTGCACACTTCAAGTTAAGCCGCGATCACGTCCAAGTGGAGATGGGCACATTCTCGAAGGCCTTCGGAGTCGTCGGCGGACACATTTCAGGCTCACAAGACCTGGTAAACTTCGCATACAACAAGTCACGCACATGGCTGCTCAGTGGCTCGCATCCGCCTGGCGTCGCAGCCGCATGCATCGCAGCTGTCGACATCTTGGAAAAGGAACCGCAGCACGTCCAAAACCTCTGGAAGAACACTGAATACTTCAAGAAGACCATGAAAGATCTCGGCTTCAACATCGGCAACAGCACAACCCCAATCACTCCCGTCATCGTCGGCGAGAGCGGGGTGGCGAAACGGCTGAGTTCACGCCTCTTTGAGCAAGGCGTCTTCGCGCTGCCAATAGTCTTCCCGATGGTGGCACGGGACAAAGCTAGGATACGCACGATCATGAACGCGGCCCTAACGAAAGAAGACTTGGACTTCGCGATTGGGGCCTTCGAAAGGATTGGAAAGGAGCTTCACATAATCTAGTCGATCTGAAGAAAGCCGCGATTTTCCTGCTGGACTTCAGGCAACCCAGTCCTTAGGCGTGACGATACGGTACGTGCTTCGCAGTGCTTCATAGATTGCGTAGGCCATCGAACCTAGCGTGCTGGTTGACCCGAAACTTCTCGTCCAACAATCCTTGACTCCAGCTAAGGTCAGGATTGTCTTCGGCGTCTCGCCCCCGACCAAGCCGAGTCCTCTCGGCCCTGGGATGATCTCGATTCCCACGCTGCCGCATTTGCCTCTGACTTTGAATGGGATCGAGTGTGGTTGACCGCAGCCGCACTCCCAACTTCCACATCCGCGACGGATTGGCACTACGTTTAGCTTGGCGTTCAGAGTAGCCTTGTCAATCGCGCTCCTGACCTGCCTCGCCTTTCCGCCGCCAACACCCAAGAATCCTGTACCGTTTCCCACAGCCACCGTGGCTTTGAAGCGGGACTTCTCGCCTGCGTCGGTCTGTTTCTGAACGAAACCAATGCCCAAGACTTCCTGCCTTAGGCCTGGAAGCAGGATGTCAACGATTTCGGGTTCCTTGATTTTGAGTCCTTGAGTGAATATGTCTTCCAGCGACACAATCTCGCCTGCCTGGACCATTCTGCCGACTTTTGTCTTGGGTACCCAGCCAGCTTCTTGCCGCTGTGTCTGCGCTGCTTGCATTCTAGCGTCTCCTCGAGAGCTTGTGCGCCTCGATGTACTCGTTCAGGTGGGCTGCACTTCTGAATGTTCCGCCTTTCGCCATCATTGATAACTTGCGATAGGTCTGCGTTGTGATGAAGCGCTTGTCGCGGAGCGTCCGGAGCCTTCCTCTTACTGACCTAATTCTGGCTACCCACATACTCTTGCCGAGGCCAGGGCTGCCCTTCGTGCTACCAGGTCCCTTGTGCCTGCCGGCCAGCAATTCCTCTCTTCTAGTCCGCTTTCTTCCCCTACTGATGCCGGTTTTCGGAAGTTTCTTGATGCTGCCTTCGTGTATGAGTTTGCGAATCTCTTCGCGCGTTATCGCCGACGAGACTCTGTCAACGTCCTCAGGGTCTACCCAGACTCTTGTCGTTCCGACCTTTAGAAGGTCAGCGGCCAATCTCTTCTGGCTGACTAGGCTCATTTAGTACTCCTCTTCGCCTTGCGCTTCTTGGTTGTCGGCGCCTTCCTCTTCAGCTTCTTGGCTGGTTCGGGTTCAGGCTCCTTGGTTGTTTCCGGCTCTGTGGTCTCTGGGGGAACTTCGGGTGCTGCTGGTGCCTCGACGGTTGGAGGTTTCTTCAGTCCTGGGTTTAGTATTCGAATGTTGGCTTTCTTCGCCTCTTCGACTATCAGTATCCGTTTGTTCTCGCCGACGGTGTGGGCTATCCTTGCAACTTGAACTTTCGGATCGACGGTTTTGAGGTCATCAGGCCTCCAAACTAGTACCTCGCGAAGGCCGGAAGGGTGCATGCCTCTGATGGTTCTCGGTCTGGAGTATCCGATCTTAACAACCGGAGGCCAACCTTTCTTGCTTCTTCTCACTCTGCTGGTCTTGCCGCGTGGGCTCCTCCATGCCTCCTTGACGCGTTTGTACCGCCAGCTTTCTTCGCGAACGAAGCGGGGCCTTGGATATGATCTGGGCATGTTACATTCCTTGAGATTTCTCGAAAATGTATATTCCGTCCAAGAAGACCCGTTGGTCTTTGTCTTTTATCTTCGTGGCAGATTGAATATTGGAGGCTGTTTGACTGACATCTTGAAGGTTTGCTCCCTGCACGTGGACCTCGTCGCTTACAACCTTGACTTTGGCTGAGCCCACGATCTCCGCGTGTCTTGGCGTCTTCTCGCCGGTGAAGTTCTCGATTGAGAGTCGCTTCTCTTTGTCTTGCACTTTGATCGTGACCGGGAAATGTGCGTAGACTACTTTCAGCTTGTACGTGTACCCTGATGATACTCCTTTGATCATGTTGCGGACGTGAGCGAGAGCCGTTCCGACGAGTGCAACTTCGCGTTTCCGTGCCCACGCAGCGTAGACCCGCAGTGTCCCCGATTCGATCGCGAAGTTTACTGGGAGGTGGGAGAAGTCTTCTTCCAATGTTCCTTTCGGACCGGCAGCTTTCAGTTTTCGGCCATCTATCGTGAGCTGAATACCTTCCGGAATCTGCATGGTTCTCTGGGCTAACTCAACTAGGACCATGATCGTCACTCTACATGTACTTCTTGAAACCGAGGCTCGGGGCGAGTTCGCGGAAGCATTGTCTGCAGAGATACAGGTCGTACTTGCGGATGACTGGTCCGTATTGTCCGCATCTTCTGCAGGGTCGGCTTCCCTTTCCGAACTTTCTGACTTTCTTCGTTTTCAGTTTCGCCATTTCCTAAGCCTCTCGGACTTGCACTCCGAACTTTTCGGCGATGAACTTCGCGGCGTCTTCTCTTGTCACCCGATGCCGTTTTCCCACTTGGGCGGGGCGAATTCTTCTTCGCTTGACTCTGTAGCCAGGACGCTCCAAGGTGCCCATGACGTCCATCCCGAAGATTCCCAATTCGGGAACGTATTTCGTGCCCGGAATCTCGATGTGCTCTTTGATTCCGAATGCGAAGTTGCCGTAATCATCGAAGCTCGACGACTTCAGCGAGTTACTCACTGCTTCGAACGCGCGCTTCAGGAAAGCTGACGCTTTCTCTCCCCTCAGCGTCGTCAGGCAGGCGATTGGTTCGCCCTCCCGAATTCCGAAGTCCTTAACCGTGCTCTTGGCCTGCCTTGTGCATGGCTTCTGACTGGTGATGTCCTCGAGCACCTTCCTCGCCTTCTCAAGGACCTCGCCTGACTTCCCGACGTTCATGTGGACGATTACCTTCGCAAGTTTGACGGTGCGCATCGGATTCTCTTCGGCTGTTTCAGTGACGGCTTCCATCTCTGCTATGCCTCGAGTTTGATGCTGGGCTTGTCGGTTCCGACGACGAATGTGTACGCGACCATCGTGTCGAACTTGCTTCCAGAAGAGTCCTCAATGGTTACCGTGGCGGGGCGCGTCGCGGTTCCATTTTGAATTTCAACAATCTTGCCGGTCCTGCCGATGTTGCGTCCGGCCACGACGAGCGCGAGGTTGCTTTTCTCGAATTTCACTTGCCCCAGCACTTTCTGTGTGGGCACGCTCAGTCTGAGCGTGTCGTTCGTGGAGTAGGAGGCCGCGTCGGGGCCTGTTGCTGGCACTGTTAGCGTTCGACCATCATGGAGGCCGTACTGTACTTGCCCTTTGGCAGTGGTGCTTTTGCGCAGGACTTTGCAGAGTTTGAACTTCGCTTCGTCTTTCGGTATACGGACGAGCGTCAGCCCTTTGCCTTCCGCAGGAAGGACTCTGTATGAAACGTTGGCGTCGGTGAATTCGACAACATCCATGATGCCAACCGCATGGTTCTCGTCTCCCCTCACTCGACCATCCACTTTGACCTTGCCTGCAGCCAATATGGCTCCAACCTCCCTCCGCGTCTTCGCGAGTTTCTGGTCGTCCCGGAGAACTATCTCCAGCGGTACACAAAGTCCCGATCTATGCGCGCCGGGCCGTGGCTTGGGAGCCCATGTGTACTCTTTTCGGTGAATCGGCCAGAACCACGGAGCCGACAACCGTCTGAGATGAGCCAGCCCGCCTTTCTGACCCAAGATTTATGCCTCCTTCTCTTCAGCGCGCCTTGTCTGAGTGAGCTTGAGCGTCTCGGCGCGCCACTTGTCGTCAAGATTCAGTTTTGTCAACAACACTTTGGAAGCATGAACGGAGACGTTCGTTGAAGTGCCTGCGACCTTCTCCCTCGACACGCCTTCCACGAACAGCCTCTGACTGTGCGTTTCTAGTTTAGTGATCTTGCCTTCGATGCCAGCGAAATCTCCACGCACGATCTTGACCGTGTCACCCTTACGAACTGGAAAAGACCGTCTTCCTTGGGCTTTGCGCAGTTCGTCGGAGAGTGGAGCGGAAAGGAATTTCCGAAGCCTGTGAGCGGGGCTCTGATAGAGCATCTTTCGCTGCTTGGATGGCTTCGTGACGGCTTGCGACATCGAGTCCACTTTCAGATGATTATGCTAGCCAAGTTAGCCACTCTCGGCCAACGTTCCGCCGCCTCCTTGGCGACTGGGCCGCGAATCTCGGTCCCCTTCAACTCGCCTTCCGGCGTCATGATCACGGCGGCGTTATCGTGAAAAGAAATCCTGGTTCCGTCCGGTCTCTTGAAAAGTCTAACCTGCCGGACAACAACAGCCGGAAACATTTGACGGCGCAAATCAGGAGAACCCTTAGAAACTGAGATCATGATCATGTCGCCGACGCAAGCTGATGGGACACGTCGGAGACGACTATGGTAGCCGAAGACTTGGACGACCTTGAGCTCCTTGGCCCCCGTGTTGTCGGCGCAATTGATTCGGCTTCCGTTGGGCAATCCTCGTGCGATGTGCGGTCTGTATTCTACCATACCCTTCGCGCTGACAGCACGAGTTTTGGGGCCTGGCATTGCAATTTCACGTAGTTCGCTGCAAAACGCGCCTGCTGCAAATTAAGGTTATGTTAAGAGAAATTGACCGATATTCAGTTTCTATCCCGTCAGCTTCTCGACCACGACGAACGCGACTTCTTTGCTAATCGGACGACACTCGGCAAGTCTGACCTTGTCTCCTTCTCGAATCTCCAAACATGGAGGGCTGTGTGCCATTACTCGACTTCGCCGCTTCTCGTAACGAGTGTATTTCGGTAGATAATGCAAGTAGTTTCTTTCAACTGTCACCGTCTTCATCATCTTGGCGCTTACGACCTTCCCGTCTAGGAATTTTCGCCTCACGGACAGGCTACCGTGAAACGGGCAGTTTCGATCGTCACAAGTCTTCTTAGGTGCCCTGCCACCCAAACCAATGTCTGACACTACCATCGCCTCACTCTAGTCTTCAACCGATTCTCAGGACTCGTAACAAGCCTCGATCCATCAACCTCAACGAGCGTGCCATTAGGAAGTTCGAATCTGAAAGTCGCAACATCTTTAGGGACCTGAAATCTGCCGCGCCTGTTGGCTAAAGTTAGCATGTTTCTGGACTCATCGATCACCTGGCCCCGCAGACCCTGGAGGTCAGGATTGGTTGCGCGGGAAACTTTCGCGTTGAGCCCGATTAGCTCGTGGCGGAGTATGTTGTGTGGAGTTATCCGCGTCAAGTCTTTTCAGTCTCCGTGGGAATCTTCTCGTGAGCCGATGTCATGAGTCGCGCGATGGTCCGTCTGAGTTCGCGGATTCGGCCGACATTGTCGACCGTTCCGCCGGCCTTGACGCTGGTTCGCAGTTTCGACAGCTCGGTTCTCAACTCAGTGAGCTTCTTCTCTCGTTCCTCGGGGAGTAGCTGTTTGATCTCACGCTTTCTCAGTATCGGCAATCTGAGCTACCTACTCGGATGTTCCTGCCACGGCCGCTTCGACCGGTTCTGCGATAACCTGCTCGACGGCTGGTTTCGGTGGTGGGGGCGCTTCGCTTGGTTCCCTCACAACGGGCCTATCTGGCAACTTCACGTTTGGCGGCATCAGCTTGACACTGATTCCGAACAGTCCCTGCTTCAGCTGCGTGTCGATCGTGGCTGATTTGACCAGTCTAGAGATCGTTTCGCCTACTGAGGGGAGGTATCCTGACTTGTACTTCTCGTAGCGGGCTCGGTCGGTTGTCAGCTTCCCTCGAATGGCTATTTCGACACCCAGAGCGCCAGCTTCTGTGGTCCGCTGAAGGGCCCAGTAGGCTGCTCGCCTGAAGTGAATGCCGCGTTGAAGCGCTTGGGCAATTTGAGACGCCACTACCTTCGGGTCCAGCTCCGGCGCATCCAATGTGGCGACCGAGATCTGTGGGTTCTCGACCCCAAATTGCTCCTCAAGCGTCTTTGTTAGGTCGCGTATACTCTGCCCGCGTCTTCCAATCACCAAACCCGGCTTTGCAGCGTAGATGACTACTCTCGTGCCAAGAGGCGTCTTGTTCATCTCGACCCTGCTGTAACCGGCGCGTTTCAGATCCTCCGCCAAGTACTCGTCAATCTCGGCCTTTCTCACGTTCTCCTTGACGAAGTATTTGTGAATGGGCATCCTACTCTGCGACCTCGTAACCCATGAGCTCCACGTGGACAAGCGTATTTTGGTAAGGCGTCGCCCTTCCCTGCGCACGTGAAATGTACCGCTGCGTCTTCATGCCCCTCTGCGTTCCGGCGTGAACGATTCTAAGTCTGTCAACATCTAGGCCCTTGTACTCGGCATTGGCTTCCAGTTCCTCCAACAGGAACAGGAACGCTTTAGCGGCCTTTACGGGGTAGCGACCAGCGTACCATCCTTCATCAAGACTCCTATGCGGAACCTCCTTCTTGTACCGCCTGAACGCAATCGCACGCTTCTTCTTCTGCACCGCCTCAAGCAGCTCTTTCGCCGCGTCCAGTCGCATCCCACGAATCTTTCGACAAATCTCCGTGGCTGCCTTTGGGGATATCTTGATCTCTCTACCCGCGCACTTCACAGCTCGGTCTGGGTCGAACTCCTTGACCGAGTACCCCCAAATCGGCATTTCTCTGACACCGTAAGCCCGCTCAAGTGCACGGTACTACTAAAAAACGTTGAGCTCACTCGATTGTCAAAGCAAGTTGCAGAATAGTTTCAAAATGAGACTCTGCAAGTGTGAACACAGGGAAACTTACCACTCATATGACAGGCCCGCTCGTGCGTTTGAGATGGTAACGATTTTCGCGCTGGAGATTCGACAACATCCACCTGAGGAGTTGAGTGGCGCCATCCCCCAATTCTAGTACCTTTACAGCCTAGCACGAGCCCCATAAGCGCACGCTTCTGGTTCCGGTAACGTGAAGATAACGCCGCCAACGATAGGTCATCAAGACCCGATACGTAGCGTTGCCCCCGCAGACTGACTCTAGGTGCACGCTTTTCGAAGATCGACGGTCAACATGTCACCTGAACGACCCATCGACAGTAACGATGCTCATTTTACGCGTCGCTAGCACAATTTCTCAGTCGTAATGCGGTAACCCGCGTTCGACATTGCGTCTGTAGCATCTTTGCTATACCTCACCATTGCCTTGACCGGGGCGTTGAGTACCTTCTGGATCATCATTAGGGCGCCGGGAAGACGTCTAGCATAAGACATTGCGAGTCTCGGAAACTTGAAAGGCAAGACCATCAGCGAAATCATTAGAGTCGCAGGCCCACCAACTTCCAGCAGCGTCCACGCAGACGGAGCGCAATTACTTGAATGGAGGGCGAGGGGCTACCACATTGCGCTGAGGTTTGACTCAAACCAAATCTGTCGGGGAGAAAGCCCCAGAACCTCTCCAAGACCTGCGGCCATGATAACCGAGCCCGCTCTGGTTCACCCGAGAATTCCCCTGAAGCAATCATCATTACCCGTACCCCTAGAAGAATCAGCAGTGAACATTCCTAAGCAAGGCACAACCGCTTCGACACCGATTGATGGCAAGCAATCAACGAATGCACAAGTTCAGACGAAATCGGCTGAGCTGTCACATACATCACCCTTCGTAGACATCTGGACATCGCCAATGAGTACTGCAATCCAGACGATTAGCGAGACCCACGATGATCGAAAACTAGCAGGAGCGCCGATTCAAAACATACCCAAGATTCCAATAGTCGACGCACGGAGTGATCGC
>Ga0315268_10000650_pt1 | contig 40274 bp, 40 predicted proteins | sample C1_top_MG_FD_204535 | JGI IMG/M metagenome (GOLD analysis project Ga0315268, IMG submission 204535) | Sediment microbial communities from Yellowstone Lake, YNP, Wyoming, USA - C1_top | ecosystem: Environmental > Aquatic > Freshwater > Lake > Sediment | place: USA: Wyoming | collected 2017-08-01
AGCTCGCTGACGTGAGCCTCGTGTTTCGCCTCACAGTGAGCGACGGAGTCGACACGGGCACGACGTGCATCGCGGTTAAACTCACGAACACGCCACCGCAGGCGCTTCTGTCCCCGACGAATCCGGTCAGCGTAACCCAGGGCGGGTTGTTTCACCTGAGCGCCCTCGGCAGCGGCGACAGCGACCCGGGCGAGGTCGTCACGTACGCCTGGACACAGACCGCGGGGGCTCCCGCTATCATCACCACGCCGAGCGCCAAAGAAACCGACATCACGGCGCCGAATACGCTCGGCGCGATCACGTTCGCCTTCACGATCTCGGACGGCGTGGCGCAGGACACCAAGAGCGTGAGCCTCACGGTCAATTGAGGGTGAGCACGCTCGGTTTACGTGAGCTCTTGCGCCAGCACCGCGAGGTCGCCCTCGAGGGCGTGCCGACAGCCGGGCTCGGTTACTACCTAGCGGCCACCTTGGCCGACGTGGAGCTCCTCGTCGTGGCGCCCGACTCCGAGCGTGCCGAGCAGCTCGCGCTCGAGCTCGCGGCCTACGGTGCCAACGACGCCAGCCTGTTTCTCGGCGACGAACACGGGCCCTTCGAGAGCGTCTCTCCCGACTCGCGGCGCGTCGCGACACGCTTGGCCCTGCGCCACGCGGTTTGCCGTCACGCACGCCCGCGCGTCATCGTCACCGAGCCTCGCGCCCTCTCGGCCCGTTGGCTGCCGGACGCGGCGTTTCGGGCCGCGTGCCTAACCTTGCGCAAAGGCGAGTGCATCGACCGCGACGACCTCGCGCGTCGACTCGTGCTCTGCGGCTATCAGCGCACGGGCCTCGTCGAGGACGAGGGCACGTTCGCTATCCGCGGTGGCGTCGTCGACGTGTATCCTACGGGCTACGCGCGGCCGCTACGCCTGGACTTGTTCGGCGACGAGGTGGCCTCGATCGGCGCCTTCGACCCGAGCACCCAGCGCACACACGAACACCTCGAGGCGTTGACGCTGCACCCCGTGCGCGAGGTGCTCTTCGAAGACGAGAGCGTTGCCCGGGCCCAGGCCGCTCTGCACGAGCTCAATGAAGTGGCCGGTGTGCCCACGCGGCGCATGCACCAGCTCGCGGCCGAGATTGGCTCACGCAACTACTTCTTCGGCTGCGAGGCGCTGTGGCCGCTGTTCTACGACGGCAGCAGCACCATGCTCGACACGCTCGTCGGCGATGCGACGCTCGTCGTGCTCGACCAGCCCGACGCCATAGACAAGGCCCTGCGCGATGCACAGGCGCGCGCGGTACACGAGCGCGCGCGCCAGGAAGACCGCCACGAGCTCGTCTTGCCGCTGTCGAGCTACTTCGTCGACGACGAGGGCTGGCGGGCACGCGTGGCGGCGCAGCCGCGCCTGCTCAATCTCACCCTCGCCCTCGACTATGCGGGACCGCTCGTGCACCCGCGGCTCGGCGAGTGGCACGAGCTCGCGCGCGAGCTTGGTCTGCGCCGCGCCGACGCCACGCGCGGCGAGATCTTGGATCCCTTGGTCGCCGAGATCAAACGCCGCTTCGCGCTGCAACACGAGGTGTTCCTCACGTGCGGTACGCGCGGCGGCGCCGAGCGGCTGTGCGAGCTGTTGCGGGCGCGCAAGATCGATCTACCGCTGCTCGACGCGCTGCCGAAGGCAAGCGGCATGGGCGTCGGCGCGACCCGTCATCCCCGCCGCGCCGTCGCGGTCGCCAGTATCTTGGCTGGTCTCGCCGACGAAGAGCGCGGGGTCGCGATCCTCTCGGACGCCGAGATCTTCGGCCAGCGCGAGCGTCCGCGGCAAAAGCCAGGCAAACCGGCGGCAGAGGCCACGGGCCTCGCGACGCTGCGCGATCTGGTCGCGGGTGACTTCATCATTCACGTCGATCATGGCATCGGCCGCTATCTCGGCCTGTCGCGAATTATACTCAATGGAGCTGACGGCGATTACGTCCAGCTCGAGTATCAGGGCGGCGACAAGCTCTACGTTCCGGTCTTTCGCTTGAGCGCGCTGCAACGTTACCGGGGCCCGGCCGGCGCCGCTCGGCTCGACAAACTCGGCGGCACGCGGTGGCTGCGGGCTAGGCAGCGGGTCAAAGACGCGGTGCTGGCGATCGCGCACGAGCTGTTGCGCGTGCAAGCCCGGCGGCACGCCATCCCCGGCTTCGCCTTGCCGCAACCCGACGAGCACTTTCGCGCCTTCGAAGCGACCTTCTCCTACGACGAGACACCCGATCAACGCCGCGCCATCGATGAGGTGCTCGCTGATCTGACACGTGAGTCGCCGATGGATCGGCTGGTGTGCGGCGACGTGGGCTTTGGCAAGACCGAGGTCGCCGTGCGCGCCGCCTTCCTCAGCGTGCTCGGCAAGAAGCAAGTGGCCGTGCTCGTGCCGACGACAGTGCTCGCTGAGCAGCATGGCGAGACGTTCAAGGAGCGCCTCGCGTCGCAAGGCGTCAACGTCGAGGTGCTGTCGCGCTTTCGCACGATCAAGGAAGTCGCCGACATCAAGCGGCGCCTGCGCGCCGGCACGCTTGATATCCTCATCGGCACGCATCGGCTGCTCTCGCCCGACGTCACCTGGAAATCGCTCGGTCTGTTGGTCATCGACGAAGAGCACCGCTTCGGCGTCAAGCACAAGGAGCGCATCAAGCAACTGCGCTCGCATGTCCACGTCCTGACTCTCTCGGCGACGCCCATCCCGCGCACCATGCACATGGCGATGACTGGGCTGCGCGATCTGTCGATGATTCAAACGCCGCCTGTCGACCGCAGCGCCATCCGCACCGAAGTGACGCGCTTTGATGAGACGGTCATCACCGAGGCCATCCGGCGCGAGCTGCACCGCGGCGGGCAAGTGTTCGTCGTGCACAACCGGGTGCAGTCGATAGGCTCGATGGCCGACCTCATCCGCCGCCTCGTACCCGAATCAAAGGTGGGCGTCGCCCACGGCCAAATGAGCGCCGAGACACTCGAGCATGTGATGGTCGATTTCGTCCACCGCCGACTCGACGTGCTCGTCTCGACCGCCATCATCGAGAGCGGCATCGACATTCCGTCGGCCAATACGATGATCGTCAATCGCGCGGACATGTTCGGCCTAGCGCAGCTCTATCAACTGCGCGGGCGCATCGGCCGCGGCCACGAGCGCGCCTATGCCTATCTCTTGCTGCCGCGCGGCGAGGTGGTGAGTCACGAAGCGGCCGAGCGCCTGAGCATTCTCAAGCGCTTCTCCGAGCTCGGCGCCGGCTTCACCATCGCCACGCACGATCTCGATCTGCGCGGCGCCGGCGACCTGCTCGGCGCCGAGCAGTCGGGCAGTATCGCCGCGGTGGGCTTCGAGCTGTACTCGGAGCTCCTACGCGAGGCGGTCGAGCATGCCAAGGGCGAGAGCCACCACGCGGCCATCGAGCCCGAAATCAAGCTCCCGATTACGGCAGTGCTCCCCGAGAGCTACATGCCCGAGCCAATGCAGCGCCTCGCCTACTACCAGCGCTTGAGCCAGGCGCGCAGCGACGAGGCTGTCTTCGATCTCATCGCCGAGATCCGCGAGCTCTACGGCGAGACGCCCGAAGAGGTCGAGTGCTTGGCCGAGCTGATGGTCATTCGCCGGCGCTTGATGGGCCTCGGCGCGCTCGCCTTCTCTGGCGACATCGTCGATGGGGAGCTGCGGCTCGGGCTCGCCTTTAGCGCCGATGCGCCCGTCGACCGCGACGACCTCGCGCACCGCCTGCAGGTCGAGCCGACGCGCTACCGCCTACTGCCATCGGGGCGCCTCGCGATTCGCGTCGAGGTCGGACACGGCGAGCTGCCGGGGCGCCTGGTGCTGCGGCGCATGCGCGAGGAGCTCGGGGCGTTGCGATATCGCAGGGCGGGGCGCAGCGGCGGGGTTACGGCGTAGCAGTCCGGCGCGCGCGTTGGCCGGCAAGATCGTCGGGCCAACCGAGCCTGGCTGTTGCCAGCGACGTTGCGCTAGCCTGCGCATGATGCAGCACACCGACGCCCTCGCCTTCGTGTGCGCCAGTACGGCGCCTGCACCCGTGCCGCTGTGCCCCGAAATTTCTCTCTACCAGGCGAGCGCGCTCACGCCGCTATGGCAGGCTACGCAGGCTACCCTCGACGCGTGGGAGACCTCGCCGTTTTGGGCTTTTCCTTGGGCGGGCGGACAGGCCGTGGCTCGCTACCTGCTCGACCATCCCGAGCTCGTGTGCGGTCGCCGCGTGCTCGACTTTGGCTCGGGCAGCGGTCTCGTGGCGATATCCGCGGCGCGGGCCGGCGCAGCCTACGTAGCCGCGTGCGACATCGATCCGTTGTTTGCAGCGGCGCTCGCGCTCAACACCGCGCGCAATGGAGTTACGGTCGCGCCGATGTGCGAGAGCGTGCTCGGCCAAGCGCTCGACGACATCGAGGTCGTGCTCTGCGGCGACATCTTCTACGAACAGCCGCTCGCCACGAGCGCCCTCGACTGGTTTCGCGCTCTCGCCAAAGCGGGCAAGCTCGTGCTCGTCGGTGACCCTGGACGGGTCTATTCGCCAAGCGGCCCCGAGCTCGAGGTCTGCGCGAGCTACCTCGTGCCGACGAGCCGCGAGATCGAAGGCACGGCCGAGCGGCAGACCGTCGTGCTGCGCGTCGCGGGCAAGGCCGCCGACCGCGAAGCCGCCGCGCGCACCGGGCCCTCCCCGTAGAAGAGGTTGCGTCGAGGCAGGCCACAGGTGTGCGCGCTCATGGAGCGGCGCGTTTGTCGCTAGATCGTTAGCGTGGGACGCAATCCGCAACCGTCGCGTCCTGCTCGTCTTTGACGGGCATCAGCAGAAAACTCGCATTGGCCGCGGCGATGAGACGCGAGGGGTCATCCTGCCAGGCAAAGGCACGCACACTCGCGATGCGTCGCCCAAGTCGCGTGAACTCGGCGCGCGCGAAAGTGTCTTGTGCCTTGCCGCTGCGCAGGAACTCGATGGTGATGGTGATGGTCTTCGGCACGCGCAAGGTCTCGGTCTTCACGAGGAGCGTAAAGATGGCCGTCGATTCGAGCAGGGCGCCGATGGTGCCGCCATGCAACGCCGGCAGGAGCGGGTTGCCGACGAGATGCGGCGCAAAGGCGAGCTTGCCGATGAGCTCCTCGCCCGCAAACGCGGCGCTGATGCCGAGAAAGCGGGCAAAGGGGATTGACGCGACGAGCGGCGCGAGATCACGGCTCGCCCGCGAGCGCTCGACGATCGAGACGAGCGAGCTCACGCCGGACCCGACGCCGGGCGCAGAGCCGAAGCCGTGAGGGATGGCTCGTCGGCGAAGATCGCAAAGGTGCCGACCGCGCACGCGACCACGTCCGCGGGCGTATCCTGGTAGGCGCTGGCGCGGGCGAAGGCGACGTGGCGCGTCAGCTTGTAACACTCGGCGCGGCAGATGACGCTCTTATGCGGCGTCGCGGGGCGCAAGTAGTCGATGCGTAGATCGATGGTCGCGATGCGCGTCAGGTCCTCCATCTTGGCGATGATCGCAAGACCACAGGTCGCATCGAGCGTAGCGCACAGAGCGCCGCCATGCAGCACGCCCGTGTCGGGGTTGCCGACGAGCTTGTCTTGATACGGCAGCTCGACCGTGACCACGCCTTCGTCGATGTCGACGGCGCGCAGGCCGAGCGCCGTGTTGTGCGGCATGACGCCGGTCGTCAAGACTTCGTCGAGACGAGCAAGCGCTTGTGACTTGTCGGGGAACCGCATCGTGTGTGAAATAAATATGGTCTGCGGGGCCCATCGTGTCAAAGTGACGCTCGGCGAAACCGCTGGCCTGCGCGACAAATGATTGAGCCACGACGACACGTGGAGCCCGGGGTGGAGAAGGCGGAGAGCGAAATAGGCATGGCGAGTTTGAGACAAGCACTCGCAGCGCTCTCGACGCTGCTCAGTATGGCAAGCCACGTGGCCTACGCCGACATTGCGCCTCGCGGCACGGCGCTCGCGCAGCAGCCGGTACCTCGAGCGCTGTACCAAGAAGACCCGCGCACCGAGTGGCAGGCAGAGCGACCACCCCTCGTGGATGCGAACGTGGACGTGAGCCTCGTGGCCGAGACCGTGCGCGTCGATCTGTACCCGACGCTGCTCGTCGTGCAGGCGAGCTTTACGCTGCGCGCCCTCGATAAGGGTGAGCGTGATCTCGTCGTCGGGTTTCCCGAGCGCCAAGCGGGCCTCGTCAGCCAACCCCTCGACGGCCTGCGCGTTCGCGTCGATGGGCGGGACGTGCTTGCCGCCCCGGAGCACAAGGACGTGGAGCACAATGATCGCTTTGGCGTCTATTGGGTTTGGCGTATGAGCCTCGCGCCGCGCACCGAGGCGCACCTCGAGGTGAGCTACGCGCAGGGGCTCTATGCGGGGGCGTGGACCGGGAGCGAGCTCGCGCTGCCGGCGACGTACGTGCTGCGCACCGGGGCGCTTTGGCGCGGCGCGATCGGCCGCGCCGATCTCATCTTGCGAGCGCACGGACTCGCGCGGCAAGACGTCATCGTGCCGCCCGACGCCACGCCAAGCGGTGAACACGAGTGGCGCTGGTCACTCGTAGACTTCGAGCCGCGCGCCGATGTCACGCTCGGCGTGCATCTCGCGCGCGCCGCCGTCGAGGGCATGCGCGTCGGCGAGGCACCCTACTCTCTGGCCGAGCTGCCGCCGCGGTTGCAGCTCATCGATCGCTTGGTGCGCTTCTCGCGCGGCGCCACGGAGCCGTCAGCCGACGACTGGCTCGGACTGGTCGCGGTGCTACGCCACGAGAGCAGCGCGAGCGACGCGGCGCACGACGTGGCCCTGCGGACCCGCCTCGATCTCTTCGAGCGCGTGGAGCGGCAAACCGGGGCGGGCACCGAGTGGCTCGCCGGGTGCAAGGCCTGGCTCGCACCGGCCACGGAGTTGACGCGCGAGGCGGCGCCGGCCGAGATCTCGGGTCTCGCGCTCTACGAAGACTCGGTGTTCGACGCGTCGGCAGGGCTCGCTGCGGTGTGTGAGCGACACGCGGTGGTCCGCCGTCGTCTGAAGGTTGGACTCGGCTTTGGCGCCACCGTGCTCGTGGCGGTGCTCATGATCGTGGCCTCGCGCCGCCGCGCGCGCTTGGAATCGTCGCGCCCTACGGCGCCGAACTAGCCGCGACCGGGCGCGAACATTCGGGCGCTTCTCTTAGGGAGTGCAAGGCGGCCGCGGAGGTCGCCCCCCTTCCCTTTCCATGAGTGTTTCCGCTCGCGCGACGCCGCGCTACGCCCCAGCGAGCCACCGGCCGGCGCCAATGCCGATCGCGCAAGCGACGGTGCAGGTGAGCAGGGTGAGCGCGACGTTGGCGAACGCCAACGCGTAAGCGCCTTCACCGAGGCTCGTCACCGTCTCGTAGGAGAAGGTCGAGTAGGTCGTAAAGCCCCCGAGCACACCGGTGGTGAGGGCGAGGCGCGAGAGGGGCGAGAGCAACGTCGAATTCATCCCGAACTGCATGATGGCGCCGATGAGAAACGAGCCGATGACGTTGACCGCGAAGGTGCCGAGCGGAAGCCTCGTGCCCGCTAGAGTGGCGACCCACGAGGACAGCCCGTAGCGCAGCCCGCTGCCCACGGCGCCACCGGCACACACCCACAACAACCGCTCCATGACGATGACTGTTGCCCGGCTTGCGCTGTGCAGGCAAGCCATCCTTGTAACAGCACGCGCGACGCCGGGGTGTCTGGGTACGCGAGTGGTAGACGCCTGCAAGGACGCTGCGGTGGACGGCGACACGACCAGTCTGTTACAAGAGCGCCGTTCCCCGGCAGCAGGTCGGATGGTCGCTGGTGGTCGTTGCCGCAAGGCGCGGCCACGAGAGGAAAGTCCGAGCTCCACAGGGCAGGGTGCTGGCTAACGGCCAGGCGAGGCGACTCGACGGATAGTGCCACAGAGAAGAGTCTGCCGTCCGTAACGGCGCGCAAGCGCGGTGAGGCGGCGAGGGTGAAACGGTGCGGTAAGAGCGCACCGCGGGCGCGGCGACGCGTCCCGGCAAGGCAAACCCCACTCGGAGCAATGCCAAATAGGAGTCCAGTCGGAGCTCGTTCGCGAGTAGCCGAAGCCGGTGGCCCGCCGGTTGGACTCGGGTAGGCAGCTTGAGCGGCGTAGCAATGCGTCGCCTAGAGGAATGACCGTCGCTCGCGAAAGCGGGTACAGAACTCGGCTTATAGACCTGCTGCTCGGGGGACACGTTCTTTTCGGAATTGTGATCAGGGTCACATACGCTGGTCACGCTCGCGGATAGAACGCGCGCCGATCGTGAGGCGCACCAGGGTGCCGAAGGGCGTCGTTACTGGTTGATCACTAAGCGAGTGAGGGCACAATGAAATTTGCGAGTCGTCAAGTTGGGGTGGGTTTGTTGTGCACAGCATTCGCGTTCTTCAATGCCTCGATGGCGAGTGCAGCGGAAGACGGCGAGGCGCATGGGATGGATTTGGGGATAGGTGTTGGCGCCGCCGACGTTGTCAACGCAGCGTCCGGCAGTTGGTCGCTGGGACTGGGATTCGCCGGCCACGGGGGCTACGCAATCAGCCTTGGAGAGGTCGTGGTGGTCCCCGAGATTGCGTTGGATGGGGCGCGTTTCAGCTTGGGTGGCCTGGGCGCAGAGGGTACCGCGTGGTTGCTTGGCGTCAAACCTGGCGTGCGGTTCGCCTACTCACTCGGGGAACTCGATCCCTGGGTTGCGGCCCACGTAGGCTACATGCACGGGCAGAGCTTGACCACAGTAGTGTACCCAGGTGCACCAACCGTCTCGACAGGCTCGGACCAGGTCGGGTGGGACCTCGGGATAGGCGCGCTCTACGGGCTGGCAAATGGCTTAGGCCTCGGCGCGTTCGCCGCCTACAACGCCATCGTGGCGGACACCGGCGTGACAAAGTACGTCTCGTTTGGGCTGACTGCCAGGCTTCGGCTCTGACTTCTCAATGAGCGTACAGCCCTGCGGTCAAGAGAGGGGATATCGACCAAGAACCTTCTCGATGAATGACCATCGCGCCCTGAGGCACCCGACCGCCCCTCGCGACTTTGCCGAGCGCGACTCTGTCCGACCCATCATCAAGCCGGCGTCACAGCCCGTGCAATCGCTCGGCAGGGCCGCGCCGATGCCGGCGACGCACGGGCCGTGCCGCCGGCCGCGAGCGCTCGCGCTTCTGCGCCCGTCCGCACGCCGTGCCCTTTCGCCCGCGTTGCGGCCTTGCTTCGCCCGAGCGCAGGAGGCGCGGGCACAGCGAGGGGGGTGCTGCTCTCGCAAGTCCGTGCGACGACGCGCGCGCCGAGCCGCCACAGGCCTCGGCGATCGAGAGCCCACATGATTCGTGGAAGCAAGACGCGCCCCCAACCGACTACTCGGCGAGCTTGCGCACGGCCTCACGCAACGCCGTCGGCGTCGAGTGCACGTAGATCATGGTCGAGCCGATGTCCTCGTGCCCGAGCAGATCCTTGACGTAAGGCACCGGCACGCCGCGAGCGCACAGCACCGAGCCGAACGTGTGCCGCAGCGCATGCGGCGTGATGCCCGTGCCCGAAAGCTCGGCCGCCGCGAGCACGCGGTGAAAGAGCCGATAGAAGCTCGTGCGCGACAACCCCTTGCCGCCCGTGCCCACAAATACCGGCCGCGCGAGCGCGTCTACATCCGCGCCGACACCGACGCCGGCCGCGCTTCTCCTCGTTGCCTGCGAGCGACACAGCCGCGCGATGAGATCGGCATCTTCGAGCGGCACCCGTCGCGACTTGCGCCCTTTACCGTAGCGCACGAACAGCTCGCCGTGCTCGAGGTCGACGTCGCGCCACACGAGCGCGATGACCTCGCCGCGCCGCAACCCGGTCTTGAGCAGCAAGCGCACGAGCGCGGGCGCCTGTGCATCGAGCTTGCGCCGTGAGCTTTGCGCCAGGCGATCAGCGGCGGCGATGAGCACGGTTCGCTCGCGCTTCGTGAGCGCGCGGATCTCGCGCACGCGCTCGCGACGCGGCACGGTGACGCGCGCGACTGGACTCGTGGCCACCAAGTCCCAACGCACGGCCCAGCCAAAGAAGCTGCCGAGCGCGTACATCGAGCGCCTGACCGTGGCCATGGCGAGGTGGCGATCGATCATCGCCCGCATGTGAGCGCGCACGTCCTCGGGCGTCACGCTCGCGAGCGCGAGATCATGTCCGTCGGCCTCGAGCGCGCCTACGAACGCGAGCAGGTCGCGCTCGTAGGCGTCGAGCGTGTAGGGCGAGGCCTGGCGCTCATCGGCGAGGTAACGCACGAACTCGTGCAGCGCATCGAAGAGCGAGGGTTCGTCTTTTCGGCCAGCGGCAGAGCGTGACGTGAAGCCTTCATGTCTTTTGCCGTTCCACTTTTCCACTTCAGCCAACCCCCTGGATTCACACGCGTAGGGTGCTCAAGAGCGGGTAGAACGAGCCGCTTTTCCACTTCGTTCCACTTTCCCGCCGTCGATCGGGCGACGCATGCCGCCGTCGGGACGTTGCACAGGCTGTGCGTTGACGCGGTTGTACAGCTCGACCGGCGTCATGAGCCCGGCGAGCGGCGTGCGCTTGCGATCGGCCTCGACCATGAGCCGGTAGGTGAAGCGCGAGCCACGCGTCGAGCGCTCGACCTCGACGTACTCGAGCTCCTCGAGCTCGTGCATGGCGAGCTTCACCTGATGATTGGGCAAGCCCGACCACGCCCGCACGTCGCGCCGTTGGAAAGACACGCCGCTCGGTTGCGTGCCACGTGTCTCGGCGAGCTCATGCAGCTTCGACTCGATGACCGCGAGCAGATCGCGCGCCGGCTTGCGCAGCTCATCGAGGCCCGAGCCGAGCACGCTTGAGGCGATGGCATACGCGATGGCGTAGTCCTCGACAGTCGCTTCAATATAATCAACGCCGGAGGAGAGCCGTTTATGCACTCGCTGCTGTTGGTGCAGGAACGCCACGGCCTCGATGAGGTTGAGCAGGCGCTGCGCGTTCTGGTGCACACGCTCGACCTTGCGCGCTCGCTCGCGTAGCTCGAGGCCGCGCGCTGTCTTCGCCGTGCGCTGTGCCTCCTGCACCGGCTCGGTCTGGCCTGTGCTCTCATCGAGGAACAGCTCGAAGCAGCGCGAGGCGTTCTCGGGGTTGATCGACAGCCGCGTCGTCGTCTCGATGAAGGCGGCCTAAGCCTTCGACCTCCATCGTGCAGGTGCGGATGGTGCCGGTCGCCGGGTCTTTGATCGGCACGGCCTGCACGAGCTTGTGCTTCGACTGCAACGCGCGGATCGAGTAGTCGGCCGCGTCCGAGCCCTCGCGCTCCTCGATGACCACGAGCTTACGCTTCAAGAAGTCCTTCTCGACGTAGTACAGTGCCTGCGGCGTCAGCCGCGACCAGAACACCACCTCCTCGGGCGGCACGAGCTTCTTGAGCGCCGTCGCAAGCCCGCTCTTTCCTGCCCCCGACTGCGAGATGATGATCGCGCTAGAGCGGCTCGGCGAGCCGACGTGAGACGGTGATGAGATAGCCTAAGCTTCTTGTTGGTGTCCTCACCGACGTAGCCGATGGCGTCCATGTCGTGCGCGATGCGGTCCATCAGATCGGGGGCGCGCAGCAGTGCGAGCGCCTCGGCGCGCTCGGCTGCGGTTATTTCGGGCTTCTCCTCGACGATCCCCGCGCGGGCAGCCGTGCGTGCGGCTTCGCGCTGGGCTTTGTCCACAGCGATGAGCAACTCGGACAGATCACTCTCGACGCCCTCGACAGTGGCCCCGAGCACCTGGGCGGCGCGGACGGCGAACATGCGGCGAGAGCGCGGCGAGTAGAGATCGAGTGTCTCGACGTGCAGCTTGCCGGCGCCGCTCGCGGCAGGCTCGACACGCAGGTTGACGCGCAAGTGCTCGACCGTGCCGAGCTGCATCCAGCGGGCGTGATAGCGCCGGCCACGCAGCTCGGTATCGAGGGCGCCCGCCCCGCGACGCAAGCCGATGCCCCCGCTTTCGGTCTCATGAAGGACGGGCAAGTCGGTCGACACCAGCGGCGAGGCGGGTGTCTTGTCTGTCGCGGCTTTGCCTGTGGCGCCGTTCGCGTTGCGCAGCCCAAGCGGCACCGCAACGCCGTTCAGCTTGTTGGGTCTGCTATCGGCTACGACCTGCATGTCCGTCTCCCGCGCGCTGAAGCTGTCAAGAAGAAAATGCGCTCATCGTCTTGCGCCACAATGTGCTCACACTATAGAACATGGTGTTCTAGAGATCAGCGGCGCCGCCTCTCGCAATGGAAAAGGTCGCTTACAATGCGGGCTATGCCTCCCCGCTCACGATTGAAGTTGCCGCCGATGGACTTGGGCCCAGAAAGCTTTGGCCTACGCCTCGCCCGCTTGCGCAAGGAGCGCGGCTACACGCAGGTCGAGCTCGCGGCAAAGATCGGCATCATCCAAGATATCGTATCGAACTACGAGCGCGACCGTCTGCGCATGCACGCCGAGATGATCGCGCGCTTCGCTCAGGCGCTCGACGTGACCACCGACGTTCTCATCGGACTGCACGAGCCACGCACTCGCCGCGCGCCGGGCAAGCACTCTCGGCGCGTCCTGCGGCGACTCGAACAAATCGAACGTCTGCCCTCTCACGACCAGCGAGCGCTGCTGCGCACGATCGATGGCTTCCTCAAGGGATCGCCGAGGCCGACATGACCGCGAAGGAGAACACCGCGCGGGTGGCGTTGCGCGCTGCCGGCGCCCAGCCGGCAAGGAGTCCCGCATGACTCCCAAGAAAGTACGCGTCTACGTCGAGACGAGCGTGTGGAACTTCGTGTTTGCAGACGACGCCCCAACCCGGCGTGATGCAACACGACGGTTCTTCGAGGAGGTGCGCAAAGGCGCCTTTGAAGTGTTCCTCTCCGACGTCGTGCTCGACGAGATCAAAGCCGCACCCGAGCCAAGGCGCTCGGAGCTCGATGCGCTCATCGGCGAAATCGGTCCGAAGATCCTCGACAGCAGCGACGAGACCGATGAGCTTGCCGCGTCCCTGCTCGCCGGCCACACCATCCCGGACAAGTACGACAACGACGCCAAGCACATCGCGATCGCCGTCGTCGAAAACATGGACGTATTGCTGAGCTGGAACTTCAAGCACATAGTCAAGATGACGACGCGCCGTGTGGTTGCCGCAACCAGCCGGCTCAACGGCTACAAGGAAATTGAGATCGCGACGCCAGAGGAGGTCATCGATGACGACAGTGAGTGAGCCTCAGGCAGTCCGCGAGGTGCACGAGATTCGTGAGCGCCTCCACGAGCAGCGCAAGAACTGGACGGCCGAACAGAAGCGCGAACGGCTCAGCCGTGTGGCTGAAGAGTACGCCCAGAAATACGGCCTCCACCGCGTCAGCCACGACACGCCCCAACCCGTCCGCAAGCACGGCTGACCAGCCGCTACCGCTGCGGCCGCATCTCGGCTTATAGACCTGCTGCTCGGGGGACACGTTCGATTTGGCGCCTGGATGGCTCCTCCGGCGGAGACAAGGCGACTGCGATGGGCGGCTGAACCTGCAGTCAGTCCCGCAGCATGGAGCGGCGAGCTACTCTACCGTGATCTTGAAGGTTCCGTTGGTACCGCCGGCATTTCCGGACAAGAAGGTGATTTCATGCACCCCCGCCTTTGGGAACCAGAACAGGTACTCGCACTGCGTGGCGCGATACTCCCGCGAGAGCATGGCATAGTCTCCACGCTGAAGGCCCCTGCGATCCGGGAGTGCCCCTTCTGCCTCGATGAGGACAATCTGCCCACGTTTGATGGTGGTGCTATAGCTTGCATGAGGATAGCGGAACGAGACGGCCGGCTTGACGGTGCTCGCGTCGGGTGGCTGCAAGGCGGGACTGGAAGTTCCAGAAGAAGCCGCCTCAACGGTCACGACGTAGGAAGGAGTGCCGGTGTTAGCGGCGAAGTCGAGTCGGTAGGTTCCGGGCTTCCCAAATCGGAACAGGTACTCCTCAGGGTACCGATTAGGCTTCGAAAGCAATTCGTAGTTGCCGCGTTGCAGATCACGCTGATCAGGCATCTCGGCGGTTGCGTCGACTCTGATGGCGACGGTTTCACCCGGCCGAATGGTTACGGAATTGGATTGACCGCTGGCGTAGTAGAATCGGAACGTCGGTTCGACGTTGGTCTTCCGCTCCTTAGCGGCGCCGCGCACCAGAGCGTCACCCGCAAAGGGGCTAGCGCCGGTGTTGTAGTTCGCACCATTCTTCTCGGGGCTCGGAGCCGATTGCCTTTGCGGGTCGTTAGTGACCACCTTGGTCGAGTCGATGATGCTGGAGGAGTTGGGTACGTTCGAAGTAGGTTTCATCTTCCACCTTTTCCTCTCTAGCTATTGCGGCGCCAACGGTACGTACCGTCGGCGCCGACGTCAAGCGACGCGGAGGAGAAATCGACCAGGAACCTTCTCCACGAAGGACGGCCGCGCCCAGACGCGCTCAGCCTAAAGGGGATATCGACCAAGAACCTTCTCGCTGAAGGCCCGTCGCGCCCTGAAGCACTCGGCCTCTCCGCGGTCCCCGCATGATCACCGACGCATCACGTCGCTCTATCGATCCCCGAAAGCTCTCACCGACCGCCCCGCCGGCCATGCGTGTCTTGGGCGGCGGGGCTACGCCCCTCGCGCCCTTGCCGAGCGCGACTTTGCCCGACCCGTCGTCAAGCCAGCGTCACAGCCCGTGCAATCGCTCGGCTAGGCCGCGCCGATGCCGGCGACGCACGGGCCGTGCCGCCGGCCGCGAGCGCTCGAGCTTCTCCGCCCGTCCGCACGCCGTGCCTTTTCGCCCGCGTTACGGCCTTGCTTCGCCCGAGCGAAGGAGGCGCGGGCACAGCGAGAGGGTGGTGGTCTCGCAGGCCGGTGCGACGGCGCGCGCGCCGAGTTGCTACAGGCCTCGGAGCTCGAGAGCCCCCATGATTCGTGGAAGCAAATGCAAGACGCCCTGCCCGGCTACTCGGCGAGCTTGCGCACGGCCTCACGCAGCGCCGTCGGCGTCGAGTGCACGTAAATCATGGTCGAGCCGACGTCCTCGTGTCCGAGCAGATCCTTGACGTAAGGCACCGGCACGCCACGAGCGCACAGCACCGAGCCGAACGTGTGCCGCAGCGCATGCTGCGTGATGCCCGAGGCCCGAAAGCTCGGCCGCCGCGAGCACGCGGTGAAAGTGCCGATAGAAGCTCGTGCGCGACAACCCCTTGCCGCCCGTGCCCACGAACACCGGCCGCGCTAGTGCGTCTGCATCCGCGCCGACATCGCCGCCGGCCGCGCTTCTCCTCCTTGCCCGCGAGCGAGACAGCAGCGCGATGAAGTCGGCATCTTCAAGCGGCACGCGTCGCGACTTGCGTCCTTTGCCGTAGCGCACGAGCAGCTCGCCGTGCTCGAGGTCGACGTCGAGCCACACGAGCGCGGGCGCCTGTGCATCGAGCTTGCGCTGTGAGCTCTGCGCTAGGCGATCGGCGGCGGCGATGGGCACGGCCCAGCCAAAGAACCTGCCGAGCGCGTACATGGAGCGCCTGACCGTGGCCATGGCCAGGTGGCGCTCGTAGGCGTCGAGCGTGTGGGGCGAGGCCTGGCGCTCATCGGCGACGTAGCGCACAAACTCGCGCACGGCATCGAACAGCGAGGGTTCGTCTTTTCGGCCGGCGGCACAGCGTGATGTAAAGCCTTCATGTCCTTTGTTCTTCCACTTTCCCGCCGTCGACCGGGCGACGCATGCTACCGTCGGCACGCTGCGCAGGCCGCGCGTTGGCGCGGTTGTCCAGCTCGACCGGCGTCATGAGCCCGGCAGGCGGTGTGCGCCTGCGGCGTCGGCCCCGACCACAACACTACCTCCTCGGGCGGCACGAGCTGCTCGAGCGCCGTCGCAAGCCGGCTCTTTGCTGCGCCACAGCTCGCCACGGACCACGTCGAGCCGATTGCCGATGGCCACAGGAGAGCCTACAATGACGAGCATGGTGACCAACCTCGACGAATTGCTCGACACTGCCCGGTCGCTGCCGGCAGAGAAGTGCCAGCAATTGATCGAGTACGCCAACTTGCTCGTGCAGCAGGCGGCCAACGACCAACGCCCGCACGAAGACATTGCCAAGGTGATCGCCTCATGGAAGGGAGGCTCGCGCTCCAAAGAGGACATCGACCAGCAGATCGCCGAAGAGAGAGATTGGGGCGACCGGTGACGCGCCTCTACCTCGACGCCTCCGCCATCATCTACATGCTGGAGGGGCACCCGCACTTCGGCGACCCGACGCAGCGGCGCGTGCTGCAGCATCTCGAGGAATCGACGGCAAAGGTAGTCACTTCGCGGATCTCGCGCCTCGAGTGCCGGGTCCGGCCGCTTCGCGACGGCAACCCTGGCCTGCTCGCCGAGTACGAACGCTTCTTCGTCGGCGATCGCCTCGAGCTGATGGACGTAACCACCGAGACCATCGAGCGCGCCACCGACCTCCGAGCGCGCTACCGATTCAAGTCCGTCGATGCGTTACATCTTGCGACCGCGATCGAACATGGCGCCGCGGGCGTGCTCACCGGCGATCCCGCCTGGCGCCGCTGTGACGAGGTCGCCGCCAGTCACTAACCCGCCGCTGCCGCTGCGGCCGCATCTCGGCTTATAGATCTGGCTGCCGGGGGACACCTTTCGAGGTTGCCGTGCGGAGGCGCCGGGCCTACGATGGCGGCAGCCGGACCAGGCAACGTCCAGCGTCAAAGAGGGGAAACGAAGGAATGCGCACAGCGGGGGCGGCTCTCGTCTGTATCGTGGCGATCCTGCTCGGCGGCTGTATGCGGGCGCAGAAGTACGTCAAGGTCACGCCTTACGGGCGAAGGTTCAACGCGAAGCCGACCGCCACTTCTATTGCCGTCGTCCTCGAAGCAGTGCCTGACCGCCTCGTCGTCAAGGGCGCCGGGCTCGAGAAGATGGAGGTGAACGAGTTTCGCCGCAGTCTTGGCGATTGTCTCAAGGCCGTCCTCGCCGCCAACTTCGCGAAGCAGGAAGTCGCCGTGCAAAGAGAGAAGCTCGGTGCGCAATTGGTGGTCCACCGGGTCGCGGCTGAATGGCAAAAAGTAGCCGCGACCACCATTGTGATTGGAACAGGCTACCGTCGACCGCCAGACGTGAGCATCGCCTTCACCTGGGACGCCACTCTGTATCTCGACGGTAAGAAGCTCGCGGGCGCAGAGGGCCAAACGACGAGTCAGCAAAGCACGATGGGTCTCGCTCATGTCTCCGAAGTGTATGCGGACGGCCTAAAGCTGCTCTGCGAGGACGTTCATCGCAAGGCCTTCAGCGAGGAGGCGCAGCACCAACTCGCCGACCCTACGGAACACAAGCCACCGACGCCGGATAGCTCGCCACCCGCCGCTCGATCCCAACCGGCAGCGCAGCGCGGATAGACGCGAGCGTCGCCCGCACGAGCTCGGCGTTCGCGCGCTCCTCGTAAGGCACGAAGGCGTCGGCTACTTCACCCGCGTCGTCGCGCATGAGGGCGAGCATCATCACCGGCTGCGTGCAGGCCGACGGAAAGTCGCTGAGCGCGACTGTCTTTATGCTCGGGTGGTTGCGGGTGCGAAAGTGCACGCGGCGCGCCGCAACATCGTAGACAATGTTCCACTGAGTAGAATCAGGCGAGCGCACCGCGTCGAGCAGCTCGAGCGCGCTCGCGACCGGGTTCGACTTCGCGACAGCGGGCAGCCGCTCGGCGAGGCGCACGAAGCGCGCCAGTGAGCCTTGCGACGCGTCGCGCTTGCCGCGCGCGAGCGCCTGTTGCGAGTCGCGGTAGGTGCTGTTGGTGATGGCCCGCGCGGGCAGGGCTGCGCCACTCGCGGCGACGAGCCGACCCTCGAGCCATTCGAGCACGGCGCAGGCGCCGCTCGCGTCACAGACAAAGTAGTGGATACGCGCGTAGGCCGGCGCGATCCGCACGCGCTCGGCAAGTGCCACGGCCTCGGGCGTCGAGGCCGCGACATCGAGCGCCTGTTGCACGAAGCCGAGCTCGGTGACGACCGGCCGCGCATCGGGCTTGCCAAAACCGCTCGCCGGCAGCATCAGCACCTCGACGACGAGCCCGGCTTCGTTGATGCCACCGTTCGGCAGCTCGCGGCCATATTGGTTGAAGGTCAGGCTCGCGAAGCGACTCGTCCAGGTGGCCGGTGTGTCAGTTGGCGACAAAACGAGCGCGGTCTTGCGCGCGCCGCGCTTGTTGACCACGAGCAAGCCGCGCTCCTCGCTCCAGTCGTAGCTCTTGCCAACGATGGGACCCGCTTCGCCGTCAAAGAGAAAGGCGCTGCAGGCAGCGGCTGGGCGCGCCATGACACCGACACCGACGACGGCGGACAGGGTGGCGGCGAAGCCGAGCGAGCGCATTCGCGCGATGCTAGCACGGAGGCGCAGGCCGAGCCTACGGCGCGGAGGCGCAGGCCGAGCTTACGGCACGGAGGCGCAGGCCGAGCCTACGGCACGGAGGCGCAGGCCGAGCTTACGGCACGAGGCGCGCCGACCCGAGCGACTCATTGCCGGTCGAGGGACGGGGCGTTAGAACTCTCGCATGCCAAACCTAACCGCACTCATTTGGGTCACCGCCGCGCTTGCTTCCACCGGCAGCGACGCTCCGCCCGCGCTCGACGGTGAGCACGGCACGTTCACCGATGAGCTGCTCGACAAGCTCGTCGGTGACTGGCGCCTCAAGGGTACCGTGCTCGGCAAGCCCGCCGACAACGACGTCTCCGCAACGTGGGAGCTCAAGCACCAGTTTATGCAGGTGCGCTTCAAAGCGGTTGCGGGAGCAACCGAGCCCTACGAGGCTTTGGTCTTCATCGGCTACGGCACGCGCAAGGATGGGCGCACGATCGCTTTCGTCTTCGAGTACCCGGATGGGCCATTCCACAACACGTTCTCCTTCGATGCCTCGTCCGAGCGCTGGACGTTCCTGCTCGAGCAGAAGTCGAGCGCCGGAAAGTGGACCACCTTCGCGACGCAGACGCTGACACGCGCCGTGCCGAAGGCCGCGCGCTCGGCACCGCAGACGCCGTGACGGCCCGATCGCCGATGGCCACGATGGATAGCCGCCGCGCGACGCCGACCAAAACTCTAGCGACCGGCGGTGCTGCTCGCGACAGCCGCATCTCGCGCCAGCGACCGAGGGTCACCGGGTGTCCAGGTCACGTAGGCAATCTTGGCCTGCTCGAGCAGCGGGACCAGTATGGCCGGGTCACCAACGAGGGCCGTGTGCCAGCCCGCCAGGAAATCCGGCTGCAACGCAGCGGCGAACGCGTCGCGACTAAAGGCATCCGCAGCCGCACGGCGGCGGACGTTCCAGTCCATAGGCCGTCGCATGAGCGCCCAACGGACCGCGAGCTGCGCTAGTCCTGCCAGAGAGGCGCCCGACGTGTCAGTGTCAAGAAGCAGCGCGTGACGCAGGGCGCGCAGGCCATCCTCGTCGTGAGCCACCGCCCGGATCTTGTATAGCGGCGCACGCAGGCCTGTGAGCGCCGTGAGCGCGGACTTCGCCATCACCTTGGTTTGCAGCCAAAGGCGCTCGCCGGCGCGGCTCGACGCGCGCCAATGATCAACCGTGTAGGCGTCGTCGAAGACCTTGCCCTGAAGGTAGGCCACCCTCGCATCGAGCGCCGACGCGAGCAGAACGTCGAGTTGCGGCGTCGCGGCCTGCTTGAGACAACTCGTCGCCACGAGTGCTTCTTTGAGCCCCGGCACCGGCACAAAGACAACCGGCAGCTGGTCGCGGCCATCCACATGCAGGCCCAGCGCACTCGTCCCGCTCGTCCCGATTGCGACTGCGTCAACAGCGGCCGTGTCACCGTTGGCGGGAGAATCGACCCGGTTCGCGGGCAAACGCGGCACGGCGCCGAGCGTCCGCGCGATGAGTTCGACGGCTTGCATGTGCGTGATGCGACCGGCAAGGGCGACCACCCAACGCGTCTGACGCATACGCGCTAACTCGGCGTCGAGGTCTGCGAGCGTAATGTGCGTGAGCGTCGTTGCGCTCGCGCCACCCGCCGCGCCAACGCGCGTACCGTAGACCTCTTCCTCGAGCGCAAGCCAGGCGAGCGTTTCGGGATCATGGGCGTCTCGTCGAAGCGCAGCGATCCGAGACGCCCGCGCCGTCTCGAGGGCAAGCTCGTCGAGCTCGAGTTGCCCGAGGCAAGCGGCCAAACGTTCGAGCGCAGGTGCAAGAAAGTCCTCGCTCACCTCCAGACGCACGGTCGAGCTGTCCCGATCGGTCATCACTGCGAACGAACCGCCCATGGGCGCGAACGAATCGGCAAGGCGCTCGCCACCGCGCCCGCAGCGACCGTAGGCCCAGGCGACCCCGAACAGGACAGCGAGACCCGATCGGTCCTTAGGGTCATCCAAGCGGCCGCGTGCCCAGCCGAACTCGATGACCACGAGCGGCAGAAGCCGGCGCTCAACCGTGACCAGCGTGAGGTTCTTGGCGAGCTCAAGCTGCGTCACGACCTCACGCGAGGGCGCGGCGGTCTCGTCGATCTTGGGAATATCGTAGCGCCAGCCCGCCAGGGCGCCGGCACAGCCCGCGAGCCCAACGCCCAGATACGCGATCGCGAGCGAAACGAGCGTCGAGGACGACCCTAGGGATCCGAGGGCGTGTTGGTGTGGGCGGCTCATGGTGCGGATGCTTGTGCCTCGTGGCCTGCGGTCGGCTCCACGAGAAGTACGACGCGTCGCTCGGGCCGCAAGAGCGCAGCGGCAAACGTTTGGATTCGGAAGACTGTCACCGCGCGATAGCGCGCCAGGTCCCAAGCGGCACGATCGGCGTTGCCGAGAAAGAAGCGATAGTCGCGCAAGGCCGTCGCCCACGTGACGAGGCCGGCGGCGCCGTCAAAGCGTTGTAGCCGGCCGGTCTCGCGGCGACGCTCGGCCCATTCGAGCTCCTCGCTTGTCGGCGGCCGCGTCCTGAGCTCCTCGATTTGTGCCTCCGCTATCGCCTGCACGTCAGCCGAGCTCGCGCCTTCGCGACCGACGAGCGAAAGAGTGAACACGCCGCCGTTCTCGAAGGCCGAATTCGAAACGGAAGACCAAACAACTCCCGGGCGCTGCTCCGCATGCCGCTCCAGACGAGCGTCGAGGATCGCGGCGAGCAAATGACTTTCGGCGTCACCGTCGGCAAAACACGCCGGCGTGCGCCACGCGAAGCGCACGGCTGCTGTCGAGCCCACGTCAAAGGAACGCAGCACTTGCTCGCCGGACGGGGCCTCCTTAGGCGCAACAGGTCGCTTCGGCAGCAACACCGCGGGCAGCGGCGCGAAGTAGCGCTCAACGAGGGCGTGCATCGCAACCTTGTCAACATCGCCGAGGACCACCAGGATCGCCTCCTGCGGCTGATGCCAGTTGGTTGCGAAAGCGACAGAGTCCGTAGGAAGAGTGGCCGCAAGGTCGTCGGCGGTGCCGAGGACAGGCCGATGATAGGGATGCCCGTCGGGAAAGAGGGCGGCCATCACGCCGCTGTTGCGCTGATTCGCGGGTACATCGTCCACCTGCTCGGTTCGCTCCTCGGCAACGAGCGTTTGTTGCCAATAATGCGCGCCGTGCAGCAGTGGATCCGGATATCCGAGATTGCTCGACGTGAGCCATAGCGCGGCCTCGACGTTAGCCGCGGGCAAGACCTGGATGTAGTCCGTTCGATCGGGAGTCGTTGTCACGTACGACCACACCCTACCGGCCACGACCGCGGCGCGCGAACGCCGCCTGGGGTGAACGAAGCGCGACGACCGCAAGGGGCGTGTCGACATGCGCGAGCACTACGGTGAGGCCGTTGCCGAGCTGGTACTGCTCAATGTCGACCTGCGGCAGAGCGGCGGGCGCAGAGGCGAACAGAGCTAGAGGGTAGAGAGCGAAGCCAAGCACAGTCCCCCCGGTAAGAAGCCGTCCAGCGTGCAGCGGTAGCACAGAAACCACGTCGCGCGAATCCTTTCACCCGCCATCGGCATATCAACCGCGAGTCTTGAGGAGCGCCCGCACGCACCCACTGGAAAGACCCGAGCACACTCAACTCGGGGCAGCGCTGGTCGGTCGGGCCAAGCGAACATAGAACGCGGAGGAGTCACGACATGCAGACCACGAGAAGCAGTGCGACAACCAAAGCAACCGAGACCGAGACCGACATCGTCATCACGCGCGTCTTCGACGCCCCGCGCGGCCAGGTCTGGAAGGCCTGGACCGAACCCGAGCGCATGAAGCGTTGGTGGGGCCCGCACGGCTTTACGACCCCCGTATGCACGATTGACCTGCGCAAGAACGGCGTCATCCATTGCTGCATGCGATCGCCCGACGGGCAGGACTTTTGGAACAAGGGCGTCCTGCGCGAGATCGTCGAGCCGAAGCGGCTGGCCTACACTGACAGCTTCTCTGACGAGCAGGGCAACGTCGTCTCGGCCGTCGCCTACGGCATGAGCCCCGATTGGCCGCTCGAAGCGCTCGTGACGGTGACGTTCGACGAGCAGCGTGGCGGTAAGACAAAGCTCACGCTGCGGCACGCGGTCACGTCAGCGCCCGCCAAGGAACGCGCGGACTGCACGCAGGGCTGGACGCAGCTGCTCGATCGGCTCGCCGAGGAGTTGGCGAAAGCCTAAGATCGTGAAGCAAGACGGCACGAGCGCCGTCTGATACACTGAAGGCCTGGCGCCTCGCCGTGCACGTGCACCGACGGCGAAGACGCCCAACCCCGGAGGGTATCCTATGCGCTCACTCGTCTCGCTCGCCGTGCTCCTCGTCACCTCCCCCGGCCTCGCGGCCGACCTCGCGGGCCGCTGGGAGGTGCAGTCGATGGGCGCCGATCGCGAGATCGTCGTGCAGCAAAAGGGCGACGCCGTGGTCGCGCACCGTGTGATGTGGCCATCGTTCGAGGGCGAGAAGTACAAGCTCGAGCACCTGTACCGCGGCAAACTCAAGGGCAACAAGATCACAGGCGAGCTGTTGGTCAAAGAACCCGAGCTCAAGGGCTTCGAGGTGCTGCGCGACTTCGAGGGCACGGTCGCGGCCAATGGCGCGGTGACCATCGATGGTTTGCCGCTCAAACGCCTCGATGAAGCACCAGTGGCCACGGCGAGCACGGCTGCACCAGCCGCCCAGGCAGTCACCCAGCCGGCGTCGGCACGACCGAGCGCTACGCCGACGGTGGCACAGACGGCGGCGCCGGCCGCGGCCGCTCCTGCGGCGCCAGCCGCCGAGGGTAGTGGCGCACTCGTCGCTTCACTCGGGCCTTCGGGCGAAGGCCTCTTCAAAGTCTCGACCAGCGTCAGCATGCCCGGCCCGGCCGCGAGCCTCACCAAAGACGGGGACAAGCTGCTCAAGAACAAGAAGTGGGCGGCGGCGCTCGAGAAGTTTCAAGCCGCTGACGCGCAAGGCGCCGGCAACGCCGCCCTGTGGCATCGCCTCGGCACGTGCTTTCTGTATCTCGAGCGCTACGACGAGGCGAAGACGCAGCTACGACGAGCGCTCAAGCTCGACCCCCAGAACCCGATCCTCTTGCGCGACTTCAACCGCGCCAAGATGCTCGGCGAGTAGGGCGCTTGCACGCGGCTCGCCGCGGGTCATCGCAGTCGGCTACAGATCACCGCGGCTCGCCGCTAGCCCTCGCGGTCACGTGCTCGACGTAACGCAAAGATCCTCGATCGGCCGCGGCAGGGATGCGATAGTGCGGCCAAGATGGGCACGGTTTTCTCGGTCGCCAAGGAGCGCAATGCACGGGCGCCGATGCCGATGTTGCTCACAATCGGCCTACTCGCCCTCGCGCCCGCGGCGCGTGCGCAGGGCAGCGACCCCACCCTCGCCATCGATAGCCCCCGAGCCGACGACGCGCTCTGCCCCCCCGCACAAGCGCTCACGCTCGACCTCGGCGCCTGGCTCACCGCCGTGCGCAAGAGCCAGCCCGGCGCGAACCTGGCCTCCCTGCTCGCCGAAGTCGGCATACACGCTCCGCCCGCCGACCCGCCGCCGGGCGGCGCGGCCTGGCGCGCGGCGACGCGCGAAACATGCTGGCGCGAGAACCCCGACGTAAAGCTCGTCTCTGCTGAGGTGCTGCACAAGAACCTCTCGCCATCGGCGACTCCGGACGCCATCGTACAGGTGACGCTCGATGCCTGCCTGCGCCAGGTAAAACTCGGCTATGTCGCGCTCTTACGGCCACTCGAGGCGAAGAACGAATGGTGTCGCCTCGCTAACCTCAAGCTCGAGGCCCAGCCGGGCGGCGATGCCGGCTGCGCGCCAGAGCGCCTCGCGTCGCTGTCGTTCGTGCACCTGATGGATGCCGAGCGCGAGACGCTGCGCGTGAGCCTATGGCGCGGCACGCACGAGTCCAAGCGCGAGCGCCTTGGCGTCAACACCTCGACGTGCGTCCAGCATGCGCAGGTGAGCTTTTGGGACGTGCAGGGCGGCCGACTCGTGCGCCTGTTCGACGCTGATTTCGCGGCCGAGCACGACCTCACGTTCAAGGGCGACTTTCCGCGCCAGGTCTACGAACGCGAACCTGCGACCGGCATCGATGTTGTCTACGGCTTCGAGACCGCGGTCAACCGCTACACACTGCTCGGCCAGTGCGCGCCGCCGCCAAAGAGCAAAGTCAAAGGCAAGCCAGGCGGCGAAGGCGAGCGCGCCTGCAAATGGTTGCGCACCGACGACAGCTCGGCCGGCGAGCCAGCGCGCGAAGAGCTGCCCGACGCGCGCGAGCGCTGACACCACCGCGCGTTCGGGGATCGTGAGCGGTCGGCTACAGAACGATGAGGTCGTTGGCGTCGATGACCGCGCTCACCTCGCTCGCGGCGCGCGCCGCCTTGAGCCGGTCGGCCGACAGGCCCTTGAGGTAGTCGCGGATCGCCGGCTCCTTGCTGATGGCCTCGAGGAACTCCTCGCGCGGCAAGAAGAGCAGCCCGACAGCGCCGCGCGCCCGCACAGTAGCCACCGTCGGCTGGTCGTTGAGCAACGAGATCTCGCCGAACACTTCGCCGGGCGCGAGATTTGCGACGACCACGGCTTCGCCAGCGTCGTTCTTGACGCTCACCTCGACCTCACCGGCGACGACGACGTAGAGCCCCTTGCCGGCGCTGTCTTGCGCGATGATCGTGTCGCCGGGCTTAAAGCCCTGGCGCGTAAAGCGCTCGAGCAGCTTGAAGCGCGCCGACTCATCGAAGCGCACGAACAGGGGTGAGCTCTGCAGCACGTTGCTCACCAAGCGCTTGCGACAGTACTCGAACAGCTCCTCGGCGATGGCAGGCTTCGACTGGGCGAGCGCCTCGACGTCCTCGCGCGACAAAGCGAAGTACTCGACCTCTTCTTTGGCGACGGCCGAAGCCGAACGCGGCGCACCGGTCATCAAGGCCATCTCGCCGAGCACGGTGCCCGGCCCGAGCGTGGCGAGGCGTTTGCCGCCCTTGTCGATGTCGACGTGGCCGCTCGCGATGACGAGCAAAGAGTCACCGGGCTGACCCTCGACGAGCACCTTCGTGCCGGTTGCGACGCGTTTGAAGTGCAGGCGCCGCACGGTCTCGACGAAGCCCGTCTCGTCGAGCTCGCAAAACAGCGGCAGCGGCAGCGGAATCGCCGCCTCGCCGGCGGGCGGGAAGCTCTTGCCGATGAGCGTAGCGCGCTCGAGACGCTCGGCGAGTGGCAGGGCCAACAGCGCCTCGGCATTGTCGGTTGGCGCGGCGGCGGCCTTGGCCTTGAGCGGCGGCGGCTTCGGTAAGTCGCCGGCTTTGGCACGCGCGGCGCGCACGTGGATGCGGCGCAGCGTGGCGAGCAGCTCGGCGTCCTGCGGGGCGTGGGTGAGACCATGCCGCACGGCGATGATGGCCGGCAGCAGCATACCGTCGTGGGCGAGGCGATCGGCGAGGGCGCGAATGAGCATGAGCGCCGCGGCCGGGCGGCCGGCATCACCAATGCTGACGGCGAGCGCCAGGCGCAAGTGCCGATCCCCCGGCTCGTCGGCCACGAGCTCGGCCAAAGAGCAGACGGCATCGGCGGGTTTGCCGTCGGCTAGGGCTCGGTCGACAGCGGTGCGCAGGGCTTGTCGGTCACTCATAAGTCCGTAGCTTCTGCGACTTGTCGCGGATGGTCAAGTCGGACTTTCGCGCGCAGCGCACGGCTAGCCGGCAGGCGTCACGGCGCTCTCGACCGGCCGCTCACCACGACGATAGAGCAGGCGCGCCCCGAGGGCGCCGACCTCGAAAAAGACGAGCAGCGGGATCGCCATGAGCGTCTGCGTAAACGGGTCGGGCGGCGTCAAGATGGCCGCGACGACAAAGGCCACGACGATCCAATAACGACGCACGCGCGTGTAGAAGGCGGGGTTGACGATGCGCGCCGCCGACAGCACCCACATGACGAGCGGCAGCTCGAAGACGACACCAAAGGCGAGCGACAGATTGATGACGAGGTCGAAGTACAGCGCTACCGAGAAGCGCGGCTCGACGGTCTTAGGCATCTCGGCGAGGACGTACTGAAAGCCCATCGGCAAGACGACGTAGAACGCAAACAACCCTCCGCCGACGAAGAACAGCGTGCCGAGCGAGACAAAGGGCACGACCCAGCGCTTCTCGTGGCTGTAGAGCCCAGGCGCTACGAACAGCCACACTTGATACAGACACCATGGCGCCGAAACGAAGAGCGCCGCGACCACGCCGAGCTTGAGGTAGGTGACGTACAGCTCGAGCGGCGTCAGCACGATGAGCGTCTCTTGCTTGACTGAGGCGAGTGGCGTGCGCAGCCACTCGAACAACTCGGCTGAAAAGGTGAGACACACCGCGGCCGCGATGAAGACGCCCACGAGGGCCCACAGCAGACGTCGGCGCAACTCGACCAAGTGCTGCATAAAGGTCATGCGCGGGACGCCGGCAGCGGGCGGGACGACGGCCGGCTCGGACATGGGGCTCACTTCGACTCAGGGCCGCGTGCGGCGGACGCGGCGGCGTCGGGCGAAGCCGGCCCGAGCGCCCCCGTCAAAGGGGCCGACGACGATTGGCGATTGGCGACCACCGGCGCCGATTCGACTCTCGGCGGCGACGTGGGCTCGAAGAGACGGGCCGCGGCCTCCGCCGCAGTTGCGGGAACGCGCAACGGCGGCGCGGCCACCCCCGCGGCGCCAGGCGACGCCGGTCGTACGCCCGGGGCTCCCGGCCGGCGCACGTCCTCGGCCACGGCCTCACGAAAGCTCGCCTGCAGGTCGTCGGCCGTGCGGCGCAGATCGCGCAACCCGCGGCCGAGCTGCTGCGCTAGGCCCGGCAACTTCTCGGGCCCAAGCACGAGCAGGGCCACGATCGCGATGACGACGATCTCCCCGAGGCCTACGCCGAACATGATGCCTCCGGCCGCGCCCGCAGGCTCAGGCTTTGCTCACGGTGCTCATCTGCGACACCTTTGTCGAGAGATCACCAAGGGCGCGCTCGATCTGGCGCCCCGCCTCTGCCACGCGATCGGTGCCACCGCGCAGACCGTTGATCGACGTGAGCATGCGCTCCGCGTCGTCGCTCTGGGTGCGCGCCGCTTTGCCGATGCGCTCGATCATGTCGCGAATGTTCTCGATGGCCTCGGTGACCTGACGGCCACCGCGGTTCTGCTCGTCGGCGCTGCGCTCGACTTGCTGCGTGATGACCTTCATGCGCTCCGCGCTCTGCATGATGTGCTCGGAGCCCTTGGCCTGCTCGGCCGTGGCGAAGGCGATCTGCTGCACGGTCTCGGCGATGCGACTGATGGCGTTGGTGACCTGCTTGCTGCCCTTGGCCTGCTCCACTGTCGCCTGCGCGATGGCTTGAATCATCAAAGTCGAGCGCTTGGCGCTCTCGACGATCTTGCGCAAGGCGCTCTCAGCGTCGTGTCCAAGCCGCACTCCCTGCTCGACATCGTCGACGCCCTTCGACATGACGCTTATCGCGTTGCGCGACTCGTCCTGCACGGCCCGAATGAGCTCAGCGATCTCCTTGGTGGACGCACCCGTGCGCTCGGCGAGCGCCTTGATCTCGTCGGCGACGACCGCGAAGCCGCGCCCGTGCTCGCCCGCTTGCGCGGCGATGATGGCGGCGTTTAGAGCGAGCAAATTCGTTTGTTCAGCCACGTCGTCGATGACGTTCAGGATGTTGCCGATCTCGCCGATCTTGTGGCCGAGGCTGCCGATGACGTCGGCCGCGACGCGGCTCGACTCCTTGATCTTGTCGATGCCTTCGATGGTGAGGTTGATGGCCTTGACGCCCGTCTCGGCGTCGGCAGTCACGGTCTCGGAGAGCTTCGACGTCTCGTTGGCGTTGGATTCGACCTGGCTAATCGAGACGTCCATCTGATTCATCGACGCCGCCGTCTCTTCGGCCGCGGTCGACAGCTCTTCGATGTTCTTGGCCACTTCTTTCGAGGAGAAGGTCATCTCCTCGATGGCGGTGGTGGTCTCCTGCACCGAGAGCGCGAGGTTGTGGATGTTCTCGCGCACCTCGTTGTTGATGGCGACCATCTCGAGGATGCTCGAGGAGCTCTCTTCGGCCGAGTGCGACAGATTGTCGACGTTCTCGCTCAAGCTCTTGTGAAAGGTAGTGCGCTCGTCGAGCGATCGCGCCATGTCTTGCATCGAGGTTTTTTGCTGCGGCACCTGCTCGGCGATAGTGCCGACGCTCGGTGTCGCCGTCTCGAGCAGGCGCTTGAACGCTTGCAGCTGTGCTTGCGCTTCATCGCGCTGTTGCGCGAGACGCTTGAGACCGTCCTCGACGCTCGGCGGCAACGCCATGCTACGGCGAGCCTCGCTCGCGGCGGCAGAAAAATCACCGCTCGCGATCGTGGCGATGAGATCCTGCGTGAACTCGCCCTCACCGCTCTCGCCGCGCAAACGATAGAAGAGCGCCGCGAGCGCGACCCCGGCGCCGATGACCAACGAGTAGAGCCACACCGACCCGACCTCGTCGACCGCCTGCAACGCCTCGGGCGCGAGGCCGTCGCGCAGCGAAACCTTAGCGATGAGGCTCGCGGCGAGCAGGGCAACAAAGAGGGGCAGCGCCGCATACCCCAAGGTCAACAGATTTCCGGGTGAACTTTTGGAGCTCGGCACCGTGGTGACTCCTCACGAGTTGATGACGTGGCGGCCACGCCGGGACACGCGAATAGTCACCGCTATAGCAGGAAGCTAGCGCATGTCCATCGGGTCTTTACCGAACAGATCGTCACCCGCCGAGCCGCCCTTCTCCTTGAGGCTGCCCTTGCCCTTGCTCATGTCGTCGAGCATCTTGTCCATCGCTTGGATCGAGATGTCGGTGCCTTCGGCCACGAGCTTGTCGAGGTTGGCCTTGACGCGGCGCAGGCTCGCGGCCTCGGCCTCGATGTTCTTGCGCCCGACCATGCCGAAGCGTGGATCGTTGGCGAGATCGGCGAAGTGATCGACGAGGCCAAACTGCGCCTGCGCCTCATCACCGAGGTCGGCGATCGCGTCTGCCACCTGTGCGAGCTGCGCGTTCAACTTCTTGAGCTCGGCGGTCGCGCCCTCGTCCCCAGAGCGCGCGCGCTGCTCGGCCGACTTGCGCGCTGACTCGATCTGTTTCTGTTGCGCGCGCAGGGCCTCGAGCTTGTCCTTGCGGTCCATGATCTTGCCCTTGATCGACTTGACGATCTTCTCGCCGTCGTTCTTCAAGCGCTCGCGCTTGTCGCCTTGCCACTTGTCGTACGCCGCGGCGTCCTTGCTCGAGCCCTTGGCACCGACGCCCTCTTCGTTGGCCTCGACCTGCTCGCCGGGCGCCGCGAGTTGTTCTTTGCCCTCGCTGTCGACGGCCACCTTGCCGTCGGTGACCTGCATGCGCATCGAACCGTCATCGCCGACCGAGGTCTCGAACTGCGTGCCGCGCACGCCGCACACGGCGTTCGGGGTGCTCACTTCGTAGCTCGTCTCGCCGCTCTTGCTCGGGCTCACCTTGCTCCACAGGCGCCCAAAGAAGAGCAACACCGAGGTCTTCTCCTTTTGCCGCTTGAGGGGCGAGAGCTGCGCCGAGGAGCTGCGCTGCAACTTGAGCAGGCTGCCGTCGGCGAAGGTCACCTCGGCCACGCCGTCGGCGCCGGTGCGCACGATGGTGCCGCTCGCGAGGTCGACCCCGGCCTTAGCGGGCGCTTCGTCGCCGCCGGCGGGCCGCAGAAAGACCTGTCCCTGCGCGGCGGTGAGCTTGCCCAAGGTACCCTGCGCGGCCCCAGCCGTCAGAGCCCACATCATCACTCCTGCACCCGCTAGCGTTCGCAGCATGTCGCTATCCTCCAAAGGTCTTCGACGACGAGGAGCCCACGTCCATTCACGCGCGCCCCGTGCGTTCGAGATGTTTCACGAGAAAGTCGAAAAGTCCACCCGCATCGAGATAGACGAGCTCGACCCGGCCAATGACGATCTTGTCGCCGCTCGTGAGCGGCAGCTTCTCGTCACCGTGCAGCTTCTTGCCGTTGATCATGGTGCCGTTGCGCGAGCCAGAGTCCTGCAGCAGCGGGGGCGCGCTTGCCGACATGTGAATGTGCGCATGCAGCTTCGAGACCGACGAGTCGAGCAGCGCGATGTCATTGTTGCGTGCGCGACCCACGCTGATGCGCTCACGCCAGGGGTTGTTCTGCGTCTTGACGAGCGGATAGACGCGATAGCCAGCCACGTCCCGCGACAAGGACACGCCCTGCTCAGCGAGCTTTCGACCCATCGCGGCGCTCACGATCGATATCGTCTGCGTCCGAAACCTCCAGTCCGACTCACTCGGGGTCTCATCGCCACGCGAGAGCAAGACCGGATCGGGGAAACGCGACCGAAAGGCCTCCTGCGTCAGCTCCGCCGCGGGCAGCACGTATTCGGTCAGGTGAGTCATGCGCCCGAGGGTCCCTCTCATCGTGACGCCGCGCGCAGCCCTGACGGCCGACGACGCACGCCTACGATGGTGGCGCAGTGTAGCTGAGTTAGGGGCGGGGGAACAAGACTACGCCAGGTGCTCGAGCAAACCGAGCTCCGCCAGGCGCTCAGGCGCATAGGCGAGCAGCACCTCGTCCTTGATGCGTTCGTTGTAGCCCGCCACCGCGGCCAAGCGCATCGCCTGCACGCGCGCGTCACCCGAGCCATCGTGGCGAATCCAGAACGCGTCGCAGCGCCGGCTATAGAATACCTCCGCCGCGTCGAGATGCAGCGCATACGGGAAGCGCGCGCAGGAGAGCGGCCAATGCGGGTAGAGCGTACACTGGCCCTCGGTGCTCAGGGCGCGACAGGCGCCGAACGTGGTTCTTGCGAGCACCGGGAAACGCTGCCAGGAGCGGCTCTCGATCTGACGGCGCAAAGCCGGGCGACCCGTGAGCTCGGCCTCCGTGAAGTCTGGCCGCTCGTGCGTGATGAGCTCGGTGCGCCCGAGGTCTTTGAGCAAGGCGAGGTCGCGCAGACGCAAGAGCACGGTCGCGTGCGCGCCGATGCAGCACAGATCGGTGCAGGCGCTGCAATCGTTGACCCTGCCGGCCGGCGCCACGAGGCGCACCCGCGCCGGATCGACGAGGCGCAGGCGCATCCGCCAACGCAGGCGCAAGTAGGCGAAGAAACGCGGCGGGGCCCACAGCGGCCGGCGGCTCACCTCCTGCCATAGCGCGGCGAGCGCCGCGACCGTAGGCTGGCCATCGGTGCTCGCCCCGACCCCGGCTGCCCCCCCGACCCCGACCCCGACCCCGACCCCGACCCCGACCCCGACCCCGACCCCGACCCCGACCCCGACCCCGACCCCGACCCCGACCCCGACCCCGACCCCGACCCCGACCCCGACCCCGACTGCGGCCCCGGCTGCGGCTGACCGGCTGTCGGGCACTTCGAGCCTAGCTCGCCAAGTAGCGGCCGCTCTGACCCATGGTGCCGAGCTCGCGCGCGACGCGCGCCAAGAGGTCGCGCCGCTCGCGGAAGGGCAAGAACGCGCTCTTGAAGCCATAGAGCACGAGCTCTTTGATGTCGTCGAGCTTCATGCCGAGGTGCTGATGGGCGAGCAGCAGCTCCTTGGTGACCGTGGTGTCGGACATCAAGCGGTTGTCGGTGTTGATGGTCGTGCGCAAACCATAGTCGTAGTAGAAGCGCAGCGGGTGATCGGCCATGGTCGCGACCGAGCCGGTCTGCACGTTCGACGACAAGCAGACCTCGAGGGGCACGCGGTTGTCGTTGACGTAGTTGAGCAGGTCGCCGTCTTCGGCGAGGCGGGTGCCGTGGCCGATGCGGTGCGCGCCGCACCAGTGGATGGCCTGCGCGATGGACTCGGGTCCGTACGCCTCGCCGGCGTGCAGCGTGCAATTGATGTTGTTGTTCAAGATGAGCTGAAACGCGTCGCGATGGCGCTTGGCCGGATGGTCGACCTCGGCGCCCGCCAAGTCGAAGCCGATGACGCCGCGGTTCTTGAACGCGACGGCCAGCTCGGCGAGCTTGTACGACATCTCCGGACCCTGGTTGCGGATGCCGCAGATGATGGTGCCGGCGCGGATGTCGAACTTCTTCTCGGCGTCGCGCAGGCCTTGCACGACAGCGTGCACGATCGTCGGCAGTGGCAGGCCTTGTTTGACGTGCAAGATGGGCGCGTAGCGCACCTCGAGGTAGCGCACGTTCTCGCTCGCCGCGTCCTCGCACAGCTCGAAGGCGGCGCGGTAGAGGCTCTCTTCGGTTTGCAGCACCGAGAGCGTGATCTCGAAGGCCTTCAGATACTCTTCGAGGCTCTTGCGCACCTGACCGACGCCGAGCGCCACGCGCAAGGCGGCGGGCGTATCGGCCGGCAGCGCGATGTGCTGCTGGTCTGCGAGATCGAGGATGGTCGAGATGCGCATCGAGCCATCGAGATGGCAGTGCAGGTCGGCCTTGGGCATCGAGTGCAGCAAGGCTTCGGTGATGACCTCGCCCTCAGGCACGGTCACGGGCTCGGGTGCGCCTCGCGCGCTACTTGGTGCCGGAGCGTTTCTTAGCATCTGGGACGTACTCTCCGCGCGGCGCCAAAGCGAGATAGGTCTTGCATTCTTGCACCCCTTCTTCGCCCTTACCCATGACGCGGCAGAGAAAGTAGTGGCAGTCGGGGTTGTAGGTGTACTTCTCGATGCCGGCCTGGAAACACGTAATCGCCTGCTCTTTGTTCTTCTGCGCTTCGTAGTTGAGGCCGAACTCGCACCACAGCTTGGACTCGGTCGGCGGATCGATGCCGGCTGGCGCGTTGGCCAAGAAGTCTTCCATAAACTTGACCGACTCGGGCTTCTTACCCGACTCGCGCAAGGTCGCCGAGATGCCGAGCTGGGCGTGCGTGTAGATGAGCGGGATCTGTAGGCCGTCTTGCTCGCGCGGCACCTTCTTGTAGACCTCGATGGCGTCGAGCCACTTCTTCTCGGCCCGCAAACGATCGCCGTTGAGGACGACGAAATCTTTGTCGTTCGGCGCGAGCTGCGAAGCCCTGTCGAGCGTGGCCTTGGCGCCCGCGGTGTCTCCGCTCTTGATCTGGGCCTCGGCGAGCGTCTTGTAGACACGCACGTTGTTCGGCTGCTTAGCGGCCGCCTTGCGCAAGAAATCGACCGCCCCGGCGGCCTGACCGAGGCTCAAGAGCTGCGTGCCGCGTCGATAGTAGAACATGAAGTTGTCAGGATCGAGCTTGTAGGCGATGGCGTACGCCGCGTCGGCCTCGGGCATCTTGTCTTGCCATTGCAGCAGCTGCCCGCGTGCGAACTGCGCCAACGCCACGTCGCGCTCGCCCAAGTCCTCGGCGGGCAGCGACAACGCCATCTTGATCTGCTTTTCGATCTCGACCTGCCGCTCGCGCAAGGCGATGCCGCGATCGAGGTCGTTGAGCGTCTGACCGACGAGCGCGCGCGGATGCGTCTTCACGTTCTGCAAGGCCTGCGCAAAGTACTTGTCGGCGTCGGTGTAGTTGTTGAGATCGTAGTTGTACCAACCGAGGAAGTTGTAGATGCGCGCCTGCGAGGTCACCGACTGGATGAGGCGCAAGCGCTGCCGCGACGTCTCTTGGTCGAGCGGCTTGGCCTCGTTCATGAGGCGGAAGGCCTCGAGCTCGACGAGCGGGCTCGAGCCGCCCTTGTCGAGCACCTTCTTGATATCGACGATGCCTTGGTCGAACGCGCGATCGGAGAAGGCTATGAGGGCCTTGGCCGCGACGCGGTACTCGGTCACGTCTTTGTGCGCCGCCTCGGCGCGGCGCAGGTAGTCCTTCGCGTGCGCGAGCGCGTCGGCGTCACGATAGTCGACGCCGAGTGCGGCGCTCGCGTACGACAGGGCGCCGAGCGTCAGGTTGTGCTTGGCGTCGATCTTGAGGATGGTCTCGCCGATCCTGATGGCCTCGCGATAGCGACCGTACTTGTCCTCGTCCATCGCGAGCTTCAGGTTGCCGTACTTCTTGTTGATCTCGCGCTGCTCTTGCGAGCTCTTGTACTGCCAGAAAATAACGGCGCCGGCGACCGCGACGACGGCGAGGGCCACGAAGACGGTGGTCTTGATGGAGCCGGTGTTCTTCGGCACGAAGCCGAGGATCGTCAGACGACCGGGGCCCGCGGTTTCGATGTCGCCCCCGTCACTCGAGAAGCCGAGCGTCTCGGGGGCGAAGAAGTCGCTCACATGCTCGAGCGGTCGACTCGGCTCGGCCGCGGGCTCGTGCGCGGCGTGCTGATGCGCGACGCTCGGGGGCATGCCGCCGTGCTGCTGCTGGCCGAAGTGCGGAGGCGGCGCCGCGGGTCGGCCACCTTGCGCCGCGCCCGGCATGCCTGGTGCGGCGCGCCCTGGCTGCGCGAAGCCCTGCTGCGGATAGCCCTGCTGCTGCTGCGGGTAGCCCTGCTGCTGCTGCGGATAGCCCTGCTGCTGCTGCGGATAACCCTGCTGCTGCTGCGGATAGCCCTGCTGCTGCTGCGGGTAGCCCTGCTGCTGCTGCGGGTAGCCCTGCTGCGCATAGGGTTGCTGCTGTGGCGCATAGCCTTGGGGGGCTCCCTGCTGCGGCGCGGCGGCACGTGGCGCGGCGGCCGGCGCGGCGCTCACGGCGACGCCCGCCTGTTGCAGCCACGCCCGCGCGTCAACGAGCGCCGGATTCTGAGCGAGCGCCTGTTGCAGCATGGCGACGCCTTCGTCGCGCTTGCCTTGGCTCATGAGCAGGTAACCCAAATATTCGAGACCGAGCGGATTGCCGGGCACTTCCTGCAAGAAGGCCTCGACCTCCTGCTGCGCCTTTGGGAGCTTGCCCTGGCCCGCAAAGACCTTCGCCAACTGCACGCGACCACGGCCGTCCTTGGGGCTGTCCTTCATCCCCTTCTTGCAGACGACCATGGCCTCCATGAAGCGCTTCTGCGTGATGTAGGCTTCGCAGAGGGGGATGCACGCCTCTAGGGTCGGGTTCTTGGCGAACTCGATCTCCAGTGCGTGGATATCAGCAGGCATGCGGTTTCATCGATCGCTAGAGCAGCACCAGTGCTGGAGCGTCTTGTCTAGCAAGTCTTGGGCAAGAATGTCAAAAACCAACCCCACACCTTCCTCGGCGCGATTTTGGTAGGACGCTTGAGCGCTTTCGCGCTGCCGTGCTATCGTCGGCCCGGCATGCACACCCGTACCCTCCTCGCTCTGCTCGTCACGATAGCCGGCACAACCTCACTTGGCTGCGCGAGCTCGCGCGGCGGAGGCGCCAGCGGTCGCACGGCCGAAGAGACCTACCAAAGAGCCATGGAGGATCTCGCCGACAGCCTTTACCCCGAGGCCATCGCCGGCTTCGCCGAGGTAAAGACGAAATTCCCTTACTCCAAATTCGCCGCGCTCGCCGATCTGCGCACGGCCGACACGCACTACGAACAATCGAAGTACCTCGAGGCAGTCGATGCCTACCGCCAGTTCCTCAAGCTGCACCCGAACCACGCCGAGGCGCCGTACGCCATGTGGCGCATCGGCGAATCCTACGCCGAGCAAGCGCCGGGCGATCATTGGTTCTTGCCGCCCGCCGCCGAGAAAGACCAAGCCGACGTGCGCCTGGCCATCGACGCCTACCGCGACATGCTCGCGCGCTATCCCAAGAGCGACTACAGCGCGAAGGCGCAGGCCAAGCTCGACTCCGCGCGCCAGCACCTAGCGAGTCACGAGCTGTACGTCGCCGAGTTCTATTGGCAGCGCGACAAGTACCAAGCCGCCGCGGCGCGCGCCGAGGGGATGCTGCGCGACTACAGCGGGCTCGGCTTGGATCCGCAGGCGCTCTGGCTCTCGGCGCGGGCCCGCGCACGCCTCGGTGAGGTGGCCCCTGCCCGGGCGGCCGCCGAGAGGCTCGTCACGCAGTTCCCAAAGAGCGAAGAGGCGAGCGGCGCCAGGCAGCTCATCGCCGAGCTCTTGGCTCGACCGGCAGCGGGCGCTGCGACACCGCAAGAGCAGGGAGGCTAGAGGCTCGTGGACGAAAATCTTCGACAACTGCTCGCACTCGGCAAAGAATATTATTTGAAGCGCGACTTCGCGAGCGCACGCGCCTACCTCGAACAAGTCGTCGAGCGCAGCCAGAGCTTCGCCGATGTCTTCAACATGCTCGGCGTCATTTACCACGACGCCGGCCAATTCTCGAAGGCCGAAGGCGCGTTCGAAAAGGCACTGCACGTCAACCCGGCCTACACCGAGTCGGCGCTCAACTTGGCGGTGCTCTACAACGATGTCGGCAAGTACGCCGAAGCCAAAGAGATCTACGTCAAGGCCTTGAGCTCGAGCCGCCGCGCGCCCGGCGCCCTCGATGCGCACGTGGCCGGCAAGATCGCCAATATGCACGCCGACGTGGGCGACGCCTACCGCTCGGCCGGACGGCTCACCGAAGCCATCGCCGAGTACCACAAAGCCGTAGGCCTCGGCCCAGCGTTCGTCGATATCCGCACGAAGCTCGCCGCCACGATGCGCGACGCCGGTCAAACCGGCGAGGCCGTCAAGGAATTGCAGCACGCGCTCGCCGAGAAGCCGATGTACCTGCCCGCCCGCGTGCAGCTCGGCGTGTGCTTCTACTCGCTCGGCAGCATCGACGACGCCATCGAGCAGTGGAGCGAGGTCGTCAAGCACGACCCCGACAACGCGAGCGCCCAGATGTATTTGAAGCTCGTGCAAGCCGGCGCCAAGGCAACGTAGCCAACCATGCGCTACGGCCTAAAATTCATTTCCGGCAAGTACCAAGGTGGCGAGTACCCCTTGCCCGACGAAGGCGAGCTGCTCGTCGGCCGCGCCAACGAGCTCGACCTCGTGCTCGCCGAGGACATGGTGTCGCGCAAACACGCGAGGATCTTCGTGAGCGAGGCGGCGCTCTCGATCGCCGACCTCGGCTCGACCAACGGCACCTTCGTCAATGGCGAAAAGATCAAGCGCGCCGACCTAAAGCGCGGCGACCGCGTGCTCATCGGCACGTCGATCCTCAAGGTGGTCGAGGTCACCGAGCTCGGGGCGGGGGTTGGCGACAGCGAGCACGCCAAGAGCGTCATGCAGGAGCTCGGCGCGCGCCAAGCCTCGTCAACCATGAGCGGCGAGCTCACCGAGGTCCCGCTGCCCGACCTCCTGCAGCTGCTCGCCTCGAACAAGAAGGGCGGCGCACTGACCCTTGCCGGGGACCAGCACGGCTGCGTCTACATCAAGCAGGGTCAAGTCCAATTCGCGAGCATCAACGAGGAGCCCGAGCTCAAGGCATTCAAGGCGTTCTGCCGCATGGCGGCCTGGGATCATGGCGCCTTTACGCTCGACGCGCTCGACGAAGCGGCCAAGTTCCCCGAGACCTTCTCGGAGTCGACCGAGAGCCTGCTCATCGAGGCGTTGCGCCAGTGCGACGAGATGCGCCGGCTCGCGCCGTCCTTGCCTAAGCCGGACGCGGCGCTGCGCCTAAAGACGCCGCTGTCGCCCAAGCTCTCGAGCCTCAATCAGTCGCAGCTCGACACCTTGCAGCTCGCCCTCAACGGCGCCACCGTCAAGACGGTCATCGACAAGACGCCGGCGTCAGATCACGAGGCGATGACGAACCTGCACAAGCTGCTCAAGGAAGGTTTCCTCGAGACGAGCTGACTCGCTAGAACTTGATCTTGAGCGAGCCGGTAACCTGCACGTGGTCGCCGAACTGCCGCAGGTCGCCGCCCGGCAGCACGCTCTGTACGCCGAGACCGAACTCGAGATTCTTGCGCGGCGTGAGGTTGAGCGCCACCCCGAGGCTGTCGACCGCAATGAACCTGTTGTCGAGCGTCTCGCCCTTGGCGAGGATGCCGAAGTTGACGAGGCCGCTCTTGGCATTGATGGTGAGCGCCGCGTAGTGGGTAGCGCTCGGCGTCGTTTCGCGATCGTAGGGCGCCGCCAAAAACTGCGTGCCGCCAACTTCGAAGCGCGTCGTCGACTTGTCCCCCGTGTACGTGAGCGCCATGGCGAAGTTCGTGCGCAAGGGATCACGCAGTAGGCCTTGCCGCGCGGTCTCACCTTGCGAGGTGATGTACTCGGTGCCGGCGTTGACGAGATCGACGCGCGCGCGCGCCCGCACCGCCCAATCGAAGGTCAAGCGCTCGGCGAGCTGCTCTTTGCCCATCAGGCCGACATCACCACCGACATCGGCAGCCGAGTAGTCGCCGAGACCGCCCGCCAAGATGCCAGCCTGCGCCTGACCGCCCGAGCCGATGGGCACGCCGAGTCGCGCGTTCCAGTCGGTGCCCCAGGTGGCCTTCAAGTGTTCGTCAACGAGCGCCTTCGGCTCACCCTCGTAGCGGCCGTCGGTCTGGATCGCCAACACGAAGACGTTGTAGCGCGAGCGGTATTGGGCGCCGCGCTCGCCGGTCCAGGTGCTGGCGTCGAAGAAGTCATTGTAGACGCCGCCCGCTACGTGGATGTAGCCCTTGGCGCCGAGGCGGTCGATGTCTTCGTGGTAGTTGAGCTTGAGCCCAGCGCGCAGACCGTTGTTGAGCGCCTCCGGGTCGACCTCGCCGACGACAGCGAAGCGCTGAGTGACGAAGTGCGCGACTGCGAGCCGGTTGGCGCTCGCGCTGACGCGGGTCTCGTTGGCTACACCCGTGCCGACATCGCCCTCGAAGAAGCTGTTGGCGCGCACGGCGCCGATAGCGGCGCGATCGTTGACGGTCGGGTTCGCATCCCAGCCGCGAATCGTATAGCGCGTCATGCCCGAGAGGTGGCCGACGACGCTGCGAAACGCGTCGAGCGCGTTCGGGGCTTCGATGTCGTAGATCTTGCCGTACTCGCTGACCTTCCACTTGCCGGTGAGCGGATTCTTGAAGGCGCGAAAGGCGTGGTACTCGTTCGGGTTGTTGAAGGTGATATTCTGCGCGCTGTCTTCGCGGCCGGTGGGGGGGCCGATGACCCACCCACCCTTGCCGTCGCTCTGCGCGTTCATCAGAGCCGCGTGCACCGCGGTCGTCGCGAGGTGGATGTCGCGACAGATGCCGGTGCCAATCGAGAGCGTCTTGTTGGGCGGATAGGTGTCGGTGGCGTTCGAGCTCGCGCGCGGGGTCTCGTACTTCAAACCGTAGCTCGTGTTCTCGATCCAGGCCAGGTTCTCTTCGATGCGGCGCAGATTCTCGGGCGAGTTTTGCGCGTTGTAGGGCCCATAGAGGCGCAGGAGTTCCGTTGCGATGAGCTCGCCGGTGCGCGGCGCGCCTTCGTGCGTGAGGAGAATCTGGTGGATACGCGCGTCGCCGCTCGAGGCGCCGGTGCGCGTCACGACGGCGTTCGGGTCGGCGACGAGGTTGCGATCATCGAGGCGCGGACCGCGGTCGTCAGGCTTGACCTGCATATCGGGGAGCGCGGCCCACAGAGGGTCAGCGCCGTTGACGTTGTTCATGCCGCCCGGATTGAGGATGGAGCCCGCGACGAGGCCGCGCGGCCGCACGCTTACGCCCGAGGGCTCGGGGGCGGCGAGTGCGGGGGCGGCGCCCATACTCGGGAGCTCCGTCGCAAGGCGCAGGGCAGCGGGTGCCTGGCCACGCTCGAAGTCATCGCGCAAAACGACGCTGCGCGCCGCAGGGGATGCAGGAGCGGCAGGCTCTGCGGGGACAACTGGCAGCTCGGCTGGCTGCTCGACCGGCAGCTCGGCAGGCACAGTGCTCTGACCCACGCTCTTCGTCGTCATGATAGAAACGCCCTCTATTGCCGTCACGGCCCGCGTGGCCGCTTGGCCCGTTGAGGATACGTCTCGGTGCGCCTAGCCGTCAATTGCGGCGCCAGCCCGACAGAGGCTCCGCAATCACGGGGACGTAGATCTCGCCGTCGCTGCGTGGCGGCGAGATCAAAAAGGCGGACAGGGCATGGCGGTCCTCGCTAGGCGCGGCGCGAGTGACTCAGGGGCGTGTTATGCGG
>Ga0315268_10000651_pt1 | contig 40213 bp, 33 predicted proteins | sample C1_top_MG_FD_204535 | JGI IMG/M metagenome (GOLD analysis project Ga0315268, IMG submission 204535) | Sediment microbial communities from Yellowstone Lake, YNP, Wyoming, USA - C1_top | ecosystem: Environmental > Aquatic > Freshwater > Lake > Sediment | place: USA: Wyoming | collected 2017-08-01
ATGAATATGATTATGTTCCTTCTGTTTCAGAATCAGTCATTGGGCACACACGGGACACCATACGTTTAGTTGGAACGAATATACATGACGAAGCGATGAGTGTCATGCGCGATATCGGGGAATACCGGAAAAAGAAAAATGAATCCGACATAATTGTCCCCGAGTATTTACAACGGTTATTGGACGTGTCGGAAATAAAGCAACAACAAGATGAAATAGAAGCGCAAACAACCCTTGTCAAAATTTTGGATGGAACCCATCAGGAACATCAACCGGCATTAACAATGTTGACGAACGAACCGGAAGTGAATTCAGAAAACAACATGGACGTTGTAGAGGTATGGAAAAAGAAAGCAATGGACGTGTTACACATCACTCCGAAACAAGCAGAAGTATTGGTCAAACACATTGAAAAAACGGTTGTTTCGATGGAAAAAGCAAAAGATAGTATTTCTTTTTCGATTCTGACTGGTGTCGGAATTGGTGGGGCATTACGAATTTTGGATGTACTGACCCTTCCGGTTGTTCAAGAAGAACAACAGAACGTTGAAATTCCTGTTACAGAAACCATAACGGAAAAGAACATAGAACACGGAAATGTATTGCATGAATTTATTACTATGCTTGCGGCTGATACAGGCAAAGTAAAAATATCGGAGCAAACGGTACAGGAACAACCGGATGATGTTGATGCAAGTTTAACAGAACGCTTCATTTTATTTTTCAAATCAATCCGTGAATTGCCCAAGGAGAAACAACGGGCTGAAATTATCAAAGAGCAAGAACAAGTAGCTAAACGCATGTTGGTTCTATGGGAAGCAGTACAACAACTGATTGTGCAAAAGATAGATAATATTTTTGAGAAAGAATCAATAGTCGTCGTGTCTGAAGAAGTAAAAACGGAACAACAAACAGTCGAACAATTTTCTTTAGCGGTATCGATATGGATGATGCTCCGGATGGTCGGATATTTCCGTGTATTGGAAACGATGAAGCAAGTATTCGGGAAAACAGAGGCCCCAAAACATACACCCGGTATTGACAGTAATACTTCTATTGAGACCATCGGGAAAACCACAGAGGCGATACTACAGAAAGAAGAGACCCCGTGGCTGCTTTTTGCTATCATTTGGACACTCGCCATGATACGGGAACAGGGAATGGCACAAAGCACACAACCGGTACAACAGTCATACGGAAACGGAAAAAGAAAAAAACTCCCTGCCATACCGGACCTTGGATTTCCACAATCATACGGTGTAATTTTTGCCTTTAGTTCGTGATATGATACAGATACTATGACGAACCTGTCCGATCCCGCTAATATTTCGGGAAATACCCCTATCAATACGCCTCCTGGTGTAAGCGGTTCATGGGGAAACAAAGAGATTGTCGGAGGATCGGATAATCAGGACATTGTACGAGACTCAACCGGCACAGAACATGATGTTCCGAAGGAAGTGTCTTCGGCGGGGGTACAGGTTAAGCCGACTGTTATTCCGATTCCTCAGTCTGTGGCACAGATGGGTGTGAAACCGGTCGGACAAAACATACCGGTCCAAACGATGACAACTGTTACATTACCGCTTACAGATGATCAGATTGCTGCGGGATTAAGCCAGGGGATAACCAACTCATGGCGATGGCTTGCGGAATGGTGCGTCCGAAGGCTAAAGCAAATACATATTGCAGTAAAAACTGTCGGTGGTACACTTATCCGCACAAAGATATGAACTACAACAATCAACAGATGACGGACAAATTTTTGGATTTGGGATACCGGCTGCAGATGGTGGGTATCAGCATCGTCATCATCCTCGTTTTATTGGGTATAGCTGCACTTATCGGTTATGTATTATTTTTGCTCTGGAAATACAGAAACCGCGAGGAACATTCGTTGGAAAGCGTACTTCTCCAGGTTTCGGTGCCGAGAGATAATGAAATCAAGATCGACGCCGCTGAACAATTATTCGCAAGCCTGCACGGGATTGCACATAGTGGGTTTTGGTCATTCCTTAAACCGCCTGAGCACATGTCGTTTGAGATTGTCGCAAAGTCGGAAGATATCCGTTTCTACGTTTCCGTGCCGAACAAACTGACAGATCTGGTGGAGAAACAAATCCACGGAGCATATCCGGGTGCAGATATACGGAGGGTCGAGGAATATTCGATTTTTTCAGAAAAAGGGAAGGTTGAATTTGCGGCACTCGTCCTTAAAAATCTCGATTATCAGCCCATCCGTATATTCCGTGATCTGCCGACTGACCCGTTGTCATCCATAACATCCGTGCTTGCTAAGATGCAGCCGGGTGAGGGCGCAGCAGTCCAGATATTGGTCCAACCGACGCAAGGCAAATGGCGTGAGATGGGCAGGTCGTTTATTTCCCACACGAAGAAAGATGAATCAAATCCGGAGAAGGCAAGCTTTAAGGTGGACCCCAAGACGCTTGAGGCTATAGAACAAAAGACAAGTAAGCCCGGCTTCAACGTTGTTATCCGCTGCGTTGTTTCGGCAGAAACACAGGAAGGTGCGAAGATGCACCTGGAGAATCTTCTTTCCTGTTTCGGACAATTCTCTTCAGACCACAACCATTTCGATAAAGTCAAAATGCCGTTGAAACATTTGTTTATGGTGAATTTTGTCTATCGGTATTTCCCGATTTTCAACATTCCGTTTTTCAAACAATTTTGCGTATTGAACAGTGATGAACTAGCTACCGTATTCCATTTCCCCAACAAATCCATAGAGACAGCACACATCTTTTGGCTTAACGCCAAACGTGCTCCGGCTCCTTCACAGATACCGATGAGCGGATTATATCTCGGCAAATCACGGTACCGCGGTGTGGATAGACCGATATTCATGGCGGAGGACGATCGGCGACGGCACATGTATGTCATCGGAAAAACCGGTACTGGGAAATCTCAACTTCTCGAAGAAGTCATCCTTCAGGATATAAATGCAGGAAAAGGTGTCGCAGTCATCGATCCTCATGGAGACCTCATTGACGGAATCATGAGCAGGATGCCATCATCACGAGCGGAAGACGTCATCTACTTCGACCCTTCGGATACGGACAGGCCCATGGGGCTAAACATGTTGGAAGCGAAAACCGAAGAACAGAAGCATTTCGTCGTCACGTCGATTGTCGGACTTATGTACAAACTGTACGATCCTATGAAAACCGGCATCATCGGGCCGCGTTTCGAACATGCCATCAGAAATGCCATGCTTACAGTCATGTGCGAACCGGGAAATACGTTCGTCGAAGTCGTACGTATCCTGACGGACAGCGCATTTGTACAGGAATTGTTACCGAAAGTCGATGATCCGATCATCCGTAGGTATTGGACGGACCAGATTGCACAGACAGCTGATTTCCACAAATCGGAAGTTTTGGATTATATCGTATCCAAATTCGGCCGCTTCGTCACAAACAAACTTATGCGTAACATCATCGGGCAGTCACAGTCTTCATTTGATTTCAGGAAAGTCATGGATGAGGGCAAGATTCTGCTTATTAACTTAGCCAAGGGAAGAATCGGGGAAGAGAACAGTAATTTCCTGGGTCTTATCCTTGTTCCGCGCATCCTGATTTCCGCTATGAGCCGTCAGGAGATTCCGGAAGAACAGCGGCGTGATTTTTATCTCTATGTCGATGAGTTTCAGAATTTTGCTACACCGGATTTCGCCCAGATATTATCAGAGGCCAGGAAATACAGATTGAATCTCATTGTCGCAAACCAATTCATCGGACAGATGGAAGAGGAAGTAAAGAACGCCGTGTTCGGCAACGTCGGAACGGTTGTGTCGTTCCGTGTGGGTGTGACGGATGCGAATTATCTGCAGCATGAATTTCAACCGACGTTTACGGAATCAGATCTCATCAACATCGACAAATTCAATGCGTATATAAAAACCAGTGTGAAGAATGAACCGGTTAAACCGTTCAGCATGGATTTGACGAAAGACATGACCGCCATCAATGCGGCAAAGAATCCCAAGATCGCTGAAGCGATTATCCAGTTATCCAGGCTGAAATACGGAAGATCGAAGGAGCTTGTGGAAGCGGAAATATCACACAGAGCCAGACTCTAAACCTCTATTTTCTGATAATGATATAATATCGTATTCTTCAAAATCATATGAACAACACAGGAGTCAGTGTTCACGAATCGTCATCAGACGGCGCAAAGAAATCAGAAAAAATCATATACATCGCAAACATGTCAGAGGATGTCTGGCCGTTTATCCAGGGTATGACCAACGACCAGGAGCGGGCGTTTGAGATAGAAGAAAATGCAAATCTTGCGGACCATCAATTGTTTGCGCTGACTGATGAAGATGATGTTATTTTTGTTTCCCCTAAACCATTATCTTCCGCACTTGTCGATTATTACAAATATTTATTTAACAAAAAGAGCATAAAGATATTGGTTCCGAGGATCCATACGGGACAAATATGTATCGACATCATCAATGATCCGGAAGTCATCCAAACACTTATTGAGGAAGCAAATTCAGTAAAGAAATTGACTCTCATTCCCTATACAACATCTCATCAGTTTTTCCAGCTTGTGGATAAACTGCAACAAAAAGGCATATCAATTTCAACACCGGAATCGCCCGAAGAAGAAGCTGCATGGACAGTCAATCTGTTTGGGAGCAAATCCGGTATCCGCCAATTGTCCCAACAAAGCAGCGCAAAGGAACCCGATTTCAAGATGGCAGAAGGACTCATCTGTGCCAATATATTTGATGCCGCACAGATTGCGGCCAGCGTGTATGTGAAGGAACAGGGAGTCGTCATAAAGACCAATAAAGGTCATAGCGGGGCCGGCGTGTTGATATTCCGTGAAGGGGATTTGCCGCCAAACTATCGGGAGTGTGTGAAGAAAATCCAGGAATGGTTGGATAAAGACAAATATTGGACTTTGTTTCCCATTGTCATCGAACATTTTATCCATACACAAAAGACCATCGGGGGAGGATTTCCCAATGTCGAATTCAAGATATCGAAAAACGGGAAAATCGAATTCCTGTATTTTTGCGGATGCCGCGTGTTGCCGGACGGAGTGTTCAAGGGTATAGAGATCAACGAGGACATCATGAGCGACAGGGTTTCCGCACGTCTCATCGATACGGGGTTTTTCATCGGTGAACAATATGCGGAAGCAGGATACCGCGGATACTATGACGTCGACTTCGTTGCGGCAAAAAACGGGGAAATATTTGTCGCGGAATCCAATACGAGACGGACCGGCGGAACGCATGTATATAAGATTGCCCGTGCGCTCCTTGGTGAAAATTTTATGATAGAAGGATATGTGTTATCCGATAATTCATTTAAGTTCACACGCACACAACAGCCGAATTTCGAATCCGTCATGAGTACACTCAACCCGATTTCGTATAACAGAAAGACAAAAGAGGGCGTCGTTGTGGTTTCCGCAAATATGCTCATGCAACGGCAGTTGGAATACGTGATATTGGCCGAAAACAAACGCCGCGCATTTGAGATAGAAAAGACCATGGAGTCGCTATTACGGGAATGAGATAAACAAATGCTTTCTTCTTGATAATTTCAACAATTTTCCGTACTATTTAAATATATTCTCAGAATATATCTATATGCGTACGAAAGATAGAAGAAAAGCTATAAATTTTAGACGTTTAGGAAAGACGTATTCAGAGATTAGAACAAAACTTCATTTGTCGAAAAGCACATTATCGGGCTGGTTAAAAGATTATCCACTTACTGACAAACAATTAATTAATCTGCATAAACATATCAGATACAAAAAATTTATCGCTATTGAAAAGACAAGACGAACGAAAAAGCAAAATAAAGACATTCGAATAGAACGTATTTATGAAGAAGAAAAAACACAAATATTGCCCATTAGCAACCGAGAGCTATATCTAGCTGGTTTGCTGTTATATCTTGGTGAGGGAGTAAAAGGAGACAACAGTACTGTCGGATTAAACAATACAGATCCTAAAGTGGTGAAGCTTTTCCTTTATTGGCTGGTTCACAACCTTGGTGTTGCAAAAAGCCGAATACGAGTAAGCTTACATCTTTATCAAGATATGGAAACAGAACAATATATACAATATTGGAGCGGGATGCTTTCTATGCCGAAAAATCAATTTATTAAACCATATATCAAGTCCAGTAACCGTTCAGACATAGATCAAAAAGGTTATGGCAAAGGTACATGCGGATTGTATATTTATGACCGGAAATTAAAGCTGAAGGTTATGGCTGGTATAAGTGCAATTACAGGAATGATATAATTACTAGATATATTGGGCCCGTAGCTCATTGGTAGAGCGGTTGTCTTATAAACAACAGGTACTTGGTTCGATCCCAAGTGGGCCCACAATTTCATCGTTCAAAATATTCACTTAAATATGGAATATGTCGTATTGGTAGATGAGCAAAATAAGGAATTAGGGGTTTTTCCGAAAGCATCCGTCCATACAAAAACTACCCCTCTTCACCGCGGCTTTTCACTGTTTGTGTTCAACCACAAAAAACAACTGCTTCTTACGCGAAGAGCTGAAACGAAAAAAACATTTCCCGGTGTATGGACAAATTCCGTTTGCGGACATCCAGGTCAGGGCGAAACAGTTGTTGAGGCGGCCATTCGGAGGCTGAAAGATGAATTGGGGATTTCGAACGTTGATGTAACGGAAGTTTCCCCGTATCGGTATACATTTGCGGATAAAAACGGAATTGTGGAAAACGAAATCTGTCCGATTTTGACAGCGGTATTTGACGGCGATCCGATTCCGGAAAAACGGGAGGTCAATGATTGGAAATGGATGGATTGGGAGAAATTCCTTACGGACATAAAAATTCATCCCGATATATATTCTCCGTGGAGCAGAGAAGAGGCGAACATAATCAATTCATTACACATCCTCGACAGATAAGTCAGGCACCGCAGTGATGTCTTTCCAATCAACTGGAATACCCCGGAAAAACGCATAGGAGGCGATGTATGCTGCATTATCTGTGCAAAGGGAAACAGATGGGATGTGAAGTGAGAGGTTAGGGTTTAGAGTTTTGAGTGTAGTATGGAATTTTTCACGGAGGCGCAGGTTTGCCGCCACACCACCGGAAACCAATATCGATTTTGCGTCATACAGTTTCACAGCGTCTACTGTTTTTGAAACCAATACATCGGTGATTGCTTCCTGTACTTCATAGGCGAAACGGTTAATCGTTTCAGTATTTAGCTGATTGGACTCTTTGAGTTTATTCACTTCGCGAAGTATCGCCGTCTTCAGACCGGAAAAAGAAAAGTTGAGCGTCTTGTCATGCATCATAGGTCGCGGCAATTTTATTCCTAAATCTTTAATCTTAAATCGTAAATCGGTAAGCTGCGAAGCAGCTTGCTGTATTGCAACTCCGCCGCGGCTTCCGAAACCAAGGAGCCGGGCTGTCTTGTCAAATGCTTCACCGGCGGCGTCATCGAGTGTTCCGCCGAGCCATGTGAGGTTTTTTGCCGATGTCATTAGAAATAATTCCGTATGTCCGCCGGAGACGACCAGGGAAATGGCGGGGAATTGAATATGTTGCGGGTTAAGGAAATTTGCATACATATGGGCCAGGACATGATTGACCGGAATGATGGGGAGGCGTTTCGTCAACGCAATGGTTTTTGCCGTTTCTACACCGATAAGTAGGCTCCCGATGAGCCCGGGTCCTACGGTAACAGCAAGAGAATCAATGGAGTCAAATGTGAGTTTTGATTGTTCTAAGGCTTCCGTAATTACCGGAATGATGCATTTAAGCTGTTCGCGTGCTGCTACTTCAGGAACTATTCCGCCGTATTTTTCATGCATGGCAGTCGATGAGGCGACTGCGCTTCCGAGTATTTGTACACCATCCTTAACTATGGCACACGCTGTTTCATCACAAGAACTTTCGATTGCTAATATGTTCATATATATTTCTTAGATAACTTCCATAGTACCCATACGCGCGGAATTGAGCAAATCTCAGCAAACAACAAAGCGGCTGCCGGTGAAAATCTGTCTGCTACCAATCCGATACAGATGGAAAATATTCCGAAAAACATACTTCCGCCGAACGAAGTGATAGAGCCAAGTGTCGCTCTTTGCTGTTCGTTGAATTCTTTCTGCATCAGGGAGTGTGAAGAAACTTCGGTAGCTCCGTACAGAAACGATGTCGTAGACATGAGTGCTGGCGAAACGACGGTCGGAAACACAAGCGCGAAAAAATCAATAAAACGGTTAAATACAGCATCAAAAAGAAGGAGGTTCATCTCCGTATATTTTTTTATGAGCGTGCTGCTATACCAATAGCTTATCCCTCCTCCGATATATGAAATCATTTTTGAAATACCTATTGCCCATGTCGGCCAGAGTGTCGCAACGAACGCAGATCGGAATTCAAACGCCGATTCTCCGGTGCCGAAACCCAGGATTTGGTCGATTGTCAAAAGACGGAGTTTTTTATTGTGCCAAAGAATCAAAACAGACGCCCACATGTGAGAGAAGACATTACTTTCCGTGATGGTTCGTTTTTTCGGTTCTCTGATAAAGAGCGATACAAAAAAACATGCACATTGGGGAATAACAGAAAGCCACATGACCCACGCGAAAGACCAATTTGCGATTATTGCTCCCAACACAGCTGCGACAACCAATGCCGCCTGGAACATCGCACTTACCCGGCCTAGATAATGACCGTAATTCTTCTGATTGCCGACGTCAGTCAACGTATCGTGGAGAAGCGCATCATTGTTTCCGCTGTATAACGCGCGGCTTAATCCTTCAAATAACGCACCGAGAAACAATATCCAATATGTAAGACCCGCGGCATAGAGTACGCTGTAGATGATGGCAGCAAGCGATCCTAACACAACGGTATTTTTTCTTCCTATCCTGTCGGAAAATACCCCCGTCGGTATATCAAATACGGCGGAGGATACCATAGTGACTGAAAATAAGCCCATCGCGAGAGTATACGAACCGGTTACGCGCGCAAAATAGATGATAAGTACCGCACTGTATAACCGGAAATCGGTGAAAAAATTAAATAAAGCAAGTAGCTTGATATTCCGCTCCATGTACCTATTTTACTCAAGCCCGAGGAGTTTGGCCAGTTGCGATGTAGATAAGGTATGGATTTTCGGGATAACGACCAGTGATGCACCGATTTCTTTGGCCTGATGACTTTTTTTCTCCGCAAACGGGTCTCCTTCAGTAATGGCGATGATGTCGGGGTGTACCCGTTTCACAAAGTCAAAATATTCTTTGTCTGACTGCATATACGGAAGGAGGATGACTTCGTCGACGAAATTCATAGCCTCAAGCATCTCTTTCCTTTGTAGTTGAGTGTGGATGGGTCGTTGTTCGCCCTTTGCCAGACGTACATTGTTATCGGACTCAAGGGCGACAATCAGATGATTTCCAAGTTCTTTTGCCTGCTTGAGGAAAGAGATATGCCCGAAATGGATGATATCAAAACACCCGCCAACCAGAATCACCTTTTTATCGTTGTCTGTCATACATTTTTGTTAAACAAAAATTATTCTTCTACTAATTCCTAATTCCTAATTCCTAATTCCTAATTCCTAATTCCTAATTCCTAATTCCTAATTCGATATTCGTTATTGCTTCGTCCCCCTCAGATACACCGCTCTCCACGGACGGAACGCGGAAAAGAATGTTGTTTTCTCAAGTATTTCCGTCCCGCGTACGACCGTATAGTCAAACGATGCCTTGGCACCCCAAGCAGCCCAGTCGACCTGTTTGACTACACCGACGGGGAGTGTGGGGTCATCCTGATATTCATCCGGAGGTGGCGGACTTATACCCCAGACATTGTGGTTTGTGATTGTCGCGACCCGTCCGTCCTTTGTCCCGTATAATTCAAACGTAAGCGTCAGGTTATTGATATCTGTTTTGGTCTGAATGAGGATGTGGGACGGAGTATTGTTGGTGAATTTGAGGTCGACCGACGGACTGAATACCGTCGCATCAAGGCCGGCTTTAAATCCTCCGTCTTCATAATAATGCACACGGTATGCGTGAGCATGCCGTTCGACTACGGGTAGTCCTGCATTTAATATTGCTCTGAATAACGTACTACTTACTTGGCAAACACCCCCGCCGTCACCCAAGACCGTCCTACCCTCTTTTATTATATAGGCAGATTGATAACCTGTTGCGGCCGAAATGTCTCCGACTGCTTCGTTGAATGAAAACGTCTCACCCGGCTTTACAAGGATTCCGTTGATTCTCGATGCGGCCAGCGCGACATTATGTATCCTTCCGGGAATGGAACCGGTGAACACGGAAAAACCTCTCCCGATAAGTTCTTTTATACCCAACGTATTGGTGCCGTCGGTCGTGATAAGCGGGTTGACCGTTTCTACCGGCAGAAAAATGACAATGTGTTGTTCATGCGTTGCGATAACCTCCTGAAACGCGCGGGTGAGAAGATTTTGTGTTTCATTTACATTGAGCATCCTTCCTTGTTTGGATGGCCGGAATGTGGAGACCCTGCCGTTGGTAAAGGTAAACAGTGAGTCCTGAGCAGGAATATCTATCTGGTTCGATATGTTGAGTATGATGTCATCGAGGATGTTTTCTTTCCACCGAAGGTACGGATTCAAATTAACATTTTTTTTGAAAAATTTTATATACAGATCGCTCAATATATTTTCCGAACGACCAACAAGATATGCCTGTTGACCTGAAAGATCCGCATCATATCCGAGTTCTATGTCCGTTCCTGAAACTGTTGCTGTCAACGATTGGAATTTTAGCTCAAATTGTGCGTTCTGTAGCGGTTCGTTACGCATACTCCAATATTCGACAACATCCTGTTTTGTTTTTCCTCCAAATGAAATACCTCCGACCGATATATTCGGATATATCCTGCCGGAGTACCGCATCTCAAATGTTGCATAAAAAGAAGCTATAATACTACCTATAAACAAACACGAAATGCCTATGAGGAGCATGAAGGAGTTTTTCCTTTTATTCTTATTCTGTTTCATATCGTGATATGATAATTGTACTAGATATTAAATACGTTTGGCGATACGAACTTTATGGATGATGTCATGAGACCACAAGGCGGTATTTTTACAAACAATCCTCCGCAGGAGCCGTCTCCTGACATGCCATATGTGCAACCTGTTGATGCTCCTAATCCGGGCACAGGTTCACCGGTAAATCCATATATTCCGAATATTGAACCATCGCCAGCACAAAATACCGTCATATCGCCACCGCCGCCAGCCAGAAGGCCCTCAGGTGCCAGAAAAATCATTCCGATATTGTTGGTCATAGTATTGTTGGGTTTGTTAGGTTTCGGTGGTTGGTTTGTATACGGCATGATAATGAAATCCAAAACAATTACCCTGACATACTGGGGATTATGGGAAGAAGACGCGACATTACGCACGATACTTACTGATTTCGAGACGACACATCCGAACATCAAGGTACAGTATACCAAGCAATCACCCCGTCAATACCGCGAACGTCTCCAGGCTGCCATAGAGCGAAATGAAGGACCGGACGTATTTCGCTTCCATAATACGTGGGTACCCATGCTTCGCAATGAATTGTCGCCGGCTCCGAAAAGCATCATTACCGCGGAACAATTTTCAAGGATGTTTTATCCGGTTGCAACCGCTGATCTGGTCGGCGGGCAGTTTGTATACGGGATGCCGATGATGATAGACGGGTTAGGATTGTATTATAACGAAGACTTGTTTGCGACGGCGGGCGTTACTCCTCCCGTGACATGGGAGGATGTCCTCAATATAGTCCCGAAACTTACGGTTCGGAATGAAAATACCATCATATCATCGGCGATAGCATTGGGTACCACCGGGAACGTTGAGCATTTTAGTGATATCGTAGCAACCATGATGATGCAAAATGGCGCTTTGATGACGACCCCGACAGGAAAACAAGCGGAAGAAGCGCTTATTTTTTATAAAAAGTTTTCCACCCCCGCAGACCCCGTGTATACATGGAACGAAACAATGGATAATTCCGTATACGCGTTTGCCTCCGGGAAAGTCGCCATGATATTAGGTCCTTCGTGGCGGGCATTTGACATAAAACAAATCAGTCCGAAATTACGGTTTAAGATCATCCCTATCCCTCAGCTTCCCGGCAATACGGTCACCTGGGCGTCCTATTGGGTGGAAGGGGTTTCGACAAAGAGCAAGTATCCGAATGAAGCATGGGAGCTTGTCAGGTATATGGCCGGGAAAGATGTAGTGACGAAATTCTACGCTGAAGCATCCAAAACACGATTGTTCGGTGAACCATATGCGCTTGTGGAGTTGGCAGATACCCTCAAAGCCGATTCATATGTCGGTGCGTATATTGCGCAAGCCCAAACGGCCAAATCATTTCCGCTCGTGTCACGGACATTCGACAACGGGATTAATGATAAACTTATCAAATATATCGAAGATGCGGTGAACGCCGTCGGACAGGGAACGGCTCCGACCGCTGCATTAGATACTGCAGCTAACGGGTTTCAACAGGTGTTAGAAGGATATGGTCTGACTTCCCGTACTGCCCCGACCACCCAATAAACGGTATGGCTTTGTCATTATCCGATTGTCTGTTTGCGACGATAGCGTACGCGGATATCTTTACGTATCCGATGACGCGAGATGATGTATATCTTTGGTGTATACGGAAAAAACCCGGCAAAAATTGCAGAAACATACAGATACGGCACGTTGTCCGTGAAAAAGACATGTACATATTAAAAGGCAGGAAAAAAATCATTGATGTCAATGTTGACAGGCGGGCAGCATCACGGAAGAAATGGATCATCGCCCGTAGAATCGGCAAGCTGCTTCGTTGGGTGCCGACCATCAGTCTGGTCGGTGTGACGGGCGGATTATCGATGAATAACGCGTCACTAAGTGACGATATTGATATGTTTTTTATCGTATCACCCGGGGTTTTATGGATTACCCGGTTTATTATTACCATATTGGTGGATAGCGTCGGTATCAGAAGAAGGCCGGAGGAAAAACGGGTTGCGAATAAGGTGTGTCTGAACATGTTTATGACTGAGGACGCGCTTGCGTTATCAAAACAGGAACAGGATTTATTTTCAGCTCATGAAGTCCTTCAGATGACACCGTTATGGGCAAAATCGGGAATATACGAAAAATTTCTGTATGACAATTCATGGGTAAAGGAATATTTGCCTGTTGCATGGACAGTGAAGCGCGGGAGTGGCGTAATCCATACATACAATACGACATGGTGGGGTAGGTTCATGATAAGTCTATTTCGGATTATTGAGTTTCCGGCAAAGCTTATTCAGATATGGTATATGGCGGGGAAGCGGACCCGTGAGGTGATTTCTGACAACGTGCTTCGGTTCCATCCGAGAGATGCGCGCGTTTGGATACTTCCGCAATTGCAGAAACGTCTCGGGTTACGTAATATCCCCCTTGACAATATTTTCTACGCCCGATAAAATAGCAGTCACTTCAAAAGACTGCCAAAACTGTTTGCGAGGTTTTCAGAATATTAATTTTAGTAAGGAGGAATCATATGGCAAAGACATCTATCAAGCCGTTGTTTGATAACGTTCTCATTAAACCGCTCGAAGCGGAAGAAAAACTCCCCTCAGGCATCATTCTCCCGGATAGTGCAAAAGAAAAACCCCAGATGGGTGAGGTGATGGCTGTCGGAGCAGGGACGACAGACGAGAAGGGAAAAGAAGTCAAAATGATCGTTAAGGTCGGTCAAAAGGTCATGTATAAAAAATGGGGAGGAAATGAAGTAAAAGTGAACGGGCAGGAATGGACAATCGTAGAGCAGAAGGACATATTGGCAATTGTTGAATAACAATATTTATTTATAAAGGAGAATATATATGGCAAAACAACTGAAATTTTCTGAAGATGCACGGCAATCCCTCATCCGGGGTATAAACGTCGTGGCAAAAGCAGTCGTTACGACACTCGGACCGAAAGGTCGGAATGTTGCTTTAGATAAAAAATGGGGCGCACCGAATGTGGTACACGACGGTGTAACTGTCGCCAAAGAGATTGAACTTGAGGATCCGTTTGAGAATATGGGAGCACAGCTTGTCAAGGAAGCGGCAAGCAAAACCAATGATGTGGCCGGTGACGGGACAACGACGTCAACACTGTTGGCACAAGCTATCGTGAATAATGGTTTCAAGAACGTGACAGCCGGAGCCAATCCTATGATGCTGAAAAGCGGAATGGAAAAAGGCGTAGAAGCCGTCATTGCGGAAATTCGCAAGATGAAGAAAGACATCAAGGACGCGGATATCGCAAAGGTTGCTACGATTTCAGCGCAGGATGAAAAAATCGGTCAGAAAATTGCCGAAGCACTTCATCTGGTAGGCAAAGATGGCGTTGTAACCGTTGAAGAGGGAAAAGGGTTTGAAATAACCATAGACCACAAAGAAGGTATGGAATTTGACAAAGGATATGCGTCAGCATACTTCGTCACGATTCCCGACAAGATGGAAGCGGAAATCGAAGAACCGTACATCCTGATAACGGATAAGAAGATATCGGCTATTTCCGACCTTCTTCCGTTTTTGGAAGGGTTCATAAAGGTTTCCAAGAATCTGGTCATCATCGCTGATGAGATTGACGGTGAAGCGCTTGCCACATTAGTGGTAAATAAGCTTCGCGGTACGTTCAACGTCCTAGCCGTCAAGGCACCGGGATTCGGTGACAGAAGGAAAGCGATGTTGGAAGATATCGCTATGCTTACCGGCGGAACAGTCATCTCTGACGATACAGGACGTAAGTTCGAGAACGTCAAGGTCGAAGACTGCGGACGCGCGGACAAAGTATGGGCGGATAAGGAAAACTGCCGCATCATCGGCGGAAAAGGAAGCGCTGTAGCCATGAAATCGCGTGTGGCACAGATCAAACGAGAAATCGATGATTCAACCAGCGATTTTGACAAGGAAAAATTGCAGGAGCGGTTAGCCAAGCTTTCCGGCGGGGTAGCCGTCATCAATGTCGGAGCCGCAACGGAAGTAGAGCTTAAGGACAAAAAGGAACGCGTCAACGATGCTGTAGCTGCGACGAAAGCAGCACTTGAAGAGGGAATCGTTGCCGGCGGGGGAGTCGCATACCTGCGGGCCCGTAACGTCCTTGCGAAAGTCCGTGAATCACTGGGAAGCACCGATGAGAAAGTCGGAATCGATATCCTGTATCAGGCGTTAGGTGAGCCGGTACGATGGATAGCGAAAAACGCCGGAGCTGATGAAGGATGGGTCGTGAAAAAGATTGAAGAGTCCAAGGTTGCGGATTTCGGATTTGACGCTCTGACCATGGAATTCGGTTCCATGATAGAAGCAGGAATCATCGATCCTGCCAAAGTGACCCGGACCGCAGTCCAGAATGCCGCATCAATCGGCATGATGGTACTGACAACCGAATGTCTCATCACTGATATCCCTGAGAAGAAGGAATCAGGCGGGGCAGGCGGAGGCATGCCGGGCGGCATGGGTGGTATGGGCGGAATGGATTACTAAATCATAACAAATTGATAACGTAACAATTTATCAAAACCCCGCGAAAGCGGGGTTTTGATATACTATGCACATGAAACCCTTTTTCATATCCCAAATCACAACCAAGGACGGGCTTATCCACCAGGGTCTTTTTTCTATGCCAAAAAAGCCGATAAAACGAGCTATTTTGTGGGTACATGGATTAAGTGCTGCTTTCTATAACGACATCACCCTATATGAGGTGATGGCAGAGGCGTGTGACAAAAAAGGATGGGGATTTGCGATATTCAACAATCGGGGACACGATCTGATTGCCGGTATCAGGAAGGTCGACGGAACGCCACCAAACGGATATATCTATTATCAGGCAGGTGCAGGAAAGGAAGTATTTACGGAAAGCGTTCTGGATATCGACGCGGGCGTTTCATTTTTACTGGAAAAGGGATTTTCGGAAATCATAATGGTAGGGCATAGTACGGGAGCAAATAAGGCGTGTTATTTTGCGGCAACACAAAAGAATCCCCACGTAAAAGGTGTAGTTTTATCGGTCCCCATGAGCGACCGGTTGGATCCATCTATCATGCCGGAAAGACGGAAGAAAGAACTCATTTTCATGCACAAACTGATAACACAAGGGAAAGGGGACGAGTTATTATTAGGATATCATTTTTTTCCAATAACCCCGAAACGGTACATCAGTCTATTCGAGCCGGGATCCGCGGAAGATACGTTTGATTATGGAGACGCACATCCGAAGATGGCGTTTTTTTCTCAGATACAATTACCGCTTCTGGTTGTTTTGGCTGGGAACGATGAGTATGCTGACAGACCGATAGACGAAATAAAAAAAGTCTTTGATGTTCATGCCAAATCAAAGAAATATACAAGCATTGTTATTTTCGGAGCCCTTCATAAGTTTAATGGAAGTGAAAAAGAGGCTGTCAGGACAATATTTTCCTGGGCCTCTTCAATTTAACAAATTCCCTCTTTTGTGGTACTATCACCATATTCCACGGATGCGATAGGAAAGTACGAAGAGATTAGGCTTCAGCTTGTCCAGATCCGGGCAAGAGGTGATAGATACGGCTACTCGTAAACCCAAGATTCGAATTACAGGACTGACGAAAGACGACATCATGCCCCTTTGGCGTTGGGGGGAAGAAAACCGCGAACTTTGGAGTGATAATAAAACCAAATGGTACCCCAAAAAGACCCTTATCGATTGGGTCAGACATCCCAAGAAAGACATATTGTTGGTGGCCAGAAACGGTATACAATCACCAGTCGGCATGTGTATGACATATGTTATGCGTGGTTGGGGGTATTGTAGCGGGCTTTTTGTGGATACACACTACCGACGGGTTGGTGTAGCAACTAAACTGATGAAAGAAACAATCCGTCGACTTCGGAAAGCCCGTATTTACCATATTGCTTTTATGGTGGATCCGAATAACGAAAAAGCATTAAGACTGTACAAAAAAATGGGGTTCAGATGCGGTTTTCCGGTGGTTTCGATGTATAAGACCATGCGGAAAAGCTGATTTTTTTGCGGAATTTATATTCCCGATGCGATTGCAGGCAAGACTTCCAATGGGTTTGTCGGTAGTTGGTCCTGATACACTTCAAAGTGTAAGTGTGATCCGGTAGTCCAGCCAGTAAGACCGATATTTCCGATTTTGTCGGTCTTTGTCACCTCCTGGCCTTCGTGTACATATATTTTTGACATATGGGCATAGAGCGACATCATACCATCCGGATGCGTAACTAGCGCGTGGAATCCGTATCCATATCCGATATATTTGATCCACGTAACAACCCCGTCACCGATAGGATAGACCGGGGTACCAAAGGGGTCAGTTAAATCCATACCGGGATGTACCACGGAAAAAAGCTGCGATATCCCGAAGCTGCGTAACGGCCATTGGTATATTGAAGGTGATGTATCGACTATAATGACATTCTTTTGTGTGTTTAAGGACACCTCAATGCTGGACACGGCACTTTGTACCTGGGGTACGACCACAGCAGCAAAGAACGTAAATCCGGCCAAATTGACGCCGATAAACTGACGGAATGTAGGATGCGGAATTTTTGTACGAAGATACTGTCCGATACCACTGCCTCCCGGATGAACGGCAGTTAACCATGTCTTTGCCAGGGACATAATATGCATAAAACGTTTGTGTATCCGTTTATTCATATAAAGATGTACGAGCGAAAAAAAACACTCCCGTTGGGAGTGATACAATGTTTATACTACCAAAAACACTCGGAAAAGTCAAGTTTTCTATAACCTATAATATCATTAGAATATTCGTATCCGCTGTGAGAGATTTTGTGGTTTTAGCTCGATATATCGATGATTTTTCAAGTGGTGCCTGTGGACGCAAGCGTGGTTTTCGTTGCCTCGATGCTATTGAGTATGCTATTATCGAACTCACATGAAACGTAAAGTAGTATTTTTGATTATCTGTGTCGGTTTGGTCATATTGACTATCGGCATAATCCGGTTTTTCAAGAACCGCGGAGGAAAAACAGGCGTATTACAGATTGAATCGATTCCGTCAGCTTCAGTATTTTTAAATAATTCTTCCGGCGGCAAAACACCCTATAAACAAAAAGTAAATCAGGGTGAATATACCGTCCGGATTGTTCCGGAGACCACAACACAACAATTCGCGGAATGGCAAGGCAACATTAAGGTAGGAAATAATATCCTGACATACGTCAGCGTGATATTGGGCGGATCGGATTTGACTACGTCTACACAAATCGCATGGTTGGAAAAAATCACAAGCAAACTATCTGAACTTTCCGTGGTTACAGATCCGGATGGAGCTACGGTTATTGTCGACGACGTGACGAGGGGGATAACACCGTTAGCAATCCAGGACATATCAACCGGCGAACACGTCATCAGCGTGTCTAGCGGAGGATACCAAACCCGCACATTGAATATCCGTACAACACCAGGATATAGGCTTATTGCCAACTTTAAACTTGCGCTTGCCGAGGGTGGGTCGGCGAGTCCAAGCCCGACCCTGACACAGGGGACAGCATCAGCCATAGTTCAGCCCAAAACTTCTCCTTCACAGATTGCGACAAAATCGGGAACCGTCCAAGCCGATTCGCAAAAACCATATGTCGTCATCAAAGATACACCGACGGGTTTTCTCCGTGTCCGTATGGAACCGACAACCAGCGCTACCGAAGCCGCACGCGTCAAACCAGGAGAAAAATATACAATAGTTGACATCAAGAGTAACTGGTATGAAATCAACTATGATGGTACCAATACAGGATGGGTTTCCGGTCAATACGTAGATAAAGTCGAATAATTGATTCCTAATTCCTAATTCTAAATTCTTAAATCTATTGCTATCCCCCAATTCCGTAGATAACAAGAAATACGCTTAAGGTCCACAGGATGATTGTCGTTAACAGCGGCATATCGGATGTCAGTATCTTTTCCGGTGATTCTCCTTTCCCTTCATATATAAGTTGCATATAGCGCATGATGCCGTAGAGAACGAATGGTATGGTTATCATCATCCATTTGCGTCCCTGTAGATCATATAGGAAATCTGAGTATCCCCGGAAAAAGAAACCCTGATACATAGGGCGCTCAAGAAACGTATAGAACGCATAGGTAATGAAAGTTGAATTCGCGAACATAGCCGTATACGTGTCAAGGAGTTTTTCCGAATAATGAGACAGGCTTTCTCTGGTCACGTTAGGTGAAGTGCCTTTGTAGCCTTGGATAAGGGTCAATTCGGATCTGCGTTTTCCGATAGCCAGGAATAATGCAAGCGAAAGAGCAGCCAGAGCAAGCCATACGGAGATGTGATATCCCGTAGCTGCCTCGCCCGCATATACACGTAAAAAATATGCGGCTGTGATTGCCAGTATATCGATAACGGAAATATGTTTAAGAAACATTGTATACGAGTATTCCAGGATGATAAATAAAACAGATAAGATGAAAAAAGAAGAACCCAGCATATAACTGATACCTAATCCGAAGATCACAAAAAACAACGAGGTGCTTAATGCATACGGAACGGGTAGTTGTCCGCTTGCAACCGGACGGAAACGCTTAAATGGATGCTTTTTGTCCCGTTCGATATCCATGACATCATTGAAGATATAGTTTGATGAAGATAAAAAACAGAACGCGACAAACCCCCAAATTGTCTGTGTGAGTGCGTGCCCGTTAAATATGTTGCCTGTGATAAGGATTGTTGCGAAAAGGGCTAGATTCTTCAGCCATTGCCGTGGTCTCGCTGTTTTGATAATTGAGAAAAAAATGCCACCCATAACAAAAATCCTCCTACGCTTACTCCTACAAACAACAATACAAATAATTTTTGTTTGCTTGTGACGAGAAGTGCAATTGCACCCAGTATAGCCGACACAATCCAGTAAAACAAGGCGATTTTACGTTTTCCCCATCCCAAATCCAAAAGAGTGTGGTGGAGGTGGCCACGATCCGCTAAAACCGGTGACCGTTTTTTACCTATCCGTCTGGCAAGTGTGTAAACAGCATCAATTGTCGGTATACCAAGCACCAATAACGCAGTTCCGACTTTACCGTATGATAATATGCCCAGAATCGCAAGAAGAAAACCGGCAAGCGTTTTCCCTCCATACCCGGGCATAATTTTTTGCGGAAAAAAATTCCAAGGAAGAAATCCTAAAAATGCGCCCGAAACGATAAGTGCGAGAATGGTGATATAGATTTGCGACGGGTCAATAACAGCGAACCGATAGGATAAGAGTCCCAGAATACATGCGCTTATGGCGACAAAACCAGGCATCTGGCCGTCAACGCCGGCTGACCACCCGACGATATTCATGGTCCACATTATCCATACGAATGCGAAGATGTCTGCCCACAATACTATCGAATGCGGGCCGAAGAACGAAACGGTAATCCGTACGGTATCCAATGCAATTATCCCTGAACCCAGCGGATTGGTGACATACGGAATACCGACTCCGGAAGCGATGACGATACATGCGGCAAGAGCGTTTGTCATGAGTCGGATATATGGATTTACATCGTGTTTGTCATCGATGAGGCCGACGATGACCAGTATCAAAGACCCAAGAAGAATTCCTGTAATGATTTTGGTTAACGGTAAAAAAACGCATGTTGCTATGAGGAATCCGATAAACAATGCCAAACCTCCGGCTCTTGGGATGATGCCTTTATGTGTATGAGCAGGGTGATATCGCCTATCGGCATCATCCACAAGTCCAAGGTTCCGGGCTATGCGTATAACGAGCGGAGTTATACAAGCAGTACAAAAGCATGCGGTTATAAACGGTAAAACATACTGCATATTACGTAGCCAGAGCGACTATCTGGATAAGCGCGATAAAGGCAAGCGCATTGACAAGCACCGCAGACAAAAACAATATTTGGATGAAAACCAAATAGTCAGTCTGTATATACATACTTATCAGAAGATTAATGAAATACATCAACAGTCCACCCAGCGGAAGAATGAATAACCATCCCGGGTGGGCGAGCTGATCTGACCCCCATGGGCTTGATAACCACAATGGAATCATCGGAGGGAGTTTGTTCCAAAAAAATGCAATATACAGCAAAGAAGCGAGTATAAAAAATATCACCAGTCGTGTCGAAAGCCGTATTATCCAATTTGAACCGGGTTTCCATTCCGCCGGAAAATTCATTATTCGGGGAAGTATCATATGCTATTTGTTTATAGTGCTTTTTTGTGTTGATTGTTGGGCAATCGGCACATTATATGCCATTTCGTATGTTCCGTCAGGTTTTATTATGAAGGCGCGGATCGGATACGTGGGTATTTCGGAAACCATCTGATTATTCGAAAAAATGGCATCACCAACAAACCAGGGAAATGCGGAGCCCGAAGGATTATAGAGATATACCCTGGAACGGTCCTTGCTGTAATAAATTGTTTCAAAGAACAGAAGCGGGGTTTCAACCAGAATTACATCCTGCTTGGACATGATAGAATTGACTTCCAAAACCGGAGTGCGGATGTCCAATTTCGCGTGTTTATCTGGATACCAAATGTTAAATCCGATGACGAAAAGCAAGAGACACGCGGCAAATATTTTTTGTACGATTTTATTGTGGATATTCTGAAGTGCAAACACTATCAGAAAAACTTGAGCAATTGTCACCGGAATGACGTATCGGTTTACGAATAAGGGCTTATAGAATGAAATTCCTATTACGGTTATGAGAGGTACCATTATAAGAAGGAAGAATAATGAGTTTCTGGTACGTGTGGACGATTCTTTTAACGCATAACTAAAAATACCGAGCAATATCGCTGAAAGTATCGCCGTTGTGCCCCATAGATACCACGGAGTCCCTTCATAACCTAAAAATACGTTTCCGAGAACCGAATAGATAAGATGAAGATCAACAGGGAAATACCACGATTCTTTAAGCCTTCCGAATTCGAGCATGACTTTTATCAGCCATGGTCCATATAACAACGTAATACAGGCAATAGCCTGTACGAACGGTTCATGAATGTATTTTTTCCAGTGAAACGGGATAAATATTTTTTTGTGGGTCAAAAGGTAATGCAAGGCTTGGACAGCGGGAACGATGACCATGTAGGTATGTGTATATAAACCCAATACCGTGCTTATCGTGTAGAGTTTCCATTTTTTTTCACTATACGCATATAACGATAGAACGGTAAACAAGACATACCATGCGTATGCCCGGATTTCGAACGCGTAATACAGAAGTGTCGGATTGAGAAAAAAGAAAAGAGGCAGATACCACGAAAGCCAATGTTTGCGGAATAATTTTTCCGCCCAATATATGACGATGGCCGTCGTGCATGTAAATGCAAATAACGAAAGACTTCTCGCTGCGATTTCGCTGTTTCCGAACAATTTCATCCAAAAATGCAACAGGAAGTAAAACAATGGTGGTTCAAACGTGACATGAAGAAACGAGGATATGGACCGTTCGGAAAAGAGTATGGAGAAAGCCTCATCGCGCCAAAGGCTTTGAGTAAAGTACAAAAGCGGAGAATGATTTATGAGTGCATGTAGGATTGTTTGCATCATGTCAATTATTGTTTCTTACGACGTATCCTTATTATACCTTTTCTGTCACGCGATATTCCAATCGTTTTCCGATAATCATACGTGTATGCGCATCAAGTCCCGGAAGCGCAGATAAGAAGAATGACACGACAGGGATGGTGATCCATTGGATGTAGAGGAATGGTAATTTCCACGCTGCAAATTCTTTAGGTCTCGGTGGTTTAGTGCGCCAGTCCAATATGATGATAATGACAAGAAACATCATGGAAATCGTCAATATCCCTGAAGACAACTGGGAAAGATTATGTCCCAGGACCGTTCGTCCGAAGGCCGGATTGGCGAGCGGGGGTAGGATGCTCCCTATGGTCAATACGAACCAATTTGACGGCCAAAGCACATGTTGTTCAAGCAGCTGTATGATTCTTTTGAGTCTATCGGATAACGGGATTTCAGGATGGACGAGGGCATTGTAGATGACAAACGGAATATCGGATATACCCCACGCCCATCGTTTTGACTGTTCGTATTGGTTTACCATGGTGCGCCAAAAACCATGACTTTCGGCACTGTCCAAAAGAAGAGGAAGAAAAATGCTCTTGGTTTTCACTTTTTTGCCGAGCGTATAGTACACCTTAAAGAACATATGATAATCTTCAGGGATGACATCCACACCCCAATATCCGGCCCGTGCAGCGGTTTCCAAAGAAAGAGAGTATGTCGAAAAGTTTATCAGTGTATTTTTTTGTGAAAGGATGGCCAGATTAGAGATACTGAACATGGTGTTGACCACCCGGCTTGGTAAGGGTATCCGCCAGATGTTGTTGTAAAACAATATAGCTCCCTGATAAAAGTGATATTCACGTTCCGCGTCTGTAAGAAAGAGGACCGATAGATATGAAAAATATTTTGGATGCATCAATGCATCGGCGTCACACGATGTAATTGTGGTATTGGCGATCGGTATATTCCATTCCTGTAGATTATTGACGACTTTTTTAGCGGCATATGCCATATTAGAGGATTTACCGGCCAACTCGTTTTTTTCCAAAGGATGGGATGTCACCAGAAATCTTCCGAATTTGTTTTCAAATTCCTGTTTCAGTATTGATGACGTCTGGATAGCCTGATCGTCTTTTTGTTCCGTGGCAAGAACGACGATAAGCTTATCTTTCGGTATGTCCTGTTTAGACAGATAGTCGAGCGTGCGGCGCAATACATGCATAGGTTCATGATATTCGGGGATGATGACAACGTGGTGTATCGTTTTGAATCCCTCGAGGGTTTTGGCCTGTTTCAGCCAATCGATTTTTACGTGAGCATTCATGGTGACGAACGATTGGACCGCGTGAAGGGCGAGGGTAAACGATTTATAGAACCAAAATACGTCAAATGTGATGATAAGATATGCAACAAGCGCCGGATGCCATATTGATAACCACAGCGGCATGGTGATAAGAATCCATGAAAGACTCGGAACGACGATTTCAAGAAATCGGTATATGGCTGTGCGGTACGTATGGATAAAATGGCGCATAAATACAAGCTAAATCAGTTGTATTATATCATGATATCACGTTCATATACCAAATAAACTCTGAGCATTTTTTGTGGTTTGTGATTCTATTTCAGTAATAGGTTTGTTCAAGAGGGCCGATACATATTTTGCGATAAGAGGGATATATTTAGGCTCGTTCCGGGTGCCTCTATGGGGGGCAGGAGTCAGGTAGGGTGCATCCGTCTCTAACACAATCATCTCAAGAGGAATGTGTGGTACGATGAGCGAGAGTTGTTTGGAATATGTTACGTTTCCGTCGATTCCCACAGAGAATGTTCTTTTTTGGGCTTCACGTACTTCCTGCAGACCACCGGAAAAACAATGGATGACACCACGCGGAAGTGTCGGCATGCTGTCTATGACGGAAAAAAAATCTTCATAGGCATCCCGTACATGCATAATGACGGGAAGATCGTATTTTGCGGCCAGATGCAGTTGTTCCACAAACAACATTTGTTGTTCATGCTTTTTCCCGGAAGCCTCTTCTCCCTTAAACAGATGGTAATCAAGGCCGCATTCACCGATAGCGACAATAGGGTTTAGAGCGGAGAGTCCAGGGCTTAGGGAAGATCTAAGAAGATGTTCCAGTTCATCCAGTGAGGGATTGTGGGAGGCTTCATACGGATGGAATCCGACCCCGGCAAACAGAACACCCGGGTGTTTACCGGCAAGCTGTACGGATTCTTTTGAAGAATACAAATCGGCTCCTACACAAATCATTTTTTTCACTCCGGCCTTTTTTGCATTCCCCAAGACCATAGCACGGTCAGGGTTGAATTGTTCAAATGTTAAATGACAATGGGTATCGATGAACATAATTTTTATTGTCATTCCCGCGAAAGCGGGAATCCAGAAGATGGATCCCCGATCAGGTCGGGGATGACATCATTGTATCCTCGGAAACAAGGGTGGTTCCGGCTGTATGGTCGGTCCTTTGAATTGGTCTAGGATTTTTTGGGCGGTTTGTGGCATGAAGGGGAGAAGGAGAGTGGCGATTTCCTGGATCGGTGGGATATACGTGTTTATTATACCCGTTAACTCATCGCCTTTTTTCTCCCATGGTTTGGTGGTGTTCACATTTATATCGAATGCTTTTATTTTTCCCCAAACATAGGAAAGGGCCTCATGGAATTGATATCCTTCCAAGTGTTTTTGATAATCCGGATTATGTCCCTGACATTGTAGGAATGTTGGAGGCTTGGGGATGACGACGTTTTGTGCGATTGATGCAAGCTTGGCTGTTCTGGCTACCAGATTGCCTAACCCGTTAGCTAAGTCAGCATTATATAACTCCTTAAATCTCCGTTCGGAAAAATCTCCGTCTGATGTAGATGGAATTTCACGCAGGAAATAATAGCGCATCGCCTCGGCACCGTATGTTTGTATCAGAGCAAACGGATCGATGACATTACCCAGAGACTTACTCATCTTTTGGCCGTTTATCGTAAAGTATCCGTGGATGAATATTGATTTAGGTAGTTTCAATCCCGCAGATAGAAGGAATGCAGGCCAGTATATGGCGTGGAACCTCGTTATCCCTTTACCGATGACATGGACGTTGGCCGGCCACCACTTATCATAATTCTTTTCATCCCATCCGAATCCTATACCGCTTTGGTAGATGTTGAGGGCATCAAACCAGACATAGATGCGTTGGGTCGGATCATCCGGCACCGGTACGCCCCAATTTTTTGCGCGAATATTACTTCGCGAGATACTGATATCCAACAGGGGCTGTTTAAGAAAAGATAACACTTCATTTTTACGGAAATCCGGGATGATTTTTATCGCGTCAGATGTTATAAGGGAAATCAGTTGTTTTTGGTACGATGATAATCTGAAGAAATAATTTTCTTCCTTTACGGAATCCAATATTTTTCCGGGGTGTTCAACGCATTCACCGTTTTCATTCAGTTCATCTTTGGTATAGAACGCTTCACACCCCACACAATATAATCCTTCATACGATTTTTTATAGATATCCTTTTCACACAGTTTCCAGAGTTTTTGGCTTGCCTTGAAATGATGTTCCGTGTCGCTTCCTTTTTGCCAGACACCGAAATCACAATGAAGCGCTTGGGTCAGCTTGAGGAATATTGCCGTATTGTCATCGACAAATTTTTGGACAGGTATTCCTGCTTTTTCCGCGGCCTGGACGTTTTTGAGCGCGTTTTCATCTCCGCCCGAAAGAAGAAGCGCCTCTTCACCCAGAAGTTTGTGATACCGGGTAATCGTGTCTCCCTGGATAAATTCCAGCGCATGGCCGACATGCGGTGCGGCATTCACATAGGGGATAGCGCACGTGGCGTAGAATTTGGTCATGGGCTCATTCTAACGTTTTTGGGAATAGAGCTCAAGGGAAATGAGGCAAAGGACAAGGAGGAGAAGATAATACCACTCCCGAAGTCCCAGAAACCGAAGGATAAAAAACACGAATACCCCGCCGCCTGTCAACAATCCATGTCGTACAATATTTGTACAAAATATCCCAACGGATGCCGATATAACAAACAGAAGCAAAAAAAAGCCCGTGAGTGCCATGGTATTGTGTGGGTTTTCAGAGTTCATCAGCCAAGCCATTACACATAAGCCTGATAAACCTATTATCAGCCAGATGATATTTCTGGGCTGTCCGATAAATTTTGTGACCAACCTGAACATATAGTCAGCGTATCATATTTCGTTTGTCAGAAGATATGTGTTGTGATATTGTTGGGTCACCATGAACGACATAGTGTATATAAGCGTTTTTCTCATTGTCGGATTTGTGTTTCTTGCCGTATTTATTAAGCGGGAAGTATCGAAGCTCCAAAATCGTGATGACGTGACGCTTGTTGAGTGGCTCAAAAGTATGCAGACGACGATAGAACACACGAACAAAACCCTCAATGAAGCCATGCGCGGATCGAGCGTCGAGATGACGCGCACACTCCAGTCAAATTCACGGCAGCTTAACGAACGGCTTGATGAGGCGGCACGGGTCATCGGAGCACTCAACAAAAACGTCGGGGAGATGTCGGAGGTGGGACGGGGTATCAAATCGCTTCAGGAATTCCTCCAATCACCCAAGCTTCGCGGTAACATCGGTGAACAGGTGCTTAAGGACATGATAGGCCAGACATTCCCGAAAAATTCCTTCCATCTGCAGTATGCATTCAAGTCCGGTATGAAAGTCGATGCGGTGTTGAAAACTGACGCAGGACTTCTCTGTATCGATTCAAAGTTTCCGATGGAAAATTTTACCCTCATGCACAAAGGGGAAACAGAGGCCATCCGTACTGCTGCCAAGCGGGATTTCATAAGTGATGTGAAAAAGCATGTCGGGGATATCTCGAAAAAATATATCCTGCCTGAAGAAGGGACGCTCGATTTTGCCCTTATGTACATCCCTTCAGAATCGGTGTATTACGAAATCGCTAACATCAATGAGCTTATGGAATATGCACGGAATCTTCGTGTTTATCCGGTGTCACCCAATACGTTGTATGCACATCTTCAGGTATTACTTCTGAGTTTTCAAGGAAAGGATCTGGAACAAAAATCACGTGAATTGTTCCGGCTTCTTCGAGCCATCCAGAAAGATTACGGAAAGGTTGAAGAGAACCTGGGGACGTTGGGGAAACATATCACCAATGCATATAACGGAATGAGCTCCGTCACCGGTGCGTTTCAGGTCCTTGGGCAAAAACTTACTGAGACACAACGGATTGGATATACTGTTGACAGTAAGAAACAGATAGAGGAGAAAAAATGAAAAATGCACTTATCCTACACGGAGCGGGAAATAATCATACCGGAAATTGGTTTCCTTGGCTTAAACACGAATTATCTGACAATAATTATGATGTATGGGTTCCAGATTTACCAAATTCAGAAAAGCCTAATCGTGAGGCATGGTTAAAAACAATTTATGGGAATAAGAAATGGATATTTACCAATAAGTCAATTATTGTCGGTCACTCCGCAGGAGCAACATTAATATTACGTATATTAGAAACATTACCGATCGAAACCATTATCCACAAAGCTGTTTTAGTAGCAGGTCCAGCAACAATAGGTACAAACCCAAAGATATTTCCCTATAAGGAATCATTGGTTAAAGGGTCGTTTAATTGGGATAAAATAAAAAAATCTTGTCAGAAGTTTTATTTTTTTTGTTCAGACAACGATCAATATCAATGTGATGTCAGCCAAAGTAAAATATTTCAAAAACATTTGGGTGGCGAATTGTTGTTTCGAAAAGGTGAAGCTCATTTTAATCTTGAAAAGGGCCCACAATATAAAGAATTTCCCGAACTTCTCGAAAAGATTTTGTCTTGAGGGTATAATGACTCCATCATGCAAAAGGTTCCTTTAGAAGAACGTACATTGAATCCGGAGCAGAAAAAGGCCGTTGAATTCGGTGAAGGACCACTCATGATTATCGCCGGGGCAGGGACCGGCAAAACGACAGTCGTCACGGACCGCATCAAACACCTTATCGCCTCAGGGAAAGCGCTTCCACAGGAAATATTGGCTCTGACGTTCACCGAAAAAGCCAGCCGGGAGATGGAAGAACGCGTCGATCAGGCCTTACCATATGGTGTCACACAGATGTGGATATCCACGTTCCATGCATTCTGCGACAGGATACTTCGTAATGAAGCCATCAATATCGGTATCGACCCGGGATACACACTCATGACGGAAGCGGATACGATATTGTTTTTCAAGAAAAATCTGTTCCGTTTTACTCTTTCGTATTTCCGTCCATTGGGAAATCCGTCCAAGTTCATAGCCGGCATGATTCAGCACTTCAACAGGCTTCGGGATGAGGATGTGACAGCACAGGAATATCTTGCATGGACGAAAAAGAGACAAAAAACAACAAACAATAAACAAAAACAAGATAAAGAAGAATATGAAAAATATATAGAGCTGGCAAATGCGTTTCGGATGTATGAGGAACTGAAGGTAAAAGAGGGTGTGTGTGATTATGCGGATTTGATTGCGATGACGGTGAAATTATTCCGTACCCGTCCAGCAATCCTATCGCGGTATCAAAAACAGTTCAGATATGTCCTTATCGATGAATTCCAGGATACGAATTATGCACAAAACCAACTGGCAATCATGTTGGCGGGCCCGAAGAAAAACATTACGGTCGTCGGGGATGATGACCAGGCGATCTATCGATGGCGGGGAGCCGCAATATCGAACATGATCCAGTTTAAAAAAACTTTTCCGAAAACAACGATTGTCGTTCTGACAAAAAATTATCGTTCGACTAAAGAGATTCTTGACCGGTCGTATGATCTTATACAAAAAAATAATCCCTATAGATTGGAAGTAGCGGAAAAAATCGAAAAGAAATTGGAAAGCATCCGACGGGTAAACGGGGAGCCGGTTAGTCTTCTGTATACGGATCGTGTGGAAAATGAAGCGGAGGAAGTGGCGCAAACAATAAAGAATTTAGAATTAGGAATCCCTTCGGCTTCGCTCAGGGTGAGTACGGATCAACAAAAGAAATATGAGTGGAGCGATTTTGCGATTTTGGTTCGGGCGAATAACCATGCGGAACCGTTCGTAAGGGCGCTTGGCCGGGCAGGGGTACCGTATCAATTTTTGGGACCCGGGCAATTATACCGGCAACCGGAAGTAAAAGACCTCATAGCATATCTGAAGATTTTATATAATTTTGAAGACAATGTGGCGATGTACCGTGTATTGACAATGGAGTGGCTGAACATTCCGTCTCGCGATATAGCCGTATTGTCTAATCACGCGAAAAAGTTCGGGCTTCCGCTGTTTGAATCATGTGAAACGGCGTTGACGAAGACACAACCTGTAAAAGTTCCCCGGCCGTTTATAACCGATGATACGGAAAAAAAGATTGTATCACTTGTGAGTATGGTCCATAAGCATCTTGGACTGATAAAGAAGGAGACGGCAGGACAGATATTGTATTTTTTTCTCGAAGAATCAGGACTTCTGAAGAAACTTGCCGAATACAAAACCGCCAAAGACGAAAAAATTGCCGCAAATATTTCAAGATTTTTCAACAAACTCAAGACGTTTGAAGCAGACCATGATGATGCAAGCATCTTTGCGGTCGTAGACTGGATAGATCTTTCCATGAGTTTAGGAGAATCCCCTCTTGCGACAGACTCTGATTGGAGCAGGAACAATGCTGTGAATATCATGACTATCCATTCGGCAAAGGGTTTGGAATTTCCTGTCGTTTTTCTGGTGAATCTTGTCTCCGCACGGTTTCCGACCATCGAGCGAAAAGACCAGATTCCCATCCCGGATGCACTGATAAAGGAGATTCTTCCTGTCGGAGATTTTCATACGGAAGAAGAGCGTCGCTTGTTTTACGTCGGTATGACACGCGCCAGAGACAGATTGTTCTTTACCGGTGCACAATTTTACGGTGAAGGGAAACGAGAGAAAAAACTATCTCCGTATATCGGAGAGGCTTTAGGGAAGGAATTTATTATGAAGCCCCCTCGCGTTTCACAAAATGTTCCCGCAGATAGTGGTCAATTAAGCTTTCTGGATTGGAAAAAGGAAAAGGAGAAAGAAAAGAAAAATCCGGTCAAACAACATATTTCATTTGTGTCGTATTCCCAGTTGTCTACTTTTGCCACATGTCCGCTTCAGTATAAATACAGATATATCGTAAAGATTCCGGTACCGCCGTCAGCGGCTTTGACATTCGGTGATACGGTCCATAAGACGGTTAGAGCGTTTTATGAATTGGTAAAACAGGGAACACATCCGAAAAAAGATACATTATTACGGTTATATGCAGAGCATTGGTCCCCCATAGGGTTCGGCGACAGGAAATATGAAGAAAAAATGAAAGCACACGGTATAGAATTATTGATAGGATTTTATGACAAAGGATATGACCCCAACGTCATACCGACTGCATTGGAAGAACCGTTCCGGATAAAAATAACTCCGACGCTTACGATAGGCGGGAAAATAGATCGTATCGATACGTTATCTGACGGGGCGCTGGAGATTATCGATTACAAAACAGGACAAGCACCAAAATCACGTGATGTAGCTAAAGACGAGCAGCTTACTGTATATGCGCTTAGTGCTTCATCGGGTGGCATGTTCCATACACCGCCGAAAAAGGTCATCGTATCGTTCTATTTCTTCGAGGGACAGGAAAAAATTTCCGGTACACGTACAAAAGAGGAGTTGGACAACGCACGGATAGATATTGCCCAAAAAGTCCGGTCCATGGAAGAGAGTGATTTTGCCCCGACACCCGGTAGACACTGCGATTTTTGCGAATTTAGGCTGTTATGCGAAGCGTGGAGCTGATGTTATCTTTGTTCTTTCGTTTGACACAATCTCCGCACTTGGATACAGTAGAGATAGACATATTATTCTATGAGTTTCCGGAAATCATCAGATTCCTTCAGGACCATACTTGCCATCGTTATCGGTGTCGTGTTTGCGGTTTCCGTTACTGCGATACTTCTTAAGGGCACTCTGACATCTACAGAAAAGCGGTCTAAAGCGGCAGAAACACAAATGATGTATAGGGCATGGGAATTTACGACAACAACAGAAGGATGGAATGCTACTAACTTAAATAGCTTTTGGGCAAGAAATGGATTTCTTACCGGAACAGCAAATTATCGAATTGTCTCTGTCTCAAATCGGTTTATGGACGTTAGATTGCTACGTGGTAATAAAAACGTAACGGTACGGATGGCTGTATCGATTCCACAAACATACGAACCCACGCCGACATACCATCCTACACCAACGCCCACCATAACCCAAACAACGGGCCCGTTCGTACTTAAGGTAAGTTATATGTCGTCGGGCGTTCAACGGGAGCTTGCTCCCGTACAAGGTAAGATAAACGGAGGCATGATCGAATATATATTGCCGTTTACCGATATTGCCGAGATACCTATAAACTCATTGAAGTTGGAGATCAGTTCAATAAAACCTTCGGCAAGGATACAATTTGACTATATACGGTTATCAGGAACAGTCATTCCTACACCGACCATGACACCAATACCGACAGCATCTGTTCCGACACCTACGCCAAGATGTACAACGGTATGTTATAACGGCGGAAATTGTATTCAGGTCTGTAATTCAACAGCAACGATAAACCCGACGCGAATTCCTACTCTAACAGCACTAACGCCGATACCTACAGCGGCAGTGCCGACATCCGGATGTGTCACCTCATGTAAAGAGGGTCAGAATTGCATAATGGTGTGCAATAATGCTACTCAGTGAAAGAAGACTTCATGCATGAGATTGTTTATACCTTTTGGACAAGCGGATAATAGAGTGTGGTTCCCCCGAAACCTTCCTTGAATTTCGTAAATCCCTTCCACTCAGTATTTTCATTCGGTAACCGTTCATCCCATACACCGACGAAATCAAATTGTGTACACGAATGTTTCTTGGATAGTTTAACGGCTTCCCAAATAAGAAGGGTCGGGGCGTACAGTTTTTTTCCGCGTTTGATTGCACCGGCTATCCAGTAATACGCGATTGATTCCCAAAATAATAGAAGTACCCCTCCAACAGGTGATTTTGTATCGGTATCCGCATATGCCAGAAGGATAGTCATGTGTTTCGTTCCGAATATATGCCACATCTGTTTGATACCCGTAGTCGTTATGAAACCGAAGAGCCCCGAAGATTTGTTTTTTATCCGTATAAGCGCGTCAATATCGTTTGACTTTTCAATCGTGATGCCTAGTTTCGTTGCTCGTCGTACCGCCCTGCGTTTCGCTTCGCTGAATGACCTGAATATCTCATCTTCTGTTCGGGTGATATCAATCCTTGAGGTTTTTGTCGGAAGGAAAGGGGAAGTGTTGATCGCGGTGTGTCGGGATAGCGTTTGTATCCATGTATCAAGCGTTTTTTGGTTTTGGGTGGACACAGGTTCGATAATCAATCGCCGTACATGATGTGTACGGATCATGATAATCATCTGCTTGGTTGAGGGCAACTGTTCCGGTCTATGGATTTTTGCGATTGTACCGATGATGGGAAACCGTTTCAGGAAACAATAAACCGGCCCCACGCGTATCACGTCCCAACCCAAACCGGAGATATAGTCTGCATACAATTGCGATTGTTGAGGTTCCATGGGATAGATCTTACGAGAATGGTTTATGCGTAAGCAAAAACCAGCGTAAAGAATCGACAATCTTATACAGACGATAGAACAACGGATTGAGAACGAAATCAAAAGAACCGATAAATTCTACAAGCGCCGGATTATACCCTTCCTTAAACCGGTGGAATCCATACCACGGATCTTTTATATCCGGATTCGGTCCCATTGCGCCCCATAGGTCGAAATAAAATAATCCCTGTCGTTTGGCCCACGTGGCTATGTGCCATAACATGAGATTCGGCGCCATCACTTCCCTGTGTGACCGGGAAGATGCGCCGTATGGATAATACACGGTATTTTTCCAGACAAATACCATCCATGCACATACTAACTCGTTGTTGTATGTTGCGGTAAACAAATGGGCAATATTGTGTTCCTTCAATATCTTCCAAAGCGTTTGATGATAGCGGAGGCTGTGTGCATAAAATTTTTGGCGTGTTGTCGTCTCATGGCTCAATTTCAGATATGCGGCAAATGTCGTGTCGGAATTATCTTCCGTAACGACCACCCCGTGACGTTCGGCTACCCGTATGTTGTACCGGGTTTTAGGATGGAAAGACGCAAGAATTTCTTGTTCCGGCTTTGAGAGGTCAAGTATAAACGTATATTTGGTAAATAACGGATGATGGGAAGGGATAAGTCCCGGGTACGGCTGCATCATGGCAGCTTCCTCGACAGTACTGTTCGGTTCCAACTGGATAAGGATGGCATGGTGTTCGCGTCCTACGGTGCGTAGTTCGCGAAAAATGGACGCTGTAGGTAAAGGACATTTTGGAGCATATCCGATAGTGAACGGCGTCAACGGAATATGGTGGAATGTCACCTGGAGACAGTCGGTAAGTTTTTCGTTTTCATATTTCCCCAACCGTACGACCGGGATTCCCATGGCTTTTCTGAATTCTCCCCATTCCCATGATGCAAGCGGGTGTGTTGCGGCCGTATCCCATTGTTCTTTGTCTTTTTGGGAGACGATTCGTATAGTTTGGCTGTTTTTCATACTTCAAATCACGCTTTCTGTCTTATGATACAATATTTATGGATGCGAAAAAAACATTCCCGTCACAAACGTGTCACTTCAATTGCTAAACCGATTGTATGGCTGCCGGTAGACAGTAGGCTGTTTTCGTTTTTGTCATTCTCTCATGTGCATGGAGTTGCCCGGATATTTCTCTTGATTGAAATAGTCCTATCATGTCTTATGGTCATAAGCACGTGTGCAATCGTCATCATAAGAACAGCGTTATAACAACATATCATCTTCCCTAAATCCCCGGTCATAATTCACGGATACATGCAGTTCAAGAACATGTTGGGGGATTTCAGCAACAAATCTCGAAACCATATTTTGTGTCCTGGTTCCGAACAGCATACGTCTGTTTGCATAGGTAAGGTATAATTTATCTTTTGCTCGGGTGAGTCCGACATAGCAAAGTCTCCTCTCCTCTTCCAGTTCGTCTTTATCCATGAGACTTCGTGAATGAGGGAATAATCCTTCTTCCATGCCGATGATAAATACTACGGGGAATTCAAGTCCTTTGGCGGAATGTAATGTCATGAGGGTTACCGCATCTCTGTTCCCGTCACGTTTTTTGAGCGTATCCGGTTCATATGACTGTTCGATGAGTGCGACGGTATCAAGAAAATCAGAAAGGACAGAAAACTCCGTCGCTACACTACGAAGTTCTTTGATGTTTTCCAGGCGATAGGCTTCTTCCTCTACATTGGCATCATATAACGAAAGATATTGGGTGACAGAAAGGACATGGTCCAACAGTTCCAGCGTCGAGAGGTCTATGAGTTTATTATCCTTTTCGTTTGTTACATATGTCAGGAATTTTTCCATCCGCCCTTTGCCGAGCTTCTCGATACGTTTATACGATACGCTGTCTTTTGGATTGGCAATATACCGCAAGTACGCGAGCACATCCTTGATTTCTTTCCGTTCATAAAATCGCGTACCGCCGATCAAAACATATGGAATGCCATTGTGCAGAAAAGACTCCTCAAGCACACGGGATTGCGCGTTGGTTCTATATAACACGGCAAAATTATTGAATGGTTTATTGGATTGCAGAATAGTTTGTGCGATAAACGAGGACTCATCGTGTTCTGTGCGCGCTTCGTAAAGCGTTATACGGTCTCCTCCTGTTTTTTCCGTGAACAGGTTTAATACGGTATGGGATGTGTTTTTGGATATCACGCCATATGCAGCGTCAAGAATGTGTTGGGTAGATCGGTAATTCTGTTCCAGATGAAATTCTTTTGCGTCAGGATAATCACGCAGGAAGTTGGTGATATTGCGGAAGTCAGCGCCGCGCCACCGATAGATACTTTGCGATGCATCACCGACCACACAGATATTGTGATATCTGCCGGCAAGGAGCTTTGTCAGAAGATACTGGGCTTTGTTGGTATCCTGGTATTCGTCGACGAGGATATATTGGTACTTTTCCTGGTATTTCCCGAGAATTTCCTTCTGTTTCTGGAATAATTCTACCGTCTTTCCCAAAAGATCATCAAAATCCAAGGCTTCATTATTTTTCAACAGTTTTTGATACGCCAAATATACCTGTGCAACCACCTCCTGAAAATATCCGCGTGCATATTGCGGATATTCCGTGGCGGTTATCAGTTCGTTTTTTGCTTCAGAGATGGTATGGAGGATTGCAGACGGATTGTAGTTTTTTGTGTTGAGATCAAGCACTTTCATGATATCCTTGATTGCGTCCAAAGAATCCTGATCGTCATAAATGAGAAATTTGGGCGATATGCCGATATGCATTCCGTCTATCCGTAATATCCTGACACAAAGTGAATGGAACGTACCGGCGAACGGGATGTTTGGGGAAGAAAGGAGTTTGGCGATCCGTTCCTTCATCTCCTGCGCCGCTTTATTGGTGAATGTGACCATGAGGATGTTTTGAGGAGAAACATGTTTTTCCCGGATGATATACGCGACCCGATAGGTAAGTACGCGTGTCTTACCGGAACCGGCTCCGGCAAGGATAAGGACCGGTCCATCCGTCTTCGTCACTGCTTGCTGCTGATGTTTATTTAAATCATTGAGGAGACTCTCCGTCATAGAGTATAATCTTATCATATGAAAAAACTCTTTATCGCAGGAAATTGGAAAAGTAATAAGACCATTGCTGAAACAAAAGCATGGGCCTCGGAATTTTGTCCAAAAGTTGCTGATTTAGCCTCGGAAAAAGAACGCGCAACTGTCGTAGTTTGCGCTCCGTTTACAAGCCTGTCTACTCTCAAAGAAGTAGTGCAAAACTCTGTATATCCGGTGGCTTTGGCCGGACAGAATATATCCAAATTCGGTGAAGGAGCATATACCGGGGAAATAAGTGCACGGATGCTTCATGAGGTATGCGGATGGGTGGTTATAGGCCATTCTGAGCGGAGAAAATATTATGGAGAAACTGATGAAGATTTGGCAAAAAAGACCGAGTTGGCAAAAAAAGAGGGACTGAACGTCATATATTGTGTACCTGATGACCAAACCGTCGTACCTAAAGGTGCAGATGTCGTAGCATATGAGCCTGTATGGGCTATCGGCACAGGCAAGACAGATTCTCCCGAAAACGCCAATGCTGTTGTCGCATCCATAAAATCCAAAACAGGCGCAACCGTTGTGTTATACGGCGGAAGTGTGAATGCGGAAAATGTCGCATCATTTATGAAACAGACCTCTATTGACGGGGTTTTACCGGGGGGCGCAAGTATGGTTGCCGATACGTTTGCCAAAATCCTTCGCGCTTCGATAGAAAGCACACGTTAACGTTTCGTTATGGATACACAAGTTAATCAGAGAACCACGCCGTTAGTCCATCGGTATATTATCCTGGCCTTTATGACAGGTATATTGGCGCTTATCCTGTGGGGGGCGTGGGTAGGCCTTCGTTTCATGCGTACGACCGGTATTTCTCCGACGTTGGTGGTCCGCCTTCTGTTTGATGACGGCATCACGCTGAAAAATTCTGACAACAGTACAAATGTGCTTCTGATGGGTGTCGGAGGGGGAACCCACGACGGGTCTGACCTTACGGATACGATGATAATCTTGTCTCTTGATAAAACCACCAGGAAAGCTGCATTCATTTCTCTTCCGCGTGATATTTGGTCAGATACACTACGGGATAAGATCAACAGTGCTTATCACTACGGTGAAGAAAAAAAACAAGGCGGGGGGTTGGTATTGTCGAAAGTTATTGCGGAAGATGTCGCCGGAATACCCATACAATACGGTCTGGTCATAGACTTCAGCGGATTTAAGGAAATTATCGATCTTATGGGCGGTATAGATGTTGTAGTAAGCAAAGCCTTTACGGATACGGAATATCCGATAGACGGTAAGGAGCATGATACCTGTCCGGGCGATCCGACAAACCGTTGTGTGTATGAAACGATTTCGTTTGAGCAAGGACTTCAACATATGGATGGCAATACGGCACTGAAATATGTCCGGAGCCGTCATGCCGAGGGCGAAGAAGGTACCGATTTTGCACGCGGAAGAAGACAACAGGATGTGCTTGTGGCATTAAAGAATAAGGCCGTTCATCCGTTTGAATGGGTGACGATGTCACGCCTTAAATCTATGCCGGCGATATTAACAAGCGCTGTCACGACGGATATGAACATCGGAGAACTGGCTACAGTATTACGGATGTATACGGGTATGAATCCACAAAACGTCAATAAGGTTTCTATTGAATCGCTTCTCACAAATCCGCCTTCATATCTGTATGACGGGAAATATGTTTTGGCTCCAACGGACAATTGGGATACGGTACACCAATACATCAAAAGTCAGATGCAATAATTGAGTTGTCATCCCCGCGAACGCGGGGACCCAGAGAATAATATGCTGGATTCCCGGTCGGGTCGGGAATGATATTACTTCTGATTAAAGCGCTAACCCCAGAAGTATAAGAAGGAGTGATCCTCCGATGATGCTTACTCCAAGCACCGATGGGCCGGTACCGGCGATGGGAGTCTTCGGTGTGGGGGTGGCTTGCGCTAAATCACACGAACAATTGGTTTTTTCCGTACATCCTGCATTCCTGCACATATTGTCTATACAGACCAGCCCGTTTGCACAATCCAGGTTGACCGTACAGCTTTTGTTGCATGTAGACAAGGCTGGTGGTGCCGTAGGCGTGGGTGTTGCAGGACAGATACAGGTCGTTTGATCACTGCAGTTGGGATTCCTACACGCTGTACCGACACAGACCAGTCCTGAAGTACAGTCCGCGTTTACGGCACAAACGTTATTGCAGCCTACAGGAATTTTTGTTGGAGTCGGTGTAGACGTCGATGTTGGAGTATTTGTAGGCGTATTGGTCGGCGTATTAGTTGGTGTACCAGTCGGTGTGTTAGTCGGCGTATTGGTCGGCGTATTGGTCGGAGTGAGGGTGAGCGTACCGGTGGGGGTATTGGTCGGAGTGGTTGTCGTGATGGTGAAGGTGAGCGTACATGCAGGTTCGGACGCTTTCGGTGTTACCTGAGGTACGGTAGGGGCCACAGGAGTAGTTTTAGTCAGTTGTTTGCTTGTTATGAATGTAGCCACGCCAAGTCCTGCAGTAATGATGATGAGTAGTAATATGTAGACGAATCGTTTCGGTGATTTCATAATCAGTACCATTGTCCGTCTGACCTGAGCGTTTGGTATTCAATTGTTATTGTAGAAACATTTGACGGAATAGATATATTATTGAACACAAAATTTCCTTCCGCATTTTTTTCGGACGTTTCCGTATATGTCGATGATCCATTTACCCTGAATCTTGCCTTACTTGATGCGGTGCTTGATATCACAATCGAAATTACATCACCGGCTTTTAGTTTGGTTAATTCGCTTTCCGGTAATTCTACAGAATCCTTAAATATTTTGATATTTGCACATTGTAACGTTTCCCCGGTTTCATATGAAAACATTATGAAATAATCCTCGAAATCATAATCGCCCGGCCATTCTCTCCAGTCTGCCCAACACTGCTTTGCCAATATTGTTTTCCCGTATCCATCTGCCCAGCTGACAGGATCTGTAATAGAAGGTTTTCCGTACGGCGTGCATTTACCTCCGGTGGGAGGCCCCATAAGTCCGGTTCCGCAAGTATTGTCAGTATTTGGCGATAACCAGCCTATGCCATAATTCGGTGTTGATTTGTCAGGAGCACACGAAGCGCTTTGGGGTTGTTCTTCCACACTGACCAGGCTTACCGTATCTCCAAGTGTTACTTGGATATCAGTGACTACTCTTTTTCTACCGTTTGTTAATCTTTGTATCGGAATCTGATAATCTGTTCCTTTGTATTTCAAATTAATCTTTGCAACAGGGGTGGTTGAGTCGTTTGAATTAAATGACTGGTAATACACTACAAGTTTGCCGGCTTCCGGAAACGGTCCTATTTGTGCGGTTTTGTTGAATGTGGGAATTGTGTTTGGAGGTGCTCCACAACCTGAATTGATTTCGCCATTACAGCTGTTAGGATCAGCCGCACAACTTGTGTCCAGAGCACATTCTGACCGCATTTCCCATACTGCATTCACCCCCTTGCAAATATTTGCTTCGGCATCTGTCGCACATCCGTTGGTATAGCAACATTGTATATCCCGTGTCTTGCCTGTTGGACAACCAAACGTGGCACATTGTGCAGTGACCACCTGAAAACATTCATTTAACCATTTTCTTCCCGTAGATTCAGTTTGGCAATCTGTCTTGTTTTCAACTGGAGGCGGAGGCGTGCCTCCACCGCTTTGAGTTGGTGTAGGTGTTGCGACGCCACATACTTTGTTAAAATCGCTATATGAACCAGCTCTACAATCAGGTTCGTTATCACCATTAACCATGTTGTATCCGCAGCAAAGCTCTAACTGACCACA
>Ga0315268_10000652_pt1 | contig 40211 bp, 33 predicted proteins | sample C1_top_MG_FD_204535 | JGI IMG/M metagenome (GOLD analysis project Ga0315268, IMG submission 204535) | Sediment microbial communities from Yellowstone Lake, YNP, Wyoming, USA - C1_top | ecosystem: Environmental > Aquatic > Freshwater > Lake > Sediment | place: USA: Wyoming | collected 2017-08-01
GACCGCGGTCGACGAGGCACGAATGCCCAGCTTGTCCTCGTGCTTGCCGACCGTCACGCCCTTGGCATCCATCGGCACGACGAACGCCGAGATGCCCTTGTGCTTGAGCGCGCGGTCGGTGGTGGCGAAGACAATGGCGGCATTGGCCTCGTGCGCGTTGGTGATCCAGGCCTTCTGTCCCTCGATCACGTAGCTGTCGCCGTCGCGCGTCGCCGTGGTGCGCGCCGCGCCGGCATCCGAACCGTTGCCCGGCTCGGTCAGCGCAAAGCAGCCCAGCTTCTCGCCGCGGGCGTAGGGATGCAGCCACACCTTCTTCTGTTCGGCGTTGGCGAACTTGAGCAGCGGGTCGCAGTAGAGCGAGTTGTTGACCGACATGATGACGCCGGTCGAGGCGCAGCCGGCCGAGATCTCCTCCATCGCGATGGCGTAGGAAAGCGTGTCGAGCCCGCTGCCACCCTCGCTGTCGGGCACGGCCACGCCCATCAGCCCAAGCTCGCCCAGCTGCTTGACCTGCGGCGCCGGGTAGCGGCCCTCGCGGTCGAGCGCGCCCGCGATCGGCTTGAGCTCGTTGACCGCGAAGTCGCGGCACATCTTCTGCAACATCTGCTGCTCTTCGGTCAGCTTGAAATCCATGGTTCGCCTCCGCGCGTTTGCGGCGTTTTCAGATCTTCTGTTCGCACTGCGCGAGCCGCGCCTCGTGCTCGCTGGCAATGCGGCGCAGCATATCGACCGCGCGCCGCAGCTCGGTCACCTCGGCGCGCAGCAGCGTGTTCTCCGACTCGGCGCGGCTGAGTCGCGCGCGCACCTCCTGCACGTCGAGGTCGAGCGCGCGATCGAAGTTGGAGCGCAGCTCCTCGAGCACGGCCTCCATCTGGCGCACCTTTTGCGGCATCAGCGCTCGACCACCATCGCCACCGCCTCGCCGCCGCCGATGCACAGCGTGGCCAGGCCGCGCTTGACGTTGCGCGCCTGCATGGCGTGCAGCAGCGTGACCAGCACCCGGGCGCCGGAGCAACCGATCGGGTGGCCCAGCGCGACCGCGCCGCCGTTGACGTTGACCCGCGCGTGGTCGAGTTCGAGCTCGCGCATCGTGATCAGGGTGACGACGGAGAACGCCTCGTTGATCTCGTACAGGTCGATGTCGCGGGTGGCCAGCTTGGCCTTGGTCAACGTCTTCTTGATGGCGCCGATCGGCGCCGTTGTGAACCAGTCCGGCTCCTGCGCCACGCCGTCGTAAGCGACGATGGTGCCCAGCACCTTGAGGTTGTGCTGCTTGGCAAAGGTATCGCTGACCACGACCACGGCAGCCGCACCGTCGTCGATCTTGGAGGCATTGGCCGCAGTGACTGTGCCCTCCTTGCCGAACGCCGGTCGCAGCTCGGGCATCTTCTTGAAGTTGCCGCGCGCCGGTTCCTCGTCCTCCTTGACGACCACCGGGTCGCCCTTCTTCTGCGGGATCTCGACCGGCACCAGCTCGTTCTTGAAGGCGCCGTCCGCCCATGCCTTCTGCGCACGTTCGTAGCTGGCCCTGGCAAACGCGTCCTGCTCCTCGCGCGTGATCTTCTTCTCGCGCGCGCACAGGTCGCCGCAGTTGCCCATGTGCACGTTGTTGTACGGATCCCACAGGCCGTCGTGGATCATGCCGTCGACCAGCTCGCCGTTACCCATGCGGTAGCCGCCGCGCGCCTGGAACAGGTAGTAGGGCGCGTTGCTCATCGACTCCATGCCACCGGCCACGACCACCTCGGCGTCACCGAGCCGGATCTCGCTGGCGGCCAGCATCACGCTCTTGAGTCCCGAGCCGCACACCTTGTTGATGGTGGTGCACGGCACCGACTTGGGTAGACCGGCGTAGATCGCGGCCTGCCGCGCTGGCGCCTGGCCCTGGCCGCCGAGCAGCACGTTGCCCAGGTAGACCTGGTCGACCTGGTCCGGTTTGAGGCCAGCGCGCTCGACCGCCGCCTTGATGGCCACCGCGCCCAGGCGCGACGCCGGCAGCGAAGCCAGCGCACCCTGGAAGGCGCCGATCGGGGTTCGCACAGCGGACACGATCACGGCCTGTGGCATGGGGGGCTCCTTTTCTTGTTCGATGCCAGGTAGCATTGGGGTCGCAGCGGGTCAACGGTCGCGCCTGGCGCGTCCGAGCGAACCGCGGTGGAGGTGGCGATGGCTGTGCTGCGGCTGTATCGCGACGGCAAGCGCGCCGCCACGCTGGCGCTGGACGAATCGACGCGGGTGGTCGGCCGCGGCGCCGACAGCGATCTGGTGCTGCTCAGCGCGGCAGCCTCGCGCCAGCACTTCACCATCCGGCCCAATCCCAAGGGCATCGGCCATCTGCTGGTCGACCTCGACTCGGACAACGGCACCTTCGTCGGCGGTGTGCGTGAGTACACCCGGCCGCTGATCCAGCGCGCGATCATCCAGGTCGGCGACGAGGTGATCCTGTACGAACCCGATGTCGACGAAAAGCGGGCCCGCGACAGCGACGAGTTGCCCAAGTGGGCGGTCACCACGCTGCGCGAGATCGAAAAGCCGTCGCGCGAGGCCGGCAACGTCACCAGCGCCATTCCGCCGGCGGTGCAGCGCCGCGTCCACGCCGAGCGCCGGGTCCGGCTACAGCCGCACCTGGTGCTGGTCGACGGCCAGGACGAGCAGGTGTTTCCGCTCGATGCCGACGTCGTCGCCATCGGGCTGGGACCGGTGCGCATCCCGATCGGTCCAGCCAAGAAGAACGAGGCGACGGTGCTGGCCGAGGTGATGCGCAGTCGCGGCAACCGCTACGCGGTGCGGGCCAAGGGGCTGTTCGCCAAGATCGAGGTCAACGGCGAGAGCGTCGCCAAGCGCGACCTTGAAACCGGCGATCGGATCACCATCAACGGCCGCACGCTGCGCTTCGAGCCTGGGATCGATCGGGAGTAGCGGGCGACCTACGTCTTGGCGGACAGCTCGCAGAACGGCGGCTGCGGCTTCGCAAAGAAATAGCCCTGCAGCAGATGGCAGCCGAGGTCGGTCACGACCTTGACCTCGTCGGCGGTCTCGACGCCCTCGCCCACCACCTGCATGCCCTCGCCATTGGCGAAGTCGAGGATGTACTTGATCAGGCGCGCGCTGCGGCTGTCGGTGCCGATGTCGCGGATCAGCCGCATGTCGAGCTTGACGAAGTCAGGACCCAGTTGCCCCAGCGAGTTGAGGCCCGAGTAGCCAGAGCCCAGGTCGTCCAGTGCGATGCGAAAGCCAAACTTCTTCAGGTGCTGCAGCAACTCGTTGACCCGTTCGTACTCCTCGATGGCGGCGCTCTCGGTCACCTCGAGCACGATGCGGCTGGCCCAGGGGCAACCGCGCGCCCAATCCAGCAGCTCGAGGTTGAGCTCCAGCGGATGCAGGTTGATGAAAAGCAGCCGCGGCTTCTTGAGCTGGTCGACGGGCCGGATGCTCAGCTCGCGCATCGCCTTGCCCAGCTCACGGATCTTGCCGGCGCCCTCGGCGGCGTGAATCAGCTCGATCGGGCCTTTGAAGGTACCCTCGTTGGGCCGGCAGAGCGCCTCGTAGGCGAAGATCTGGCGCGAATCGGCGCTGACGATCGGCTGGTAGACGTAGCGCATCGCGTAGTTGCGGATGACCTTTTCGAGCGCGACCACCTGCCCGACCTCGGGTTCGGACCCTTCGGCCACGCGATCGGAGATCTGGCGCAGGCCGGGCGAATAGGAAACCGTCTGATTGGCGCCAGCCTGCTGCGCGGCCAGCAACGCGGCCTCGGCCGCGCCGAGCAGCTTGGCCTGCTCCTGGCCGTCGTCGGGAAACCCGGTGACACCGATCGACACCGTCACCCGCGGCAGCTTGTGCTTGAAGAAATCAAATTCCTGGATCACCGTGCGCAAGCGCTCGGCCTTGGCCGCTGCCCCGCGCTTGGCGGTCTCGGGCATTAGCACGGCAAAGGTGTCGCCGCCGTAGCGGATGGTGACGTCGCGTTCCTCGAGCCTGAACCCAACGTCGCTGCGCCGGGCCTGGTTTTGCAGCAGGTCGCCAAAGAGCTGCAGCATCTGGTCGCCGACCTGGTGACCGAACATCTCGTTGACCTGCCTGAAACCGTCGACGTCGATCAGCAGCAACGCGAATTGAAGGCTGCCGCGCTGGCTGCGCTGGATCTCCTGCTGCACGCTCTCGCGCAGGTAGGCGTGGTTGTACAGCTTGGTCAGCGGATCGCGCACCACCAGCTTGATCAGCTCCTGGTTCTTCTCCTGCAGCACGCGGTTGGCCCGCTCGACCTCTTCCTTGGCCTGGGTGAGCTCGACGTTGGTGCGCGCCAGGTCGGCGCGCAGCGCCGCGTTCTTGATCACCAGCGCGGCCTGCCGGGCAAAGGTGGTTAGCAGCTGCAGGTCCTTGTCCTCGAACACACCGGCTGCGCGCGGCGAGTCGAGATGGATGATACCGACCACCTCGTCATCGCTGATCATCGGCACGCACAGCGCCGAGCGAATGCCGGTCACGATCGCACTCTCGGATCCCTCGAACCGCGCGTCTTGGGAAACGTCGACCGAGACCACGGCGTCGCGCTTCTCGATCACCTCTTGCAGGATGCTGCGCGACAGCCGCAGTTGGTCGCCGGGGTTCTGCGTGCGCACCTTGGTCAGGCTCCACTGCTTTTGCTGCCGGTCCCAGAGCAGGATGGCGCCGCGGTCGGCCTCGAACTGCGCGAAGGCGATGTCGAGCACCTTGTCGAGCAGTTTGGTGATGTCGGACTCGAGCCCGACCGCGCGCACCAGCTCGTAGGCAGAGCGCAGCTTGTCGTACTCGGCGCGCAGGCCGGCCAGGTCGGTCTCGCCAGTCGGCTCGTCGAAAGTCAACTCCTGGTTGGCGTCCTGGCGCATGGCCACGACCGCCTGCAGGTCGTCGATCATGACCTTGTCGGTCTGCTTGTTTTCCGGGCGGTCGTCGACAAACTCGAAGTCGGTGGCGCCGACGCGGATCGAATCGCCTCCGCTCAGGTAGCCGCGGCTGAGCTGTGTGTTGTTGACCAGCGTCGGAAACTCGAGCCCGAGGTTCTCGATCGCATAGCGACCGTCGGGCAGCCGCGAGATCTTGACCTGGGCGGCCGAGATGCGCGCGTCCTTGACGACGATGGAGCAAGCCTGATCGCGGCCGATGACCGTGATGTCGCCGAGGTCGTACTCCTCGCTCCACGGGGAGCTGGTCATGCGCAGGCGAGCCATGGCGCCGGATACTACCAGCTTGCAGCGCAGCGACGACAAAAATGCGTACCGGCCAGCGCGCCGATGACAGCCCCGCACCGCCAGCTGCGCTAGGCAGTCCAGCGATTGGTGTGTTATGAGATGGCCTCAACGATGAACTCGATTGGCGCCTATCGCGAGATCTGTGGCCGGCTGTCGAACGCCGAATATTGCCGGCTCTATCGTCAGCCCGCGCTGCTCCATTCCGGGCTGGACGCCGGATTGGCACCAATAGAAAACGGCGACTCGCCGACGATCGATCGACTGGTGCTGGGCGACGAACCACCTGCGAGCAGTGCCGCGCAGTCGCGCGCTGAGGCATTTACCGTCTTCATGGTGCCCGCCGTGACGAAGCGGCCCGACCAGGTCGGCATCGGGAGCGGCCCGGCCAGCGAGGTGCGCATCAACGATCGGTCGCTGTCGGCAGTGCATGCGGTGCTCGAGCGCCGCGGCGACGGTTACCAGCTGCGCGACGCCGACTCGGCTGCCGGCACCCAGGTCAACGACCAGCTGCTGGCGCCGGGCGAACGGCGTGCCCTCAGCTCTGGCGACCGGATTGGACTGGGTTGCGTCGATCTCATTTTCTTGATGCCGCGCGAGTTTCATCTGTTCGTGCAACGTTTGTTCGCGAAGTGAAGCGCGAGCGGTCGCCGAGAACGGGGGCTTGCAGCAAGATGGCCGTGTTGAGCGATGTCGCCTCCGGGCAGAGCCATCCGTTGCCTGCCAACACCCGTATCGGTCGCGACCGCGAGTGCGAGATCTGTCTGCCGGATCGTCTGGTGTCGCGCTTGCATTGCGTCATCCGCCGCACCTCGTCCGGCCACTACCTGCTTGCCGACCAGAACAGTGCGCATGGCACCTTCGTTGGCGGACAGCGCGTCCAGGAACGCATCCTGGTCGAAGGCGACGAGATCGTGGTCGGGAGCACCCTCCTGCGTTTTGCCGACCAGCGCGATCCTGCTGCCGAAAAGCCAGTCGACAAAGGGCCAGCGTCAACTCCTGCCGCCTCGCTCGAGGTGATCTGGCCGCGCGGTTCGGAGTTTCTCGAAAACCTGGAACCGCAGTCCAGCGAGGGGCAGCGCTTCTTCTATCCCGCGCCCGGCGACGAGGAGTTTCCGCGCGAGATCCACACCGGCGAGGTCGTCTCCACCGATCTCAAGTTCGAGGATCGCGGGCACACGTTCCACGTGCACACGCGGGTGGTGCATCGCGTGGACGAGGACCAGCGGCGTGGCCTGCAACTCGAGTTCCTGCCAGAGGAGAAGCAGCGGCAGGAACTGGTGCTCGCCAGTGCCAGGCAAGAGAGCGTCCCGTACTTCCGGCGTCGCCACGAGCGCATCGCCTGCAACATCGCAGTGCGCGCGACCCGGGCCAACGGCAGCCGCGCCGAGGGGACGCTGCGCAGCCTGAGCGAGGGTGGCGCCTTGCTCGCGGACGTCGCTGGCGTCGCCATGGGCGATGCGGTCCGGCTTACGTTCGCCGTGGGACCGACCGAACCCACGGTCGCCGTCGCCGGACGCGTGGTCGGCTTGATCCCAGAGGGCCCGCAGCGCGGCGCTGCCATCGAGTTCGCATTTGGTTCTGCCGAAGAGCGCGACGAGATGAAACGAACCGTCGCGATCGTCAAGGCCGCCCAGCGTTGAACGCCGACTGCGGCGCTGCCCTCACTTGGCGCTGACCAGGCCAAAGGACAGGATCGGTCGGGACTCCGGAATCGCCAGCCACACCACCGCCAACGGGACCGTCGCCACGGCCAGCGTGGCGCAGCCGGCCGCTGTCCAGAACCACCAGGTCCGATAGAATGGCGGGCCAGCGGTCTCGGCAGATTCCGACGCTGCCGAAGCAGCCGACGGCGTCCGCCTCTGCGCTGGCGACCGGCCCGTTGCCGATCCTGCCCTGGTGTTGCCGTCACTTGACCCGCTCTTGGCGGGGTCGCGCCGCGGCTGCTCGCGTGACGTCCGCGGCTCGGCGAGCTTGGCCCGGGCCTCGGCGATCAGTTCCTCGACCAGCGCCCGGTTCTCGGCCTGCGGAGCTTCGCGCAGGTAGCCCTCGAAGAAGAAGATTGCCTTCTTGTTGTCGCCATTTTTCTTGTGGCACTGGCCGATGTTGAACAGAAACTCGGGCAGCGGCATGGCCTCGTACGCCTTGGAATACTCTTCCGCTGCCTGGTCGAAGTGGGCCAGGTTGTACTGGATCTGCCCGCGCCGAAAATGATCGCGTGCGATCTGCTCGGCTGACGACGTTGCTGCGGTCGGGTTTGCATCGGCGGCGGTCGCATCCGCGGCCTGCGCAACTGCGCCCAGCGCGAGCGCCGCCAGGGCGATTGCGGGAGCACATGAAGGTGCGAACCGGTGCCGCTCACCCATAACGCAGATGATATCGTGTGCGGCCGTGGGCTCCAGCTATTTTCGTTTGCTGAACGGGTCGATGGTGACGTCTCGATCGAGGTCACCGGCCTCGGTCAACCGGACAATCTCCTCGCTGTCATGATCGAGCGCGACGACGCGACGCAGGTCTCGGTAACCGGCGAGACGAAATTCGGCCTGCAGCGGGGCGCCCGACCGTGGCAGCGAGATGCGCAACGGCGTTTCACCCAACAGTGTTCCATCGTCCAGCCGGAAAACCCGGGCGCCACGAGGCATCGAATCGAGCGCGATCGCTACCGTGCTGCCGAGCTGCATGGCCGCCGCAATAGCAGCGTCGACAGCGCCGCCGCCTTTCGCAGGGACTGATCGCCAGTCACCTCGCGCCAGCAGCGCGGTGATCAGCGCCAGCAGCGCCGCCGCGCCCAGTGCCGCCATGGTGACGACGCGGCGCCGCGACCCGTGCGTGCGGACGACCGGCGCGGCAAAAAACTCGACCGGTACCGCGGCCTGGTCGCTCACCGCCCGCAGCAGATCCGCCAACGCGTCCATGCTAGACGGCCGGTCGGCCGGATTCTTGGCCAGACACTGCATGATCAACGCGTCGAGCGCAGCCGGCAGCGGTGCCGTCGAGATTGTGCGCGGTGCAGGCGGGACCAGGGTCAGGTGCTTGACCAGCAGCTCGCCGAACGACTTGCCGGTGAACGGTTTGGCGCCGGTGACCATCTGATAGAGCATGACGCCGAGCGCGTAGATATCGGTGCGCTGGTCGATGGACCGGCCGCTTGCCTGCTCGGGCGACATGAACTCGGGAGTGCCGATGATGGTTCCGGCCGCGGTCTGTTGCGTCGCCTCGGTCTCGCTCAGGTCGCCCAGCTTGGCGACGCCAAAGTCCAGCAGCTTGACGTAGTCCTGCTGGCCTCCCCGCTCGATGAGAAACACATTGCCGGGCTTGAGGTCGCGATGGACGATGCCGGCCCGATGCACGACGGCCAGCGCCCGGCAGATCTGGAGCGCGATTCCGAGCGCGCGCGGTACCAGCAGCAAATTTTCCTGCACCAGTAACGCGGCCAGGCTGCGCCCGCGCAGGAATTCCATGATGCAGTAGGTCTCGCCGCCGTCCCCTTCGACGAAATCGGTGATCTCGACGATGTTCTCGTGGTTGATCTGGTTGACCGCGCGCGCCTCGTTGAAGAAGCGTTGTACCGAGCTGGGGCTGCTCGCGAATTCGGCGCGCAAGATCTTGATTGCGACCTTGCGCTGCAAGCGCGTGTGTTCGGCCAGATAGACGCGCCCCATGCCGCCTTGGCCGACCAGCTGCAACAGGCAATAATTTCCGATGATCGTACCCGGTTTTTTGGCATCACAATCGGGCGTGGGTGATGACGACCCGGTCGCCTCCGCTGGCTGCTCGGCGGCTGACTCGGTGGCCAAATCGAGCGGCGCACCATCATTGGGGCAAATCGCCGCGTCGTCGGAAAACGACGCCCCACATTTCGGACACATGCGCACGCGCGCGCTCCTGCATGATCCCGAGCTGGGGGACGTTACCCCGTTTTCGATGTCGTCGCCACGCCTTGGCTGTCGTCGGCTGGAGCGGCCTGCCGCGCCCGTGGCGTCCCTGTCGGCGCCGTTGTAAGGTGCAAAACATGGTGGGCTCGCTCGTCAGGGCGTTTGGTCGGCCCGCGATCGATGCGGTCGCCGCGGCCGGCGCCACCGCGTTGTTCCTGGCGCGCGGGCTCGGCGTGATCGCGCGCCACGGCTTTCCACTGCGCGAGACGGTGCGGCTGATCGGGCGCCTCGGCGTCAGCTGCATCGGCCCGGTGCTGCTGGTGGTGGCGCCGATGGGCGCGGTGATGGCGCTCGAGGGCGACGTCATCGTGCGCTGGTTCGGTGTCGACCGATTGCTGGCGCCGCTGGTCGCGCTGGCCATGGCGCGCGAGATCGCACCCGGCTTCTCGGCGCTGATGATCGCGATGCAGGCCGGTGCCTCGATCGCGGCCGAGCTCGGCGCCATGCGTGCGCGCGACGAGATCGACGCCCATGAGGTGATGGCGGTCGATCCGCTGCGTGCCCTGGTGGCGCCGCGCCTGGTGGCCGGCTTGATCGTCACCCCGTTGCTCAACCTGATCGCGCTGGTGTTTGGCGTCGCCACCGCCTACCTGGTCGCGGTCTACGGTCGCGGTATGGCGGGTGCGGCCTTCATCGAGAACAGTCTGTACTGGCTGACGCCGGGCGATGTCTGGGGTGGCGAGCTCAAGGCCGCGGTCTACGGACTGATCATCACCGCCATCAGCTGTTACCAGGGATACCACTCGACCCGCAGCGCGGTCGGTGTCGGCGAGGCCGCCAACCGAGCCATCGTGCACGCGATCGTGATGTTGCCGATCGCCAACTACGCCATCAACTCGGCGCTGTACGCGGGAGTCGGACGATGAACGCACCCGGCAGCGCGCTCGTCGTCGAAATCGGCCGCACCGCGCAGTTCGCGTGGCAGGTGTTGCAGCGCTCGCTGCGGCCGCGGTTCGCGTCGCTGATCCTGCCGGCCGCGCACGACCTGGGCGTGGGCAGCGTGCTGCTGGTCTGCATCGTGTGCGCCTTCGCCGGCGCCATGCTGGCCGTGCAGGGCCACGCCTCGCTTTACACGCTGGGCGCGCCCGAGTTGCTGGGCACCTTTGTCGGTTACGGCGGCGTGCGCGAGATCTTCCCACTGGTGGCGGCGGGCGTGGTCGGTGCGCGCGCCGGCAGTGCCATCGCGGCCGAGATTGCGACGCTCAAGCTGGGTGAGCAACTCGATGCGCTGACCGTGATGGCGATCGATCCGATCGCCTACCTGGCGGTTCCGCGCTTCATCGCCGCCATCCTGGTGATGCCGCTGGTGATGGTGTTTGGCACCCTGGCTGGGCTGGGCGCCGCCTTTCTGACGGCGTCGGTGCAGCTGCAGGTCGACCCGGGCAGCTACCTGGCACGCCTGTACGTGTCACTGCAACCGTTTGACCTGTGGGCGATCCTGATCAAGGGCGTGGTGTTTGGCGCCATCATCGCCGTCGTCACCGCGGCCGAGGGCTTTCGCGCACACGGCGGCACGGCCGGCGTCGGGGCTGCCGCCAACCGCGCGGTGGTGCGCGCCGTGATCATGGGCAGCATCGTCAACCTGGCACTGTCGCAAGCGCTGTTCGGAGGCTGGCAATGAGCGCGCCCGCCCTGATCGAGCTGTGCGGCGTCAGCAAGCGCTACGGCGAGCGGGTCGTGCTGGAAGAGGTCAGCTTCGCGTTGCCGCGCAATGCGACCACGGTGCTGGTCGGTCCGTCGGGCGCCGGCAAGAGCACCGTGCTGCGCTTGCTGGTCGGCCTGGCGCGGCCCGACGCTGGCCGCATCTTGGTCGACGGCGAAGACGTCGCCAGCCTGGACCGCGACGGCTGGATGACGCTGCGCAAGCGCTTTGGCATGTTGTTCCAGGAGGGCGCGCTGTTCAATTCGATGAGCGTGCTCGACAACGTCGCCTTTCCGCTGCGCCACCACACCAAGCTCGAACGCGCTGAGCGGGAGCAGCGCGCACTGGCCAAGCTGGCTGCGGTCGGCATCAACGAGGAGCTGGCGGCGCGCACGCCCGACACCCTGTCGGGCGGTCAACGCAAGCGGGTTGGGCTGGCGCGGGCGCTGGCGCTCGACCCCGAGATCGTGCTGTTCGACGAGCCAACCGCCGGCCTGGATCCGGTGACCAGCGCGGCCATCGACGCCATGATCGTCGACGTCGGTGCGCGGCTGAAGACGACCTTTCTGGTCATCACCCACGACGTGCACAGTTGCGCGGCCATCGCCCAGCACATCGGGCTACTGCTCGAGGGCAAGCTTCTGCTGTTCGGCGGGCGCGACGAGATCCTCGAGTCCACCGATCCGACAGTGCGCCAGTTCTTCGACCGCAAGGCTGAAGGGCCGATCCGGGTGACCTGACCGCTACTTGCGCTTCGACCGCTTGCCGCTGCGCTTCTTGGTAACCTTTTTCGGGGCGCGCTCGAGCTCGACGTCGACCACGACGTTGGTGGCGCCCGGCACGCTGCGCAGCGCGGGCTTGTAGCCCGCGAGTTCCATCCGCAATTCGAGCGCCGCGGCCAGCTTGGGCAGTTTTTTGTCGAGCGGCGTGGTTCCCAGCACCTCGCCGGTGTCGGTCCGCACCACGCTGGCGCCACTGGGCGTCGACGTCACGTTGAGCGTGATCGTGGCTGGCACCTCGACCCTGCGCTGTAGCACCAGGTGGACCGTGCGTTCGCTGTCGGGCGCGAGCGTCAATGGTTGCGACGCGGGTTCGTGGCCGTCCAGGTTGGCGACGACCACGTGCTCGACGTTGGCTGCCACTTGGGCGATGGTCAGCGGGCTCTGGACGTGGCGGGTGCCGTCGAGGAAGATCCAGGCGCCCGGCGGCTCGGTCTCGACCTTGAGCGTGGCGAGCGGATGGCGGGCGCGCTCCAGCACCGGGCGCAGCACCAGCGCGCCTGCCCCGAGCACGAGCACCGCCCCGAGCACACCGATGGCCGCCATCCGCCGCACCCGCCGCCGCCGCCGATGGTAGACGCGAAACTTCCTGGCGGCGCTGACGCCGGAAATGCTGGCAAGCGTGGACTCGTCGTCGAACCTGAGCAACTCGTCCATCTGCTCGGGTGAGGCACTCGGTGCTTTGGCCAGCAGCTCCTGGTAGGCCGCGTAATCGTCGGCGAACAGCTTCTTGACGAAGGTCGCGACCTCGTCTGCGGTCACCGGTTCGGGCTGCTCTTGCAGATAAGCTTCGAGATCGTTGCGCATCAGCTGGGCGCTGGCGTAGCGAGCGGTCCGGCTGCGCGACAGCGCGCGCATCGTGATGTTCGCCAGCGCAAACGGAATGTCGGTGACCGCCTTGTTCGGCGGCAGGATCGGGTCCTCGGTGATGGCCGCGATCAGCGACATCTCATCCGGCTCGTCGAACAGGCGGCGCAAGGTCAGCGCTTCCCACAGCACCGTGCCCAGCGACCAGACGTCGACCCGGGCATCCAGCGGCTTGAGCTGGATCTGCTCGGGCGACATGTAGGCGAACTTGCCCTTGACCGTGCCGACCGCGGTCCTCGTCTGTTGCGAGTCTGCCTTGGCCATGCCGAAATCGAGCACCCTGGTGCTGCCGTCGTAGGCGACCACCAGATTGCCCGGGCTGACATCGCGGTGGATCACGTTGAGACGCGAGCCGCTCGCATCCTTGAGCGTGTGCGCGTAGTGCAGGCCGTCGCAAACATCCATGAAGATGCGCGCGATCAGCGGATACGGCAACCTGATGTGATTGCGCTTGCTGGTCTTGAGGATGTGGGCGAGGTCCTGGCCGGCGATGTACTCCATCGCGATGTAGACCCGGTCGCCGACCCGCCCGACATCGAGCACGTGGGCGAGATTGGGGTGTGTCATCGAGGCGGCCAGCCGCGCTTCGTCGTTGAACATCTTGATGTATTCGTCGTCGCTGGCGCGCTCAGCCAGGATGCGCTTGATGACGACCAGCGTCTCGGGCCCGGCGTGCCCCCGCTGCTTGGCCAGGTAGATTTCGGCCATACCTCCGTCCGCGAGCTTGCGCAGAAGGAGGTACTTGCCAAACGCTTCGAAATCCAAGGTCCACCCGGTTGCGCGCGAACCCGCAGCGCGCAGCGACCTGACGAGGTTACACCATGTTCCGGGTGGCAGCCAAAGCGAAGCGCGTCAGACCAGGGTCACCGATCTAGTGGGCAAACGGGTCGACGACGCCATCGGCGGTGGCGCCTTGATTGTTGTTCTCGGGTTTGGTCCCGGGCGGAAGGGTCTCGCCCGTTTTGGTGACGGCACTCTTCTGCCGCGCAAGCGCGATCTCGAGCGTGGTGTCGACCACCAACGTCACCTTGCGCACTGCCGGCTGGTAACCCGATAACTCCAGACGAAGTTGTACTTCATCGACGCTCGCAGCGACGGTCTTCTCGAGCGGTGTGGTGCCGAGCAGCTCGCCCGAGTCGACCCGGACCACGCGCGCTCCAGCCGGTGTCGACGTCACGGCCAGCTTGACCGCGGTCGGCACAGCTGGCGCGGTCTGCGCCTTGGCCCGGAGCGCGATGGTGACGCTGAGCTGGGTCCTGCGCTCGACCTTGATCGTCTTGGTTTCGACCTCGAAACCGTCCTTGTCCGCGATCACCGTGTGCTCGATATTGGCAGCCACTGCGGGGATGGTCACCGGGCTCGGCAGCTGGCGCGCGCCATCGAGGTAGATGATGGCGCCTGCCGGTTCGGTCACGACCTCGATCGACCCCGTCGCCTTGGCGTCAGCAACCAACCACGGTCGCCACAGCAGCAGTCCGACAACGGAGGCGAGAACGACCGCCGCCGCGCCGATGGCCGCCATGATCGTCGTCCGTCGTTTTTGGCGTCGGTATTCGCGGTACGGCTTGGCTTCGCTGACACCGGAGAAGCTCGGCATGCTGGTCGTGGTCTCGAACTTGATCAGCTCGGCGAGTTGCTCCGGGGTCGCCTGCGGCGCGTCGGCCAGCAGCTTGCCGTGCGCCGTGAACTCCTCGGCGAAGATCTGTTTGACGAACGCCGCCACGTCGGCCGCGGCTGGCGGTGTGGGCAGCGTGCGCAAGAAGGCTTCGAGGTCGCTGCGCATCGCCTCGGCATTGGGATAGCGGCGATTGCGGTCGCGCTGCAGCGCACGCATGGCGATGCGCTCGATCCCGGCCGGGATCTGCGGGTCCACTATGCTCGGCGATGGAATCGGATCGTCGAGAATAGACCTGGCCAGCGCCAGCTCGTTGACGCCGGTGAACAGCCGGCGCACGGTCAGCGATTCCCACAGCACCACGCCCAGCGACCAGACGTCGACGCGAGCGTCGAGATACTTCATCTGGATCTGCTCAGGCGACATGTAGGCGAACTTGCCCTTGAGCGTGCCGGCCACGGTCTTGGCGAGCTGCGAGTTGGCCTTGGCCACGCCAAAGTCGAGCACCTTGGCCACACCCTCGTACGAGACCAGCAGATTGCCCGGACTGATGTCTCGATGAATGACGTTGAGCTGTGAACCGTGCGCGTCCTTGAGCAGGTGCGCGTAATGCAGGCCGGCGCAGGCATCGACGAAGATGCGCGCGACCAGTGGATGCGGAAACGGTGTCCGCGTTTTCTTGCAGACCCGGAGCACGTGCGCCAGGTCCTGGCCCGCGATGTACTCCATCGCGATGTAGACGACGTCGCCGACGCGGTTGAGGTCGAATACCTGAGGTACGTTGGGATGGGACATCGAGGCAGCCAGCCGCGCCTCGTCCAGAAACATCTGCGCAAAGTCGTTGTCGCCGACGCGACCTGGCAGGATGCGCTTGATGACGACGAGCTTTTCAAAGCCGGCCAGGCCGGACTGCTTGGCCAAAAAGATCTCGGCCATGCCGCCGACCGCGATCTTGTGGAGCAGGAGGTACTTGCCAAACTGTTCGAACTGCACGCGCGCCCCCCTGGCCGGACGGCTCGATACTACTGACAGGTGCCGTCGCCAGTGAACAGTTGAACGTTGTTCGCTGCCTTGCTGGTCACGACCAGGTCGAGGAAACCATCCGCATTGAAGTCGCCAGCGGCGATGGACCACGGGTTGCTGCCGGAGGTGTAGTTGGCCCGAGCGGCAAATGTCCCGTCGCCGTGACCAGCGCTGCCAATGCCGATGAACACGCTGATGGAGGCCGAGTTGTAGTTGGCGATCGCCAGATCGAGGATGCCGTCGCCGTTGTAATCGCCCGTGGCAATGCCAAATGGATAGGTGCCCGTCGCGTATGGGGATGGTGGCAGATTAGCAAAGGTGCCATTGCCCTGGCCGCGCAGGATGCTCAGCGTATTGGAGCCGGTGCCCGAGTTCGACACGGCCAGATCCAGGATGCCGTCCTCGTTGAAATCGCCTTTGGTCAGATACAACGGCATGTCGCCCACGGCGTAGTTCACGCTGCCTGCGAACGTCCCGTCGCCGCGCCCGGCGCTGCCATCGCCAAGTAGCACGCTGACGTTGTCCGAACTGTAGTTTGAAACGGCCAGGTCAAGTATCCCGTCGCCACTGTAGTCGCCGACCGCGACGCACCAGGGATTGGTACCGGTGGGATAGGTCACCTGTGTCGCAAATGTCCCATCGCCGCGGCCACCGCTGCCATCCCCCAGCAGCACACCGACGTTGCTGTTGCCATTGTTGGCCACGGCCAGGTCCACGATCCCGTCCGCGTTGAAGTCGCCGCTGGCGACGAACCGGGGTTGCGTGCCGACGCTGTAGCCCACGGCAGCAGCAAAGGTTCCATTGCCATTGCCCAGCGAGATGGTGACGTTGTTGGAGCCGTAGTTGGCCACAGCCAGGTCGGGCACCGAGTCCGCATTGAAGTCGGCGACCGCGATCGCAAACGGGTTGGTGCCGGTGGTGTATGTCACCTGGGTCGCGAAGGTCCCGTTGCCGTGACCGCCGCTGCCGTTGCCCAGCAGCACGCTGACCCGGCCCGAGCCATCGTTGGCCACGACCAGGTCAAGGATCCCATCGGCATTCAGGTCAGCAGCGACGACCATTCGCGGGCTGGTGCCGGTGGCGAAGGTCGCGCCAGGCGTGAACGTCCCGTCGGGGTGGGCAGTGCTGCCCGAGTGCTGGCAGACACCTGCGACACAGCTGTCGTCGGTGCAGCCATTGAGGTCGTCGCACGATTCGCAACCAGCTCCATTGCGACCGCATGCGGCAACCGTATTGCCGGGCGTGCAGGTCGTGCCGGAGCAGCAGCCGCCCGGGCAGGAGGTCGGGTCGCAGGTACACAAGCCACCCACGCAGTGCTGGCCCGAAGCGCACGGTACGCTGCTGCCGCACTGGCAAACACCCGACGACGAGCAGTTGTCCGCACGGATGGTATCGCAGGCGACGCAGTTGACGCCGTTGGTCCCGCAGGTCGCAAACGCTCGCGTCTGGCACGCGCCGCCCGCGCAGCAGCCGCTCGGACAACCGGTGGCGTCGCACGCACAGGAGTTGCTCGCGCAGTGCAGGCCCGCGCCACAGATTGGATTGCTGCCGCACTGGCAGCTGCCTCCGCTGGAGCAGGCGTTGGCCCGGATGGTGTCGCAGCCAGTACAGGCTGCACCACCGATGCCACAGGCGCTGGCCGTGGGCGGCGCAGTGCAGGTCGAACCCGAGCAGCAGCCGGTCGCACAGTTGCCCGGCGTGCAGCCGCTGCAGACACCCGCGTTGCAGGTGCCGGGCAGGCACGACTGACAGGGGGCGCCGCTGGTCCCGCAGGCGCCGTTGTCCGTTCCGCCCAGACAGGTCGTGCCCGAGCAACAGCCGCTGGGACACGACGTGGGGTCGCAGATGCAGGCACTGTTGTAACAGCGCTGGCCAGCGCCGCAAACCGCGGCCGAGCCGCACAGGCAGACTCCCGTCGGCGAACAGGTGTCGGCCTTGGTCGAGTCGCAGGCGATGCAACTCGCCCCGCCGGTACCGCAGGTCGCCAGCGCGCGCACATTGCAGGTTGCGCCGGTGCAACAACCAGTGGGACACGACGTCACGTCGCAGATACACGAGCCGCCCGAGCAACGTTGGCTCGCGCCACAGGTGGGATTGCTTCCGCACGCGCAGCTGCCGCTGGTCGAGCAATTGTCGGCCTTGGTGTCGTCGCAGGCGTTGCAACTCGCTCCGTTTGTTCCGCATGTGGCAAGTGCGCGGGCGTGGCAGGTCGTACCGGTACAACAACCGGTAGCGCATGAGGTGGCGTCGCAGACGCACGCACTGCCTGAGCAGCGCTGGCCTGTGCCGCAGGCGGCCGCGGTCCCGCAGCCGCAGGTGCCGTCGGTCCGGCAGTTGTCGGCCTTGGCCGGGTCGCAGCCGACGCAGCCGACCCCGCTGGAGCCGCAGGCGGTTGCCGTGGGCGGCAGCGTGCAGGTTGCGCCCGAGCAGCAGCCACCGGCGCAGCTGGCCGACGTGCACCCGGTGCAGATGCCGCCGCTGCATGTCCCAGGCAGACACGACTGGCAGGCCGCGCCACCCGTGCCGCACGCGGTGTCGTCGCTGTTCCCGGCCAGGCAGGTCGTTCCGGAGCAGCAGCCGGTGCACGATTCCGCGTCGCAGATACAGCTGCCACCCGAGCAGCGCTGGCCTGCGCCGCACGGCTGCCCGTTGCCACACAGGCAGGCACCGGTCGGTGAGCAGGTATCGGCCTTGGCCAGGTCGCACGCCACGCAGGTGGCCCCATCGGCACCGCACGTCGACAACGTGCGCGCATTGCAGGTTGATCCGGTGCAGCAACCGTTCGCGCAGGAGGTCGCGTCGCAGAGGCACAGACCGCCCGCGCAGTGCTGGCCGGCACCGCAGGCCGCTGCGTTGCCGCAGCGGCAAGACCCGGACGTGCAATTGTCGGCGCTGGTCGCGCTACAGACGAGGCAGGTGGCGCCGCCGGTGCCGCAGCTCGCCGTCGATGGGGCATTGCAAGTCGTTCCCGTGCAGCAGCCGTCTGGGCACGAGGTCGTGTCGCAGACGCAGGCGCCGACCGCGCAACGCTGGCCGGCACCGCAGGCCGCCGCCGTACCGCAGGCGCAGCTGCCATTGGTCGCGCAATTGTCGGCCTTGTTCACGTCGCAGGCGACGCAGGCGCCACCGGCAGTCCCGCACGCCGCAGTGCCCGCGACGTTGCAGGTCGCTCCAGAGCAACAGCCGCTGGCGCAGGTCGTGCTGTTGCAACTGCTGCACACGCCAGCGGTGCAGGTGTCGACGCCGGGGCAGACATCGCAGATCCGACCGGCGTTACCACAGGCGCCCCGGTCGTTTCCCGACTGGCAGTCATCCCCCGAGCAACAGCCGCGGCACGAGATGGCGTCGCAGATGCAGCTGCCGCCCATGCAGTGCTGGCCCGGCGCACAGGGCGCACCAGCCCCGCAGCGGCAGGCACCGTTGGCCGAGCAGTTGTCCGCGCCTATCGGGTCGCACGCGACGCAGGTCGCGCCGCCGGCACCGCACTCCGTGAACGATCGTGTCTCGCACACGTCGCCGTTGCAGCAGCCGCTTGGACACGAGGTCTGGTCGCAGATGCAGTCTCCAGACACGCAACGTTGACCCGCTCCGCACGCCGCTGCCGCCCCGCAGCGGCAGGTGCCGCCCGAGCAAGACTCGGCCTTGTTCGTGTCACACGCCACGCACATGCCGCCACCGGTGCCACAGCTGCTCAGCGATGGTGCATTGCAGATCGTGCCGGCGCAACAACCACCGGAGCACGACGTGGCATCGCAGATGCACGATCCGTTCTGGCAGCGCTGTCCGCTCGTACAGACCGGCCCGCCGCCGCACTCGCAAGCGCCCAGCACCGAGCAGGCGTCGGCCAGCGTCGGATTGCAGGCGACACAGACCACGCCACCATTGCCGCAACTTTGCAGCGCGGGCGCGTAGCAGGTCGGCCCCGAGCAGCAGCCGCCCGGGCACGACGTCATGTCGCAACCGCACACGCCGCCGATACAGCGCTGGCTATCGTTGCAGGGCTGACAGGCGAGTCCACTGGTGCCGCATGCATCGTTGGCCGACCCGGCAAAGCAACTGGCGCCCGAGCAGCAGCCGCCCGGGCACGATTGGCCGTCGCAGATGCAGACACCGCCGACGCAGCGCTGGCCCGAATTGCACGCTGGACTGACGCCGCACATGCAGGCGCCGTTGCTGCAGGTGTCTGACCTGGAGTCGCAGGTGGTCGACCCGCAGCTGATGCCGGCGTCGGTCATTCCTCCGTCGACGTTGACCAGCGAGACCAGTTGCACGGCAACCTTGACCTCGTAGCCTTTCTTGACCTGCGCCTCACGCGTTGCGCTGGCGATCGCCTGCCCACCCCGCAGGCCGTCGACCTGAACTGTCACCTTTTTCTTGTCGAGCGCGTCCGGCAGCAGGACGCGCAGCGTCTGGCCGCTGGTCAGCGTGCCGTTCGGGCTGGCAGGCCGCGTGGCGGGATCGAAGAGGTTGTTGCCGTCGAGGCTGATCGCGAAACGCAGCTGCTCGATGGCCAGCGATCCGAACGTCACCTCGGTCAGCAGCGCAGTACCGGACGCGGTGGCGGGATCACCGCAACTGCACCCGGCCTGCGCAACGCCGACCACCAACGCGAGCAGGGTCGCTCGCCGCACGGTGCTTCGGTTCGTGCGATCCATCGGCATCGCAGGCTCCTAGCGGGCGTCGATCGTGCCCAGCGTGACCGGCGTTGGTTGCGGACGCGTGAGCACGTAGGCGGTCGTGCCACCAGCCGCGGCCACGACCAGAGCGGCCGCTCCGATTCCGGTCCAGAACCACCATTGGCCGAGCAGAGAATTGCCCTCGCGCACGGGCGCCGAACTCGACCCCGCGGGCCGCGAAGCCGCTGCCAGTGCCAACCGCGCCTTTTCCTCGTCGAACTGGCGCTGGCGCGCGGCCGCCTCTTCCTTCTGCTTTTGCTGCTCGGCCAGCTTGGCCTCGCAATCCTGGATCAACTTGTTGACCGTGGCGGCGTCCTTGGCTGACGGCGTCAAGTTGAGGTAGCGCTTGTAGAAGAAGACCGCGCGCTCGTAGTTGCCGAGCTGCCGGTAGCACTGGCCGATGTTGAACAGAAATCCGGGCAGCGGCTTGAGTTCGTAGGCAGCCTCATAGGCCTGCCGCGCCTCCTCGAAGCGCCCAAGGTCGTAGGCCGTGCTGCCGCGCTTGAACTCGGCGCGCGCCTTCTCCTCGACCGGATCGGCCGCCTTCGCTGAAAGCAGCAGCGACGACGCAAGGCAGGCCGCAAGCAACGCCACCCTGCTGACGCCCCAGCGGCCACTGTTACTGAGCAAATGGATCGACGACGCCATCGGTGGTGAGCTCCATTTTCTTTTTCTTGTTCTTGCCGCCAGTCACCTTCGAACCGCCGGTTCGCGACCGCGGCAGCGCAACCTCGAGCGCGGTGTCGGCCTTGAGCGTCACCGTGCGCTCGGTCTTCTCGTAGCCTGCGAGTTCCAGCCGGAAGACGACCTGCGATGCCGATGCCGGCACGATCTTTTCGAGCGGAGTGACACCGAGCACCTCGCCCGAGTCCGTGCGCACCACCCGCGCCCCGGACGGTGTCGACGAGACCGCGATCTTGACCGACCCCGGCGCAGCGGCGGCGGTTTTCCGGACCAGAGCGATGGTGATATCGCCCGTGGCCGCAGCAGCCACTTGCACGCGCTGCGTGCTGAGCTCGAAGCCGTCCAGGTCCGCGATCAGGACGTGCTCCACCTCGGCAGCCACGCCCGGGATGGTCACCGGGCTTGGCACCTGGCGCGCGCCGTCGAGATAGATGTTGGCACCAGCCGGCTCGGTGACGACGTGGAGGGTCCCGGTCGGCCGGGCCTGCGCGTCGGCGTTCGGCCGCAACAGCCCCCATCCGAGCCCGACGGTGACGACCACGGCCGCGGCTGCGCCGGCGGCGATCGCGGCCAACCGCTTCTTGCTGCCGCGCCCCAGGTAGGGCTTGCCCTCGCTGGCGCCGGAAAAAGTGGTGAAGCTCCCCTGCTCGGCAATCTCGACCAGTCCGGCCAGTTGCTCGGGGGTCGCATTGGGAATGCCGGCGAGCAGCTTCTCGTGCGCCGCGTACTCGGCGGCAAAGATCTGCCTGATAAACGCCGCCACCTCGAGCGCGGTCGCAGGCACCCCGAGCGCGCGCACGTAGGCGTCGAGGTCGTTGCGCATCTCGAGCGCGTTGGCGTAGCGGCGATTGCGGTCTCGCTCGAGCGCCCGCATCACGATGGCGACCAGCGCCGGCGGAATGTCCGGCACCACGGTGGTGGGCGGCGGTATCGGGTCGTCGACGATCGCCTTTGCCAGCCCCAGCTCGTTGGTACCGGCGAAGAGACGGCGCACAGCCAGCGCTTCCCAGAGCACCACGCCCAGCGCCCAGACGTCGACCCGCGCGTCGAGCACTTTCATCTCGACCTGCTCGGGTGCCATGTAGCCGAACTTGCCCTTGAGCGTGCCGGCATAGGTCTTGGACAGGTGCGAATCGGACTTGGCCACACCGAAGTCCAGAACCTTGTTGGTTCCGTCGTACGACACCACCAGGTTGCCCGGGCTGACGTCGCGGTGAATGACGTTGAGCCGCGCCCCGTGCGAGTCCTTGAGCGTGTGCGCGTAATGCAAACCGTCGCAGGCGTCGGCCAGGATGCGCGCCACCAGCGGATAGGGCAGCGTCGTCTTCGTCTTCTTGCAGACCCGGAGCACGTGGGCCAGATCCTGACCGGCGATGTACTCCATCGCGATGTAGATCGTGTTGCCGGTCTGGGCCAGGTCAAAGACCTGGGCGACGTTGGGATGCGACATCGCCGCGGCCAGCCGTGCCTCGTCCAGAAACATCTTCACATAACTGGGATTGCCGACGTGCTCGGGCAGGATGCGCTTGATGACGACGAGCTTTTCAAAACCGGCCATGCCGATCTGCTTGGCCAGAAAGATCTCGGCCATGCCGCCCACACCGATCTTGTGTAGCAGCAGGTAGCGGCCGAATTGCTCGAACTGCACGCGTTCCCCCCCCGACCCGCGCCACCGCTCGATATCGCGAAAAGTCGCGCGCCCCAGTGAGGCTACATCGCTTTTCGCCAAACAGCCATGAAGCAAAGCATCGCAGGCGCCCGATTAGGGCCATCCGACCGCGATCGCGATGCCGCGGTGGTCGCTGAGCCAGACCGAACCCGCATGCTCATCGAGGATGCGGCTGCCGACCGCGCGGCCGGCCACTGCTGACGACGTAAAGATGTAGTCGATGCGCCGTGTCGGAGCCGATGCCGGCATGGTCAGGCCCGGATCCGCTGGATTGAGCGCAGCCCAGCTGTCGACCAGCGCACCGGTCATGGTCTCGATCGCTGGCTCGTCGGGAGGGGCGTTGAAGTCGCCGACCACGATCGCGCTGCCATTGGCCGGCAGGTCAGCCACGAGCGTTGCAGCTTGCCCCTGCCGGGTAGCCACGTTGTCGGCGCCCACCTCGAGGTGCGCGACGTAAAAGCGCAGCGGCGTGCTGCCAACGTGCAGATCGACAGCGACAGCCTTGCGCTGCAACACCGCCGGCAGGGTCGGCGGCGTTGGTGGCAAGTCGATGGTGCGTGCAGCGTCGATCGCCAATGCGCTCATGACCGTGACGCCCTCGTCAAAGGTGCCCTCGGTATAGACCGCCGGATGCGTCGACGCGCGCCACAGCAGGTAGCCGCGGCCAGTCAACGCCGCCAGGTCGGCGCGGATCTCCTCGCTCTGCGGTGCGCCGCCGGCTGCTGCGCAATCCTCCTCGAAGCCGACCAGGTCCGGATCGATTGCGGCCAGCGCGGTGACCACCAGCGGCCGGCGCTGGTCCCAGGCGTCGATGCGGCAGCGCAGGTTGAGCGTGGCGACGACCAAGCGATTGCGTGTCCAGCCATGGACCATCAGCACACCCGCCTGATCAAATTGCAGTCCGTCGCTGCTGCCATTGTTGCGGTCGCCATACAGCCAGACACCGCCCGCCGGCCGATAGCGAAAATAGAGGCCGTAGAGTCCGGGTGCCGCAGCAGCAACCTGCACGTGATACTCGTCGTTGTTGCCCTGGTCAGCGTTGAAGGACGCCGCCAGATAGTCCCAACACCAGCCCTGCCCCGTCGGCAGCGTGCCGAGCGGACCGATTGCCAGCTCCGCGTTCCAGCCAGCGGCCTGCCCGACCTGGTCGGTCGCGCCGTTGCTCCAGACCTGGCCGTAGACCCAGTCCGTGGTCTCGCCCGGCTCGACGCTGCCACCGCCCTGGTCGGTCACCTCGGGCGGCCACTGATGGTTGGCCCAGCCGCTCCAGGCGGTGCCACTGGTGTCCGGCGGATTGGCCGCGCAGCGAGCCGGAATGCCAGCGTCAAAGGGCCAGCCCGGGCTGTGGTCGGCCGTCGCCGCGTCGTGGGTTGCAGCGTCGTGGCCAGTGTCGATCGCGACCGCGTCGTACGCTGCGGCCGCGTCTCGGCTCGCGTCGGATCGCCGATCCAGCCCACCCGTGTCGCTGCTCGCGCGATCGCTGACGGGGATGGCATCGCGCTGCGCCAGATCGCCCGCCAGCGCGTCCCTTGCGGCGCGATCGTTCACCGCGCCGTCAATCACGGGCGAGAAGGCGTCGCTGAGACCGTCGTCGACTGCGTTGTCGGGTGGACAGGCAGCCAGCAACAACATGCCGCCGGCAAGCGCGCTGACGACGACGTGTCGCATCAAAACTGCTGGCGCACGCGCAGCTTGCCGCTGCGCTGGTCCGCGCCGGCTGCCCGCAGGTCGGAGTCGTCGACCACGAGCAGCTGATTGGGGCCGGGCTGCCAGTCGAGCTCGCCGCTCTGCGGGTCGCGCTTGACCACCTTGTACTCGAGTGCCAGCCCGAACGGCAGCTCGATCGAGGTATCGCTGTTCCAGAGCGGATAGCTGCCGCCCGTCGTGTTGAGGCGGATGCCGGGACCGGCCTTGGTCCAGCTGCCAAGCGCCTCGTGCTCGCCGGTGATGTAGACCTCCTGGCCAGCGTGGGTGGCAGCGACGACGTCGAAGTCGACCTTGACCCGCGGCCAGTTGGGCAGCCGGGTAAAGCCGTTGACCAGGTCGGCCGCATGCGGCGCCGCGGTCTGCTGCGCATCGTACTTGCGCAGCAGCTGTAAAAAGTTTGACAGGTAGCGGCGGCCGGTCCGGTTGTGGTCGAGCTTTTTCGAGTCGATGAACAGAAAGCTCTCGTCGTTGCGCGCCGGTCGCTTGCGGCTGCCCAGCGCCGCCTCGCTCCAGTTGCCGCAGTCGGTCACCACCTGCATGTCGGTCAGGCCAAAGATGGCCGATTTCTCGTGCATGGCGGCAAACGGGCTGCCCGGATTGATGCACTCGTAGACCGGGATGCCGGCCTGCTGAAGCAACTCGTCGGTCGGGTCGTCGAACCCCACCCGCTGGCCGCTGGCGTCGATGCCGTCCGACTGTTTGCGGTCGGTGACGACGACGACGTTGACGCCGCGCGCGTGCGCCTGCTTGAGCTTGTCGACAAAGGTCGCCTGCTGACGCGGGCTGGTCAGGTTGCGCAGCGAAAAGACCGATAGGAAGATCGATTCCTGCTCGCGGTCGATCAGCTCGAACAGCTTGTCGACCGGCTGTGGCCCCTGCTGCGTCGGCGCGAATAGCACGTTGACCGAGGCCCCATCCTGCCAGACGTTGGCCAGATCGGCGCCCTCGAGCACCGACCGGTACTTGGCCTTGTAGCGCTCGACCAGCTGGCGGTCGGTGATCAGGTGCAGGGTCTCGTCGTTGACGCCCGTCTCGTCGCCCGGGTTGTGCGAGCCTGACAGCACCTTCTCGATCGACGGCCCGCCGGCCGGATCCGGCCGTTCGAAGATGCGCGTCTTCAGGTGCATGTAGCCCGCGCTCTCGATGCCGATCAGGTTGAGTTCCTTGCGCTGCGCCTCGGTCAGCCCGCGCTGGCTCAGCGCCAGCTTGAAGCCGGCTGCCACCAGTTGCTCGTCGGCGGTGTTCCAGGTGCGCGCCGGATCCAGCTGCGCGTCCTCGATCAGGATCTGCACGTCGACGCCGACGCGATGGGCGTCGATCAGCGCGTTGATGACGTCGGGGTGGCGCAGATTGTAGACCGCGTACTTGATGGAGTACGGGTTGGCGCCGTCGGCAAACTGCCGCGGGTCGGCGCGCCGCGCCGCGGCCACCTCGCTGATCAGCGCCAGGTCCTGCTTGATCGGTTCGTCGTACGGCGCGAAGAAGGTCTGGATCGTCTCGCGAGTTTTTGCGTCGTCGCGCGTCGGTACGAAGCGCCCGCTGCCGACGGTGCGCAGCGCGTCGACCTGATTGCTGGCGCTGCCGGCCGGGTCGATCGCCGGGGCCAAAGTCGCCGGCGCTGCGGTCGGCGGCGTCGTGACCGGCGCCGGGGTCGCGGTCTGCGGCGCCGTCTTCGCGGCACCGTCGAGCGATGTGTGGGCCGGCCGCAGTGTCTTGTCGTGGATGCGCGGCATCAGCGATACCCCTCGCTCACCGTCTCGCTCGGCGCATCCACCGTGGCCGTGTGCTCATGGTTGGCACCGTTTTCCCAGAACAGTCCCCAGTGGTTCTTGACGAAGAGCTTGTACTCGAAGTGGGTACCGGCCGGGAGGTCGACCGCCGCCTTCCAGTCGGGCCAGTTCGCGCCGTCGAGCGGGATCGCCTGCTTGGGATCCCAGCCCCCCAGCTCGGGTATGTTGCCCACCAGGTAGACCTGGTCGCCGGGCCGCGTCTGGCCATGCCGGATCACGAACTCGGTCGCGGTCTGCGGTGCCTTCGTCACGTCGAAGTTTGGATCGTAGTGGCGGCGCAGGTTGGTCACCTCGCCCAGGTAACGGCGCGCCACCGCCGGGTCGCGCACCACGATCAGGTCGTCATCCGAGACCAGGCTGCCGCCGTACCAGTTGTAGGCGCCGCTCATGGTGGTGGCGCCGTCGACGACGGCGAACTTGTGGTGCATCGCGGCATACTTGTTGTTGTTGTAGTTGGTGTGGATCTTGACGACGTCGATGCCGGCCGCGGCCAGCCGCTCGTCGGTCGGGTCGTCGGGCGTGACCCGGCCGAAGTACTCGCCCTGGTCCGCGATGTTCTTCTCGAGCAGCACGGTCACCACCACGCCGCGCTGCTTGGCGCGCAGCAGCGCGTCGAGCACGTCGTCCTGACCGACCCGGTCCTTGAGGCTGCGCAGCGTGAACATCGACACCGTGATGCTCTGTTTGGCCTGGTTGAGCTCGTCGCAGATGACGCGCGGCACGTCGTGCTGCTGCGAGTAGTAGACATTGACCTTGCTGGTCGGATCGATCGGCCGCTCGCGCTGCGGTTTGCCGGCGATGCCGTCGATCACGTCGTGATACGTGGCTGCCAGCTCGGGCGAGCGCAGCAACATCAGGTTCTCGCAGTTTTCCTCGGCCGCCCGCGTCTCCCAGTTGTACGAGCCGGTCATCGCCACCTGGCCGTCGAAGACCGCGATCTTGGTGTGCATGGACGCGGCCGCGCCCTCGCGCACCACGCCCAGCACCGGGATGCCGGCGTGCTGCAGCCGCCGGTACTGGGTCTCCCAGCGCTTGTCGGGCGTCAGGTGGTAGGCGGCGGTGCTCAGCTGCACGTCGACGCCGACCGCGTGTGCGGCGAGCAGACGATCCACGATACGGTCATCGTTGACGTCGAAGATCGCGGCGTGGATGTAGTGGTAGCCGTCGGGGTCAGCCTGCTTGGCCGCGCTGACCCGATCGATCTCGGCGCAGACCGCGCGCTCGGGATGGTCGTAGGGCGCAAAGTAGACCTCGATCGGCGGCACCGTGTCCTTGAACGCGTGGCTCGACCCGCGCGCGCCCGCGGTGTCGACCTCGCGCACGCCGAAGTCCGGATTGGTTCCGGCCGCCGTCGGCGCACCGAGGTTGCTGGCGGCCGGCGCCGCGGGGTTTGGCGCAGGCTTGACCAGCGCCGCCAACGCGGCAGCGTCGGTCACGCGGTAGACGTTCTTGGACTGGCACAGGTCGCGCTGACCGTCGCCGTCGACATCGGCCTGCACCAGGTAACTGACGTCGACGTGCTTGATCGCGCCGTTGGCACCACCGGCCGGGAACAACTCGATGGCGTCGGTGCCCCAGCGCTCGCGGCCGTCGTCGAGCTGCCCTTTGTAACGCGGCCGGTACAGGTACTGCTCGACCACGCCGTTCTCGCAGGTCACCCGCAGCTTGACCGCGACCTTCTTGTGAAACTCGTAGTTGTTGACCGCGAAGTCGACGAAGCCGTGCACCACCTGATGACCGCCCACCTTCTTGGGCTCGGGCCACAAGCCGCGGTCGATCGGTTGCATGTAGTCTTCGGCCGGCCGCGCCGGCAGGGAGGCCAGCCGCGGCTGGATCAGACCGCTGGTGCGAGGGTGATCGCGGTCGTTTCGCGCGCCCGCGTCGTCGCTGTGGCCGACACTTGCTGCAACAGCTGGCGCGACCGCAGTGCTGGTGGTCGACGCGCCGGCGCTGGCATTTGGCCAGAGCGGAGCATTTGGCGGACGATCGCGAATCGGCATGGCGCACCGTTGCCGCGCAGACGATCACTGCGGCGGGTATCTTGTACACAATGCTAATGCTTATATCCGCGAGCCGCGAATTCTGGACGAGGAACCGAGGATGGCGGACCACATGCGCCGACAACCAAAAAACGACCCACCCTGGAAACTGCAGTTCGGCGCCCGGCCGCTCGGCCGCGGTCAGGTCGAGTTTCGCGTCTGGGCGCCGCTCGCGTCACGGCTCGAGGTCGAACTGCTCGACGGCGGCGGCCGCGTGGTACCGCTGGTCGCCAATGTCGACGACGTTTTTTCGGCGCGCACGCGCTGCGCGGTCGGAGCCGACTACTGGTACTGCATCGACGGCATTTGCCGACGGCCCGATCCGGTGTCGCGCTGGCAGCCGCACGGCGTGCACGGCCCGTCGCGCGTGGTCGACCCCGCTGCCCATTGCTGGCGCGACGACGACTGGCGCGGCCGGTTGCTCGACCCGTTCGTCATCTACGAGTTGCACGTCGGCACCTTCAACGCCCCCGGCAGTTTCGACGCCGTGGTCGAACGCCTGCCTCACCTCGTCAGGCTGGGCGTGACAGCGATCGAGCTGATGCCGGTGGCGGCGTTCGCTGGCGAGCGCAACTGGGGCTACGACGGTGTGCACCTGTACGCACCGCAGCAGAGCTACGGTGGCCCGACCGGCCTCAAGCGGCTGGTCGACGCCTGTCACGCCTGCGGGCTGGCCGTGGTCCTCGACGTCGTCTACAACCACCTGGGTCCGCTCGGCAATTACCTGCACGACTTTGGCCCCTATTTCACGCGCCGCCAGCGCACACCGTGGGGCGAGGCAATCAACTACGACGGCCCGGACAGCGCTGGCGTGCGGCGCCACGTCGTCGACAATGCTCGCTACTGGCTGGACGAGTACCACATCGACGCGCTGCGGCTCGACGCCATCCACGGCATTTCCGACGACAGCCCGCGCCATATCCTGTCCGAGATCGCGACTGCGGCCCGCGCCCAGTCGCGCGCCAGCGGACGCCGCCACTGGATCATCGCCGAGAGCGATCTCAACGACAGCCGGGTGATCCGACCGCTGGCACGCGGTGGGCTTGGCCTCGACGGTCAATGGAGCGACGATTTTCACCGCGCGCTGCATGCCGCGGTGACCCGTGACCAACGCGGATACTTCGTCGATTTCGGCCGCATCGATCAGCTGGCGACCGCCATCGGCAACGGTTTTGTCTACCAGGGCCAGCGATCGCGCTACCGACGGCGACCGCACGGCAGTTCGAGCGCGGACCGGCCTGGCAAGCAGTTCGTGGTCTATCAGCAAAACCACGACCAGGTCGCCAACGCTTGCCAGGGGATCCGGATCGGGCAGTTCGCGTCGCCTGCCGCGCAACGGCTCGGCGCAGCGCTGATCGTCAGCGCACCCAACCTGCCGCTGCTGTTCATGGGCGAGGAGTACGGCGAGACCCGGCCCTTCTGCTACTTCGTCGACCACGGCGACGACCGGCTCAACCGCGCGGTGGCGCGCGGTCGACGCCGCGAATACGCCGCTTTTGGTGGTGCGGCGCGGTTCAGGTCGCCGCATCTGGCATCGACCTTTGCCGCCTGCCGGCTCGACTGGGCCAAGCTGGACCGCCACCGGCACCGAGACCAGCTGCGCTACTACCGCGACCTGCTGGCGCTGCGCCGACACTGCCGCGCGCTGGGCAACTGCCGCAAGGATCTGACCCGCGTCAGCCGCGACGAGCGCGGGCGGTGGCTGTGCGTCGAGCGGCGCGATCCGCGCGGTGCGGCAGCGCTCGTCGTCGCCAACCTGGGACCCCGATCACAGAAGATCCACTTCAAGACGCTGGCTGGTTGCTGGCGGCGCCGGATCTGGAGCGAACAGCTCGAGTATGGTGGCGACGGCAGGCGCGAGCCGCCGCTCCAGTTGGACGGCGCGCGCTGCGTGCTCGAGCTGGGTCCAAGGCAGGTCGCGATCTATGTCCGCGAGCGCCGGTGATCCGCCCGGGGGGCGGATTTTTTCTTTGCTTCGCGGCCGGTCGGCCGGCGCCGAGCTGGATCGGTGTCTTCCAGCGACTTGTGCGCCGCGGGTGCGTCGTCGACGTCCAGGATCTCGTATGCGAACAGCTCGCCGCTGCGCAGCTCGGACTTGAGCTCCTCGAGCGGGGAGGCTCTTTCGGGCACCGTGTTCAAGTCCTCGGCCGTGCGCACGTAATTGGCGACCACCCGACCGAACAGCGGCAGCGCGACCCGCTCGAACTGCTCGTAGCGCTCGAGCCCGGCCTCGACCGAGGTCGCCTCGCGGACCACGAACCGTCGGATCACTGGCAAGCCACACAGCAGCGCGACCAGATAGTCGCTGACCGTGACGCCGCTCACCTGGCGCAGCTCCATGTCCATGCCGACGATGCGCATCAAGGTCTGCTCGTCGCCGCTCTCGAGCAGCATGGCCACGCCATCGAGGATCAACTCGGCATTGTGGCCGAGCGCCTCGACATCGATGTTCCGGTACCCGGGCACGGTCGAATGGACCTGGCGCGCCACTGCAAGGGCGATGCGCGCGCGATGCGTCTGCAGCAATTGTGCGACACTGGGCATGGCCATGGGACCTCCTGGCTGCCGCCATACTAGCCGCGGCCACGGTGGGGCGTCTGCCCGTTTTTTTGGCAAATGTATGTTGACGCCGCCGGCACCCCCGCGTACAACCGCGACGCGTCGAGTCTTTTTCTCGCACCGGCGTCGACGGAGGTTCGCAGTGGCCACCCAGATGACCCTCGAGCAGTTTCACAACCTGACCCCGACCAGCATGTTCCTGACCAAAGGCCGCGGGGTATCGAGCGAAAAACTCTCGAGCTTCGAGATGGCTCTACGCGACGCCGGCATCGCTCATCTCAACCTGGTGCGGGTGTCGAGCATCTACCCGCCGGGATGCAACATCATCACCCGGCAAAAGGGTCAGACCAAGCTGCGGCCGGGCCAGGTCTGCTTCGTCGTCATGTCCGACTGCTCGACCAACGAGCCCAATCGGTTGATCGCGTCCTCGGTCGGACTGGCAGTGCCCAAGGACGGTTCACACTGGGGCTACCTGTCGGAGCACCACAGCTACGGCGAGACTGCAAAGAAGGCAGGTGACTACGCCGAGGACCTGGCAGCGACCATGCTGGCGACCACGCTTGGCATCGAGTTCGATCCCGCCAAGGCGTACGACGAGCGCAAGGAGATCTACCGGATGAGCGGCCAGGTCGTCGTCAGCCGCGAGATCACCCAGACCGCCGAGGGCGACAAGAACGGCCGCTGGACGACCGTGGTCGCCGCCTGCGTTTTCATCTTCGACTGAGTTGTGAGCGCCCCCACCCTCCCCTACGGTTTTGGCGGCCTGCCGCCAGAACTGACCGCTGCGAAGAGCGCGCGCGTCGCCGTGCTCTCGGTCCCGTACGACATGACCACCAGCTACGTCGCCGGCGCGCGCCGTGGCCCCGAGGCCATCATCGAGGCGTCGCGCCACATGGAGCTGTTTGACGACGACGAGCACGCCGACTTCAGCCAGGTCGGAATCGCCACTTGCGACCCGCTGTGCGCCGACACCCGCGGCCCGGAACAGATGGGGCACGCGGTGGATGAGGCAGTGGCCGAGCTGATCGCGGCCGACAAGTTCGTGCTGATGCTGGGCGGTGAGCACTCGATCTCGTTCGGTGCGATCCGGGCCGCGGCCCGGCGCTGGCCCGGGCTCGGCGTGCTGCAACTGGATGCGCACCTCGACCTGCGGCCGAGTTTCGAGGAGAGCCCGCACAATCACGCCTGCGTCATGCGCCGCGTGCGCGATGACCTGAAGCTGCCGGTGGTCCAGGTCGGCATCCGCAGCTTCTGCCAGGAAGAGCACGACTACGTCGTGGCCAACCGGCTGCGGCCGTTTTGGGCACGCGCCATTGCCACTGCCGACTGGCCGGCCCGGCGCCGCCTCATCGACGACATCGTGCAGATGCTGCCGCCGCAAGTCTACCTGAGCGTCGACCTCGACGTGTTCGACCCGTCGCTGTTGCCGGCCACCGGCACCCCCGAACCGGGCGGGCTCGACTGGTACACGGTGGTCGAGCTGGTGCGCCGGCTGTGCGCCGAGCGCCAGGTGGTGGCAGCCGACGTGGTCGAGCTGGCGCCAATCGGAGGCCAGGTGCAGAGCGACTTTCTGGCTGCCAAGCTGGTCTACAAGATCATCGGCCACGCCGTGGCACTGAAGGTGCGTTGACCGGGGCAGTGCCAACGGCGGATAATTCTCGTTCTGGAATTGCGCTGGCGCCCGCTCGTGCGCTGAAGGACCGATCATGGAACTGAATACACGACGACTTGCTGGTTGGTGGCCGGTTGCGCTGGTGACCGCCACCGTCGCTGGCTGCGATAGCGGCTGCGGCAGCTGTGCACCGACCAGCTACACCTACCCGTCGCAGATGGTACAGGGCGCCGAACCGGTCGACGACGGCGTGCGGGCGCGGCTGACCGAGGCCGGACTCGACTTCATCGTCGGCCACCTGGACGAGATCCTGAAACAGGCGTTCCCGCCGCTCTCGACCGACCCCAGCAGCCCCGATTCGCGCCGCGCCGCAGTTCCGTTTTCGCAGTTCGCTTCGCTGGAATGGGCGCAGAGCGGCCGCTTCAGCATCGACGACGGCAGCGGCGGCACCATCGACCTGTTCGACTGGTCGACCACACTCGGCCTGTCCGACTCGGCCCCGACCTCACACGCCTTTGTCGTGCTCGAGGACAGCAGCGGCACACTGCGCGACAAGGTGACCGCCGACTTCGTCGAGCCGGGCGCGATCCGGCTGCACGTGCAGGATCTGCGCATCGGCCTCGACGCGACTGCGCTCGGTGCGGCGATCATGACGTTTAGCTACCAGGAGCTGGGCATCGCCTCCTGCATGTTGGCCGGGCTCGACGCGCTGACCTGTGGGCTGTGCTACCTGGACGGCTGGCCGGAGGTGGACAACACTGGCTTCATCTGCAGTTATCCGCTGCCCGCCAACTGCTGCAAGGACAAAAACAAGCTGACCAACGTCGACGTCGGCTGCGACCTGGTGGACGGCAACCACTCGCTCGACCCGCGCTATCCGGGCTACGCGATCTCGCTCACCATCGACCTGTTGCTGCGGCCGGCGGTCACCAACCTCAACTGCCAGAACAATGCGCGGCGCTGCCTGTACGTCGACACCACCTTCAACCCGTTGACCGACTTTGCGATCGACAGCGTCGCCATCGAGGTCCAGAACAGCGACTGGGTCGAGGATACGGTCAGCGGCGCCACCCTCTGCACCGACGACGACAACGTCTTTGCCGGGCTGGTCGAGATCCAGTCCACCGCCGAGTGCGACGCCATCTGCCCGGTGCTCAACACTTCGATGGGCGTGGTCAGCCAGGTCGACGATTTTCTGGGACCGCTGCTCGACGTGGCAGCCGGCGCCGTGGTCAATGGCCTGCTCAACGCGATCTTCGCGTCGGTCAACGGCCAACCGCTGGATGCGCAAAACCGCATCGCGCTGGGCAGCGTGGCCGGCGGCATCGCGTCGCTGCAAGCCGCCAACGACCTGGGCACCTCGCTCCAGCCCAGCACCGGCACCTTCCGCGTCAACTGTCCCAACGGCACCGCCGCGTGCGACCAGCGACGCGGCATGGATCTGGTGATGAGCAGCGGCTTTGAGGCCGTGCACGACGTGGCCGCTGGCAAGCCGGCGCCCAATCCATGCGTGCGTCCGATCGAGGGCGTCGATTTTGTGCGGCTGTACGGCAGCGCCGCCTTCGAGGCGCCCGACGGCACGCCGCTGACCGGCGAGTTTACCTCGGGCACGACCCCGCACGTCTACCACCTGGCAGGCAGCATCGCGCGCGCCTCGCTCAATCAGCTGGGATTTGCCGCGTACAACGCCGGCCTGCTCTGCCTGGAGCTGGGTGGCGAGGAGATCCACGCGCTGTCGAACGGCGCATTCGTGTTGACCGCGGGCGCGATCGACTTGCTCTCGGGCGGTGCGCTCGGCCAGTTCGTCGATCCGCTGGCGCCGGCCTTGCTGGTGACGTCGCCCGAGCAGCCGCCGCTGTTCAAGCTGGGCGCCGGGACCACCGCCGATCCGCTGCTGCAGGTCGACCTCAAGCGGTTGCGCTTTGGCCTGTACGTGATGATGTACGAGCGGATGCTGCGCGTGTTCGAGGTGGTGGGCGACGTCAACGTCGGGCTCAACCTGACCTCGGATCCGACCACCCACCAGCTGCAGTTCGTGGTCGTCGGCGGTCCCGAGCTGGGCAACTTCGACGAGCTGTACAACGAGTTGCTGCCGTTTGCCGACTTCGGTGAGCTGCTGCCGGCGCTGATCGAGATCGCGCTCGGTGCGCTGCTGCAGGACAACCTGGCGTTCAACTACGACATCTCGCCGCTGCTCGAACAGTCGCTGGGCATCCCGCTCGACATCACGCTGGCCGGCGTCGAGACCAATGGCCCGTCCGGGCGACGCGAGTTCCTCAACCTGTACTTCGATCTCATCGCTTCGCAGCGCGGCCGCTCCCGGCTGGCGAGTCCGGTCTCGGACCTGCGGGTGGCGGACGACGCCGGTCTTGCCATGCTGGACCAGGGCGGCTGGTTGCAGCCGACCGGCCAGGTGCGACTGATCGATCGCGTCAGCCAGCTCGATCCGGGCAGCGAGTATCAGACCCGGGTCGACACCGGCCTCTGGCGCAACTGGAGCCGGCCTGATGCCGACGGCGTGCTCGAGGTGCGCTCGCCGCTGCTCAAGCTGCTTGGTCGCCACCTGGTCGAAGTGCGCGAACGGCGCGGCGGTGCAACCGGCCGCATCGAGGAGGTGCCGAATCGGGTCGAGGTCGATTTCGATCCGTTTGCGCCGGCACTGCGCTTGTACCAGACCGCGGACGGCGCGGTGGTCGCGGTGGGTCAGGACCTGGCGACCCCGGCCGACCAGCTCGAATACAGCTTTGCCATCGACGGCGGCGCCTGGAGCGCATGGACGCCACGCGGCCAACTCGACGCCGACCGGCTCGACGACGCCACCCTCGTCGCGGTCCGCTGCCGCGACATTGCCGGCAACATCTCGCCCGAGACACGCATCCGCCTGCGCTGATTCAGATCGGAAAATGGGGGGATGACGATCCTGCGCTATCGCACGGGATCGTAAAGTTCCATCCAGACAGGCATACCGCCCACGGCATTGGCGATGTCGCGGACGACGATGTACTGGTAGCCAGGCAGCGCCGGCTCGGCCCAGAACTCGACGACCACCGGCTGCGCGAACTGCATCACCTCGAGCGCGCGGATCACTTCGGGGTCCTTGAGCCGCACCGAATTGGACAGCTGGTCGACGAAGATCTTGAGCGACAACCGGTAGACCGAGGGGTCGGGCTGCTCGACCTCGCCGATCGGCAGCAGTTCGCCGGCCGCGATCAGTTCGCGCTCGACCGCGGCGCGATCGTGCGGGACGCGCTGGATCTCGGTGACAACTTCGCGCCGGGCGATCGGGTCCAGCGCCTTGAGTGTCTTGAGACTGGCCATTGCCGAGCACATGTCGGCCGACGCCAGACAGAGATCGCGTCGCTCGCCGCGACCGTGGCGCTGGCGATAGCTCTCGACGAAACGTTGCGCCACCTGCGCCCGCACCGGCTCGTTGAGCACACCGAGGGCAAGGTAGGCATGAAAGCGTTCGCGCGGCTGGCGCAACGCCTTGTGCGCCTCGGTCAGCTCAGGGGTGGCCTTGTACAGCGGCGCGCCGATGGTCAGATCGGTGGTCGCGATCGCCGGATGGTCGAGAAACGCGTTGAGGACCTGGGGTAGCGTCCCCACGCCGTCGACCAGCACACCCAATGGGACCACACGCCGCATTGCCGCTCCCCCGCCGGTGCCATGTCAGCGGTTGGTGCTGCAGTCAAACCTGAAACTGCTGCGTCGTCAACCACGGACCGCGCCACTTGTTGACAGCGCCGGTGTCATGGGCGAAGAGAGACGCCATGCGAGGGCACAACATGCAGACGCAGCGGCTGGCAGTGGTGGCGGTAGTGGCGGTGGCGATGCTGACCGCTTGTCCCAAGCGTACGACGCGCGGACTGGCCGAGTACCAGCTCGACGCCGACCAGGGCTATCTCGGCGGCAAGGTCATAGCAGTCGAGCAAGCGCACGTGCTCAACCGGCGCGACTTCGTTTACTCGATTGCCTTCGACGCGACGACACGCCGGGTTGCCTTCCCGCACATGGTGATGACCGACTTCGAGGTCTCGCTGGCCGATGTCGAGACCGGCAAGGTGCTCTGGCACGCGCCGCTCAACCCGACCGAGTTCGACGTCGAGGGCGTCAGCTTCGTGGGCGGGAAGTCGGTGGCGGTGGCGGTCGGCGTGCGACGCTCGGCCACCTCGACCCACCCGGCGCTGCGCCTGTTCGACGCTGCGACCGGCGACGAACGCGCCTTTGCTTTCAGCGACGACGAAAAGGGTTATACCCAGATCGCGGCCAGCCGCGACGGCCGATTGATCGCGGCGGTGACCAGCAAGGATGGCAACCTGGTCATCGCCGACGGCGGTTCGCTGGCCTGGCTGGGCGAGGCGCGCGCGCATCGGGGCCCGGCCACGGCTGTCGCGTTCGCGGCCGACGGCACCATCTACACCGGCGGCCAGGACTGCAGCATCGCTGTCTGGCGGTTGCAACCGACGCCGCCAAGCGCGAGCGGCGAGGTGCGACTGCCGCTGGTCCTCGTCGGCGCCGCCAAGGAACCAGCGATCCAGGTCTACACCGATCGCCGCTTGCCGGCGCTGCTGTCGATCACCAATGCGATCGAGGAGACGGCAGTGACCCGCGCCTGGGCCCAGCGCGCCGGGATCGCGGTCGGTGCGCCAACGCGCAAGGTACGCACGCACGCGGGCGAGGTAACAGTCGCCGAGGTGACCCTGCCACCGCTGGCGCTCAAGGACGTCGCGCTCGCAGGTGTGCCGGCCGTGGTCTGCGACGAATGCGTTCCGGTCGGATGCGACGGCATCGTCGGCGCCGATCAGGCGCAGCGGCTGCATCTGACCCGCGGTCCCCTGCCCTACCTCGTCACGCTGGCCATCGACAGCGCCAGCAGCGCACCGGTCGAGCCCGCGCCCAAGACGCAACCGCCGCCGGCCACCGACAAGCCGGCCGGCGCTGCCGGCGACACGATGCCCGCGGTCGCGTTCGAGTTGCTGCGGCCCGAACTGGTGAGCCGCATCGAGTTGCCGGGGTCGGTCAACGATATCCGGCTGAGCCGCGATGGCCGCCAGCTCTGCGTCGCCACCTCGTCGGAGCCGGCCGAGCGAACGCTGCCTTTGTACGAGGCCGAAAAGGCGGGCAAGTACCCCGCGCCATCGCCCAAGAATGCTGCGCTGCTGGTCGACGTCGCCTCCGGCCAGGTGGTCAAGAGCTTTGTCGCCCACCGCGGCTACGTCGTCACCGCCGATCTGTCGCCCGACGGTCGGACGCTGGTCAGCGGCGGCTGGGACAATCGCGTGCTGCTATTCGACGTCGAGAGCGGCGCCCTGGCGGTCGAGCAACGCATGGCGTGGCTGGTGCGCCGCGTCCGCTTCGGCGCCGACGGCCGCTCGCTCGGCGTCGCTGCCTGGACCCCGCCCAGCCGCAGCGGTGGCGATTCGGACCCGGCCGCCGTGGTCTTCGATCTGGTCTATCAGCAGCCGACCAAGTTTTCGAACTAGAGCTGCTCCGGCAGCGTGAGCTGGCGCAGCAACCCGAGTTGCTCGAGCTCGGCACGCGCCACGTGCAGTAGCACCAGATCACGGATCTGCTCGTTGTAGCCGGCCACCGCCGCCTCGACCAGCCGGCGCACCGGCGCGCCAACCTCGTCCGACTGAACCGTGCGGGTCGACTGGCACGACGGGGCATAGAAGATCGTGCGGGCCGCGAGGTTGACCGAATAGGGAAACCGCGCGCACGACAGCGGCCAGGCCGGATGCGCGCGGCAGCGCAGCTGTTCGTCGAGCAACGTGCAGGTCGCGCTGGGGTCCTGCGCCAGCACCGGGAACCAGCGCCACAGGTCGCTGTCGACCCGGTCGCGCAGCGCCGGTTTCTGGTCGAGCTCGGTCAGCGTGAACTGCGGCCGCGTGGTCGTGATGTGCGACTCGAGGCCGGCGTCGGCCAGCCGCGCGATGTCGAGCAGCCGCAACGACACCACGCGCGTGCGACCGCTGCAGCAGACCTCGGTGCACGCCTCGCAGTCGGGCACCAGCCGCGGTGGGACGCGCAGGCGTAACTGGCTGACACTCAGCGGCCGCAGGTTGTAGCGCCGCCGCAATCGCAGCCAGAGACCCCAGTGGCCGGGTTGCCAGAGCCGAAATCGCGCCCGGCGCCACAGTTCGGTCAGCGCTCGTTCGAGCCGACCAGGGATGACCGCGGACGATTGCATCAACCGACCACCAAGCCCGCGATCATGGCAGCCATCCGATCGGCCGCAGCGGATCTGGTTGCTCGACGCGCAGCGGCGCGATCGCGCTGGCCGCGTCGAGCGCCAGCACGTCACCCCGCCGCAGTCCGCGCAGGCACTCGCGACCAGGCCGCCTGGCACCGGTCAGCGTGAACACCTCGAGCAGACCCGCCGCGCCGCACAGGAAGAGCCGGTCGCGCCCCTTCTCGCGCTGCACATCGCCGACCGCGCGCCAACCGTCGAGCCGGGGCGACGCCGGGCGCCCGCACACCAGCGTCGAGAAGTCGGCATCGGCCAGATCGAAGTGGCCTGCCTGCTGGCCGAGCAGGGCCAGGTCGGGCGGTACCGCGATCCGCTGCCGGCCGTGGCAAAAGTCGCGTCGCCGCGACAGCATTGGACAGGGCTGCAGGTGCGTGCAGGGTCCGACGACGCCGCTACCGGCCGCGATCAGCGCGTCGCGCAGCGCGCTCAGCTGGCGCGACACCCCGCGCACCGCCGGTTCGATGACGACCAGTCGGCCGCCCGGCGCCAGGCGATCGAGAAGCAGATTCAGCAGTGTAGTCCGCGCCGGCACATCGTCAGGCCACTCGTTGATGGTGTTGACCAGCAACGCCACGGTCGGCGCGCCATTGCCCCAGCGGCGTGCCGCGACCGGTGCTACCACGATCGCCGGTTCGCGGTCGAGGCGCCGGCCGAGCGCGCGAGCGAGGTCGAGCAGCAGCGGCTCGCGATCGACGGCGGTCCACGACCCAGCGGCCTCCACCAGCGCCAAGCCGGCGGTGCCCGGGCCGGCACCCAGCTCAAGCACGGCGCGACCGTCGACCCCGTAGCTGTCCGCCAGCAACCGCGCCACCAAAAACGAGCGGACACCGTAGTAAGCGAGATAGGCCGCGCGCAGCCGCGGCTCGGCAAACGAAAGGGCGACCGGACCGACGCGCTCGACGGTGTAGGCGTCGGCCAGCGTGCGCAGCGCGGGCGCCAGCTGACTGCGCTCGGTGTCGTCGAGCGGCTCGCCATGGTCGCCGCGGCCGAGCAACCGGCGCACCTCGGATCTGATCGCCGACAGCACGCGCTCTGGTTCGAGACGAATTCCCATGCCGTTTGCATACGACCACCGCAGCGCGCCAGCAAGCGCTGGCAGCGCTTCACCTGCGCTCGCCGCACGTCGTCGAAAAATCGCCGACACTTATTACCTATTTTTGTTTGACACCTACTCGGCACCTCGCCTAGCATCCCGGCCGTTCGCAGGAAAAAAAACGCGCCTGACGGCGCACCATCCCCTTCGGGCTCTTATGGGGAGAAGGAGATCGAGCGATGAAGAAGATGTTGGTTTTTATGGCAGCGGCTTTCGCGCTTGCGCTCGTGGCGTGCACCAGCGTGGAGTCGGCAAAGGTCAACAGCGCTGACATCGCGTCCTCCAGCGATGCCGTCGCGGTGGTGCAGGCCACGAAGATTGGCTTCAGCATCATTTTCAGCTTCGTCCCGATCATCGAGGCGTCGCCCGATGACGTCGTCAACAAGCTGCTCGTTGCCGAGGCCAAGGCCCTGGGCGGCAACAAGGTCGAGCTGGTCGACATGATGGCGATGCATCCGAATCAATTCCCGACAAGCTTGAGCATCGTCAATCCGGCGCTCGTGCTGGCGACTGGCATTGCGGTGAAGTGAGGCGGGCAGGTCGACGATAAACTCTATTTTCGGTTCGGCGGTCGATGGACCGCATACCGGTAGGGAGCTAAAAGTGAAGAAGCTGATCGTGAGCCTTGTTGCTGTGCTCGCCGTTGTGGCGTTGTTCGGCTGCAACACTGTCAAGTCGTCCAAGGTCGAGGCCGGTGATCTCGTGGCCAACGGCACCCCGGTCGCTGTCATCACCGCGGACAGCGCTGGCGTCACCCTGATTTTCCACTTCATCCCGATCATCGGCGGTGGTGACCTCGACACGGTCATCAACAAGACCCTGGTGGCCGAGGCCAAGGCCGTCGGCGCCAACCGCGTCCAGATCACCAGCGCGATGGCGCAGCCCCGCGGCGGCATCTTTGCCCTGGCGGGCGGTGTCATCGGGTTCCCGATGGCCATGGCGTCGGGCATCGCGGTGAAGTAAGCAGGGCCGCAACGACAAAAAGCCCCCTGCCGCGAGGTAGGGGGCTTTTTTTTTACCCATGAAAAATCAATATCGAAGAT
>Ga0315268_10000653_pt1 | contig 40129 bp, 38 predicted proteins | sample C1_top_MG_FD_204535 | JGI IMG/M metagenome (GOLD analysis project Ga0315268, IMG submission 204535) | Sediment microbial communities from Yellowstone Lake, YNP, Wyoming, USA - C1_top | ecosystem: Environmental > Aquatic > Freshwater > Lake > Sediment | place: USA: Wyoming | collected 2017-08-01
GGATTGCTGCGGGTCGAGGATCGTGAGACACACGATGTCCTCGGCGGTGAGCGTCACTTTTCGAAATCGTTCCGACTGCGTACCGACGAGTCCAACGACCCAGCTTGCCGGACCGCGCGCCTGGACGGTCTCCACACGCATCGGCTCGTTGAAGAGAGCGCCGGCGAGGAGCTGACCAGCGCTGATTGGGGGAACTTGGGTCACCAAGGTGTGCTCACTTCGTTTCGATCCCCACCGCTCTACGTCGCGATGACCGCTATTCCGCCAACGATTCGATTTCCCCCCGCCGATCCCCCGCCCGGGAAGTTATCGCCCTTCGCGCCGCTACTCAACCGTCGCGCTCCCTCGTCGACACGCGAAGCTACCAACACCGTTGCGACAAACGGTGTCGCATAACGAAGTTTCGTGATCGCAACGTTTTCGGCGCCTGCTGGCTAAGTTGCCGACCGACTATTTACTCGCTCCTGCGCTTCCGTTCGCCACCAAGCATCGGCTGCCCACGAAGTTGCCGCACCCAGCACAATGGCACGCGGCTTCGACGCCAAGGGGCTGCCGATACAGCCTTACCTGGTCATTGGTGCGAACTACTGAAGCAAAGGGGCGGTCGGCTCATCAGCGCGTGAGCAGCGGCAGCAACTCACTCACGATCCAGGCGGTCAGCCCCCAGATCGGATCCGGCCCGCCGCCGTACACCGGAAATTCGATCTCGCCGAATGGTGTCGGTCGCCGAAAGGTCGCGCCGCGGTTGGCCGGATCGGCCAGCTGCGCCAGCGCGACGGTGAACACCCGGGCGACCTCGACCGGGTCCGCGACCGGCTCGAACGGCGCGCGAACCTGGCCCAGCACCGGCGTCACCAGCACGCCGGTGATCGCCACCACGTCGTCGAGCAGCCCGATCACCTCGACTCGATCGGGAGGCAACGCGACCTCCTCGTGCGCCTCGCGCAGTGCAGTCGCCACGATGTCGAGGTCGGTCGGTTCGACGTGGCCACCCGGAAACGCCACCTGCCCCTGGTGGGTGGCGACGGTCTCCGTGCGCTTGACGAACAGCAGCGACCAGTGATCGCCGTCCACCAGCAACGGCACCAATACGGCTGCGCGTGGTGTACCGGCCGCCTCGAACACACGGCGCTCGCGCACGGCCAGCCGCTGCCGCACGAGCGCGAGGTCGCCAGGACCGAGCGTCGCGATCGGTCGCGTCATGCGGCTCCCGTCAGCTCGGCCAGCCGTGCCTGCGCCTGTGCGGGGGTCGCCCGCAGCAACCCGTCCGCGCCATGGTCAGCCAGCGCGAAGCTGGCGCTGACCAGGCCCCGCTGCAGCGCGTCCACCAGCGGTGCACCGGCGAGCAGGCCGCTCAACACGCCGCCGGCAAAGCTGTCGCCAGCGCCGGTGGGGTCGACCACCGGCCAGCGCGCCGCACGCCAGGGCGTCACCCGATCCGTGGCCACGTCGTAGACGAGACCGCCCTCGCTACCGCGCTTGACGATCACCTGTTGCAGACGACCCCCGACCGCGGTCGCGAAGGACCGCGGCCACTGCGGGTCGAGCTGCGCGAGTTGCACCTCGTCGTGGCCGATGAAGAAGCGATCGACCTGGCGCAGCAAGCGTTGCCAGCCGTCGAGCGTGTCCTCCCGCAGCGGCAGATGCGGGTCGAGCGAGATCCGATCGCCGGACAGTCGCGCCAGGCGATCGACAATCGAGTGCTGGGCGATGAACGGCATCGGCGCCACGTGAAAGTGACGCGCTCCGAGATAGTGGACCGGGATCTCGTCCGCCGCGGGCGAGATCGCCAGGTGGCCCGGTCGGCCAGCCTGCGGTTCGATGGTGCGGCGACCGCCGCGATAGCGCAACCAGCAACGGCCACCCGGCCGCCCCAGGGCCAAGACCCCGGCCAGATCGACCCCGCGTGTGGCCAGCGCCGCCAGCGTCGCGTCCGGATAGTCATCGCCGCGCCGGCTCACCAGGCCGACCGCGCAACCCCACAGGCTGGCACCGAGCGCGCAGTAGAGCGTGGCGCCACCGGGCTGGCCGAGCCGGGTCGAGCCGTCTTCAGCGACGACGTCGTCAATGATCAGGTTGCCCAGGATGACCAGGTCAGGTGCCCGGCTCACGGCAGGGACCGGAACGCCTCGGCCAGCGCGCGCGCTCGGGCCGGATCGAGCGCCTTGGACCAGTGACCGTCGACCTTGACCCAGGAACCGACGATGAAGCCGTCGGCCGCCGCATAAAGCGCGATGTTGTCGGGGGCGATGCCCGACCCGATCAACGCCGGCACCTTGACGGCATTCGCCACCGCACCGAGCTCGACCGGATCGGCGGGCCGACCGGTAACGGTGCCGGTGACGACGACGCCATCGACCAGAAAGAACTCGGCGGCACGCGCAGTCTCGGCGATGTCGACGTCGCTGGTGATGGCGTGTGCCGAGTGCTTCTTCTTGATGTCGGCAAACACCCGCACCTCGGTGGCGCCGATGGCCCGCCGGTAGCGCAGCAACTCGCCGGCATCGGACTCGATCAGACCCTCGTCGGCGACGTGGGCAAAGACAAAGCCCTCGACCCGCACGAACTGCGCGCCGGCCGCCAGCGCCACCGCCAGCGCGGCCTGGTTGGCACCGGCCAGCACCTGCACGCCGAGCGGCAACGGGACGACGTCATGGACCGCGCGGCCGACCACCGCCATCGCCGCCGTCACCTCGGGCCCGACCGCGCGCTTGAGATAGGGCCGGTCGTGCATGTTCTCGATCAGCAACGCATTGAATCCGGCGTCGCGGTAGATCTGCGCCTCGGCCAGCGCACGATCGACGATCCGGTCGATGGCCAGCGTCGCGCCAGGGCTGCCCGGCAGCGCCGGCAGATGGAGCACGCCGATCAGTGCGCGCCGGTCGTTGACCAGCGCAGCGATGGTTCCCGAAGCGTCCATGATGTCACCCGCGCCGCGGCGATCGCGATCAGCTCAACAGCGCCAGTCCGACCGCACCAGCCACCGCGCAATACAGTCCGAACAGCCAGAACGCGCGTGTCCGAATGATGCGCATGACGGCATAGATCGCGGCCAGCCCGGTGGCAAATGCGAGGGCGGCACCGGCGCCGATGGCGGCCGCGCTCAACGAGACCTCGCCCAGGTGGCGCACTTGCAGCAGCAGCGCGCCGAGAATCGCTGGCACGCTGAGCAAGAACGAAGCGCGCGCCGCCTGCATGGGCGCGATGCCGCACCACAGAGCGGCGGCGATCGTGCTGCCCGAGCGCGAGATGCCCGGGATGATCGCCACACCCTGGGCGGTGCCGACGATCAGCGCATTGCGCCAGGTGAGAGGCCGCCGTTGCTCGGCGCGATCGCGCGCCCAGCGGGTCGAGATCAAGATCGCGGCCGTACCCAGCAGCGCCGCCGCGACCAGCCGCGGCGATCCGAACAGCGACTCGAGCGGGTCCTTGAACAGCACGCCGATCAGACCGGTCGGGACGCTGGCCACCAGCACGAACAGGGCGAGCTGCGCGTCAGCGACGTCGTAGGCCAGGCTGTCGCCAGCCGCGGTGGCCTGCAGGGTAAAGGCGCGCCGCCCGACCCGCGGCAGCGCCAGCAGCGCGCGGACGAAGGCGATCGCGGCGCGCCCGACATCGCGCGCGAAGTAGCACAGTACGGCCAGCAGAGTGGCACCGTGCAGCAGCGAGTCGAAAAAGACGTTGTCGGCCGCATCGGTCAAACCGAGCGCGTGGCCAAACAGCACCAGGTGGCCAGACGAGGAGACTGGCAGGAACTCGGTCAGCCCCTGCACCAGGCCGAGCAGTGCTGCATCGGTGGTCGAGATGGGCATCGACAGGGAGATGGCCGCGCCCGACTATGCCAGCGCGCCGGGTTGCGTGATCAGCTGTGCGGTGCGGCGGGACGCGCCGTTGCCCTTGCGAGCGGCTGCCCGACCCGCCTGCTTGACCTTGCCCTTGAGCCCGGCATCCTCGCGCAGCGCCTGAGCGCGGTGCGTGCTCTCCCAGGTGAAGTCCTTGTCGCTGCGGCCAAAGTGGCCGTAGGACGCGGTCTTCTCGTAGATCGGCCGCAGCAGCTTGAGGTCGTCGATGATCCCTTTGGGCTTGAGCGGGAAGTGCCGGCGCACCAGCGCGGCCAGCCGGTCCTCGTCGACCAGACCCGTGCCAAAGGTCTCGACCATCACGCTGACCGGCTCGGCGACGCCGATCGCGTACGCCACCTGCACCTCGCAGCGCTTGGCGAGGCCGGCGGCCACGATGTTCTTGGCAATGTGGCGGCACATGTAGGCGGCCGAGCGGTCGACCTTGCTCGGGTCCTTGCCGCTAAACGCGCCACCGCCATGGCGCCCCATGCCGCCGTAGGTGTCGACGATGATCTTGCGACCGGTCAGGCCGCAGTCGCCCTGCGGGCCGCCGACCACGAAGCGCCCGGTCGGATTGACGTAGATGATGGTGTCCTTGTCCATCAGGTTGCGCGGCAGCGACTTGTAGATGACCTCGTCGACGATGCCCGCCTTGAGGTCGCGGTACTTGACGTCGGGTGTGTGCTGCGACGACAGCACCACGGTGTGGATGTGCGCCGGCTTTCCGTTTCGGTACTCCATGGTGATCTGGCCCTTGCCATCGGGCCGCAGAAAGTCGAGGCGGCCGTTCTTGCGCACCTCGGCCAGCCGCAACATCATGCGGTGCGCGTAGGCGATCGGCGCCGGCATCAACTCGGGCGTCTCGTCGCAGGCGAATCCGAACATCAAGCCTTGGTCGCCGGCGCCCTGCTCCTTGAACAGCCCCTGCCCCGCGGTCACGCCCTGGCTGATGTCGGGCGACTGCTTGTCGATCGCGGTCAGCACGCCGCAGGTCTCCCAGTCAAAACCCATGGCGCTGGCGTTGTAACCGATGCGCTGGACCGTGCGCCGCACGATCGCCGGCATGTCGACGTAGCACGAGGTGGTGATCTCGCCCGCGATGATGACAAAACCGGTCTTGGTCAGCGTCTCGCAGGCGACGCGGCACTTCTTGTCCTGGGCGATGATGGCGTCGAGGATGGCGTCCGAGATCTGATCGCACACCTTGTCCGGATGGCCTTCGCACACCGACTCGGACGAAAACAGAAAATCTCCCTTCGACATCGCAACACTCCTCGGGGCTGTGCCCACGTCCAAATATCGTACCAAAGCCGAACACGAGACACCGCACACGCTGCGATGTCAATCTCCATCAACCTGCCGTGGAGCCCATGCCATCGGCCCCGGCGCTCGTGCGCCGGCGTGCGATCAGCGCCGCCGCACAGGCCGCGCCAAAACCGTTGTCGATGTTGACGACGCTGACGCCCTGGGCGCACGAGTTGAGCATGCCCAGCAACGCAGCGATCCCGCCCAGTGCGGCGCCATAGCCAACGCTGGTCGGCACCCCGATCACCGGTGCCTCGACCAGCCCGGCCACCACCGACGGCAGCGCGCCCTCCATGCCGGCGACGACGACGATCACGACCGCCTGTTCCAGCAGTGCGCGCTGTGCCAGCAGTCGGTGAACGCCCGCCACCCCGCAGTCGTCGATCCGGATCACCGGGTGCCCGTAATGGGTCAATGTATTGTGCGCCTCGGCCGCGACTGCCCGATCGGCAGTGCCGGCGCTGACCACCGCCACCGGCAGCTGCGACGGCGCCGGCTGGCGACGGGCGCAGAAGGTGCGCGCGATCGGATCGTGGACGCCCTCCGGGATTGCCGCGAGCAATGCGCTCGCCTGCGACGGGGCGACCCGGGTCGCGATCACGCTGCCGTTGCGTTGCCACATCGACTGCGCGATCGCGACCAGTTCCTCGGTCCGTTTCGGCTCGGCATAGATCGCCTCGCTCAGACCGCGCACCAGTTCGCGCTGGTGATCGACCTTGGCAAAGCCCAGATCCTCGAATGGCATCGTCCGCAGGCGTTCGAGCGCAGCGGCGACATCAACGTCGCCGTGGCGCACCTGCTCGAGCAACCGCTGCAGATCAGCCCGTTCCATGGCCATCCTCTTCGCCGTCGCCGCGGACGAGCGCGTCGTTCAGCCGACCCGAACGAAAGCCGTCCAGATCGAGCGCGGCGTAGCGAAAGCCTGCGGAGCGCACCGCCGCTGCCAGCGTCGCCCGCAGCTGCGGGTCGGTAAATCGCGCCAGCTCGTCGACGCCGACCTCGATGCGGCCGATGTCGTCGTGAAAACGGACGCGCACGTCGCGAAACCCGGCCTGCCGCAGCGCCTGCTCGGCCAGCGCCACTTGCCGCAGCCGGGCCTCGCTGATGCGCGTGCCGTACGGAAAGCGCGACGCCAGACAGGCCAGCTGCGGTTTGTCCCAGGTCGGCAGGCCAAGCGCGCGCGACACCGCGCGCACCTCGTCCTTGGTCAAGCCAGCCTCGGCCAGCGGCGCGCGCGCTCCAGCCGCAGTGGCAGCGCGCTGCCCGGGCCGGTGCGGATCGAGCTGGTCGTCGGCATTGGCGCCGATCAGCAACACGCGGTCGGCGGCGACCTCCCCGAGGCACTGCAGGGTCTGCAGCAGCTCGGCCTTGCAGTGAAAGCAACGGTCGGGCGGATTGCGGACGTAGTCCTCGCGCTCGAGCTCGCGCGTCTCGACGTAGCGGTGGCGCGCACCGATCAGCTGCACCAGCCGCTCGACTTCGGACTGCTCCCACGGCGGAAACGACGGCGACAGCGCGGTGACGGCGAGACAGCGGTCGCCCAGCGTGTCGACGGCCAGCCGCAGCAACAGCGTCGAGTCGACGCCACCCGAGAAGGCGACCAGCGCGTGCGGCAGCGCGGCCAGGCTGGCGCGCGCCGCCTCGAGCTTGCGGGCGACCGCGGGCGCGAGCGACGGATCGGACATGGATCATTCGTAGCGGGCTGCGCCCGTCGGCGCAACCGTCACCGTGGTCCTTGACCGCGCCGGCGATGCTCGCAATAGTGCGGCCTGCGATTCCGGGCCCGGAGGGCCGATGGCGAGCAGCGAAGATATCCAGAAAGCGGTCGCTCAGGCGCTCATCAAATCGCTCAAGCTGACCGACTTCGGTGACAAGTTCAGGGGCCCCGAGCTGCTGTTCCTGATCAGCAAGAAGTGGGGGCAGTTGTACGCCAACGGCATCCTCAACCTCGAGCAACTCAACCACGACATGGCCCAGACCCCGGACGTCGACAAGAACGATCTACTCGGCTTCTTCGTCTACTTCCGCGAGCAGGCGCCGGCGCTCGGTATCCAGATGCAGCTGCCGTCCGAGCTGATCCTGTTGCCGCAGCTCAAGCGCGACAAGCTCCACCAGCGCGTCAAGAAGATGGTCGAGGCCCGGCTGGCCGCGCAGATGGCGCCTCCGCTGGCAGCCGAGACCCCGCAGCAACGCGCGCAGAAGATCGTCCTCGGTAGCCAAAAGCGACGGCTGCGCCTGGTGCTGGCGGTCACGGCCTTGGTGCTCGCGGCGTTCTCGATCGGGTTCAACATCTACACCCACACGCCGCCGCGACCGGACACCCACCCCGTGGCCGACGTCAACCTGACGGCTCTCGGACTGCCGGGTACGCTGCTGTTCAAAGAGGAACTCTACGTGCTCAAAGTGCCGTCCTCCGAGTGGGACAACATCCCGCGCGAGTTGCAGCGTACGCGCCTGCAGTCTCTGATCAAGGTACTCGAGCCGCGCGGTATCAAGGCTCTGATCGTGACCAACGAGAACTTCACCACCCAGGCCGTCGGTTCGAAGGGCTCGCTGACCTTCCTCGACAAGCGCCCGCACTGAGCGCCAGCCGGCTCACAACAGGCCGGGTGCAAAACGCGATCGCACGCGGCGGTCGATCAGCTGCTCGACCTCGGACACGAGCGCAAGGCCGAGCGCTTCCTCGGCGATGGACCGGCATTCCTGCATGGTGACGCTGCGCACGGCGCGCTTGATGCGCGGGATCGCCACCGCCGGCATCGAGAGCTCGAGGTAGCCCAGCCCGAGCAACAGCGGCAGGAACAGCGGATCGCTGGCGATCTCGCCGCACAGTGCGAGGCCGATGCCGGCAGCCTGAGCAGCGCGAGCAGTCTGCTGCAGCGCGCGCAACACTGCCGGGTGCAGCGGCCGGTACAGGTGTGCGACCCGTTCGTTGTTGCGATCGGCAGCCAGGATGTACTGGATCAGGTCATTGGAACCGACCGAGAAAAAGTCGACCTCGGCGGCCAGCTGGTCGGCGGTCCAGACCGCGGCCGGCAGCTCGATCATGACTCCGATCGGTAGCTTCTCGTCGAAGGCGATGCCGGCCTGGCGCAGCGCAACACGCTCCTCGTCCAGCAGCGCGCGCACCTCGCGCAGCTCGTGCACACCCGAGATCATCGGCAGCAGCAACCGGGTCGGGCCGTGCGCGCTGGCTTCGAGCACGCCGCGCAGCTGGGCGCGGAACAGCTCGCGTTCGAGCAAGCAGAAGCGGACGGCGCGCAGCCCGAGTGCCGGGTTGGGCTCGCGCTGCCAGCCGGCGCCGCTGGCGACCTTGTCGCCGCCGAGGTCAAACGTGCGGATCGTCGTCGGCCGCCCACCCAGTGCCTGGATCACCTGCTGGTAGGCGGCCAGATGGGCCCCAGCCGACGGTGACTGCCCATCCAGAAACAGGTACTCGGTGCGCAGCAGACCGACCCCATCGCCACCGTGCGCCAGCAAAATCTCGACCTCGTCACCGCGATCGATATTGGCGCATAGTGCGATGCGCTGGCCGCACTGGGTCTCGGTCGGCAGGTGCAGGTCGGCGCGCAACTCGGCGTCAAACTGCGCCCGCTTGTCGGCCACCTCGCGAAACCGCGCCAGCACGCTGCGCCCGGGCCGCAGCACCACCTCGCCGCTGGTGCCATCGAGCGCGATCAGCTCGTCGTCACCGGCCAGGTCCGAGATGTTGCTGGCCGCCACCACTGCCGGCAGGCCGAGCGCCTGCGCCAGGATCGCGGTATGCGAGGTACGGCCGCCGACGTCGGTGACGAAGCCGGCGATCTTGTGGCGCAACAGTCCCAAGGTATCAGCCGGGCTCAGGTCGTGGGCAACCACCACCGAACCGTCTGGCGCATCGGCCTCGACGCCGCTGCCGGTCAGATTGCGCAGGATGCGATCACCGACGAAATCGACGTCCGACCGGCGCTCGCGAAAGTAGTCGTCGGCGACGTCGTCGAGCAGGCTCTTGACCTCGCGCAGCGTCAGCCGCAGCGCCCATTCGGCGCACAACCGTTCGTTGGAGATGCGCGCGATCGTGCCGTCGACCAGCATCGGGTCGCGCAGCATCAGGCGGTGGGCGACCAGGATCGACAGGTGGTCGGTCCGGATCGAGGTGCGGCCCTCGGAGTCGACGCGCCGGCGCGAGGTGCGAACGTGTTCGGCAGCTGCTGCGGTGCGCTCGATCGTTTGCTGCAAGCGCTGCCCCAGTTGCTCGAGCTGCCGCTCGCTCTCCTGGATCGCGGCCAAAAAGCGTTCGATCTCGGCCGGGATCTGCCGCTGCTGGATGCGGGTCTTGGCATAGTGGACACGGCGCCGGTCGACCAGATGCACCCGACCGATGCCGATCCCAGGCGACGCGCCCACGCCCTGAAACACGCGGTGCTGCAACACCATCAGCGGTCTTCGCCGAAGCGATTCTCGATCAGCTTGGCCAGCTCATCGAGCAGCGCCCGGCGGGTCGCCTCGTCGCTGCCAACCGCGCGCACCTCGATCTGGGTGCCCGGGCTGGCGGCCAACATCAAGACGCCCATGATGCTCTTGCCATTGACCTCGAGCTCATCGCGTCGAATATACAGCTCGCATTCGTACCGATTGGCGACCTGGACCAGCTGGGCCGCGGCCCGCGCGTGTAGCCCCAGCTCGTTCCGGATGGTGAGGGTGCGCCGGCTCTCGCCCTCGGAAAAAGACATCACCCGCTCCCTTCGAGCACTTCAGCTGGTCGCGCCGGCGTCGTCGAGCAGAGCACCGGCGATCACGATGTTCTTGCGTCCGCTGGCCGCCGTGTTCGTGGCGAGTTCGGCCAGCGAGGTGGCACGATTGCGCGCTGTGATGGCGTGCAGCAGCATCGGCATGTTGACGCCGCTGACCACCTCGATCTTGCTCGGTTCGAGCAAGGTCAGGCTCACATTCGACGGTGTTCCGCCGAACATGTCGGTCAGCACCAGCACACCCTCCGGTGCGCCGAGCTGGCCGACCGCCTCGCGGATCCGCGTCAGCGCCATGTCGTGGTTATCATCGGCGTCGATCTTGACCGCGGCGACCCCCGGCGAGCGGCCGAGGATCTGTTCGCCGCACTCGACCAGCGCCTGCCCGACGTTGCTATGGGTGACGACGAGTATGCCGATCATGGCTCCCGGCTCCGGGCGTCATCATCGCCCAAGCGCTCCACGGATGCAATCGCACCTAGGGCGCGCAAGCGCGACTCGATACCGAGCGGTCGCAACCGCTCCTCGATCGCCACCGCACATGCTAGCGCGCGGCGTGCACCATCGCTGCAGCCGAGCCCGACGGTCAGATAGGCCTTGCCCTCGCGCTGGTAGAGCGGGAACAAGAACGTCAGCAGATCCACACAGCGATCGATCAACCGTTGCGCCGGCGCACTGCCCAGCACGAAGTCCCGGACCCGCGGATCCAGACCATCGCGATCGGCCAGTACCGGGTCGCCCGCCGGATCCGGCAGGCAGCGCAGGTCGACAACAATGTCGACCTCGGGCGGCACCCCGTGCGGGAACCCGAAACTCAGCAGCCCCACCTCCAGCCTCGACCCGGTGCCACCCTCGCTGCGGCTCGCCACCACCTGCCGCAGCTGGTGCGGGGTCAGCGCCGAGGTGTCGATGATTTGCGTGGCGCGCGCCCGCACCGGCGCCAACAATTGCCGCTCAAGCGCCAGCGCCTGCGCGATATCGCGGCCTTCCGCGGCCAGTGGATGCGGACGGCCGGTGCGCTCGAAGCGGCGGGTCAACACCGCGTCGGCGGACTCGAGAAACAGCAGATCGACCGCCCAGTGTCGGGCGCGCAGGTCGTCGAGCAGCGGCGGCAGCACCTGGCCGAGCGCTGGATCGCGCGCGTCGCACACCACGGCCAGCCGATCGATGCGGCCGCCGGCGGCAGCAGCCAGCGCCATCAACTTGGGCAGCAACTCGCTGGGCAGGTTGTCGATGCACCAGTACTGAAGATCCTCGAGCGCGTGAGCGACGGTCGATTTTCCGGCTCCCGACAGCCCGCTGACGAAAACAATACGCGGTGGTTGCATGGCGCTCCGTCGACCCGCAGGTCACTCGATGTCGGTCGCGGTCAGACGCGCCAGGCGGCGCGACGCCAGCACGCGATTGAGCCGCTCCTCGAACTCGCGGCCGGAGTGATGGCCCTCGAACTTGAGCAGCTGGTTGCGCACCGCGACCTCGACGATCGAAGAGATGTTGCGGCCGTGGCGCACCGGGATGGTCACCAGCGGCAACTCGACGTCGAGGATGGTGAAGAAACGGTCCTCGAGCCCAAGCCGGTCGAAGTCTTCTTCCTCGCGCCACTCGAGCAGCTCGACCACCAGCTCGACCCGCTTGCGCTCGCGCACCGAGGCGATGCCGAACAGCTCCTTGATGTTGAGCACGCCCAGGCCGCGCACCTCCATGTGGTGTTTGGTCAGGTCGGTGCTCGCGCCATAGATCACATCGTGACCGCGGCGCTTGATGTTGACCACATCGTCGGCGACCAGGCGGTGCCCGCGCATGACCAGGTCGAGCGCGCACTCGCTTTTTCCGATGCCGCTCTTGCCCAGGAGCAACACACCCATGCTGAAAGCGTCGAGCAGCACGCCGTGCATGGTCGTGGTCGGCGCCAGCCGCTCGCCAAGAAACGCCTGCAGGTTATTGATCAGGGTGCTGGTCAGCAGCGTGGTCGCGAACAGCGGCACACCCGCCCGTTCGCACGCCTCGACCAGTTCGGTCGGCGCGGTCAACCCCTTGGTCACCACGATGCAAGCCAGGTCGAGCTCGACGTAGCTGTCGACTGCACGGCGCCGCGTCTCGGCATCCAGCGAGCGCAAGTACGAGATCTCGGTGTTACCCAGGATCTGGACCCGCCGCTTGTGCACAAAGCCGGTAAAGCCAGCCAGCGCGAGGCCATATTTCTGAACCCGCGTGTGATCGATCTCGCGGCCGAGACCAGCGCTGCCCGCGAGCAACCGCAACTCGAGATTGAACTCGGTGTCCTTGGCGAGGTCTTCGACCCGGATCATCGGTGGCGCCCTTCCTTTGACGCCGAGACGTCACCTTACCATTGTCCGACCGCGCCGACCACCAGCCGGGGTCGGCGTTTCCAGCGCGCAGGCCTGCCAGAGCGCTGCCGCCACCCGGCCCGCCGCAGCCGGCGTCGCGCTGACGCACAGGATCGGCGGTGGACTCGCCCAGCGGCCGCGTCGGTCGGTGGCCGCGCGCTGCTCGAGACCCAGAGTGGCGCCGAGCAATGCCGGATAGGTGCCCTCGTCGACTGCACCGCGCTCTTGCCGCAACGCCGCCGCCACCTCGTCGCGCAGTGCAGCGGCCGCCGGCAGCGAAACCAGGCGCGCCACCCGCCCCAGGCGCAGTTCGCGCGGCAGGCAGCGCGCCAGCAGGTCGCTGGCTGCCGGGTCGACGCACAGCCGGTGGCCCGCCACGTGCTCGACCCGCTCCGCCGTCGCCACCGGGTCGTTGCCGCGGTTTGTCGTCACCACCGCGATGCGCTCGGGCGGCACCGCCGCGGCGCGCAGCAGCTGGTTGATCGCACGGCCATCGCAACTGGTGACGACGAACTGCGTCCCGCCGCGGCGCAGTGCATGCAAGGCGTTGCGCACCCGCAGGTCGGCGGCGCCGACGTCGAGCGCGCGCGGTTGCACCACGGTGACGCCGTGCGCCAGCCGCAGCACACCGCAGGTCGCCTCGGCCGCCGCCCTTTCGCCGGCCAGCCGCGGGTCGCAAGCCAGCAGATCGTCCAGCAGCGCGTAGCGTTCGTCGTCCCTCGTCAGGGACTTCCCAGGGTCGTCCCTCGTCAGGGACTTCCCAGGGTCGTCGTCGCGCGCCGGACGCCGGGCGCGCCGCGCAAAGGCATCGATGGCACCACTGGCATCGCGCACGTACGGCGACACCGCGTCGACCACCGGGATGCCGCTGCACGCGATCAGCTGCCAGCGTTCGGCCAGGTCAATCTGCACTGGCGCGGCGCGGCCGTGCGCTGAGCTGAGTGCGGTGGCGGCGGCAGCCTGGTACAACTCGTCAGTCAGGCCGGCGGCGGCCCACGGCGCGTCGTTGCCGCCGGTGGTGTCCTCCGCCGCGCACCCCAAAAGCGCGACCGCCGTCGCCGTGCGCGCGATGGCCAGCGCGATCTGATCGGCCGGGCATGGCCAGCTGACCGCCGGATCGTCGGCCGGACCGAGCACCACGTCCCCGATCGGCAGCCGCTCGTCGGCACTGGCCAGCGACCGCAACTCGGCCACCAGGTTCGCGCGCTCGGCTCCGGTGAAGAGCGGCGCCACCGCGGCCAGCTCGGCGGCGCGAATGGTCTCGCCGTCGCGTACGCGATCTACCAGCCGCTGCCAGCGCTCGAACAGTTCGCTCATCGCCTTGCCGCTCCGCGTCATCGATTCCGGATTGCGGCCGGAGCCGGTCTCATGCTGTGGTCGCAGATTGTCCCAGGCCGGCCAGAAGCACGCAAGCTGGCGCGCGTGGTCGGCCAGGTTAGATGGTGCAGATCGGCCAGCAGCACTGGTTGGGTGAACGCGGGGAGGTCCACATGGCAGAGCGCATCGGAGTGTTGGGCGCCGGCAGTTTTGGCACGGCGCTGTCCAAGCTGCTGGCCGAAAACGGCCACAACGTCGTGGTCTGGAGCATCGAGCCAGACGTCGTCGAGGGCATCAACCGCGACCACCGCAACCCGACCTACCTGACCCAGGTGCAGCTGCCCAAGGGGCTGGTCGCCACCGGTGACATCGCGGCAGCGCTGGACGGCGCCGCGGTGGTGGTGTCGGTGGTGCCCTCGCACGTCACGCGCGAGACCATCGATCGGGCCCGGCCGCACCTGCCCGCCCAGGCGATCGTCGTCAATGCGACCAAGGGCATCGAGCAGGGGTCGCTCAAGACCATGGCCGAGGTGTTCGAGGAACTGTTGCCCGCCGATCAACACAGTCGGCTCGCCCACCTGTCAGGACCGACCTTCGCGCTCGAACTGGCGAGGCGGCAGCCCAGCGCGGTCACCGTGGCGGCGCGCGACGAGGCGACCGCGCAGACCGTGCAGCGCCTGATCAGCACCGACTACTTTCGCGCCTACACCACCACCGACGTGCTGGGCGTCGAGCTCGGCGGCTCGGTCAAGAACGTGATCGCAATCGCGGCCGGTTGCGCCGACGGGCTGGGCTTTGGCAACAACACCCGCGCCGCCTTGATCACGCGCGGTCTTTACGAGATCTCCAAGCTGGCGATGAAGCTGGGCGCCAACCCGCTGACCATGGCCGGCCTGGCCGGGGTCGGCGACCTGGTGCTGACCTGCTCGTCGTCGCTGTCGCGCAATCGCACCGTCGGCTTCGAGCTGGCCCAGGGCCGCCAGTTGAAGCTGGTGCTCAAAAGCCTGGGCCAGGTGGCCGAGGGCGTGCTGACCGCCAAAGCGGTGCACGAGCTGGCCGTGCGCGAACAGGTCGAGATGCCGATCAGCCAGGCGGTCTACCAGATGCTGTTCGAGGACAAGGACCCCAAGGACGCGGTCTACGAGCTGATGGGCCGCAGCCTCAAGTCCGAGGTGGGCGACCTGTCGCAATCGGTCGGGACCCGCGGTTGATACCGCCGCTCTTGACGCTGCCCGTGGCATTTTCTAGGTTGAAGAATTCGCGCGTTGCCGCCGTCAAAAGCGCACACACGAGGCCGTTCGTCACCACACCAAGGAGCCAAAGGTGAACACTCTCATGTTGGTCATGGTCCTGACTGCCGCCAAACCGGGCGCGAACTTCGACGCCGTCAAGCAGAACGCGGACGGACTCGACAGCCCAGCGCAGGCGATCTCGGCAATCGTTGGTTCGTGCGACGACAAAGACATCGAGATGCAGATCAAGTGCCAGGACAACCTCAAGAAATCGAGCGAGCAGTACAAGGGCAAGCGCTACTACATCGATCTCGGCGCCGGCCACCAGCAGGTGCTCGAGTTCGAGGGCGTCCACGGCGACAAGGCGCGCTTTCTGTGGGTGCCGATGTTCGATCCGGGTACCGGTCAGCCGCTGACAGCGCAAGTCCCGACCAAGCTCAACGCCGACGGTTGGCCGGTGCTGCCCAAGAAGGTGATCGACGGCAAGCTGCCTGCGGGCGCCAGTGGCGGCGAGTTGCAGCGACTGGCCCGGCTGGGCCAGGTGAACATCGAGCTGGTCGGCAAATTCGACAAGACCTGGGAACTCAGCGGCAAGGAGAAGAAAGTGCGCGGCGTCGTTTTCAAGATCGAAGGGCTGCGGCTGGCCCAGGCCCGCACCGGCGAAACGCTGCTCGAAGTCGTATATTGACCCGATGGCCCTGCGGAAAATCCTGATCTGGCCTGACCCGCGGCTCAAGAAGAAGTCGCTGCCGGTCACCGCGTTTGACGACGAGCTCAAGCAGCTGGCCGAGGACATGCTCGAGACCATGTACGCCAGCGACGGGGTCGGGCTGGCCGCGCCGCAGGTCGGCGTGCTCAAGCGGCTGCTCACCATCGACATCTTCGCCGGCAAGGATCAGCGGCCGGCTGACGCCGAGCCACTGATCGTGATCAACCCCGAGTTCGTCGAGAAGAGCGGCACCATCGTCTGGGACGAGGGCTGCCTGTCGGTGCCGGGCGAGACGGCAGAGGTCAAGCGCGCCGGACTGGTGCGCGTCCGCTACCAGGACCTGACCGGCGCATTCCACGAGATCGAGGCGGCCGAGTTGCTGGCGGTTGCGCTGCAGCACGAGAACGACCACCTCGACGGCGTGCTGTTCGTCGATCGCATCGGCAAGCTCAAGCGCGACGTGATCCGGCGCAAGATGCTCAAGCTCAAGGAAGAGTTGGCGGACGCGGCCGAAGCGGTCGCCTAGCTGCTTGGGTGAAGGTCAGTACAGTTTCGTTTGCAGGTTCTCGTCGACGACGAGGGCGGCACCTTCCTCCAGCAGCTTCCAGCCAGTCGGGACCGGATCGACGTCGGCCGCCACGAACACGGCGCGAAAGCGCTGGTGCGATTCGCGCAGCGCAAACGAATCGACCGTGCCGACCTCGCCGTAGCAGAGGTCGCATTCGGCGATGCCCTCGTGCAGATGGTGCGCGACCGGTGCGCCCACGCGCAGCGTGTACATGCAGGTGCCGTCGGTCGCCAGCAAGTTGACCCGGCAACGTTCGCCGGCGCCCGCCTCGGCCAGCACCGTGTGCGCCAGATCGACCGCCGTGCGCAGGGCGCGCACCACCGCCGCTGGCTGGCGATCGCGCGCATCGAGCTGACCTGCCTCGTGCAGCAACGCCAGGACCCGGTGGAAAAGCGCCTCGGCGCAGGTATGCCCCTTGATGTCGCGCAGGATGAAGTCGGGCAGGTCGCTCACCAGGCCCGCGCGCATCACCTCGTTGATGGCGTCGCGGCCGCCGAGTTCACCGGTCATGGCAAACGCCCAGTTGCGAAACTTGAACGGGTGCAGGTCACGCGCTTGGACCTCTCCGCAGCCGTGAGGAAAGGCGTGCGCGATGAGCACCCGCGTCTGCACACCGCCCAGCAGCTCGACAAAGGGGTGCCCGGCGACGTCGACGTCCGGGCGACGGTTGAGTAGCAGCGCGTCGTCAGTGTAGTGCGCGACGCCGTAACCGCAGCCACCGGCCGCGCTGAGCACGCCGCGCAGCTTGTGAAAGGCACAATCGACGCGATCGTCGTCAGTGCCCACGTAGCCGACCATGCGACAGCCGGTCATTGCACTCTCCACGCGCCGGGTGAAAAAAGAACCGGCGCGCCGCAGCGCAAACGCTGCCGCGCTGCGGGCTCCTCAAGAAAATGGTAGCGCGCACTACGAGGCGGCGCAAGGCACAGCCCTCAAAGGTGGGTACGAGATTGCCGTTTTCACACGCCCCGACAATTTGGTAATGATGCGGCGGCCGCGCGTTTTTTTGGATCGCGAGCGCTGAGGTGCAGGATGGCTGAGATCGCCATGGGAATCGACTTGGGCACGTCCAACACGTGCGTCGCCATCGTCGAGAGCGGTCAGCCGACCGTGGTCGCCAATGAGTGGGGCGAGTTCAACCATGCCTCGGTGGTCAGCTTCCTGGATGACGGGACGGTGCTGGTCGGCAACGACGCCAAGCGCCAGATGATCATCAACCACGAAAACACGATCTATTCAGCCAAGCGGTTGATCGGGCGCTTCTACTTTGCCGACGAGGTGAAAAAGGCGCTGGCGCTGATGCCGTACCACATCGTCGAGGGGCCCAATAACAGCGTCCGTATCGCCGTGCGCGAGCAGGTCTACAGCGTGCCCGAGATCTCGGCGATGGTGCTCAAGGAGATGAAGGCCATCGTCGAGGCGCACGTCGGCCACCCGGTGCGCAAGGCCGTGGTCACGGTGCCCGCGTTCTTCAACGACAACCAGCGCCAGGCGACCAAGGACGCCGGCCGCATCGCCGGTCTCGAGGTGCTGCGCATCCTCAACGAGCCGACCGCGGCCGCCCTCGCCTATGGCTTTGGCCAGAACATGGCGCAGAAGGTCGCCGTCTACGATCTGGGCGGCGGCACCTTCGACATCTCGATCCTCGAGATCGGCACCGACGTGTTCGAGGTGATCGCGACCGCCGGCGACACCTACCTGGGCGGCGACGACTTCGACGACCGCATCGTGCAATGGCTGTGCAACCAGTTCGGCCAGCAGTTCAAGGTCGACCTGAGGCAGGACAAGTACGCGCTGGCCAAGATCAAGGAAGCCGCTGAAAAAGCCAAGAACTCGCTTTCCGAGGCCGAGGTCTCCCACATCCACGTGCCGCTGGTCTACACCGACGCCGAGGGCTTCAGCTACGACCTGGACGCCGACCTGCCGCGCAACCAGTTCAACCAGATGGTGCTCGACCTGGTGCAGCGCACCTTCAAGGTGTGCGACGAGGCTCTGCAGTCGGCCCACCTGACCGCCGCCGACATCGACGGCGTGATCCTGGTCGGCGGCCCGACCCGGTTGCCGGTGATCCGCAACTCGGTGCGCCATTACTTTCAGCGCGAGCCCAACGCCGAGGTCGACCCCGATATCGTGGTCGGGCTGGGCGCCTCGATCCAGGCGCACGCGCTGCTGTCCGAGGGCACTTCGACTTTCCTGCTCGACGTCACGCCCCAGACGCTGCGGCTGGGGACGGTGGGCGGCTACTCGGAGGCGATCATCGACAAGAACACACCGATCCCGATCGATCGGACACGCACCTTCACCACCGCCCGCGACAACCAGGACAAGGTGCAGATCAAGATCTTCCAGGGCGAGAGCCGGCGCACCGACGAGTGCACGCTGCTCGGCCAGTTCGAGTTCTCCGGCATCCGCACGGCGCCGCGCGGCCAGGTCAAGATCGAGGTGACGTTCGAGATCGACACCGACGGCATCGTCAATGTGTCGGCGCGCGACGTCGACACCGGCCAGGAGGCCTCGACCACCATCTCGCTGTCATCCGGCCTGACCGAGAGCGACATCCAGCAGGCGGCGCAGCGCCAGGAGAACATCCAGGTGGTCGACCGCGCGCCCGAGGTGCCCGCCACCGCAGCGACCGAGGAGACCGCCATGCTACCAGCGCAGGGAGATTAGCCCGTGGACTACACAGATCCGTCTTACCACCCGCAGCTCAAACAGCTGGCCCAGACGATCGACCAGCTCGACTACTACGAGATCCTCAATCTGCCTCAGGAAGCGAGCAGCGCACAGATCAAGGACAGCTACTTCTCCCAGTCGCGCGCGCTGCACCCGGACCGTTTTTACCACCTGCCGGACGAGGAGCTGAAGGCCGCCATCCACAAGATCTACAAGCGCATCACCGAGTCGTACGTCATCCTCAAGGACGCGCAGAAGCGCGCCAAGTACACGGCCGACGTCAACGGGCCGCAGCGCGCGGCCAAGCTGCGCTTCAACGAGACGGCCGAGGGCGAGGTCAAGAAGGAGCAGGAGGAGGCCAAGGAGGTATGCAAGACCCCCAAGGGCCGCCAGCTCTGGCGTACGGTCGAGCAGGACATGCGGGACGAGAAATGGGACGCCGTCTACCGCAACCTGCAGTCGATCGCGCTGTGGGAGCCGGGCAACCAGACCATCAGCGAGCTCAAGACCAAGGTGGACCGAAAGCGCAAGGGCCTGGACAAGTGATCGGCTGATCGGCCGTCAGCGCGACGCAGCCTGGCGCACGGTCAGCTCCCACAGATTGATCATGCTGTTGACGCTGGCGAGCGCCTCGGGGTCGCCGCTGGCGACCGCCGATGCATAGGCCTCGAGCATCTTCTGCTGCTGGCTCTCGATGTCGCGAAACAGCGGCGAACGCTGGTCCAGGCGCGGCCGGACCGAGCGGTAGTAGGCTTGCACCCGGCTGAGCTTGCGGTCGATGAAGCCGCCGGTGAACTTGAACTGGGTCGCATCGCGCTCGAGCGCCTCCACGATCCGTTTTTTCTCAGCGTCGCCGGTGCTGTCGCCCTTGAGTTCCATAAGCTGTGGCCACAGCTGGTAGCCGTCGTCGAGATCCAGGTGGCGGCCGCGCAACATACGTCGCGCATCGGCGACGTAGTCGTGTTTTTCGACCGGGGGTTCGACCTTGGCCACGATCGGCGGCGGCTCGGGCGGCCTTTGTGGCGGCGTGACCGGCGGCTCCGGCGGCCGGGTGACTGGTGGCGGTGGCGGGCGCCGGTCGCCCTTGCGCCGCTTGTCCGGTTTGCTGTTCGGGCGTACCGACCAGTCGCCGGCGTCAGCGGTCGGCCGCAGCGCCGGCACGAGCATTGTCGCGGCGTCGTGCCGTTGCTCGACCGCGGCGTCGGGACGGCGGGCGACCGCGGAGTCGGTCGCACCGACGGCGCGCACTGCCGCATCGGGGGTCGCCAGCGCGACCGGGTTCGCATCGGTGACCGTCGCGATCGGATGCGGCCGGAGCCAGATCGCGCCCGCGATCGCGAGCGCTCCAATTGCGGCCGCGGCCAGCAACCACCACGGTGGAAACGCACGGCGCGAGATGGCGGGTTCTTCGTCGCCGTCGATCCATTCGGCGCGCGTGTCGCCGGTCTGGACCAGCGGACCGCGGATGGGACCCGATTGGACCGGCGGACCGCGGGTGGGACCGAGCGTCGGCCTGGCCTGGCCGAGCAGCATGGTCTGCTCGTCATGCATGGAGTGCGGTGCCGTCAGCGCTGCCGATTCGGTACTCGGCGACACCCGCGCCGCGGTCGTGCCCGGGTGTGACACCTCGACCGCAACCGTTGCCTCGGTCGGCTTGAGCGGCGGCAACTGGTTAGCGCTCAACTTGGGCACACCGTCGCCGTCGGTGGGCCCCACCCACTCGCCACTGGTCGGCGCCTGCTCGAACGCGTTGCTGCGCGCTGCTGGCGCATGCGTCTTGGCCCGCCCCGAAGGCGCCAGCATCTCTTCCAGATAGCCGTAGCCGGCACTGATATCGGCCGGTGTGCCGGGACGGACGCGCACCTCGACCGGCGCCGGCACATTCGGCCGCGGACCGCCTGAGGCGCCGGGTCGCGGGCTGCCGGGAGCGGTCGCGATCTCGACCTCGTGCTCCTCGGCCATCGCCGGTTCGAACGCGCCGCCGGAAGGAGCCTCCGCGGGCACTGCGGCTGCGGGATCCGCCAGACTGACCGAGTGGGTCACCTCTTCGCCGCTCAGCTCGAACGGCGCCAGCCGACCCAGTTTGTCCATGAACTCGCGCTCGAGCTTGAGATCGACCTCGTACAGATCGGCGAGCAACCTGGCCAGCCCTTCGCTCTGCCGGTTCTTGATCTCGCCTGCGATCCGCCGCAGGTCGGTCAGAAACGCCTTGGCCGTCGGGTAGCGCTCCTCGCGCTTGATCGCGAGCGAGCGCCGGATCAGCGGCGCGGCGTCGGTCGGCAGCGAGTCCCACTGCACACCATCGAGGGCGCGGCCAGCCGCCACCACCTGCCACAGCTGGGCCGGGTCGACGTTCTCGTACAGGCGGCGGCCGGACAGCAACTCGTACAGCACGACGCCGGCGGCAAACACGTCGACGCGCTGATCGATGTCGTGACCGCAAGCCTGCTCGGGCGCCATGTAGCGGAGCTTGCCCATGACCATGCCGGGCTCGGTCGCGGTCGAGCGCGCGGCAAAGCGCGCCAGGCCGAAATCGATCAGCGTCACATCGCCCTTCCAGCTGGTCATCACGTTCTGCGGGCTGACGTCGCGGTGGATCAGGTTGAGCCGGACACCGGTCAGGTCCTTGGAGTCGTGCAGGTAGGCCAGAGCGTCGAGCAACTGGTCGGCGATGTGGTAGGCGACGACCGGCGGCACCCGGTGCTCGAGGTCGCGCGCGCGGTCGAGCAGCGCGCGCACGTCGCGACCAGAGATGTATTCGAGTTCGAGAAAGAAGGTGTCCTCAGCAAAACCGACGTCAAACACCTTGTTGATGGCGGGATGGTTGAGGATGATGGCGACGCGCGCCTCGTCGAGAAAGCGCTGGACGTATTCCTTGTCGCGGGTCAGATCCTGGCGCAGCGTCTTCAGCGCGACGTAGCGAGTGCCGTGGCCGCGCGGCTTCTGGCCAAGATAGATCTCGCCCATTCCGCCGCGCGCCAGGCGCTGCAGCAGCATGTACGAGCCGAATCGTCTCGGTAGATTGGCCACGTCCTCACACCCGCAACTACGACATTACACACCTTGTAATGCCCCGGGCGCAACGACTTCGAACACTTCGACCGGCTCGGCTTTGCCCTTGAGAACCAGCGGGCCGCGCTTCTGGATCAGGAACTTGCCCTGCACCAGTTCCATCGTGCGCGGGCCAATCAGGATCTGGCCAGGCTCGGCCGCCGCCTCGAGTCGCGACGCCACGTTGACCGCGTCGCCGAGCGCGGTGTACTGCATCTGCATCTTCGAACCGATCAGACCGGCGACCACCGGTCCGGTGTTGACGCCGATGCGCACGCGCAGCCGCTCCTCGGGCGGCCGGTCCGCGATCACGGCATTGAATGCCGAGCGCATCGCCAGCGCACAGGCGACCGCCCGCAGCGCATCGTCCTCGGCCGGGAACGGTGCGCCAAAGATCGCCATCACCGCGTCACCGATGTACTTGTCGACGGTGCCGCGGTGGTCGCGGATCACCTCGGTCATGCGCGACAGGTAGGCATTGAGCAGGTTGGCGACGCGACCCGGCGGGTGGCGCTCGGAAAACGCGGTAAACGAGCTGAGGTCGCAGAAGACGATGGTCGCTTCGAGCGCCTCGAGAAACGGCTGGATGCCCGAGCCATCCGAGGCGCGCGCGGTCAGCATCAGCTTCTCGACCACCTCGGGCGTGTGGAAGCGTTCGAGCATGCTGCGCAGTGCAGCCTCCTTTTGCACCTGGTCGCGCATGCGCGCCTGCTCGATGCCGAGACCAACGATGTGGCCGAGCGCGCCCACCAGCTCCTGATCGGCCGGCGCAAACGGCCGCTCGCGCGTGACGTAGATGGCGCCCTCGATCTCGGCGTCGCGCACGAGCGGCACGCAGAGCACCGCACGCAGGTCCAGCCGAAGCACGCTCTCGCCGCTGGCAAACCGGGTATCGTTGGCCGCGTTGGCAGCAGCGACCGCGGCGCGTTCGCGCACCGCGGCCTCGACCACGGTCTGTGACAACTTGAGCGAACCGATGCGCTCGGCCAGCCGCACCACGGTTGGCTGCATCTCGCCGAAAGCGCCCTCGGGCCGCAGGATGGCGACGCCCTGCCCCTGCAACGCCTCGAGCAGCGCACCGGCGATCGAGCCGAGAAATTCCTCGAGCGTGAGCGCGCGGTGCAACTCGGCCATGACCCGGTAGAGCAGGCTGAGCGCAACCGCCTCCATCGACTCGGCCGGGGGCCGGGCGTCGAGGGTCCGCGACAGGTTCTTGAGGTTGCCGATGTCGCGCAGGTCGAGGCGGCCGGTCGAGGTCGACCGCAGCTTGGCCACGATCGGGTTGGCGTCGAGCGGCATCTTGTTGAAGCGCTCTGGCGCAGTTTCGACCTTTTGCTCCCAGCTCCAAACCGCATTGCGCGCGGCGCGCATCGCAGTGACCGCCTCGTTGAGCTTGGCGTGGCTGGGGTCGGTCAGATCGAGCGTGTGATCATCGGCGCCGAAATCGTCCGTGATGACCGGCAGATCCTCGGGCACCGGCAGCGTCTTGCGGCGATCCGGCAGCAACCGGATCTTCCACTCGCCGGCCTGGATCGACTCGCTGCCCTGCAGCACCAGTTCGCTGATGCGCTTGCCCGCAACGTGGGTCCCGTTGTGGCTGTCGAGGTCACGCAACACCAGCTCGCCGCGCTCGTTCCAGTCCAGCGTCAGGTGACGACGCGAGATCTTGCGGCCTTCGAGGCAGACGTCACAGACCGGGTCGCGACCGACCACGGTCAGGCGCAGCATGACATGCTCGTGGACCCGGCCGTTGGGCCCCTCGGCCAACAGGCGCAGGCGGCGACCCGTGCCACCCACGTCAGATTTTTGTTTGCGCTCTTGCCGCACGGCCATGCGCTTGTCCTGGTCGCGGACCGACATCTGATTCTGATTATCGGCCGGTTCGCCTATCAATAAGCCATATTTTTCTTGGACGGCAAAGGCCAAACGCATGCGCGCCGATTATGAGCTTGAATCGATCGGGTCAGCTGCGTATCGTCAACAAATCATGAAATGGTCAACTGTTGCAGTGGTCGGGGTCGGGCTGCTCGCCGCGGCGTGTCCGAGCAAGAAGCCGGACGAGGAGCTCACCATCGTCGTGCGCGAGGACACCCAGCGCCTGGCCGAGGAGAAGCAGCGCCTCGAGCAAGAGCGCAAGGAAATGGCGTCGCGCAAGCAGGAGCTGGACGACATCGAGAAGAACATAAAAGAGATGTCCAACTCGGCCGGGACCACCGGCGACAAGCAAGGCATCGCCGAGACGCTGTCCAAACTGAGCAAACTGCAGCAGCAGCAGCAGAAGCTGATCGAGGACCGGCGCCGCGAGCTGGATGAGCGCACTGGCCAGGTCGAGGCCGACAAGAAGCGGCTCGAGACCCTGACTCAGGGCGGCACCCCGGCCAAGGCGAGCGGTGGCGGTGGCGGCGGCGGCGGCGGCGGTGCCGATGTCGCCGCCGTGCGAACTGGCCAGGACGAACTGCGCAAGGAGATGTCCTCGCTGCGGGTCGGCCTGGCCGGCGTCGAGAGCAAGCTCAACGCCGTGCTGGAAAAGCTCGACAAGATGCCGAGCGGCACGGTCGTCGTCCCGGCCATGGGCTCGTCGGGCGGCAAGACCGTCAAGCGTCCCGTGGTCGAGAAGGCGTACAAGGACGTGCAGAAGGCGATCGGCGCCAAGGGGTTGCTGTACACCGACCTGCCGCCCGCGGTGCAGGGCAACAATGCGCAGATCAAGAAGGCGATGACCGCCAACGACTACGCGACGGCCTACGACTACGTGGCCCAGTTGCAGGAGGTGGTCAAGAGCATCGAGATCGATCGCGCCTTTGTCGAGGCCAAGATGGCGCGGCTGGCGCAGATGATGAAGGAGCGGCCGCCGGAGAAGAGCGCCGAGCCGGCCGTGGCCGAAAAGTTCGAAAAACTGACCAAGCTGTTCACCGACGGCAAGTACGCCCTGGCCAACGCCAAGATCAACGAGATCGCCGGGCTGCTCGGCAAGGACTAGGCTCGAGCCAGCCGTAGCGAATCACAGCGGCCACGCTTGCAGCCGCTCGACCACCTGGTCCGGCAACGCTGGTAGATCGGCGGGCCAGGGCGCTACGAAGCAACGTCGGCCGACTCCCGCCAGCTCGGGACATTTGATGCGCCAGGCGTGCAGGCACTGGCGCGGCCAGGCCAGCTCGCTGAGCGGCGCCGCTCGCTCGCCACCGGTCGCATGGCGCAGAAACCAGGACTCGCCCTGGCGGCCGTAGATCTTGTCGCCCACGATCGGGTGACCGGCCAGCGCGAGGTGGGCACGGATCTGATGGGTGCGCCCTTGCTCGGGCCGGGCCAGCACCAGGCTGCGGCCAGCCCACGCGGCCAGCCGGCGAAAGTGCGTCACTGCGGGCGGGGCGCCGGCGGTCGCAGCCATCTTCATCTTGATTTGGCCGTGGCCGGGGGCAAGCGGTGCAGCGACCGTGAAGTCGTCTGCGGCAACCGGACCGTCGACCAGCGCCAGATAGAATTTGTGCACGGCATGGTGGCGAAACGCCGCCTTGACCGCGCGCTCGATCGGAGCCGTGCGCGCCAGCAGCAGCACACCGCTGGTTTCGCGGTCGAGCCGGTGGCACGGCCGTGGCGCAAAGTCGTCCCTCGTCAGGGACTTCCCAGGGTCGTCCCTCGTCAGGGACTTCCAAGGGTCGTCGTGCGGACCCGCAGCAGCGAGCAACTGGGTCAACGCGCTTCGCCAGTAGCGGGCGGTCGGGTGGACCACGACGTGCGCCGGCTTGTCGACCACCAGCAGGCCCGCGTCGTCGAACAGCACGCTGATCCGTTCGGGTGGCGCCAGCTCGACCAGGGCCGGTCGCAGCAGTTCCAGCGTCTCGGTCTGACGAACCCGGCTGGCGGGCTTGAGCGGTCGACCGGCGCGGCGGAGCCCACCCGCGGCCACGATCGCGCGCGCCCGGTTGCGGGTCAGCCGCGTCAGCCGCGCTGCCAGAAAGGCGTCGGCCCGCATACCGTCGTGGTGCGGTCCGACCGTCAACGATCGCGGAGGCGGCGCATCGGGGTCCGTGTTGCTCACGCGGTGATCCCGGCAGGCCTAGTACCCGGTGTCAACCAGATGCAGTGCCACGTCGCGGATGAGCAGCCGCCGCAACTCGGTGCGCATCAGATCGAGCGTCGCCTCGGTCGGCGGTCGGCCGGTGCGCAGCTCCAGCCAGGCGGCGGCCAGCCCGACCGCGTCGGCAACCCGCGCCGGGTCGATGCGAAACGCCTGCTCGGCGCCACCGTACAAAAAACTCTCGACGCCAAACCGGTCGACCAGCAGCCGGAACAATCGGCGCGAGCGCTGCACATGCCACAGATCGATCACGGTTCCCATGTGATTCCGATGTTAAGCAGCTTTGGTCGCGAGATCCAATTTTGGGTCACTGCCGGCAACCCGCTTTTTTCTCGACCGCAGCGCGGCTTTGTTGGAATGTCGGGGCAGTACGCGCAGGAGTCCCGCCATGACCGCACGACCTGGATCGATGCTCGCTGCCCTCCTCGGCGCCATCGCGATCGGCGCAACTGGCTTCGCCCAGGACTCGGCACCGGCGAGCGCGCCCGCCTCGCAGCCGGCGCTGGACGGCCCGACGCCCAAGCTGCTCGCCGGCGAGGACGACGAGGACGACGATGCGACCGCGGCCAAGTCGCAGCCGGCCAGCCAGCCGCGCGACCCGTTCTTCGACCAGGACATCGACCAGGCGTTCAAGTCGGTCGACACCCAGTGGAAGGACCAGCGTGAAGTCGAGCAGGAGAGCACGGTCTTCATCGGCCCGCCGCCGCCCTACTCCGAGCTGAAAAAGATGCTCAACCGCGGCGTGATCGACGTCCGCCTCAAGCTGCGCATGCTGGTCGGCGTGCAGGCCGAGCCCGACACCCGACGCGACGGCTTCGAGATCCAGCAGCTGCGCGCGCAGGCCGGGGGCCGGCTCGACAAGTTTTTTTACCACCTGCAGGTCGACGCGATGGCGCAACCGATCGTGGTCGACGCGCTGATCGGCTATCAGCCGTGGCGCGCGCTCGGCCTCGCCATCGGCCGCACCAAGGTGCCGTTCTCGGGTGAACTCCTGGTCGACGACGCCCGGATCGAGCTCGCCGAGCGCTCCGAGATCGTCAACGCGGTGGCACCCAAGCGCGCGGTCGGCGCGCAACTCGATGGCGCGGTCGCCGACAATCGCGTGCGCTACCGGGTCGGCGCTTACAACGGTGCCGACATGCGGCAGCTCGACTACGGCCGCCGCCTGCTCTACGCCGGCCGCCTCGAGGGCAGCCCGCTCAAGCTCGAATTCAAGAGCCAGCAGGTCGGGCTCGACCTCGGCGTCAACGCCGCCTTCGGCTGGGCCGACCGGCTCGACTTCACCACGGTGACGCCGTTTGCCGCGGCCGGTCACTGGGCCGGGTTGCGGTTGCTGGCCGGCGCCGACGGCCGGTTGCGACTCGGGCCGGCCTGGCTGGCAGGCGAGAGCATCTTTGCCAATTACGCCGGTGACGAGAAAGCGGCCGCGCGCAGCTTCTGGGCGTGGGGCGGTTATGCCGAGGTCGGCGCCCAGCTGGTGCCGCGCACGCTCGAGATCAAGGTGCGTTACGACGCGCTTTACTCGACCAGCAGCGAGCAGCTCAACCAGTTTGTCATCGGCGGCATCACCGCCTTCCCGACCGAGTACGTGCGCATCCACCTCAACTACGCCTGGGGCACCGGCCGCGGCATCTTCTGGTCGCCGCACCAGGTGCTGGCCTGCTTCCAGCTGTTGCTTTGATACCTGGAAGTTGAGATCGTCCGAGCGTGACCACCGAAGAGACACCAGCGCGCCGACCGACCAAGGCGATGGTCCTGGCCGCCGGCCTGGGCATGCGGCTGCGGCCGTTGACCGAGAGTGTGCCCAAGGCACTGCTGCCGGTCGCATCGGTGCCGCTGATCCGCTACTCGCTCAAGTTGCTGGCCGCGCACGGTGTGACCGACGCGATGGTCAACCTGCACTGGCTGCCAGACGAGGTCGAGGCCGAGCTCGGCCGCCGCGCCGAGGGCATCCAGATCCACTACTCGCGCGAGCCGACCATCCTTGGCACCGGCGGCGCCCTGCGCAAGGTGGCCAGCTTCTTCGACGAGACCTTTTATGTGCTCAACGCCGACGCCATCGTCGACGTCGACCTGAACGCCGTGCTGGCAACCCATCGCCGCAACGAGGCGATCGCGACCATGGTGCTCATGGAACGGCGCAAGAGCGACGAGTTCACGCCGGTCGGCGTCGACGACCGCGGTGCCGTGCGCCAGATCGGCGACTACGTCAAGTACAGCGGGCCTGCGCTGCGGTCGCACCTGTTCTCCGGTGTGCACGTGCTCGAGCCCGAATTCATCGAGTACATCCCGCCCGACATCGAAAGCTGCATCAACCGCTACGCCTACCCGAAGGTGATCGAAGCCGGCCGCCGCGTCGCCGCGCACGTGTTCAGCGGTTTCTGGTCGGACGTCGGCACTCTCGAGCGCTACTGGCAAGTCAACGTCGACCTGCTGCGGCGGCGGGCTCAGCTCGCGTTCTTCGACCCGCTGGCGCAGTTTGCCCACGCCCCGCGCAAGGACGTCGACGACGTCATCCGGCTGGGCGAGAAGAGTTTTCTGGGCGAGGGCGCGCGCCTGGTCCCGCCGGTCATCGCGGCCGACAATGCGCGCATCCTGGACGGCGCCGAGGTCGGGCCCGAAGTGATTCTGGGCAACGGCGCGGTGGTCGGCAAGGGTGCCCGGCTGTCGCACGCGATCGTGCTGCCGGGCGCCAGGGTCGACGCCAACGCCGAGATCGACGGCGCCGTGGTCGCGCGCAAGCTGACCGTGCCGCTGACCCGCAGCGCGTCCTGACCGGCCGGCTCGCGACTACTTCTTTTTCTTCGGACGCTGGGCAGGTGCGGTCTCGGCCGCCGCCAGGGTGTCGACGTCCTGCGGGATGCTGGTATCGGTGACCGACGCCCCCTTGCCGCTGCGGCCGTGCTTGATCTCGGTCGACACGCCCTCGGGCGCGTGCGGCAACGCGCCGGGGTCGGGCTTGGCCGGCCGCTCCGCGTCATACTTGGTGGTCTGCGCCAGCTCAGCCAGCGGCGTTCGGCCCGCCGGCCGTTCGATCTTGAGCTGGCTCTGCTGCTCGTCGGGCGCGCGGCGAGCGGCGCGCACCTCCTCGGCCACCGCTTCGCCATCGATCAACGCGCTGCCGGCCGCCCGGTTGATGAACGCGGCAAAATGGCGCAAGGTCAGGTCGATGGCGTCCTCGGCCCAAAGCAGCATCGCCTGAAAAACGTACTCGTCGACATACCACTGCGGGATGGCATCGGCGTGGGCGCCGCAGAACTGCCGGAACGCCTCTTCGGCCTCGCCCCAGTTGTGCTGCAAAACGGACTGGTGGATTCGATTGAAGGTGAGGCGCAACGCTCGGTGCATCGCCAGTTGCGCGTCGGTGGGCGGCGGCTGGGACACGGTCGCCATGGTGGTGACATCATCGCACGAGGTCCGCGCCAAAATCCACAGCGATTGGATAGGAGGCTCCGAGGCCGTCAGATGGGCCTCGGGCGCGCAAGCACAGTGGCGGACAGGGGCTGCGCCGCGCTATACTGGAAGACCAGACGGGGGTCGAACATGGGTCCGGCATTGGCAGCAGTGGTGGCCGCGTCCATGGCCAGTGGGGCGCTCTTCCCGCGCAATCCGGCGCCAACACCGCCACCGCCGTTTTCTTTGATCGCGCCGACCGCCAAGAACGACGACGCGGCAGCGGTGCGCTGGCGCGGCGACGAGGCATTGCTGCGCCGCCTGACCACGCCGGGCATGGTGCCGGTGAGCCCGCTCGGCGACTTCCCGCTGCTGGTTGACGAAACCCGCGTCTGCTGAAAAAGTCCCCGCGATTCGAGCAGGTCGTGAGGGGACACGCGTGACGCTGTTCTTTGGTCTGCCATTCGGTCTGCTGGTGGGTGCCTCGCTGGCGCTGGTCGCGCGGCGCCGTGGCAGCCGCGACAATTCCCTCTGGTTGCATCCGACCCACCTGGCCGCCTGGCTACTCTCGCTGGCGCTGTTCGTTCCAGCCGCGGTCTATCCGCTGCTGCGCTATCCGGACTGGTCGCTGATGTACCTGGTGCCGGGCGTGCAGTTCACGCTGGGCAGTCGCATCGCGCTGGCGCTGCTGCCAGCGCTGGCCGTGGTGGTCGCTGCGCTCGGTTGCCGCGCCATGATGGTGCGCGAGTGGCGCTATGGTACGCCGGCGGTGGCCGCGCTGACGGCAGCGGCCGCAAGCGCGGTCGCGGTCTGGGGTTCGGACCGGATGTGGCGCGTCGGCAGCCTGGGCTCGTACCACGGCGAGGCGCGCAAGCTGATGCCGGTGCTGATCGAGAGCCGGCTCGGCCTGGCGCTGCTGTTCGTGTGGCTGGCCTTGCTGGCGGTCTGGATTTACACGCTGCTGGTGTTGCGCAGCCAGTTCCGGGCAGCGGCGCGCTGATGCTGCTTGGGTGAAAAAAGGAATCCGTTTTCGTATTGACCGGCTCGATACGCTTTGGTTGTTATGTGCCCCTCATTTGATGTGGAGAGAGGCACGATGGCATCCGTTTCCAATGTTCCGCTCAGCTCGGTCATCAAGCTCGCGGGCTCCGACATCCCGCTCACCAGCAAGGTGGTCTACAGCCTGCTGGTGCGCAAGACGCTGCCTTGGCTGGTCAAGCACAACTTCCTGCGCGACAACCGTGCGCAACCCGATCTGGTCAGCATCAAGATCACCGACATGTGCAACCTGCGCTGCCGGCCATGCGCGCAGTGGGGCGAGCGCGGCTACAACCTGGGCTGTTCGGCCAAGGATCTGCGCGCCAAGGAGCTGCCGGTCGAGCAGTACAACAAGCTGATCGACGACGTGGTCAAGTCGGGCACCCGGCCGCTCTGGTACATCTGGGGTGGCGAGCCCTTCATGTACGTCGACCTGATGAAGGTGACCGGCGCCATCCGCCAGGCCAAGATGCACGGCGCCATCGTCACCAACGGCTTCAAGGTCAAGGAGTGCGCGGCCGAGCTGGTGCAGCAGGGCTGGGACCTGATGTACATGTCGCAGGACGGCACCCATGAGATCCACCGCCAGAACCGGCCCGGCGCCAACGAGAAATTCGACAGCTACGACATGCTTCGCAATGGCACGGTCGAGCTGGTCGAGCAGCGGCGCAAGCAGAACAAGAAGTTCCCGGTGGTGCTGACCCTGAACTGCATCACCAGCATCAACCAGCACGACCTGCTCAACACCGTGCTCGACGCGCAGGCCATGGGCGTCGACGCCATGGTGCTCTATCCAGCCTGGTTCACGACGCTGGAGGATGGCCTCAAGCACGAGGCCGAGTTCGAGCGCCGCTTTGGCACCAAGCCTTACATGTGGAAGGGCTACGTCGCCGACTGCCACGACGTCGACGTACCAGCGCTACAGGACGAGCTGCGCCGCATCAAGGCCGACCCGCGGGTCAAGATCCCGTGGACGCTGATGCCCGACATCCCGCTCGAAAAGCTGGACCCCTACTACCACGACCACACCGATTTTCTCGGCTACAACCAGTGCTTCTACCCGTGGACCTACATCGAGATCCAGCCCAACGGCGATGTCTCGACCTGCCGCGACTACGGCGACTACATCTGCGGCAACATCACGCAGAACACGATCTACGAGATCTTCAACAACGAGCGCTACCAGAAGTTTCGCAAGTCGCTGCGCGAGGACGGCATGATGCCGATCTGCTCGCGCTGCTGCGGCCTGATGGGCTTTTGATGCGCGCGCTCGGGGGAGCGCTCGCCGCGCTGCTGTGCCTGTCCTGCGAACCGATCAGCAATCCGCGCGACGTCGGTGAGACGGCGATCGACGGCGGGGCCGACGCTGCTGACGACGCTGCGATCAGCGACACCACCCGCTCGGACGCCGCTCGTCCCGACACCGCGACCGCCGATTCGACCACTGGCCTCGACGCCGGGCCGCAATGTCCGATCGATCCGTGCACGATCATCGGCGCCCTGCCCTATCAGGACTCGGCCGACACCAGCGACTCACCGCTCGACCGCTTTGACAGCTATGCGTGCGCGCCGGCCACCGGTGAGCGCGGCCGCGAAAAGATCTACCAGCTGACGGTGGACGTGCCCGGCACCATCATCGCCATGCTCGACGACGGCAGCGCGGTCGGCGCCGACGTCGACATCCAGCTGCTGTCCACGCTCGATCCGGACAGCTGCCTGGCGCGCGGCAACCTCGGCATCAGCTTCAACGTCGGCGCCGGCACTTACTACCTGGTGGCCGACTCCTGGTCCGACAGCAGCGGCAACACCTACCAGGGTCCCTATACGCTGTACGTCCATTTCCTGCGCGCCGGCAGCAACTGCGCCATGTTGGGCGGCACCCTCGACCGCATCGGGCAGACGTCGGCGCTGGCGATGCCCGCCACCGGCAGCGTGGTCAAGGAGGCGCACCTGGTGACCGACCAGGAATTTTCGGGCAGCACCTGGCCGCAGAGCTTCACCGACGGCATCGGCAGCCACTACACGCTGAGCGAGTCGGTCACCGGATACAGCATGAGCCACACCGAGCCGTGGTGCCCCTGCTGCGAGCCCAGCAACGAGTACGGCCAGGGCTCGACGGCGCGGCCCCCGGTCGGCGCCGAGGCATTCTACATCTGCATGCGCTGGGCAAGCGCGCCGGCGCGCGGTCAGCGCTACCTGGTTTACAACGGCCGCAGCGGCGCCGCGGTGGTCGCTGCCGCCGGCTACGAGAACGGCCCGGGCGACCTGACTCGCATCGGCGGCGCGTGCGAGGAGATCCACGACCACCTCGGCACCGAACATCTGTCGACGTTGACCTACGGCATCGCCGTCGACCAGAACCTGCCGTACGGACCGATCAGCTGCGACGAGTGATCGCGCCTGCCACGGCAGCGGTGGTATATTGGCTGCCACCGATCCGGACGCCGTTCTAAGCACGGGGGCTGCATGAGCGAGGGTCAGGCGCCGCAGCAGGTCGAAGCGGGCGACCGCGACGCTCACGCCACTCCGGCCAGCAACCTGGTGGTCGAGTTCGACCGCGGCTTGGTCCCGCTCGAACTGGCGCCGGTCTTCTTCGGTCGCGACCCGCTCAACACGGTGCAGCTGCAATCGGTCAAGGACTCGCGCTTTCACGCGGTCATCTACCGGACCGGCAACGTCTACCTGGTGCGCGACCTGCATTCCAAGAACGGCACGCTGCTCAACGGCCGACCGGTCAGGCTGGCGCCGGTGCAGCCGGGCGATCAGATCGCGTTTAGCGCCGAGCAGGCCACGGTGCGGCAGGGCAGCGCCGCGGTCGCCGAATATGGGACCGAGGCGATCGCGGTCCACGTGCAGGTCGCCGATGCCGACCAGCTGGCCGAACGCCATGGCGCCAGGTTCGCGGATGCTCTGCAGCAGGCGCTGGAGCAGCTCGAGGACCAGGTGCTGCTGCGTCAGGGCTGTCCGGGCCGGCTGCGCAGCGACGGGCTGACTGCGCTGTTCGGCATCTGGAACATCAATGACCGCCGCTACTCGGCGCCGGACAAGGCGCTCGAACTGGCCACCCACGCCAGCGAGTTCCTGGTGCAGGAGATCTACCAGGCGCTCGAACAGGAAGACGCCTGCGACGTGCGGGTCGGGGTGGCGACGGGCGGCTGGCGCCACACCACCGACAGCGCGATCGATCTGTACGGCGACGCGGTGACCACGGCCACCGGGATTGCGCGCGCCAACCGCGTCTACGGCACGCGGGTGTTGCTGGATGAGACCGTGCACCAGCAACTGCGCAGCAAGTCGCACGTGCGCGAGCTGGACATCGTGCGCATCAAGGGCGTGGCGCGCTCGATCTGCGTCTTCGCCTACGACGAGCGCGGCAAGTTTCGCGAGATTGCGAGCACCGACGTCACCTCGTGGGACGCGGTCGAGGCGCCGCTCGAGTACCTCAACATCTACCGGCGTGGCCTGGACGCCTACCGCAAGGGCAATTTCGTCGACGCCTACCAGGAGTTCGCGCGCGCCGAGTCGCTTTACCGCGACCTGCCAGCGCGCACCATGCGCGACCGGGTGCTCAAGATCCTGGACCTCAAGGACGGCCCCGAGTATCAGCGCTGGATCGGCGTCTGGGACCTGGCGACCGATCAACTGGCGCCACGCGAATTCTGACCGGTCTCGCGCCGGTCCAGTTCAGCAGCTGGTGCCGACGCGCTTCGGCTTGGCGGCCTCGTCGACGGCGGCTTTGACCACGTGCCCCGAAAGTCCGTCCAGCTGACCAGCTGCCGCCCGTTCCTCGGCGCTGAGCACCTGGTTGCCGTCCCGGTCCAGATTCGAGATCTCGCGCTTGGCCTCGACCAGCGCGTTGAAAACGGTGCTGGCCTTGGCGCCGTTGATGGTGGTGGGTTTCTCCTCGACCATGGAGGTGCTCGAACCGCCGCAACTGGTCGGGACCGTGACCGGCCGGGCGGTCGAGAATTCCTTCTCGACGACGCCGAGCGCCGCTTCAGCAGCGCGGTCGCCGTCGACGCCGCGGGCGACTTTTTGCAGATCGACCTGGCCTGCCCCGTCCTGCGCCGCCTCGAGCGAGCTTTTGAGCTTGCCGAGCGATTGCTGCAGGCCAGCCGGCGTGACCAGCTGGATGCCCAGAAAGGCTGCCAGCTTTTCCTTGGCGCCCGGTTCGAACTTGTCGGCGTGCTGCTCGAGCAGCTGGGTCAGCTCCTGCTTTTCGCTGGTCGAGACGTGCTTGATGAAAAGAAAGCCATCCTCGGCTTCCTTGATCAGGCTGCTGACCTCTTTGTGGTCGATCTTGTTATCGGCCAAAAACCGGGCTCGCAGATCCTGGATCCCCTTGACCGACATGCTCCCTCCCTGTCCGGCGGCGGCCGGTGGAGTACTATACATTGCGATGTGCACGCAGCGCGACATCTTCAGACGCGAGCGGTTTGGCGGTTTCTACTACTCCCGCCGCAGCCGAGAGACCATCGCCTTTCCCCTCGACTACACAGACTTCCTGATCGAGACGACCCGGCGACCGGCCGGCCAGGTGCTCGCCGAGGAGCGCGACCGGTATGCTGCCATTCGCGAGTGCTGGGAGCAGACCGGGGAGCAATGGCAACGCGACGGTATCCTCGACCCCGCCCGCGTGTGCCAGGCCCGCGTCGTCGTCAACCAGCCCCCGCCGGGAGTTCTCGGCGCGCCGCTCGCGACCAGCTTCGAGATCACCGAGCGCTGCAACCTGCGCTGCCGCCACTGCTACGTCGAGCGCGACGCGAAGCCGCTGCCAGCGGTGAGCGTGGCCGCGCTGGAACGTGCGTTTGCCCAGCTCGACGGCGCCGGCAGCCCCGCCATCACGCTCTCGGGAGGCGAGCCGCTGCTGCGGCAAGATGTCTGGGACATTCTCGATCGCGCCCGGCAGCATCACCTCGAGATCAAGTTCTGCACGAACGCCAACCTGGTCGATGCTGCCGCGGCCCGGCGCCTGGTCGAATATCCGATCCACACGTTTTCGATCTCGCTCGATGGCGGGACGCCGGAGAGCCACGATCAGATGCGCGGCGCCGGTAACTTCGAACAGGTGGCCAGGGGCGTGCGGGCTTTGCGCGACGCCGGCGCTGCCAAGATCATGCTGCGGGTCACCGTCACCGCATCCAATCTCGCCACGCTGTCCGATTTTGCGGCGGTGGGCGATCACTGGGGTGTCGACGCGATCTCTTTCCGGCCGTACCGCTTCAACGGCGCCGCGATCGACTCGACGCTGCTGGTGGCGCGCTCGACCTACGATCTCGCCGTGCGCCGGCTCGAACTCGGCTGGCAGGGCCGCTGCCGCGGCATCTTCGGTCAGTCGCTGACCACGCGCGCCCCTGGCTTTGCCGCCTACATTCCACGGTTCGGCTGCAATGGCGGCCATGGCACGCTCGCCGTCAAGGCAGATGGGGCGGTCGTGGCCTGTGCCACAGTTCGCATGGCCGACGACTGGAACCTCGAACAGCACAGCCTGCTGGACTGCTGGTATCGCGCGCCATCCATCGCACGCTGGCGCCAGCTACAGGCGCCGGCGCGCTGTCGTGCCTGTGCCAGCCTCGACCTGTGCGGTGGCGGTTGCCGCGCGCGCGCGCTGGCCCTGCGCCAGGGCATCGACGGTCCGGATCCATGGGGCTGCACCGAGGCGTAGGTCGGTCAGGGCACCACGCCCAGCTCACGCAGCGCGGCGCAGCGGCCGGCGCGGATCTGCATCAGCAGCTCGGGTGGGTCGTCGATGCGGGCGATGCTTGCCACGCCGGGCCGATAGGCCGGCCAGCCGCCTGGAAACTCCGGCGTACCGGTACGCGCGAAGCTGCTCCAGGCGGTCTGCACCAGTAGCTCGACGGCCCGATCGGCGCTGGTTGGCAGCACGGCAAAGGCGTCGAAGGTGTCAAACGTGTAGATGGTGTCGATGGCGTGCATGGTGCCCATGAACGCCGAGATCGTGATCGGAGCGCGCGTGAAGTAGTAGACGCGGCCCTGCCCGCCGACGGCGCTGGCAGCGGCGAGCGTACCGCAGTTGAACAGCACGTCTCCAAGCAGGGCGTTGTACGCATCCTTGGGCAACAAGAACTCGAGCCCGGGGTAGAGCTCGACGATGGCGTCGACCAGTGCCGGGTCGGGAAAGACGCCCTCGACCAGATCGCGGAAACTGGAACGGGTCGGTACCACATCGAACATGGTGAACAGGGTGGCCTCGTTCTCGTTGCTGCCAAAGATCACCTGGACGCCGCCCGCCCCTTCCTGCTTGATCCGGTCGATGGGCATTTTGGGCAGGACCACGCCGTCGACGACCGGCGCCAGCCGCAGGCGCTGCGTGATCGGACCCGTGAACAGCGAGCCAAATGGCACAGCGTCGGCAAAATCCTGCGCCGGCAACGCGCGCAGGCAGGCTGGCTGATCGGCCGCCGCGCCGCAGCCCAAGGTCTCGACCAAGTCGCGCCCGGTCTCGAACGCGGCAGGCAGGCCGAGGTCGTTTGGCGTGTCGGGGTGGGCGAACAGGTTGCAGCCACCGCCGCTCTGCGCGATGGCGCGCTGGAACAGGCCGGCAGCAGGCGGTGCCGTGAGCAGCGCACAGATCGAGATGCCGCCAGCCGATTCGCCAAAGACGGTCACCTGATAGGGATCGCCACCGAATGCCCGCGCATTGCGGCGCAGCCAGCGCAGCAGCTCGACCTCGTCGAGCAGGCCGAAGGTGCCGACCCGACCCTCCGGATCCTCGGCCCGCAGCTCGGGGGTGGCCAGGAAGCCCAGCGCTCCAAGGCGGTAGTTGAAGGTCACCACGACCACATCGCCGTCGCGGGCCAGGTCGGCGCCGTCGTAAATCGGCCAGTCGCCGCCGCCGAGGATGAAGCCGCCGCCGTAGATCCAGACCATGATCGGGCGCACCCGGTCGTCGTCGTGGGCCCAGACGTTGGCAGTCAAGCAGTCCTCGCTCATCCGGTCCGTCGACGACATCGTGGGCAGCGGCGTCTGGGGACAGGCCGGTCCAAAGTCGGCAGCCGAACGGATGCCGCTCCAGGGCTCGGGCTTGGCGGGTGGCCGCAGTCGCCGATCACCGATCGGCGGACGCGCAAACGGCAAGCCGCGGAATATGCGCAGCCCATCGTCCGCCTGACCGCGCACCGCGCCGGTGTCGAGGTCGACCTCGATGCCAAACTGATAGGGCACCTGCGGGGTCAGGTCCGGGTCGATGGCGGCGTCGATCGCAGCGTCGATCGCAGCGTCGAGCGCGCTGCCGGCGTCGAGGGGCTGGCCGCGCACCAGATCCGGTTGCGGACAGCTGGCGAGCAAACCCAGGGCGATGGTCACGGCAGCGCGGTTCTCGTGCATGAGGTATGAAAATAGCAGCCACAGCGCCAACCGCAACCCCACCAGCATCGATCCAGCATTGAGCGGCCCGATCGCGCTCGCTATATTGCCCGCCAGCGAGGAGATGTGATGGCGCAGCTCACCCGTCGCAGTTTTCTTGGCCGCTCCGCGGTCGCGACCGCCGCTCTGGCGACACCACTGCCACGCGTGCTGGCCGCAGCCGAGCAACTCCCTGCCATCGTCGACGTGCACGGCGCCGACGTGGCCCAGATGGTCGATGCTGCGCTCAGCGCGCTGGGCGGCATTGGCCGCTTCATGAAGCCGGGCGCCGTGGTCGCCATCAAGCCCAACGTCGCCTTTGCCAGCCCGCGCGAGTGGGCGACCGCCACCAATCCCGACGTCGTGGTCGCCCTCGCCCGGGCCTGCCTCAAGGCCGGCGCCAAGAAGGTGCAGGTGATCGAATACCCGGTGCATGACGGCAGCAAGACGCTGGTGACCAGCGGGCTGGGCGCCGCGCTCAAGGGCCTGCCCGAGGTCGAGATCAAGCTGCTGGGTGACGACCGCGACTTCGTGCGGGCAACCGTGCGCGACGGACTGGTACTCAAGACCGTCGACGTCGCCAAGCTGGCGGTCGAGGCCGACCTTTTGATCAGCGTGCCGGTCGCCAAGTCGCACAGCGCCACCGGCGTCTCGTTCGGGATGAAGAACTCGATGGGATTGATCCGCGACCGCAAGCTGTTTCACGTCGCCGTCGACATCCACCAGGCGCTGGTCGATCTGGTGCGCGTGATCCGGCCGCAACTGACCGTGCTCGACGCCACGCGTGCATTGCTGACTGGCGGGCCGCGTGGCCCGGGCGAGACCATCGAGCCCGGCCGCATCATCGCCGGCAGCAGCATGGTCTCGGTCGACGCCTACGGCCTGACCGTCGGCCGCTTCAACGGCCGCGACAACGCGCCCGCCGACATCAAGCACATCGCCCTGGCCGGCAAGGCAGGTCTTGGCGAGATCGACCTCAACAAGATGGTGATCGAGAAGTTGCTGGTGTGAGCGCGCGTCAGTCCGCCGCGACGCCTTCGAGGCGCTGGCCGATCCACTCCCCTACCGCACCGAGCGCGCGGTCGCAAACCACGAACTTGCTGGCCAGCAAGTAGCAGTCATGCACCATGTCGACGTGCTCGACGACGTCGAGGGTGACACCATGCTCCCGTGCCTGGGCGACAAAGGCGCGCACCTGGTCGAGCAGCATCTCGGCCGTGCCCACCTCGACCCGCAGCGGCGGCAGGCCGCGCAGATCGGCAAAGCGCGGCGAGATCAGCGGCTGCCGCAGATCCTCCCGCGGAGCGTAGTGGGCAGCCCAGGCGCTAAAATTCTCGGGCTCGGCCCAGTCGAAAGTCGCGTATTCGAACATGCTACCGCCGGCCGCGGTCAGGTCGACCCACGGCGACAACAGTACCGCCGCCGCGGGCAACGGCCGACCCGCAGCGCGCAAACGCAACAGCAGCGCCAGCGCCAGATTGCCGCCGGCCGAATCGCCGACCAGCACGATCTGCCCCGGTGCGATGCCGTGGTCAACCAGCTGCTGGTAGGCGCTGACCACGTCGTCGATCGCGATCGGGTAGCCGTACTCGGGCGCCAGCCGATAGTTGGGCGCATAGACCACGGCGCGCGCGGCCAGGCATAGCCGGGCCAGCACGTCGCCATAGCTGCGGCTGGAACCGCCGATGAAGGAACCACCATGCAGGTACAGGATGGCTCCGGGGCGGCCACCCGCGGTCGGCGCGAACCGTTCGGCCTCGAGATGCCGCCACGCCACCCGCCGCCGGTCGAGCGCCGCGGCCAGCCGTCGCGGCAGCGGGCGCACCATCCGCTCCTGGGCCAGCCGCCGGTCGCGTGGGTCGAGCCGCTCGACGACCGCCGACCAGAGTTTGAGAAAGCGCGCCACCAGTTCGAAGCGCCACGACCAGGTCGGCCGCGCCGGACCGTGGCGCAGCCGGCCCCACAGCGTGTGCCACAGCGCGCGCAGCATCAACCGCAGCATGCGACCTGTTCCTCGTCGACGGATCGCTGATTGACCATCGATGGCATCGACTGTCAAGGTCGGGCTGGTTTGCTCCAGCAACTGCGCTAAGATGGTCGCCGCTGGAGCGTCCCTGTGAGCAAACCGATCTCGGATAGCGGCACCGGCGTGCGCATCGGCCCGTATGCGATCGAGCAGACGCTCGGCCGCGGCGCCATGGGCGTCGTCTATGCGGCGACGCGCCAGACCGATGGGTTGCGCGTCGCGCTCAAGACGATGCGGCCCGACCAGATCGGCGACTCGGTGGACCACGCGGTCGAGCGCTTCGCGCACGAAGTGATCGCGATGGTGTCGCTGCAGCACCCGGGCATCGTCAAGGTGTTCGACTGGGATCGCGTCGAGTTGCCCCAGCAGGGAGACGTGCTCTACTTCGCGATGGAGTTGCTCGACGGCGAGACGCTGGAGCAGTCGGTCAAGCGCGGACCGTTCGCCCCGGCCGAGG
>Ga0315268_10000654_pt1 | contig 40119 bp, 36 predicted proteins | sample C1_top_MG_FD_204535 | JGI IMG/M metagenome (GOLD analysis project Ga0315268, IMG submission 204535) | Sediment microbial communities from Yellowstone Lake, YNP, Wyoming, USA - C1_top | ecosystem: Environmental > Aquatic > Freshwater > Lake > Sediment | place: USA: Wyoming | collected 2017-08-01
ACCCTGATTGACGAAATCCCAGCGGTCAGCCTGCTAATGGGTGGCGAATTAGACATCCCGGTACGCCTGAAGGTCTGCCTGCAGCAGGTTGGGGAGATGATTGGTCGCTACAAAAACCATCCTGCGGTGGTGGTGTGGTGTATTGCCAACGAGCCGATGCCAAAGAACCCGAACCTGGCGGATGAGGCTTGCGGTGGTGAGGATGACCCCGCGGCAACGCCTGGCAAAGCGATGCTGGATACGATGGTCGCATGCACTCGGGAGCCAGATCCAACCCGCCTTGTGACGATTGTGACCGGGATGGGTGGCCCCCAATCGTGGATGGATAAGTGCGATGCTATCTGAGGCATACCTCGTCAGCCTACAGGTAGGCTGTCGAACGAAAGCTGTAAATCGATTCTCAGGCTCCCATACGGGTTCGCCAGCATCGCCATATGCTTCATGCAATCGTCGTAATGTATGCTGCAATCCTCTTTTATGTCCTTAGCATGTTAGCAATTGCTGGTGCTGCGTCACTAAACATCTCGGTAACGTTGGCGCTGTTTCTGTTCCTGGCTGATTCACTGCTGCTTCTGGTCGCCATCCTGATGGCAGTTGTCGAAATTCCTCTTTCTCAGGCCTCGATTGAATATGAAATCAAACGGATGGCCGTTTTGAAGCACTGGGCTTCTAGTAAGTAGATGGGCCGGAAAAAGTGTGGTCGATGTTATATAATTCTTGGAACGACAGAACACTAACATCCTTAACTGCACCGACTGGAGCTGGCTATTTCAAGATAAAATTAAACCTACCATACTTACCTGATCGGTGGTAAGGGTAAGGTTTAGAAGAAAGGCAATTAATCATGAACACTGGTCTTATAATCCCTCGACATGGCGCACTGGATCTGGTATCGGTTGGCGCTTTGAACCATCGGGTTGATTCGGGGATTATCCCTTTTAGTAAAGCGACAGAATGGCATGTCTATCCCAGCGGAGGCGAGTATAACGTGGCCGCCAACCTGGCTAACTGCTTTCGCTTGCGGACGGGTATCGTCTCAGCGATGGTCGATTATCCGATTGGCGATCTGATCGCCGAAAAGGTGTTGGCGATGGGCCTTAAGCCTTTTTACAAGCACTTCACTCATAACGGCGTGAATGGCCCTAACATGGCAACCATTTACAGCGATAGGGGTTATGGCGTGCGCGCCCCGGTGGTTTTTTATAACCGCGCCAATGAGGCAGCCGCGCAGCTCAAGCCGGGTGACTTTGACTGGGATTCCATCCTGGCCGAAGGTGTGCGCTGGCTGCATAGTGGCGGTATCTTTGCCGCACTGTCTGAAACCACCGGAGAGGTGATCATCGAAGGCATGCAGGCAGCCAAAGCTGCCGGAGCAGTGACCTCCTTTGATTTGAACTATCGCGCCAAGCTGTGGAACATCTGGGGCGGACCGGAACGTGCCCAGTCGGTCATCGGGCGCATCGTGAGACATGTGGATGTCCTGGTCGGAAACGAAGAAGACCTCCAAATGGGGCTGGGCATCGAAGGACCGAAAATCGCGGCTAAATCCAAGCTGGATCCCAGTACCTTCTTTGGGATGATCGACCAAGTAATCAAAAGGTATCCTGAGGTGAAGGTTGTGGCAACCACATTGCGTGAGGTCCATTCGACTAGCCACCACAGCTGGGGAGCAGTAGCCTGGATCAATGGCCAGACCTACACATCTCCGAATTGTGAGTTGGATGTCTATGATCGAGTTGGTGGTGGAGATGGTTTTGCTGCCGGCCTGTTTTATGGCTTGCTGGTTGGTGAGGAACCGCAGGATGCTGTCAATCTGGGCTGGGCGCATGGTGCATTAATCACGACATTCCCCGGAGACAACACGATGGCCACTCTGGAGCAGGTGCAAGCATTCGCCAAAGGTGGCTCAGCGCGCATCCAGAGATAGCACCCAAAATTGTTTAACTCTGAAATTGATCTATTCAGGAGGATATATGAGTGTTCACCCGCTGGCAGGTAAGGTTGCTCCATACCAATATCTGATTAACGTTCCGCGGCTTATTTCCGCCTATTACACCCTCCAACCCGATCCAGGCAATCCAGCTCATCGTGTAGCTTTTGGCACATCCGGGCATCGCGGGTCGTCAATAGAGAGTAGTTTCAATGAAGCACACATACTGGCCATAAGCCAGGCGATCTTTGAGTTGCGAAAATCCCAGGGCATCACCGGTCCGTTATACATAGGGATGGATACTCACGCCCTCTCAGAGCCAGCCTTGTATACTGCGCTTGAAGTATTTGCAGCAAATGAAGTTGAAACTGTAATCCAAGAAGGTCTTGGTTATACCCCAACGCCGGTCATTTCACATGCGATATTGGCTTACAATCACAAACGGACCTCTGGTCTGGCGGATGGTGTAGTGATTACGCCTTCCCATAACCCACCCGGAGATGGCGGCTTCAAGTACAACCCCCCATCTGGCGGTCCGGCGGATACCCATACTACCAAGTGGATCCAGGATCGCGCCAATGAGATCGTAGCCCACGGATTGAAAGAAGTCAAGCGCGTCCCACTTGAAAAAGCCCTCAAAGCCCACACGACTCATACCTATGATTATGTCATGCCATATGTGGAGGATTTGAAGAGTGTAATCAACATGCCGGCAATTACTGCCGCTGGCTTGAAGATCGGTGTTGACCCTTTGGGCGGCTCAGGCGTCGCCTATTGGGAGCCGATTGCCGAGAAGTATCGTTTGAATATCGAGGTGGTGAATCCGCGCGTTGACCCAACCTTTGGATTTATGACGCTGGACCATGATGGCAAAATCCGCATGGATTGTTCTTCACCTTACGCCATGGCCAGCCTGGTCGGACTCAAAGATCGGTATGATATCGCTTATGGCAATGACACCGATTATGACCGTCACGGGATTGTCACCCGCAGCGTAGGCCTGATGAACCCCAACCACTTCCTGGCTACCGCTATCTGGTATCTGTACCAGAACCGTCCAGTCTGGGGAAAAGGAGTTGCTATCGGTAAAACCCTGGTATCCAGCTCGATGATCGACCGTGTAGCAGCTCATCTTGGGCGCAAACTGTGCGAGGTTCCAGTGGGTTTCAAGTGGTTCGTGGATGGGCTGCTGGACGGCTCGTTCGGTTTTGGAGGAGAAGAAAGCGCCGGGGCTTCATTCCTGCGCCAGGATGGCACCGTCTGGACGACTGACAAGGATGGATTTATCCTCGACCTGTTGGCGGTCGAAATCCTGGCTACTACTGGTCTTGATCCGGGTATGCATTATCAGGCTCTAGAGCAGAAATTTGGCGAGACCTGGTATGCGCGCAAGGATGCGCCGGTTAGTCCGGCTGGTAAAGCGATCCTTGGCAACCTATCCCCAGAGATGGTCGCAGCTAATGAGTTGGTGGGAGACAAAATCACTGCCAAGCTGACCCAGGCGCCGTATAACCATGCTCCCATCGGCGGCTTGAAGGTCGTAACTGACAAAGGGTGGTTCGCCGCTCGGCCGTCAGGGACAGAAGATGTTTATAAGATTTACGCGGAGAGCTTCGTTAGCGAGGATCACTTGAACCAGATCCAGGCAGAGGCCCAGGCAATTGTCGATATAGCCCTAAAAACTAGTGGTGCAGCCGCATGAGATGAGCTATATATCAGATCAAAAGGCAAAGACTCATTTTTACTCTCTGGAGGAATGTCATGAGCGTATTAACTCTCATTCTGGCTGGTGGGGCAGGAAGCCGGCTTAGTATTTTGGGTGAGAAGCGAGCCAAGCCCGCCGTCCCTTTTGCTGGAAAATACCGCATCATCGATTTTCCACTCTCTAACGCCGTAAACTCAGATCTTTACCGGATCGTAGTGCTAACCCAGTTTCGCCCCCATTCTCTTATGGAACATATTGGCATCGGTGAACCCTGGGATCTTAACCGTCGTCCTCCCAATGGCCTCCGTATCTGGCAGCCCTATCGCGGCCGTTCGGACCAGGATTGGTATCGAGGCACAGCAGATGCTTTGTACCAAAATCGCAACTTTATCCGGGATGAAGGTTGTGACACCCTGTTGATCCTCGCTGGAGATCATATTTACAAGCAGGATTATCGTGACCTGCTTCGTTTTCATCAAGAAAAATCCGCACACCTCACTGTGGCAGTAATGAACGTCAAGCAGGATGAAGTTGGTCGGTTTGGGATTATGAGTGTGGATGCAGGTCAAAAGATCACTCGCTTTGTTGAAAAACCAAAGCAATCAGATTCCACGTTAGCTTCGATGGGAATCTACGTTTTCAATACGAGATTTCTCCTACAGCAGTTGGAAGAAGATGCCCAAGATAGGAATTCGGCACACGATTTTGGCAAGAACATCATTCCCCACATCGTTGAGATGGGCGGTGCTTATGCGTACCCATTCCTTGGCTATTGGGTAGACGTTGGAACGATCAAGGCTTACTGGGAGACTAATATGGCACTGTTAGGAGAAAAACCGAACCTCGATCTTTACGACACGGAATGGATCATTCACACTCGTTCTGAAGAGCGTCCACCGGTCAAGTGCATCCCGCCCGGTGAATTGATCAATAGTATGGCTTCTAATGGGTGCATTATCAGCGGAAAGGTAATAAACAGTGTCCTGTCACCTGGCGTATGTGTTGAGAAAGGTGCTGTTGTGTGCAACTCAGTGATCATGAATGATACGGTTGTCCGGGCAGGTGCTGCTATTGAGCGCTGCATCTTGGATAAGGAGATAGAGGTAGGCGCCAACGCTCAACTAGGCGCAGGTGAGGATAACACTCCGAACAAACTTGAGCCGGCAAACATTAATTCAGGAATCACGATTGTGGGCAAGCGAGCGCACATCCCAGCGGGGGTCGTCATTGGTCGCAACTGCCGCATCGACCCGACAACAACCGAAGTCGATTACGTTACACTTGAGGTTCCCAGCGGTGGGACGGTAAGTAAAAGAGCATAAGGTTGAACCAGGTGATTTATCTATCAAACACCTGTGACAACCCCTAAGACAAAAAGACTGATTATCAGGAGCGGATATCACTCTCCAGGCTTCACTTAAGGGCTCTTTAACTTGTTTTATATGGAGAAAACCTATGTCTCGTCTTGAAGAAACAACCGCTTGGCAGGCATTGACTCAGCATCGAAGTGAAATAGAAAATTTGCACATGCGGGATCTTTTTGCAAAAGATCCCGAACGGTTCGCACGGTTCTCCCTGCGGTTGGGTGACATCCTTTTTGATTTTTCAAAGAACCGCATTACTGAAAAAACGCTAGGGTTATTGTGCGACCTGGCACGCCAGGCAGACCTTTCTCAAAGCATTGGAGCTATGTTTAGCGGCCAGAAGATCAATATGACTGAGGACCGGGCTGTCCTTCACGTTGCCTTGCGCAACCGTTCCAATGAGCCGATTTCCGTAGATGGCCAGGATGTGATGCCTTCTGTCAACCGGGTGATCGCCCACATGCGCAGCTTTAGCGATGCAGTTCGATCCGGTGAATGGAAAGGCTTTTCCGGCAAGGCTATCACTGACGTGGTGAACATCGGAATTGGCGGCTCAGACCTTGGCCCTAAGATGGTCTGCGAGGCTTTGAAACCTTATTCCAAGCCGGACTTGCATGTCCATTTCGTTTCCAACGTAGATAGCACTGACCTTGTGGAAACTCTTAGAATCGTCAAGCCTGAAACCACTTTGTTCCTGGTAGCCTCAAAAACCTTTACCACTCAGGAAACTATGACAAATGCCCTTTCTGCTCGTAATTGGTTTCTCGCCTCGGTCAAAAATGAATCGGCTATCGCAAAACATTTCGCGGCCATGTCCACCAATGCTGAGGCGGTCAGCAAGTTCGGAATTGACACTCGCAACATGTTTGAGTTTTGGGACTGGGTCGGTGGACGCTATTCCCTGTGGTCATCCATTGGCCTTTCTATCGCAATATACCTCGGCATGGACCGCTTTGAAGAGCTGCTGACCGGCGCACATAAGGTCGACAGGCATTTTCGATACACACCTTTCGATCATAATATACCGGTTATCATGGCATTACTTGGCATATGGTATAACAATTTTTTCAGCGCCCAATCCCACGCTATATTACCGTACGACCAATATCTGGTTTACTTTCCGGCCTATTTCCAGCAGGGAGACATGGAAAGCAATGGCAAGAGTGTCACGCGCCAGGGAGAGTGGCTGAATTACTCAACGGGACCAGTGATCTGGGGTCAGCCTGGTACAAATGGACAGCATGCCTTCTTCCAGCTAATCCACCAAGGTACCAAGCTGGTACCCTGTGATTTCCTGGCCGCGGTTCACAGTCATAATCCATTGGGCGAACACCAACGGATCCTTCTCTCGAACTATCTGGCTCAGACTGAAGCATTGATGAAGGGTAAGACGGCTGAAGAAGCCAGGGCTGAGTTAATCAAGGAAGGTTTTTCAGGTATGCAGCTTGAGATGCTGGTGCCAGCCAAGACTTTCCCAGGCAACCGGCCAACTAACTCGTTCCTTTATCCCAAACTGACACCCGAAATCCTGGGCTCGTTAATTGCGCTTTACGAGCATAAAATTTTCACGCAAGGTGTCATTTGGAATATCAACTCGTTTGATCAAATGGGCGTGGAGCTTGGAAAGCAATTGGCGAAAAAGATCTTGCCAGAGCTTTCCGACGAAGGCCAGGTGACCAGTCATGACTCATCTACTAATGGCCTGATCAATGCCATTAAGTCATTAATATGACTTGAAATAACTTTTTAAGGAAGAAACGTTGTATAAACATGGACAAGAGCTGGCTTCATAATTTTCACCTTTTTAGCCAAAGAGGTAATTACGTCACGTAAAAGCGTGGCAGGAGGAATCGATGGTAAATATCAGTAAAGTGGCCCTTTTCACCAATGAGTATCCTCCACATGTCTATGGAGGTGCTGGAGTTCACGTCGAATACCTGAGCCGTGAGTTGTCTAACCTAGTACCGGTTGAAGTGCGCTGTTTTGGCGAGCAAGATGTAACTGGTACGAACTTACGCGTGAAGGGATATAGCTCCTGGACCGAGGCCAAGAAAGACACCGATCCCCGGTTTGGTGGGGCATTGGATGCTATGTACCGCAGCCTAGCAATGGCGAAGGACAATCTGGATGCCAGCATCGTCCATTCCCACACCTGGTACGTCCAGTTTGCGGGTTTTCTAGCTAAGAAGCTGTGGGGTATTCCCTTTGTGCTAACCACACACTCGCTAGAGCCATTGCGTCCGTGGAAGGTGGAACAACTTGGTAATGCTTACCACCTTAGTACCTGGGTTGAAAACAACGGTATTATGGAAGCTGACGCTGTGATTGCCGTATCGCAAGAGACTCGCAAAGATGTGTTGCGTTGTTTCCCTGGCGTAGACCCAGGGAAAGTGCACGTGATTCATAATGGGATCGACCTGAATCAATACCGCAAGGACCCTGCTGTTGATGCTCTTGTAAAGCGTAGGGTTGATCCCGAGCGTCCATTTGTCCTATTCGTCGGCCGGATCACTCGCCAGAAAGGTATTATCCACCTGGTTAATGCCATTCCAATGATTGATCCATCAATCCAAGTGGTATTATGCGCCGGCGCACCGGACACTTCGGAAATTGGGCAGGAGATGGCTAAGGGTGTGGAGGAAGTCAGTGCCAATAGGCCGGGTGTAATCTGGATCCGCGAGATGCTGCCACGCAAGGACGTAATCCAGTTCTACTCTCACGCAGCCGTTTTTTGTTGCCCTTCGGTTTACGAGCCATTTGGTATCATTAATCTGGAGGCTATGGCTTGTGAGACTGCAGTGGTGGCATCAGCGGTGGGTGGTATTCCTGAGGTGGTCGTTCCAGAAGAAACCGGTTTGCTGGTTGATCTGAAGCTCAAGCCGGGTACATTCGAACCAGTCGCCCCACCTGTATTCAGTGCCGACCTGGCCTCGGCCATTAACCGTGTAGCACTTGATCCCAGTCTGCGAAACATGCTTGGGCGCAATGGGCGGCTTCGTGTCGAAGAGCATTTTAGCTGGACAGCAATTGCTCAGCGGACACTCGATCTTTATCGGTCATTGTAGCGCGATAAGAAGCGTGCAAAGTTCATATCAAGGCTCACATGTTTTAGAAGGAGGAATGTAATGCAGCCTGAAGAAGGTAGAAACCGGGTTATGATCGAGGGTGTAACACCCGAGATTGACGGGGGTAGATTTCCGATCAAGCGTATCGTTGGCGATGAAACGGTGGTCGAGGCCGATATCCTAACCGATGGACATGATGCAGTTTCGTGTACTTTACTATACCGTAAGGAGAGCGATGCAAAATGGACCACAGTTCCGATGGAACCGTTGGGCAACGATCGTTGGCGCGGCTCATTCAGGACTCACGAACTTGGATGCTACCGATATACTATTAAGGGTTGGATTGACCATTTCAAATCCTGGTCTCGCGACCTGGGAAAGCGCGTGGAGGCTGGGCAAGATGTATCCATTGACCTCTTGATAGGTGCAGCGCTGGTGGAGAATGCAAGTAAGCAGGCGTCCTTGAAAGCAGATGTAGAAGTACTTACACGCTTTACCGTTGCGCTCCGGAAGGGAGGAGACAAAGCTGCACAGCAGGCACTTTCGCCAGATCTGGCCAGACTGATGTCCGTTTATGGCGAGCGACATTTCGCGACTACTTATGATAAGGAATTGAGGATAGTGGTTGATCGCGAGCTTGCTCGGTTTGGAGCGTGGTATGAGTTGTTTCCGCGCTCTACTTCAACTATACCAGGACGCCATGGAACCTTCAAGGATCTTGAGAAACGCTTGCCGTATGTGGCCTCGATGGGCTTTGATGTCCTCTACCTGCCGCCGATTCACCCCATAGGCAGTCAGTTCCGTAAGGGACGCAACAACTCGGCCGTTGTTGGTCCTGGTGACCCAGGCAGCCCCTGGGCTATCGGGTCGGCTCTTGGAGGGCACAAAGATATTCACCCGGATTTGGGCAACCTTGATGACTTCCATCATTTGATGGAAACAGCTGCTCAATATCAAATCGAGATAGCTCTTGATATTGCTTTCCAATGTGCACCCGATCATCCCTATGTTACGGAGCATCCAGAGTGGTATCGGCTACGCCCTGATGGAACAATTCAATATGCCGAAAACCCTCCAAAGAAATACCAGGATATCTATCCATTTGACTTCGAGACCGAGCAATGGCGAGAGCTATGGGAAGAATTGAAGAGTGTCGTAAAATTCTGGGTAGAGCAAGGAGTGCGCATCTTCCGAGTAGATAATCCACATACCAAGCCTTTTTCCTTCTGGGAATGGCTCATCACTGAAATTAAGCACGATTGCCCTGAAGCAATCTTTTTGGCTGAGGCTTTTACTCGTCCTAAAGCCCTATACGGTCTGGCCAAGCGAGGCTTCACCCAATCGTATAACTACTTCCCCTGGCGCAACACCAAGTGGGAGCTGACCGAGTACCTTACTGAACTTACACAAACCCAAGTGCGTGAGTTTATGGGTCCAAACCTCTGGCCCAACACACCGGATATCCTGCCAGAATACCTCCAGTTTGGTGGGCGCCCGGCATTTATGGCGCGTTTTATCCTGGCCGCCACTTTAGGAACTAGCTACGGTATCTACGGCCCAGCCTTCGAATTGTGTGAAAACCGTCCACTCGCTCCAGGCAGAGAGGAATATCTTGATTCTGAGAAATACGAGATTAAGAGCTGGGATATCGACCGCCACGACAGCTTACGGGAATTTATTAGCAAGGTGAACCGGATTCGGCACGAAAACCCAGCCTTTCGCACGAACCACAATTTGCGTTTCCATAATGTAGACAACGAGCAGATCATTGCATATACCAAGAGCAGCGAGGACGGATCGAACCAGGTGCTTGTTGTGGTCAATCTTGACTCGCACTACAAACAGTCTGGCTTCCTTACGTTGCCTTTAGAGGACATGGGCATTGATCCGCGCCAACCGTATCAAGCGCATGACCTTTTGACTGATGCGCGCTATCTCTGGCATGGCACACGTAACTATGTGGAATTGAATCCTCAAACTGTACCAGCGCACATATTCGTAATCCGGCGCCGTGTACGCACTGAGCACGACTTCGATTATTATTTATGATTGCTTAGAAACAAGGGTCTCCCAACCTTGGCAGTACTCTTTGAGGTTGACTCTACCTACGGTCGTTGGCAGGAGGAGGTCGCCACCAAGAGCAATTGCTTCTTAATCGGTGTACGTCGAATCCCCTATTTTGATTCTCCCTACTTCTGTTGGAGTTAAATATTCGGTTTGCATTAAGGTCGGTGTTGATTGGAATGGAATATTTTGCTTCTCAAGGATTAACCGCACTAACTCGGGGGGTATATCAAAAGAATATAGGCTAATCTCACTTCCCTTTGTACCAAGGTTTGTAATGAGGTTAGGTTGACCATTAGTACTTTGAAGGTAAAGGTAATAAGTCCCTTGTCTAATGAGTATATAGGCAACAGTCTGATGATCTATCCAGATGATCTGAGTCGTTTCCCCATTTTCCATTGGAGTTGAGAGTGCCTCAGAACGAATGTCTATAATTCGACTTGTATTTGATCCAATAACAATAAATTTCCTTGCATCAGGCGACCAGGGCCCTGCTTTCCCACCTGTATTAAGAGGACTGACACGAAGGCTCGATAATTCCACAATTTGAGTGGCATCCTGATTACAACCAACTAAGATTTGCCCGTCTGGTGAGATGCTGAGATTCTCAACAGCAATCCGAAGAGAGATAATCAAGCTCGATTGCCCATCCAATGTGATTCGATATATCTCAGTTTGAGTTTGCTCTGGATTTGAAAGGGCCATATAGATGGCCTTACTATCTAGGGCCCATGCAAAATGTCCACGGAATGTTATGTTTGTGGTATCTTCACGATTTGGAAAACGGAATAGTTCCTCTTTTTCCCCGGATTCCACAGACATAAGTGAAATTTCATCAGGTTCACTTATGATAATCAAATTTCCATCTGGTGAAAATTGAAAATCGCTCGCAGTTATTTCTTTATTAATAATCGAAATTATTCTCCCCGATTCCGCAGAAATTTCCACAAACCCATCGATAATAAACTCTGGCGGTTGATCTCCGACCTGATAACCGATAACAATGATACTATTGGTTGATGGGCGGAATACATACTCTGCAGGTTTTGAATTGGGCTTTCCCAACGCTTTTGTCCAGATATCCAGATCCATCAGTTTCTTGGGATTAAAACCATTTGGATCGGCTATCCAAAGATTTTCGGCATCGCCATAAATATTCCTTTGTCCTCCTAAAGAAATATGACCTGCATTACCCGTTGAAAAAGGGATGACAACTTGTGGGGTCAAGCCCTCAACCACAAAAAGATTATCTTCAGGCACAGCATAATATAACCTTGGATAATGTTTTGTTGAACCAAGCGTGGAAGTAGAAGTAAGATTTAGTGGATTTACTGATAAAGGCGTTAGGGTTGTCGTTGGGGACCAGGATAGATTCGTCTCGGTTGATTTTATCTTTATTGTGTTTTTGGTCGTCGGTGTTACGTATTTTGGGGTTGACACTGGTTGTTGAACAAACCCATAAAATGCCAACGTCCCAGCTAACAATACTACAAATAATAGAGATAAAGCAAAAACCCATAAACCAACTTTATTTAGTATCAAACGTCTTTTTTCGAGTGATGATAGATTGCGTGGTTCTGATATTTTTTTCTTTGAGTGATTTTCTTGCCTGGTATTATCCAGTTTTTGTGTTACAAAACCTGCTTGTATTGAGTCCTGCAACTGTGTTGAAGCCGGTTGTGTTGAAGACGGTCCAAGCATCTCCCCTGCCCTTATGCTTTGGAATTCCGTTTGTTGGGTTTTCGGTTGGAAATTAGACTGGGAAGAAAGAGTCTCTTTCAAGCGAACAAGAGCGCGACGGGCATTTTCATTCTTGGGATTCAATTTTATATATTGATGAATTGCTGCAGCTCGTTGAATGTCTGAATCCAAGGATCACACAAACCATATCCAGGCGACTTCATTATAGGGATCTTGCTGGATGACATGGATTAGAAGGGACCGTGCATTTTGCCTGCTTTCAAGTTTAAGTGTGGAGATTGCTTTCTTGAGGTCTTCTGATGTTGGCATTTTGAGTATTCTGAATTTGTGTTTTGTTGGTTAATTGGCTATACGCATATACGTACTATCTGTTACTTCGCTCGTCCCAACTGTTCCTTAGCCCACATGGCAGAACCAATTACCCCGGCTCGATCTCCCAATTTAGCCCGCACTATTTCTACTTCATCCTTTGGAATCATAAATACCCGTTCTCGGATAATTTGCCGGATTGGGGCGAATAAAAGGTCACCCGCTTGAGCGACACCACCACCGATTACTACCCTGTCTGGTGAAATTGCTACCAGGATGTTCGCCACAGCAATACCAAGGTAAGATCCAGCCGTTTTAAAGATTCCCCGAGCAATCTTATCACCATCCCAAGCCGCCTTACATACCATTTCAGGGGTGATCTGGTTTAGGTCGTAATTACACATATTCCCAATCCGCGTAGTTAGCCCTTGCTTTACAGCTCTCATACCCATGGCCGCAATTGCAGGTCCTGAAGCAAAAACTTCGACACATCCCCGATTGCCGCAACCACATAATGGGCCATTGATATCTACTGTCTGATGACCCAACTCCCCTGCCGTACCTCCTCTACCAAGATGCAATTGATTATTAATGACTAACCCACCCCCAATCCCTGTTCCTATCGCAAAACAGGCCATCGTACCAGCCCCCTTCCCTGCTCCGCACTTCCATTCTCCAAAAGTTATAGATCTGACATCATTAAGTAGAAAAACTGGTAACCCAGTCTTTGCGGCAATCGAATCTGCAAGAGGCACATTTGGCCAGTTCCCAGGAAAATTCGGAAGGAAATGGACTATACCTTGTTCTAGATCGACTGTCCCTGGTATCCCTATTCCTATCCCCTCTACATTTTCAAATGAGAGGTGACATTCCGCGACTAAATCTCTAATTAAACAGCACATACGTTCTACTACAGAATCCTGCCCTTCACGAGCCATTGTGGGAACGCTTCTCAGTGAAACTACAGTTCCATTTTTGGTATCAACAATAGCAGCACGTAAATTCGTCCCGCCGAGATCGCAACCTATACAATAATTAGCCATAGTCCGTATTCTTTTCTAATTTGTAGCTCTATAAAGTGCTCTGCTCCCCGGGTCAGAAAACCACAATTCAGTTAGTGCTAATAACTAGAGCCATATTTACGACTTTCACAATAGTTTAAAGGATTTTTGTTATTTAATCAACGAGAGTTATACGATTAAGATTGTGCTTTTAGAGGATGTTATTATCTAATTTACCAATGTAACTCCACGCCCGATTGCTGCACCAATTGCCTTAACCTGTTTTACCAACTCCGTAAACCGTTCCGGTTTTAAACTCTGAACGCCATCAGATAATGCATCATCGGGCGATGTATGCACCTCCACTATAAGTCCATCTGCCCCAGCTGCTATTCCAGCCCTTGCAATTGCAGTGACATATTGCCAGTTCCCAGTACTATGGCTGGGATCTAATATGACCGGTAAGTGGCATATAGATTTCAAGACCGGTATAGAATTGATATCTGTTGTATTTCGAGTGGCAGTCTCAAATGTCCGGATTCCTCTTTCACATAAAACTACTCGACGGTTACCTTGTGAAAGGATATATTCAGCCGACATAAGAAGTTCTTCAACTGTGGCGCTCATACCCCTTTTCAAAAGAACAGGTAATTGACTCTCGCCTGCTTGATGCAGTAGATTATAGTTCTGCATATTCCGTGCGCCAATCTGAAGAACATCTGCATAGGACGACACTATGGGTACCATTTCAGTTGACATAACCTCTGTGACAATTGCCATCCCCGTTGCCTGGCGGGCTTCAGCAAGTATCTCGAGACCTTTTATCCCTAGACCTTGAAATGAGTAGGGGGATGTACGCGGTTTATAAGCACCTCCACGCAACAAATGAGCTCCCGCCTCTTTCACCGCGAAAGCAATATCCATCATTTGGGATCGGCTCTCAACAGAACAAGGTCCAGCTATTATAACGATTCCATCCCCGCCAATTTCAACGCCATTAACATTCAAGTGAAAAACGGAATTTTCGGGGCTGAACTCGCGGGATGCCAACTTATAAGGTCGGGTCATCTGTGTAACCCTATCTAGTCCTGGCAAGTTTACAAAATGGTCTGGATCCACAGCAGGAGCATCACCGGTAGCCGCAATAACCACTCGTTCTTTTCCTATAAAAGGATGAGCACGTAGTCCTAATCGCTCAATTCTCTTAATTACTTGGTTAACCTCATTGGGCGATGCATCCATGCGCATGATGAAGAGCATATATCCTCCTTAACAAAAACTGCGATGCTAACCGTAGCATCGCAGTTTAGAGCTGGTTTATAAATGCTTTAGCCCAACTTAAGCTTTGCTACTATCAGCCGATGCTGATATAGCGTATCAAACGAAAAGAAAGAAAACAAACAAAAGTTTGAGCTATGCATATTAGGCACTATTTAACCTCTAAACTCCTAGAATGTCAAGAAACCGGGTCTGGTCTATAATAATTATCAATCAGAAGGAGGAATTCATGAAATCGCTTTTGACTAAACAGCAAGTAGAAGAATTACGATCTATAGACACTCCGACATTGTGCAATGCAATTGAGTCTTTTAATATTCGTGATAGGACTGAAGGTTTTCTTGGGTCTAAAATACGGTCTATCACACCTGAATTTGGAACAATGTTCGGTTATGCGGTAACCGCATTGGTCGACGCATCAACTCCAGGAGCACCTCCTGATCCTGCTACCTGGAAATCATGGGTAATGGCGATGTTCGATGCTCCCAAGCCTTGTGTCCTGGTATTCAAAGATATAGGACCAAACCCTGAGAAATCTGCGCATTGTGGTGAGGTAATGGCAACTTTAGCTAAAAAGTTAGGAACCGTAGGGTTGATCACCGATGGCGGCGTGAGAGACATAAACGAGGTAAAAAGGTTAGGTTTTCACTATTTCGCTGCCGGCTTGGTTCCTGCCCACGGCACTACTAGGTTCATTGAAGTTAATGTTCCTGTTGAGATTGACGGTGTTACGGTTAAGCCTGGAGACCTAATCCATGCAGATGTCAATGGTGTAACTACATTGCCTGTTGAAATAGTGGATCGGATTATGGATGCCGTTATGAAAGTAAGGGTACGGGAAGCTAAATTAATGGAATATATGAAAAGCGAGCAATTAAAAATTCAGGAATTGATAGACCGTGTATTTGAACATTAGAACCATCCTTCATCCTGTCATTTATAGTCTTTGTTTTCAACCTTTCGGAGGCTAAGATGGCTGTGATAACAATCTCTCGCCAAACAGGCAGCCTTGGATTTGAAATCTCCAAACAGGTTGCCGAGTTATTAGGTTACAGGATTGTATGGCGTGAATTGATAAACCAAGCTGCATTGCGGTGTGGGGCACCCGAGATTGCTTTAGCCGTTATCGATGAGTTAGGATTGTTAAAACTCTATCCTTCATCACAAACACTGAGTTCTTATTTGGAAGCTGTGAAATGTGTGATGAATGAACTAGCCGATCATGATAATGTAGTAATCGTAGGACGGGCTGGGCAGGTTATCCTTCGTGGAAGATATAATACTATGCATGTCAGGATTATTGCACCCACCGATATACGTGCTGAAAGGATTATGCGCCAACACAACGTCTCTTTGGAAGCAGCTCGCAGACAAATTTCTGCCAGCGATCGCTATCGGAAGAATTATTTAAAACGATTTTACCAAGCTCAATGGGATGATCCAGTTCTATATGATCTAATTCTTAATAGCGCGCATTATGATATCAGAACTGCTGCGGATCTGATTTGCCTGGCTTTGAAGACTAGAAATGAATAATGCAGAACAATAATCTTAGATCAAAACAGGAGCAATCATTGGAATCCACTGAATCCGAACGCATTTCTTTTGCCCACCAGGCAGAAGAAATCTTCACTCGTATATTGGATTTTTATGGGATCGAATGGCAATATGAACCTCGCACATTCCCCCTTGAATGGGACAAAGACGGTAATGTTATTGAAGCTTTTACGCCAGATTTCTATTTGCCGCAACAAAATTTATACATTGAATTAACCACCTTAAAAGCCAAATTAGCCCGATATAAAAACAGAAGATTACGACTGATGAAAGAGTTGTATCCTGAAATTCACATTAAATTATTTAAGCGCAGGGAAATGAGAGAAATGCTAGTTAAGTATGGTCTATACGACGAAGCAAGCCAATTCAAGACCGATAGCACTCAGAACCAGACTAGAGTAGGTAAGGAAAATTTACATGCAGAAGGATAAATCTTTTGAATCGGACGAACTGGAAGCAGATATTCAAGAGGTTGTTTTTACCGCCAGTGAAATCCAGCAAAGAGTCTCTGAGCTTGGAAAGGAGATATCAAAAGATTATTACAACTTGAATCCTCTGTTTGTTGGTGTTCTTAAGGGGGTATTATTTTTCATGGCAGATCTGCTGAGAATGATCACAATTCCGGTCGAAGTCGATTTCCTGGCAGTATCCAGTTACTCGTCCGATGCACGAAACCGCGGAATGGTTCGGCTGGATAAAGACCTTGGAACACTGATCACGAGCAGGCATGTGCTATTTGTAGAGGATGTAATTGATACCGGATTAACTCTAAATTATTTATTAAGCACTTTGCGAACTCGACACCCCGCCAGCCTTGAAGTTTGTGTATTATTTGATAAACCCCGAGTTCGATTAATTGATATTCCCCTTAAATACAAGGGATTCGATTTACCAGATCAATTTGTCGTTGGTTATGGCCTTGATTTACGCGAAAGATACCGAAACTTGCCATTTGTCGGATTATTAAAATCGCAGATTCTTCTGAACAAAATATCAGAAAGTGACACTTCTAGATAAGACAGCTAATCTCATAAGGAAAAATTTGGCGAGATTATTGGGATCATCCCAAATTTACGACCCCCTTTCAAAAGAAAATCCAATTAAGGTAAAATAACGGAAGAACAGGATTACATCAATCCCATTTCGATTGGAGAGAAAATGATTAAAACCGAGTTCGAGCAAAAACAATCTATTATCGAGGATTTCATGGAAGCTCGTCATATAGACGCATTGCTACTAAAGCGTGCAAGTAGTTTTGCCTGGGCTACTTGTGGTTCATCCTCATATATCAATACCGCCTCTTCCTACGGTGAAGCAGCTTTACTTATAACATCAAAGGGTCGATACCTTATAACGAATAATATTGAGGCAAAGCGATTAGTAAATGAGGAGTTACTCGATAAACAAGGATGGACACCTAAAGTTTCCATGTGGCACAAAACTGACAGCTCAATTTCAGATTTAACGAAGGGCCTGCGCGTGGGGGCTGATTGCGATTTCCAGGGATCTATAGATCTCTCTGCAGAGATTGCCAGAATGCGAGTCAATCTTTTACCAATCGAACAGGACCGTTTCCGAACACTTGGTAAAGTTTGTGCTAGAGCAATGGAAAACGCAATCCACGCCGTCAGACCTGGAATGAGTGAATTTGAGATTTCGGGTCTACTCGCATTAGAATCTGAGAAACTAGGCGCTCAAGCGATTGTCAATCTTATAGCTACAGATGAGCGAATTTTTAATTATCGCCACCCATTACCGACCTCCAAGAAAATGGAGCGTTATGCCATGCTTGTTCTTTGTGGACGGTGGAAAGGATTAGTAGCTTCGATTACTCGCCTTGTCCATTTTGGTTGGCTAACCGACGAACTACAAAAGAAAATGGAAGTTGTTGCATACATAGATGCAACCTTTCTTACCGGCACTAGACCCAAACGAACCTTGAAAGAAGTCTTCATGGATGCTGTTGCTGCTTATACCAGAAGAGGATTCACAGGCGAATGGGAACTTCACCATCAAGGTGGGCCAGCCGGATACGAGCCACGTGAATATATAGCCACACCCGAATCAGAGGATGTCGTTTTCAGTGGTCAGACCTATGCCTGGAATCCTTCTATTACAGGCACCAAATCTGAGGACACCATTTTGGTTACCGACGACGGGTTCGAAGTGCTTACCGAAATCGACGATTGGCCAATGTTAATGGTTGAACTACCAGATGGTAAAATAGTAAAACGACCAGCTATACTTGAAATTAAATAAGCAAGTTATATAAAAAATCTGATACAATTATATGTTAAGAAGATAAACTAACCTGCAAACCTCGAAGGAGCAGAAATCATGGAACCTATCATTAAAGAAATTTTTGATAGCATCCTAAATGGAGATCAGAATACCGCCATTAAGAAAGTGAACGAGGCAATCGATAAGGGGATTGACCCATCCAACATACTCAATGAAGGCATGGTTGCTGCCATGGCTGAGGTTGGTCGTTTGTTCGAAGAAGGCGAATATTTTGTCCCGGAGATGCTAATATCAGCCAGAGCTATGCAATCTGGATTATCTATCTTGAAACCGAAGTTGGTTCAGGCTGATATAAAAGCAGTCGGAAAAGTCGTAGCCGGAACAGTCAAAGGAGATCTACACGATATTGGCAAAAACCTTGTCTGCATGATGTTGGAAGGTGCCGCTTTTGAGATCATTGACTTGGGTTCTGACGTTACTCCCGAGAAGTTTGTGAATGCAATAAAGGAAAAGGGAGCCAATATTGTGGCAATGTCTGCACTACTTACCACTACGATGCCCAATATGAAAACCACTATACAGGCTCTAAAAGATGCCGGGCTTCGCGACAAAGTGAAGGTAATGGTCGGAGGCGCTCCCTTGACGCCGCAATATGCACAGGAAATTGGGGCTGATGGTTATGCTCCGGATGCCAGTCGGGCAGTAGCTTTAGCAAAATCACTAATGGGTGTAGGTTAAGCTTCTAAAATAAGGCGTATGATTATGCGCCTTATGCATTCCTGACGCCCAATAAACGACTTACCTGATCCGACCCTTGGCCTTCAACACATGAAGTGGGCTGTCGAGGAACAGGTGAGTCGTTATTTTTATCTCATCAATATTCACCTTGTGTTTTGAATTCTCTCGCCAATCATTCTAGGAGGTTACCATGAAGATGCCAGATTTCATAGATCGACTACAATCCGTACCATTTCTTATCGCAGATGGCGCCACTGGATCTAATCTTCAAGCAAGGGGGATGGTCATGGGTACTCCTGCCGAAATGTGGGTGCTGGAACAACCAGATCAGATAATTCGTCTACATCAGGATTTTATTGATGCTGGGGCTGAAATCCTCTTAACTTGCACTTTTGGCGCAACATCATTAAGGCTGGAACAGGTGGGATTGAGCGAAAGGACTGATGAGATCAACAAACGTGCGGTAGAACTGGCAAAAAAAGCCTGCAGGCGAAATCAAATCTACATCGCTGGATCGATTGGACCAACCGGATATTTATTTAAACCATTTGGCCAACTAGATGAAGAAAAGGCATTTCATGTTTTTGCACAACAAGCTAAAGCCTTAATAGAAGCAGGTGTCGATCTGATCGTGATTGAGACACAATTTGATCTTGCGGAAGCTAGCGCTGCTATCAAATCGGTCCGGTCGATTTCTGCGTTGCCACTGGTCTGCTCATTCAGTTTTGATCGTGGCACTCGCACTATGATGGGTTTAAAACCCGCCCAAGTAGGCCAAGAGATACCACCTTTAGGCGTAGACATGATAGGCTTAAATTGTGGACGCAGCCTAGAAGATAATCTAAAAGCATTGCATGAGCTCAGAGCAGCAACTACTCTACCTATCTGGTTTAAGCCAAACGCGGGTTTGCCGAGGTTGGATGATGCAGGTCGTCCAATATACAATATTACTCCCGAACAAATGGCGTTACCAGTTCAAGAGTGGTTATCAGGTGGAGCTAAGGTTGTTGGAGGATGCTGCGGTACTAGTCCCGACCACTTAAGACAGATTGCTAGAGTCGCACGGAGACTTTGATATATAAAATAATCCTTTCATAATGCACGAAAGTCTCGGTATATAGGAAATATGGTGAAACAGACTTTCAAGGTAGATCTGGAACCGGTAGGACGAAGAATTGAAGTAGAACCCGGGCTTTCTTTGCTTGAGATAGCTCAAAAAGCAGGGGTCGATTTAGTAGCCGCATGTGGAGGCATGGGAAGTTGTGGCACCTGCCTGGTCCGGCTTGTGACCGGAAAACTTTCCAGTCTGACCCTTACTGAAGAAGTGACTTTAACGGCTGAACAAATAGCTCAGGGATACCGGATGGCTTGTCAAGCTGGACCTGAAAGTGATATTCGCCTGGAAATTCCACCCGAATCATTGCCGGTAGCGCAGAAAATGCAGATCGACGGCCATGAGACCGAAGTTGAATTAGATCCAAATATCGTTGTTATTGAAGCCAACTTAGCACTACCGAATCTTGAGGACCTTAGATCCGACCTATCTCGAGCCAACCAAGCCATTCAGAATAAAGGTTATGCTCCATTACATGGTGAACTAAACGCGTATATCCACACCTCCAACTTCTTACGTTCTTCACAGTGGAATGGAAGGATTGTCTTTCAACCGAAACCTCATTCCTCTTTGTTAATAACTGTCTTGCCTCCAAGAACAGATTGCCTGGGCTTAGCCGTAGATATGGGTTCTACAAAGCTGGCTTTATATCTGATCAACCTTGAAACAGGAGTGACCATAGCAAAAACAGGTGTGATGAATCCGCAAATAGCTTATGGTGAGGATGTGGTGAGTCGGATAGCATTTGCAAATCGGTCGGAGGAAAATCAACGGTTGCTCCAGACACGATTAGTAGATACACTGAATCAAGTTACTGGAGAATTATGCAAATCCGTCAATGCTGAAAGTCATCAAATCGTCGATGCAGTAATAGTCGGGAACACGGCCATGCACCATTTTCTTTGTGGTCTCCCAGTTGCCCAACTTGGAGCAGCTCCATATGTACCAGTGATCAGCGAACCCCTTGAGTTCCATGCGAGTGAAGTTGGACTTCAAATGGCACCAGGAGCGCGCGTATTCATGCCGGCAATTATTGCCGGGTTCGTTGGCGCAGATCACACATCCGCTTTATTAGCTACTCAGGCTTACGCTGCAGATCGCACATTGGTTTTAGTTGATATTGGCACGAACACAGAAATTAGTCTTATTCATCAAGGTCACACCTATACTTGCTCGACCGCTTCAGGACCTGCTTTTGAGGGAGCCCATATTCGAGATGGCATGCGGGCTGCTCCTGGTGCTGTCGAAAGGGTTCGAATTTCAAATGGGTCATTGAAGGTAATAACTATTGGAAACTCACCGGCAGTTGGGATCTGTGGTTCGGGGATATTAAATGCAATTGCCGAAATGCGCAAAGCAGGCATCTTAGATACACGTGGAGTGTTGTGTCGCACGGATCCACGGGTACGTATTCGGGATGGGCGCGCCGAATTTGTATTGGTTCACGCAACCGAAACCGGTCACGGTAGAGATATTATTATCACACGTAAAGATGTACATGAAATCCAGCTTGCCAAGGGTGCTATACGCGCTGGAATAGAAATTGCTTTACAAGAAGCTGGGATAAGTGCCGATTCAGTTGAGGAATGGGTTATCGCAGGTGCCTTTGGCACATATCTTGACTTGCCCAGTGCTGTTCGCGTTGGTATGTTTCCGAATATGCCGCTTGATAGATTCCACCAAGTGGGAAATGCAGCTGGCGTTGGTGCAAAGCAAATGCTTGTTTCTCGGAAGAAACGAGCTGAGGCAGCTCAGATTATTGATCGAGTTAATTATTTAGAATTGACAATTTACCCTGGATTTACCGAACGATTCATACAAGCCATGTATTTAAGCGATTAATCACATCCCTGATTACTTTCAGAAACGTTAATGAGTTGGCTTAGATATCCATTACGATACTACAACACGTTACAGCACCTTCGGCTTTTGCGATCTCGGAGATATTTACCAGTAAAACATTAATTCCATTTTCCTGTAATTTTTGACGAGTCCTAGTGAAAGCAGTCGGATAAATTACTGTGTCTCCAATCAGTAAAGCATTTGCAGCAAATGGTTCATCAGAAGCAATATCAATGCAAGTCATTTCATCGAATATATGAGAGTCTATCCATTCCCTATTGATAAGTAGAATATCCTGGGCAACTTGAGTCACAGCAGATTTTAGGTGTAAGCAACCTCTTACATCCACAGATTTTATCTGATAGTGATAAGAAGAAAGGCATTCTCTTAATTGAGCTATAGCTGATATATTGGTGCGGTCTGACAACCCCACGTATAGCGTTTTCCCAATTCGCAAAACATCCCCTCCGTCCAGTATACCCGGTGCTTGAATATAGGCAAGAGGTCGATAAGGATCCAAAGCAGCAGCAACTGACTTGACTTCAGGCCTTCTTGATATTGCGCCAGGTCGAGTGATGATCGCAATTTCATCTAGAACAACCGCAGTGTCCTCAATAAAAACAGAATCGGGCATGGAAGGCTCCACCAATAATCGTTGGATCTTACAACCTAATTTCTCCAGGGCAAACTCATATTCACGATGTTGTTCAATTGCCAGCGCGACATCAATAACCTGACGTTTTAGATGAGTTAATACACATGACTGTATATTAGGGCTTACTGGTTTTATAATGGCCAGTCGCATATAGGATATGTACTCATTTTCTATTGTTGATATATTGGCGTAGCTTCCCGAGGAGACTGGATTATAACTTTAGTAAGGTCAATAGACTCCAGAATTTGTTTAACCTTATTGATATCAAAGTCAGCCCGTTTCTTGAATATCCATACCGGTGGATGATCATATACGCTAAATGCCTCCTCAGCAGCAAGGAAGTTATAATTGAATAATGGTAAATCGGCTGTTTTCTCCCATGCGACAGTACCACCCACATCAGATATATGCAGTGGACCAATCACGAAGTCTGAATTAAATTTTGCTACCAGGTCAAAACCCAACCTGCCATCGAAAAGTGCACGGTAATATTCCATTGTCATTGGATAAGTTAAGGGTATCCTGCAAACACTCCATATAGCCCTTTGACTGGGCAAAATAATATAATCAACTTGGGTCAAATTATCCACAAACATCTGAAGCTTCTTTTCATCGTCATACCAACGTACTTCCATTGTTCTTCCGCTGTATAGACCTCCAAATGGGTTTAGCCCATCTAAAGGCATCGGTAATCCCTCATCCCAATTCTCGTTCGCAATAATTGTTTTTTGTAAACTTACGGGATTTCCACGGGGAGTCGACACAAGTAGATAATAAGACTCCCCTTTTATGACTGGAATCTGTGGAAGATTTGCCTTTAAAGTACCCAGACCTTCCTGACTATCCGCATTAATAGGTATATGTACCTCTCCGAGTTTCTTTTGGCCAAATGGGTCTGACGCAATAGAAACCCCAAGATCTGCATACCCATTGTTTAGAGAGATAGGCCGCGCTACAGATATGAGGACCAAGGAGCCATCGGTTGATGGTTCAAAGGGCTGTATAAAACTTGCTTCACCATCTATCAAAATCCCATCAGGAGCCGAAATAGGGATATTCAATCTGTATTTGCCTGTATCCAGGGTGATCTGGATTGGAGCAGGAATATTCTGGTAGATCCAATGGGCTGCCTGGATGCGGGTATGGTCATGCCGATATATAGCATTTATAAATAATAGGGCCCATGTAAATGTTCCTGCGATTACAATTCCGGTAAGTAAGCTCACGACTCCCTTCCGGATAATCCGCCTATACTTTGTTGCCCTCAACATATGCTCCGAATTCAATGTCCATAAATTGAGAATCAACCATGCAGCAAAGAGACTTAAGAATGGATAAACAGGAAGAAAATACCGCACTGACTTAACGAACCGTGTTCCCATAAAAAGAAAATAACCGCCAACCCACACCAGGAATAGCAGGTGTATTCGCCAATCACGATGCCATTTGAACGACCTCCAACCCGCCCATAGAAAACCTGCCCAGGCAGTCAAGCCTAATGGAATTCCCATTCCCCAAACAACCATATTTACCCAAGGAAATATGATTGCAGGTCTATTCGCCCATTGTTCAGATGGGGGACCGCCGCCTATTCCATTTGATTCGTTTTGCGCTACTTTCATGCTTTCCACCCAATCCGGATTTAAGTGGATCGTAAAGAACATGGTATCACCGGCTTCAGCGCGAAAGCTCATTGGTTGGGTAATCCGAAAGGTAAGAAGGGAAACTACACCCGCTAAAACTAATAATAAAAAGGACATAAACATAATCCGACCCAATTCGCCCGGTTTCTTTAATTTTAAATCCACAATACTTATAAAGGTCGCAACCAGAAGCATCCCCGCTAAAGGAAGAAGGTTAATTCGAGAAGCCATCGCCATTCCAAAAGCTATACCAAAAAGAACAAACCACAAGATACCATTCGAGGTGGGCTTATAGTCATGACGAACTATTGCTCTTTTAAGACAAGGTTGCTGGGCTATTCGTACACAACAATACATTGTACACATAGTAAATAGCACACCAAAATTATCTACCGTCATAAAATGAGATTGTTGAATTTGCATAACAGACAGTGCACTTAAGGCAGTGGCCAATAAACCAATTTTCTCCCCATACACACGGCGACCGATCAGGAACAGCAACGCTAAAGATAAGGTGTCCGCTAACGCGGACAGACTTCGACCCAATAAACGGATCTCATCATAACCTGTATTTCCTGTCAATTCACCAGCAAACCGGATTATAGTTATTGGCAATTGTCCCCATCTCAGTCGATTATCAGCTCCTCCTTCGGTCGGTTGCCCAGCAACATCATATTTTTGGTACGGACTTAATGGAGAAATTCGAGTATTAAAATATTTGTTAAGGGAATTCGGAATTTGTATTTGGACAAGGGTGTTTGTCAATCCATACTCATCAGGATGTAGATTAGTCCCCTGACTCCAATTTACCCAATTAAACCTGAAGATAATACCAACAGCAATCAAAATTACTAGCAATGTTTGGAAAGCAATTTTTAACCCGCTTTTTGAAGCATCATGTTGCATAGATAAACACTCTCAATTATCGCTGATAAATGAATTCTCTAATATTCAACTATAATTCGATCTTATGGCCAACGCCGATCTTCAATTATACCTTCCGACTCATCCCACCATATACTTCGATGTCCTTCTATACTTGATTTCAATTCCAATCAATATGTGTCCCTCTTTAAAAAAAACAGGGGTTCCAAGTAACCTTTGAGTTTTCCCTGCCGTTTATCTGATTTTCAACTTCTCGCCCTGTGTTTACAGTTTTGAGATAGTTTAGAATCATTTTGGTCTTTTGGCTTTATTTACCGAATTTCTTCAAGTAAATAAGCCATCAAAACCTTTGCTTTGGAAGTCGGTTACCATAGAAAGTTTTTTATTCCATGGTTCCTTACTTGCCTTAGCTTTTTTGCGGCAGGTAACTTTCCAATTTCTCGGAACGCCCTGCACTTTTATTATAAGATGATTAACCCAAAGAGTCAATAACCCTTACCTTAAAAATCTCTATCAGATTAACCGCTTGCCTATTTTGAAAAAGCTTTGCTACATGTCCTTCTCCAGGTAAAATAGGTTAGATATCCCTCATTGGCAATGGACAGACTTAAGCTGTCAAGATAACAACAGTCGCCAAAAAGCTTAAGATACCTCGATATAGGTAAAAAATTATTCAAAATTAATTGAGGAGATAGGTTTATGACGCGCCAGGTGTTTAATTTGATAATGATGATCTGTATATCCATTGGATTTCTAACCGGATGCCAAAAGCAAGACCAAAAACCGGCAGCAAGGGTAGTAGAGAGTTACCTTCAAGCATTGGTGGCCGAAGACTCTAATAGAATTTCAAATTTGGTATGCAAGGATTGGGAAGAACAAGCACAGACAGAGCTAGATGCTTTTATAGGAGTGAAAGCTTCTCTTAAGGATATGACATGCGACCAAACCGGAAATGATGGTCCACATATTTTGGTTCAATGTAAAGGAACGATCTTAGCAACATACAATAATGAAAACCAAGAATTAACACTCGAAGGCAGAACGTATCGTGTCATCCAGGATAACGGGGATTGGTACGTATGTGGCTACAAATAAGAGCCTATGTAAAATCTTTATTTCTAAAGATATTCACGCGTGAAAATTTATGGGCTTTGATCCTTTGCGTTATATTGATAACGATTCTTATCTTCACGGTGGATACTTCCCCCTTGTGGATATATCAAGGATTTTAGGCTTCCAAAAGTTATCTCTATAATGAATCTACGAGATATCCTTTTTTTTAGCATAATCTCCGTAGCTATCCGCTTCTTTACCAGTAACAGGTGGCGACAACACCTGGTACTCCTAATCAGTATTCTGGCTCTTTTCTGGCTTCAGCCAACAACCCCAATTCGTTACCTGGATTTTTGGTTACCTTCTCTGACCACGGTGATTACAATTCTGTGTTGGGTGACCGTAACTCCGACCAAATACCGGTGGAATTATCAGAATAAATGTACCTTAATTGCCACCAGCATTGCAATTATTGCAATATCACTCTCGCGATTTATCAGCCTGCCAATGCAAATCGCATCCATTATTGAGCAAAGGTGGCTGATCAGTGCAACAAGACCTCCCCAATTTTGGATGGTCTTCCTTTTTTTGTTTATTACTTTCTCTACGGTTATATTCCTCTCTAGACTGACTACTATTCGGATTGGATCAGCTGTGAATCTGGAGATCATTTTCCTCATCATTCTGCTCATAACACTAAAACAACCAGAATTCTTAAAATGGACGAGCAAAGTCTTACGTACCCTAACTAACCAATCAATAACCTCAACGACTTCCTTTGATCTTCGGTGGTTGGGGATATCGTATATTGTTTTCCGTTTAATCCATACGCTTAGGGATCACCAAACAAACCGCCTACCATATTCAAATCTAGAAGAATACCTTATCTTTGTTTTGTTCTTCCCCTCCATTTCTGCTGGTCCAATTGACCGGTTAGATCGTTTTTTAAAGGATCTTAAACAACCTTTACTAAGAAACTCGCCGAATGATATTGGTGTAGGTGGTCAACGGTTATTATTAGGGTTGCTGAAGAAATTCGCAATAGCGGATACCCTCGGTTTAATTGCTCTTTCACCACAAAATGCTATCCAAATCCATTCCCTTGGTTGGATGTGGTTTGTCTTATATGCATATTCTCTGCAAATATATTTTGATTTTAGCGGATACACCGATATCGCAATTGGATTAGGACGCTTACTGGGAATTCGGCTGCCAGAAAATTTTTACTCACCATATCTTAAGAATAATATAACCCAGTTTTGGAACAATTGGCATATTACACTCACCCAATGGTTTCGAGCTTACTTCTTTTTTCCCTTCACACGTTATTTAAGATCATCAAAAAAAGGCTTACCAGCCTTTTCAATAATATTTCTAACTCAAACAAGTACCATGATTCTCATAGGTCTATGGCATGGTGTGACCTGGAATTTTCTACTCTGGGGACTCTGGCATGGACTGGGTCTTTTCATTCAAAATCGATATTCGGATTGGACAAATCATAAGAGACTGCTATTATATAACAATCCGATATTAAGAAAAGCCCAAGATATACTAGGGGTATTTCTAACGTTCCATTTTGTAACCCTTGGTTGGGTTTGGTTTGCCTTGCCTCAGCCAACTCTATCCCTTCATGTATTTAGCTTTCTCTTCGGGTTTTGATATAGAATGGTTATTGATCTACAATAAGAGAAATGCCGATTGTGCACATGTCTTCTTATAAAGTTTGGCAAAAGGCAATCGAAAATGATCCTTCAATACGATCTTCATCAAGATGCATAATATGAGAGATCGCTCTTTTCCAATTCTATTACCGCTTTTCTTGCTCATTCTTTTATGCGCCTGTAAACCATACAGTACAGAAAAGACTCGGACTTCAGGCGTGTTTTTTGGGACTTCCACCATAAACATTCCAACCGAAACTCCAAATCCTTTGTCACCGGCCCTACCCACTCCATCAATTGAAAGAACTGCCGATCTTATGCCATCTCCATCATCAAAATTATCCGGTAATACTGGTGAACTATACTTAATTTTCCGGGATGCGAAGGAAAAAAAGAACCTTATTAAATACATACCTGCCGATTGTCTAACCTTGAATATAGATTGCTCCGAACCTCAGGAAATCTCAAATGGATATCCAAACAACCTGGGGTCCTTCAGTTGGTCACCTGATGGTCTAAAAGGAGCCGCTGTTTACCGCTCACCCGATGATGGCTGGGCTGAGCTTTATGTGTATGAGCCGGCAAACAATAGTTGGAGGATATTGGTAAACAGGTCCCTTTATATCAATAATCTAGCTTGGTCGTCAGACAGTCAATGGATTGCCTTTGAAGGATCAAGGCAAAAAGAGATAAGTCAATATGATTTATATGTGATCCACCCTGATGGATCCGACCTGACAAATCTTTCCAATTATTCTCTGGCGAACCTCCATCTAGGTGGTTGGATTGGTGATGCTATATATTTCACCGCTGGCCAGGAGGAGAGTGAAACAACTTATCGAATCCGAATAGGGGATTTAAAACCGCAGCAATTAAATCCTAATATATTTGGTCTTCACAATTTACTTCCCTCACCCGACGGCCATCATATTGCGTTTCTAAATAGTAATAGCAAGTCACTTTCTCTGATGAAACCTGAAGGCGAGTTCGAGCACTTATTGCTCACCTTGGAGGATGAATATAAAGTTAATAACCTAGTCTGGTCACCAGATAGTCATTGGTTGGCTATTATTTTGGTTAGCATGTCAAATGAACGAACTGACAATCGAATTGGACTGATTGATATCCAGGGTGGCACCCCGCGCCTAGCTTACCAGGCTCCCATTGTGGGAGATATATTCTTCACGCCCGACAGCAAATCCTTGATTATCCATGTAATTCCAAGTTCCGGATTGGTTAGGATTGATGTTAAAGGTGGATATCCTAGATCCATAGCAATTCCTGGAAATAACCCAGGGATGATGGGAATATCCTGGCGAATATTCCACTACTGATCTCTGCACAAAAATCTAAACTTGGTAGCCTGCATCATGGATGAAGGCCTGGATCAAATTGGGTTTACGCTGCAATCGTTTCTTCGCCTTATCCAAGTGAGCGTCCAGCTCAGAAAGGTGGTCGCATGCGATATTGGCCAGATGCGCCAGTTTAAGATAGCTCCAGACCCACTCGGTCGGATTGAGTTCTGGAGCATAGCCAGGGAAGCGTTCGAGATGAAGGCGCTGGGTGGCTCCAGAAGCCAGGTAATCTTTGACGACCTGTGAGCGATGGATTGGACTACCATCCCAGATCACCAGAAGCAAGCCCGGGATCAAACGCTGAAGCTGTCTCAGAAAAGCCACCACTTCACGACTGGTAATCGAATGAGCATAGGTTTTGAGAAACAATCTACCTTGCGGCGTCACGGCCCCGATCAGCGAGAGATGGTCGTAGGACAAATACTCCTTCAAAATCGGTGTGCAACCACAGGGGGCATAGGTACGCACCACGATCGGCAACAGATAGAAGCCCGATTCGTCTATGAAGACAATGGTTCGTCCTTCTTGGGCTGCCTTTTTTTCAACTCTGGCCACCGTTCTGCTTTCCATCTCTGGATCTCAGCTTCCTGGCGCTGTTTGGCCCGCCGAATGGGCTTCTGGGGTGTCCAGCCCAGCTCTTTCAGGATGCGGCTCACATGGGCCGGGTGGTACTTCACGCCCAACTCGCGTTCGATGACCTTTGCCACCCGCGGACAAGTCCACAAATCGCCTCGAAAACCGAAGCTCTCCGCTCCGCGCTCCAATAATCCTGGAATACGCTGCCGTTCTTCCGTGCTCAATCGGCGAGGAGAACCGGTCGACTTCCGAGCTGCGAGCGCCTCTTCTCCTCCTTCCTTACCCACTTTGATCCATTGGCTGACCGCTCCTTTGGTGACACCCAAAGCTTCGGCGATTTGCTTCTGCGGCCAGCCTGCCTGGTACAACACCCAGGCCCGTTTGCGACGTTCTTCTTTCCAACTTTTAGATGCTTTCTTGGCCATGCCGCCTATCAAACCATAGTTTATCATTTTCCGCAAGGATCAGTAGTATAATAATCTCTGGAGTATGGTATGCTGGCTGCCTTTTTTGTCCTGGGACAGGTCTTTTTCAGCACCTGTGCGAATATTTTTTTCAAGCTTTCCGTGTTGGGTCTTGCAACCTATGGCTTTTGGGGGCCGTTCCTGTGGTTTCAGGTGGCAGGGAATCTATCCGGCTTCGTCAGTGTACTCTCTTACACGATGTCCCTGCGCTACTTACCGCTGCACGTGGCCTACCCGCTCACCCAGGGATTGGCAGTGCTTAGCGTGACTTTCATCGGTGGCTGGCTGGTCTTTCACGAGCCAGTGACCCTGCCTCAATGGCTGGGTGTGCTGTTGATTGGCTGTGGGATCGTGCTGATCGGCTTCACCACCGAGTGGGACCACAAGGTTGGTGCGGTGGCCTCGTTGCCGCCCCAGCAAGGAGTTATGCCTTGATCGCCGCCTGCCTTATCCTGGCAAACGCCACCTTCAACACTCTCGGGAATTTCTTTTTCAAACGCTCCGCCACCGGCCGCGGGTTTTGGGGTTTCTGGGGCTGGCAGAGCGCCGGGAATATCATCGGTTTTGGCGGTGTTTTGGTCTATACAGCCGCCCTGCACTTTCTGCCGATGTCGGTAGTCTTCCCGGTTGCCCAGGGGCTTTCGGTGCTTGGCGTACAGGTGATCGCCGCCCGGCTGGCCTTTAAAGAACGCATCCGGCCAGTTCATTGGCTCGGCACAGTGCTGATTATTGCCGGGATCATTCTAGTTGGAACACAAGGAAAATAAAAAATGGACTCGAATCTTCTCTCCGCTTTTCTCTCCGCCTGCCAGCAGGATCCTGCCATGCTGGAGTTTGCTAAAAATCGCCAAGTTAGCCTGCGCTTCGTGTTGACCGATGCCAACCTGGAGTTTTACCTTTCCTTCAATAATGGGGAGTTCAAGGCTGCTCTGGGCGCACCCCCTTCGAACGCTGATCTGACCGCTCGCACCACAGCCGAGATCTTCGATGGCCTGATGAGTGGCAAAGTCAACGGCACCACGGCGGCGATGAGCGGTCGCCTGCGCTTCAGCGGCGATACCATCAAGGGCATGGCGCTGCAACGCGTCCAAAAGGACATGATGCGCCTGTACACGCAAGCCAAAACCAGCTCCGAGGGGTAGGATTTACGGCTCTAAACCCCTCTTGAGGCAAAGAATTATCAGCATTTTTGTCACCAGGAGAGCAATGAATAAACGACAAGTCATCCAGACCGTCCTACAGGTCAAAAAGCCACCTTATATTCCCTGGTCGCTGGGATTCACCTATGAAGCGTACGAGAAGCTGAAGGAGCATTTTGGAAGCCCCAACCTGGAGCCCTTTATGGATAACCACCTGCTCGACCTGGGCAACGGGATTGGATTCTTCACCGACCTGGGCAATAACCGGGTGCGTGATGTGTTTGGCGTGGTGTGGGACCGTTCTGTGGATAAGGATATCGGTATTGTCGAGGGCCAGGTGCTGCGTTTGCCAACCCTCAAGGGCTACCAGTTCCCCAACCCGCTCGACCCACGTTTCTTTGAGGATATCCCCGGCAAGCTCGCGAGCTATGGCGACCGCTACCGGGTTTTCCAGATTGGTTTCTCACTCTATGAGCGGGCCTGGACGATGCGCGGTTTGCAGCCTTTCTACACAGATTTCTACGATAATCCCAGGTTTGTCCACGAGCTGCTCAACACAATTGCCGAGTACAACATTGCTCAGGTCAACGAGGCCACCAAGTATGAGATTGATGCAGTCTATTTTGGGGATGACTGGGGCCAACAACATGGCCTGTTGATGGGCCGTAAGTTATGGAAGGAGTTCATCCAGCCGGCGCTCGAACGCATGTATGGCGCGGTGCACCGGGCCGGCAAGCAGGTGTTCATCCACTCCTGCGGAGATGTGGATGAGTTGTTTGACACCTTGATTGAAATCGGCGTCGACTGCTTCAATCCCTTTCAACCGGAGGTAATGGATGTCTTTAGCCTGTTGGACACCTACCGTGGGCGCCTGACCTTTCACGGCGGGCTTTCGACCCAGCGCACCCTCCCCTACGGTACGGTAGCCGACGTACAGCGCGAAACGAAAGCCCTGCTCGAGGCTGGCAGCCAGGGCAACTATATCTTCTCGCCGGCTCATGCTGTCGAAGGTGATGTACCGGTGGAGAACATGCTGGCGTTCATTGAGATGCTGCAGGCACAGCCAGGATACCGGGAGAGCAAAAAGGGATAGAAGATTTGCGAATTTTCTCTTTCTTTAGGGTACAATCAATCCATTATCCTAATTCCAACAGGGAGTTCCTATGCCTCTTCCAGTAGCACTTCAGTTGTATTCTGTGCGTGAGGCGGCCGAGAAAGATTATGCGGCAGCCGTGCGCACCATCGCTAGCTTTGGCTATGCCGGGGTGGAGACAGCCGGCTTTCCTGGCATCGGGGCCGAAGCCGCTGGCAAATTGTATCGCGAGCTTGGCCTGGCTGTGCCCAGCGCTCATACTGCCCTTCCGCTTGGTAACAAAAAGAACCAGGTGATTGAGGAAATGCAGGCCATCGGCAGTAAGCGCATTATCTCGCCTGCCGAAGGCCGGGATAAGTATAAGACCGTCGATGGGATCAAGCAAGTGCGTGATCTGTTCAACGAAGCCTCTGCGGTCGCCAAGCAGTATGGTATGACCCTCGGCGTGCATAACCATTGGTGGGAATATATGAAGGTGGAAGGCGATGGCCGCTATGCTTACCAGATCCTGCAAGAGGGCCTTGATCCGGATGTCTTCTTCCAGGTGGATGTCTATTGGACGCAGACTGCTGGCGTAGATCCAGCCAAGGCGATCAAAGAACTGGGCAAGCGCGTCCTGATGTTGCACCTCAAAGATGGTCCGTGCAACAAGGAAGATCCAATGACTGCCCTCGGCGATGGCGTTGTTGATATTCCTGCTGTGGTCAAGGCGGGCGAGGTGGTCGGCAGCGACTGGCTGGTGGTTGAGCTCGATCGCTGTGCCACGGATATGTACGAAGCGGTCAAGAAGAGTCTTGATTACCTCAAGCTGAACAGCCTGGGCCGCGGGCGATAGTTTCTTGCGATTCGGAGCATTTGTTTAACACCCTGGAGGAAACGGGAAAATTTCCTGGGAATCCCGTTTCCTCCCCTAGCGGTTTTTCCCTGAGGCTTTCTGTCCTGATCTTTCTATACCAGGCAATGCTTGCAAATGATTGACTCGCATTGCCAGCCGTGCTATCATCATAACCAGCAATTATTTTTAACATTCATTGCAGATCTTTAACAATTCCATATTCTCGGAGAAATTATCATGAGTTCTGATTTTATTGCTCGATTAATTGGTATGATTGTCTTCACAATCATCGGGGTATATTGGGGGACCGCTCTGGGACGAGTGGCCAATGCCTCTCCTGGGGCAGGCACCTTCACCACTGAACAGTATGCTTTTACCATTGGCCTGGTGGGTGCCCTGACCGGCCTGGTGATCACCCCGATGATCACGATCCGCCCGATCCGCGAGATTCGCTCAGCCCTGACCCGAATTTCAGCCCAGTCATTATTCTCTTCATTGATCGGCCTGATTGCTGGTCTGATCATCGCTGCCTTGCTGGCTTTTCCCCTTTCTCGTCTGCCTTCCCCTTTCGGCGATTTCATGCCCTTTGTGGGAGTGCTGGTATTCGGATATATGGGTGTGGCTGTATTTGGAATGCGGCAGAACGACCTGTTTGCATTTATGGGCTCGCTTACCGGCCGTACGATCCCTTCGCGCGAGGAAAGTCTGGCTTCCAACTGGGGTGAGGGTCGCACCATTCTTCTGGATACCAGTGTGATCATCGATGGACGGATTGCCGATATCGCCCGGACAGGCTTCTTACCGGGCTCGTTGTTGATTCCGCGCTTCGTGCTGAATGAATTGCAATATATTGCTGACTCTCCCGATAGCCTGCGCCGGCAGCGTGGCCGGCGTGGCATGGAAGTGTTATCTCAATTGCAACGGGAACCGAGCATCCCGGTACGGCTCAGCGATATTGATGTGGAAGGGGTGCGCGAGGTGGACGATAAGCTGATCATTCTGGCCCGCCAGTTGCGCTGCCCGATCCTGACCAATGACTATAACCTGAATCGCATTGCTGAGTTGCAAGGGGTGACCATCCTGAACGTAAACGAGTTGGCCAACGCAGTCAAGGCCATCCTGCTGCCCGGCGAGCTGCTTGCCATCCGCATTATCCAGGAAGGCAAAGAATATAACCAGGGCGTTGGCTACATGGATGATGGCACGATGGTGGTGGTGGAAAACGGTCGCGACATGATGGATCGTGAAGTTACCGTGGTCGTCACCAAAGTATTGCAGACCGCAGCCGGGCGGATGATCTTTGCCCGACCAGAAGATAAAAACGGCGAACACTAAGGAGGAAAAATGACGCTGAAGATTTTTAATACGTTGACTCGCAAGAAAGAAGACTTTGAGACGATCCAGCCGGGCGAGGTGCGTATGTACGTTTGCGGACCCACGGTCTATAACAAAGCCCATGTCGGGCATGCGATGTCGGCAATGGTTTTTGATATTATCCGGCGCTATCTGGAGTACCGCGGCTACAAAGTGCATCACGCTATGAATTTTACGGATGTGGATGATAAGATCATCCAGCGCGCCAATGCCATGGGTGTGGACCCATTTGACCTTGCCCAAGGGTATATTAACGAATACGAGCAAAACCTGCGCGACCTGAACATCCTGCCTGCCACGTTCAAACCGCGCGCCACGCGCGAAATCCCGCAGATTATCCAGATCATCCGGGGATTGGAAGAGAAAGGCTTCGCCTATGAGATTGATGGCGATGTTTACTTCCGAGTGCGCAAGGATGAAGATTATGGACGGCTTTCTGGGCGAAAACTGGATGAAATGCAAGCCGGAGCGCGCATCGGCGTGGATGAGCGCAAAGAAGACCCGATGGATTTTGCCCTGTGGAAGGCTTCTCGACCGGGTGAACCCTATTGGGATAGCCCCTGGGGCAGGGGTCGCCCCGGCTGGCACATCGAATGCTCGGCGATGAACCTGCATCACCTGGGGGAGCAGATTGATATTCACGGCGGAGGGAATGATCTGATCTTCCCACACCATGAGAATGAAATTGCCCAGACCGAATCCTACACCGGCAAACCCTTTGCCCGCTATTGGATGCATAATGGGATGCTGCAGCTAGGTGGCGAGAAGATGTCTAAATCGCTGGGCAACCTGGTGACCATCGAGGAGTACCTGGCTGAACACAGCGCAGATTCCTTGCGCCTGATGGTGCTTAATTCGGCGTATCGCAACCCGTTGACTTTCAACGATGAGGTCATTGTCCAGTCGGAAAAGGCGATCGACCGGCTGCGTTCAGCGTTGCGCCCGGCCCTTTCTGGAGCTGCGGGTGCTCCCCGGGAAGTGCTCCAGGTCTTGCAAGCCCAGGTGGAGAAATCCCGGGCAGGCTTTATCGAAGCCATGGACGACGATTTCAACACCGCCGGCGCATTGAGCTGCCTCTTTGAGCTGGTGCGGGTGATCAACCAGGCGCGCGCCGAAGGTGCAACCTCGGCTGAGCTCCAACCCGGCCAGGCAATGCTGCGCGAGCTGACCGGTGTGCTGGGCTTGCAATTGACCGTCGGAGAAAAGGAAGCCCAGGCGGCTGACCCATTTATCAACCTGTTGGTTGAACTACGCAATGAACTGCGCACCCAGAAACAGTGGGCGCTGTCGGATAAGGTTCGCAGCAGCCTGGCTGAATTGGGAGTGCTGATTGAGGATAGCAAAGAAGGGTCAACCTGGAGATATAAAGAGTAAGGTGCTGAGCCATGAGGAGGATTGATCCCTTCATTGCACGATGCTGATTATTGGTTGACTGGTTCCCATGAAAGAATGGATCACCGGGCGCAATCCGGTCTATGAGGTGATGCAGGCCAGGCGGCGGCACCTGTTTCGTCTTCAAGTGGCGAAAGGTGCAGAGGAGAAAGGCCGCCTGGCGCAGATCATCCACCTGGCGCAGGAGCACCGGTTAGCGGTGGAGTATGTAGCGCGCCCGCGGCTTGATAGCCTGGGAGAGAACCACCAGGGTGTGGCGCTGGAAGCCAGCGCATATTCCTACTGCGCCCTGGCTGATATCCTGGGCCAGGCTGGAAAGCTCCAGGAACCGTTGTTCGTCCTGCTATTGGATGCACTGCAAGACCCACAAAACCTGGGGACGCTTTTGCGCACAGCCGAGGCCGTCGGAGTACATGGAGTGGTGATGCCCCTGCGCCGGGCAGTTGGAGTCACTCCGGCGGTGGTGCATGCCTCAGCCGGCGCCACCGAGCACATGCTGATTGCCCAGTCGAACCTGGCCCAGGCGATCGCCACCCTCAAGGAGGCCGGGGCGTGGGTGGTCGGCCTGGAGGGAAGCCCGGCTGCGCAGCCCGTGGAGCTGGCTCGCCTGGATGGCCCACTGGCACTGGTCGTTGGCAGCGAAGGTGAAGGGATGCGGGAGCTGGTGCGCCGCTCCTGTGATCTCCTGGTGCGTTTGCCCATGCGCGGTAAGGTGGAATCGCTCAATGCCTCAGTCGCTGGGTCGGTGGTGCTCTACCTGGCCCTGGAAGCTAGAAATAGGCAAAATTCTTTGCAGTCTGAGGAATGGCGACGCAAGAATTCATAGCCAATCGTGACAGTGCTGCTTTCTGGCGTAGGAAATGATGCCGAATACAAAGATTCCTCCCACCCTGAGCGGGCCGCAACTGCTGCCCCTGCTATCTTCTATCCAGCGCGATACACCGGGTTTTTTACTTCGCTGTACCCGTCAATATGGCGATCTGGTGCGCTTCGAGGTGGGCGGGTTGCAGGCTTTTCTGGTCAACGAAGCCGATGGTGTCCGCCATATCCTGCAGGATAACCACCGCAACTACACCAAAAATACCATTCAATATAATGCCCTGGCAACGATCACCGGTCGCGGCCTGTTGACTAGCGATGGGGCCTTGTGGTTTCGCCAGCGTCGCCTGGAACAACCGGCTTTTTCGCGCCCGTGCCTGGCTGCGCTTGACCAGGTGGTCGTCCCGGTGGTGCAGAAGATGTTCGAACGCTGGCAGGAGGAGCGCCGCGAAGAGTTAGATATTGACCGTGAGATGATGCGGGTCGCACTGGAAATTGTCGGAAAGGTGCTCTTTAGTATCGATCTGACCAGCCAGGCACACGAGCTGACCGGTGCAGTGCTGACTTGCCTGGATCACATCATTTTTCGAGCGCGTAATCCCCTGGCGTTGCCGGCCTGGTTGCCCACAGCACGCAACCAGCGCTTCCAAAGAGCATTGCGGACCCTGGACGAGGTGATCTATCATTTAATCCACCTGCGCCAGTCGGCTGGCAGCCCCGGCGAGGACCTGCTGGGTATGCTGTTGCAGGCGCGCGATGAGGAGACCGGGGACCCCATGCCAGACCGGCAATTGCGCGATGAGGTAATCACCCTGCTGATTGCCGGGCATGAGACGGTCGCCAGTGCCCTTACCTGGAGCTGGGTCCTGCTCTCGTTGAACCCATCTGTCAGGTTGCAGATGCGGGCTGAGGTGGAAAATACTTTACAAGGGCGCCTGCCTACCACTGCTGACCTTCCAAACCTGAGCTTCACCGGTCAGGTCTTTTCCGAAGCGCTACGGCTTTATCCACCCGCCTGGTTGATTACCCGGCAGGCGGTAGATAGCGATGAGATCGGCGGTTTCCGCATCCCTCCCCGAGCCTTGATCATCCTGAGTCCGTATACCATTCACCGCAATCCTTCCTATTGGGAAAATCCGGAGGGTTTTGTCCCGCAGCGTTTTGAGGAGCACGGCGAGGGAGCTGCCATGCGACCGCGCTATGCTTATATCCCGTTTGGCGGTGGGCCGCGCCTGTGCATCGGCAGCCAGTTTGCCCAGATTGAAGGCCAGCTGATCCTGGCTATGGTCACCCAGCGCTTCCGGCTGGACTTGCTGCCGGGTCGAGTGGTCAAGGCGGACGCATTGGTCACCCTGCGTCCGCGGGGTGGTTGCCCGATGCGCCTTCAACCTTCTGAATCTGGAAGATTGATCCGATAAGATGGACCTTTGGCCGTACCTGCGCGATTCACTTTCGATCTTGCAACTCAGTTTGAAGCTTGCTCGCCAGGATCATCCTGAGTTCTACCGAGTGGCGGCAGTTCAATTGCGCTTGATGCTGTGTGATACCACTCGCCGCCATCAGGAGCCGGTGGTGATCTCACTGGCGCCGCGCCTGCTGCCAGGTTTGGCGTTGCATCCGTTGGTAACCCCAGGTCCGGTCGGGTCAGGGGATAGGGTAAGCCAGGTGAATCCCTTGCAGAAGGCGGGCGATGTTTTCAACCGCTCTGCTCAGCCTCTCTCTATTGAAGAATGGTTGGACCAATCCCTTGGAGCTTTGACCATCCGCCAGCTCATCCGCCGGGTGTGTGATCAGGACGGTGGCGCACACGTCGACCCGCGCCCTTCTGTCAGCCTGCCGGAAGGGCTGGATTACCGCACCTGGATTTTAGTGATTGGAGAATATGTGGTAGAAGAGCTCCTACGGCGCTATGATACAATCTCTCCTGAGTAACCTCAGTCATGACACCGACCCCTTATTCCTTGCTGGCCGCTTTTGGAACCACCCTTGGCCTGTGGATGGTGGTTCGCAGTGCACCTGAAAGGCAGGCCAGTCGGTGGTTGAATGGGGCACTGCTGTGTCTGGGTTTCAGCCTGTTCGGGGCACGGTTGGGTTACCTGCTGATGAACCTGGCGTATTATCGCCAGGTGCCATTCGAGGCATTTTCGCTATGGGCCGGTGGGCTTTCGGCGGCTGGTGGATTAGTAGGTGGTCTGCTGGGGGTGGGCCTGGCCATGCGGGCCGGGCGGGTGCGCCTGGTGGAAGCTTTGGACCGTTGGAGCGGGTTGTTGCCACCCCTGACGGCTTCGCTGTGGATAGGCTGTTATTTCTCCGGCTGCGCCTATGGTGCTCAGGTAAATTGGGGCCTGCCGGCTCCAGATGAGGCTGGCAATTGGGCCCGGCGAGTGCCAGTGCAGTTTCTGGCTGCACTGACCTTGATTGCTTATTTTGCTGGTCTGGAATGGTTCCAATCTTACCGGACGCAACGTCCGGCCTTAAAAGCGATCCAGGAGGCCTTGAGCTTGCCAGGGATGAAAGCGGCTCTCTCTCTGGCAGGGCTGGCAATCAATTTATTCGTGTTCAGCGACCTGCGGGCCGACCCGGAGCCGGTCTTTTATCACCTGCGGCCGGATACTTGGGCGGCTGCTGGGTTGCTCATTTTGGCAGTCGGCAGTATGATTATATTCCTGATTCGAAAAGCATGATCTTATCATTCCTTTCCCTTTTCCTATGAAATTAAACCTCGCTCTTGCTCAAATCAATACTCACCTGGGGAACGTCGAAGCAAACCTGGAAAAGCACCTGGCACTGATTCACGAAGCCCACTCCAGTGGAGCTGATCTGCTGGTCTTCCCTGAACTCTCCCTGACCGGATATGTGCTGCAGGATCTCGTGCCGACCGTGGCCTGCCACCCGACTGCTGAGGACCCGGTCTTCCGCCCGCTCCTGGAAGCCAGCCAGAAGTTGGATCTGGTGGTAGGCTTTGTTGAAGAAGATGCGCGTAACCGTTTCTTTATTTCGGCGGCGTATCTCAGCCGCGGACAGGTGCTACACGTTCACCACAAAGTATATTTGCCAACCTATGGCCTTTTTGATGAGGGGCGCTTCTTTGCCTGGGGAGATAAGGTGCAGGCCTTCGATACCCGCTTCTGCCGGGCGGGGATGTTGATCTGCGAAGATTTCTGGCACAACTCACCGCCTTATTTGCTCTGGTTGGATGGCGCCGACTTGTTCATCTTTATCTCCGCTTCTCCTGGCCGGGGCCTGACCGATAGTCCCCAGCT
>Ga0315268_10000655_pt1 | contig 40078 bp, 38 predicted proteins | sample C1_top_MG_FD_204535 | JGI IMG/M metagenome (GOLD analysis project Ga0315268, IMG submission 204535) | Sediment microbial communities from Yellowstone Lake, YNP, Wyoming, USA - C1_top | ecosystem: Environmental > Aquatic > Freshwater > Lake > Sediment | place: USA: Wyoming | collected 2017-08-01
AAATGTAGAAATTCTTTGACCTCTCAGGAAGCTCTACAATCGATTTTTAGATCACTGGGAGGGGTAAAGTGACCCCAGAAATTCACTGTTTTTCAGCAGCTATTGAGAATTTCAACAGACTGTTATGTCCGATCACGACGAAACGCACATCCAGATTTGGCCGGGTGCGGGATGCGGCGCGCAATTCATCCACGATCTGGATAGCTCCGCCCGTATCGACGACGATTGCGCACAGACCGGGCGGGTGATTGCTTATCCATTCCCGGCCCGCCCCCATATCCAACGCGCGCGCCACCTGTGCTCCACCGCGTTCGAGATAGACGATAAGATCATCGGCCAACCCGTCCGCACCGCCCAGCACAAGACAGGACAAACCCGCGAGCTGTGATGGCGCCTCTGGTGCATCGGGTTGCTCATGAAGCCTGGCAAAAGGCAGGTGCACACTGAACAACGATCCCTTGCCAGGCTCGCTCTGCACGGTGATCTCACCGCCCATCATGGTCGCCAATTGCCGTGAAATGGTCAGACCCAGTCCGGTACCACCGTAATTTCGCTTGGTGCCGGACTCGGCTTGAGTGAATGGTGTGAACAGTTTCGACTGCGTAGGCCCATCGATGCCGATACCATTGTCGAGCACGCGAAACTCCAGCGTTATATGCTCATCATCGCCAGCAGCCATCAGGGTGCGCACCGACACTCTGCCCTGGCGCTGCATTCCCTTGGTGAATTTGATGGCGTTGCTGGTCAAATTGACCAGTATCTGGCGCAACCGCCCCGAGTCCCCCATGACCAATGCGGGGATGGCCGGGTCGGTGAACAACGTCAGTTCCACACCATTCTTGATGGCCAAAGGATCCAGGGTTCTGCATATTTCCTCGACCACGGCAGCGGCGGACATGGGCTCATTTTCGATCTGCAACTTGCCCGCCTCGATCCTGGAAAAATCGAGAATATCGTTGATGATGCCTAGCAGCGAGAATGCCGAGTTGTGGATGATGTTGACCATCTGCATCTGGGCCGGGTCGAGACTGCTCTGCTGCAACACTTCGGTCATGCCGATCACGCCGTTCATCGGGGTGCGGATCTCGTGGCTCATCGTGGCGAGAAATTCCGATTTGGCACGGTTGGCGCGCTCCGCTTCCAGCCGGCTCTGCTCCAGGTCGGCGGTGCGCAGCGCCACTCTGTTTTCAAGCTGCTCGTTGAGCTGGCGCAATGATGCTTCCATCTGCTTGCGTTCGGTGATATCGGTGATGAAGCCGTGCCAAAGCACCGAACCATCCGCTTCGCGCTGCGGCAGCGCATTGCCGAACAGCCAGCGCTCCGTGCCATCGTCGAACTTGATCCTGGCCTCATGGCGCCACGGTGACAGGTCGCGTGCCGAAACCAGGATGGAATCCAGGGTGGCCGCCAGATCATCCGGATGAACCACAGCAAACACCCTGGAGGCATCCTCGCGAACCTGTTCCGGGCTGACCCGGAATATCTCGCGTATCGCCTCGCTGGCGAAGGGAAAACTGAAGCCGCCATCGGGGCGCATGCGGAATTGATAGACCACCCCCGGCACCCGGCTGGCGATCTTCTGCAGCCGCTCCAAGACTTCATGCCATTTGCTTTCGGCCTCTTTGCCCGCTGTGATATCCTGTACGGTACCCGTAATCAGAATGGCTTTCCCGGCGTCATCGACTGTCACCTCACAGCGGCTATGCACATGGATCACGCTGCCATCCGGCCTCACCACGCGATGCTCGCAGTCATATAGCCCGCCACGCTGCGTCGCATCCTCGAGTATCTTTTCCACCCTTGCCACATCGTCGGGGTGTATCCCATTGCGAAACAGTGCGTAGCTGGGTGCGACGCTTTGCGGTTCCAGCCCCCACAGGCGAAAGTATTCGTCAGACCACTGCAATTTCGATGACGCCGCGCTCCAGACCGAGCTACCCAGATGAGCGATCTGCTGCGCCTGGTTCAAATTTTTCCCGCTTTCGCTCAGCACCCGCTCGCGATTGACGGCCTCGATGCGCAATTGGATGATTTCGTTAAAACTCCCCCCGACACGCGCGGCATTCGCGACAATGGAAATCAAATACAGCGCGCCCATGACACTCATGGCCAGCGGTATCGCCCCGCCCTCGATCCAGAAACAGACGATCAACGGCAGCAGTGACGACGCCAGGAAGCCGCGCGTCGAAATCCGGTCGACCGCCAACAAGGTGAATGCCCCTGCGCTTAAACCCGCCAGGACGAAAGCCAGGAAGGCCTGGCGGGGTATATCACCTAAAGGAAACAGCAATACCGTCCCCGCGCCCCAAGCTAACCCGGTCGCGATGGCTGCGGCACGGAAGCGGCGTATCCAGAGCGGCGCGCAATTTTCGACAGGCTGTTTATTGCGCCGCCAGGCCAGCGCCAAAGCCGTCCTGGCCAACAAGGCCGGGCCGAGAATTGCAACCCAGATTAACAATCTGTTTGGGGCGATCACCGACGCCTGCACGCTGACGAGAATCAGCGCAAGCAGCACATTGATGGCGATCGCGGAAGGCAAACCGGCGTATAACAGCCTGGTCTGTTCCACCAGCAGCGCATCTTCCTGCACACCGCTGTCGCCGAGGCGTTGTCGTCGAATCATGGCCACCTTGCGGTTTTAGGCGTGTCCGTCATTGCAGTCCAAAAAACAGTGTTTCTCGCGATCGACTTCTTCTGCGGCGAGGCCGTGGAGCCGGTCTTGAAGCGGGGAATTTTTCGTTGAAATCGCGCGCGAACTTGAGAGGGTCAACGATGGTTTTTTGGCGAACTTTTCCAAAGTTGTTTCACACTATCCGATGCTGCTGTGGCACGAGGTGCGTATAGATAAATAATCGTTGCACCAGCAAGAAGGACAGCGGGTCACTTGGAGTAAGCTTTCTCGGTAACCAGATGTTCTTCCCGAACCCGCGATTGCCAAGCCTGTATCCAGCCGGGCAGTTCCCCGGCAGGCATGGGATTGGCGATGAAGCTGCCCTGGGCATAATCACATCCGGACAGGCGCAGCGTATACCAGCCACCCGCGTCTTCAACGCCCACCGCCCCAACTTCCAGATTCAATCGTCTTGCGATCGCCAGATTGGCGTCATACTTCGCCTTGATCCTGGCATCGGTCGAAATGCAGTGCACAAAGCCCCTGTCGATTTTAATTTCGTCGAAGGGCATGGCGTGCAGTAGCGCTATTGAAGAATACCCGGTGCCGAACTCGTCGATCGAGAGCCGAAAACGTTTCAAGTGCAGCCGGGTCAGCGTTTCAAGCAGCCCTCGCAAATCATGCATCGGCAGCCAGCTTTCGGCCACTTCCAGCGCAACGTTCTGCGGTGCGACGCCTGCCGCAGCGGTGAGTGCGGCTACGGAATCCGCAAAATCCAGCGACTCCAGATTGTATGCCGAAACATTGACCACCATCCGCAATGACAGCCCCTCGTCCAGCCAGGCTTTGGCCTGAGCCAACCCATTCGTCAGGATCACCCGGGTCAAATCATGGATCAAACCGGACGTTTCGGCCACACCGAGAAATTTATAGGGATATACCATGCCATCCTGGGGGTTACGCCAGCGCACCAGCGCTTCCACGCCCACCACTCTGCCACTGGAGACCGATACCATGGGCTGGTAGTAATTGATCAGCTCGCCGTTGGCAATCGCGGCACGCAACTCGTCCGCACTGTGAGCCTTGTTCCCGGTATGGAAGTTGTTTTGATTGGAAAGAGGAAATCTCTCCAGCAACGAGGCCAGTATTTCCACGGTGACCGGCTTGTGAAAGCATCCCAGCAACGGAATTTTATGTGCTCGCACCAATTGTTCACTGGCTTGCAACAAATGCTCGTCTTCACCGCTCATCAGGATGAGGCTGCCCGCATAACGGTGTTCGACCAAGTGGCGTACAAATTCCACGCCGTCCATGCCCGGCATGTTCAAATCCAGCAGGATCAGGTCGGGGCGTTCATTCGGGCTATCTACCATCTCCAGTGCGTCACGCCCGTTGTCGAGTGTAGCGACAGATGTGCAGCCCTGATTTTCCAGCATATGTGCGATCAACTTCAGCATGAATGGATCGTCATCAAGCACCAGAATTTTGTTTTTGAATTGATTGATCATAAGCATGCTCCCACATTCGTTGATACGGGGTCGTTCCAATCGTATTTATTGTACACCCTGAAGATTAAATAGAAATATTATGCCCTTAGTACGCGCCGGAAATTTAAAATGCTATAAATCGCGTGATGTATTTTGAAGCGGTCTGTTTCATTTACTCCACGCCTCTTGACCGCAAGCCGGCTTACGCCCACGCCACACCGATCACCGCCACGCACACGGTCAGCAGCCCCAGCGCCAGATTGACCGCGATCAGTTTGCGTATTTTGCCCAGCATTTCTCCCGCCTCTTTCCAGCGTTGTTTTGCGACATGCAGGCTGAACGGCACATAGCAGGCGAAGAACACGTAGCCGTAGATCGCCATCATCGCCAACCCCGCGGCCAGCATGATGTGGATGTGGCGCGCCACGTGGGCGATTCCGCCATACAAATAGATCATGTACAAACCACTGACCAGGAGTATAGCGACCGCGCCCCACACCCAGACGAAGAAGCGGCGAAACACCGCGTCCCACAGGCGCAGACGCTGCGGCGGTTCGAGAACCTCGACCGCAGCCGGACGCAGCACCGCATAGGCGAAGAACATGCCGCCCACCCAGATCAGGGCGGCAAGCAGATGGATGAGTTTGAACAGGGTCATGGTTTGATACCGGTCTATTTAGATTCCTTTTATTGCAGGAGCGCAACTCGTTGCGCGATTGAATCGCCCGATGGCCTTGCATAGCCATTCCACTAATCCATCAAAAAACGATGGATAAGTGGCTGGTTAAATCGGGCTCCTGCGATAAGGTAATACGATACCTGAAATCCGCCCTTTCATCGCTGGCAAGGGAATAAAAGTTCGCGCACCGGCCTGAAACTTTTGCGATGCACGATCGATGCGCCGTGTTCGCGCAACGCGGCGAGGTGTGCGGCGGTGGGGTAACCTTTGTGGTCGGCGAAGCCGTAGTGCGGATAGGTTTCGTGCAATTCCAGCATCAGCGCGTCCCGCGCGGTCTTCGCCAGGATCGATGCGGCGGAAATCGCGGCGACCTTGCTGTCGCCCTTCACGATCGCCTGGCTGGGAATGCCGGTCTGCGGGCAATACAGGCCGTCCACCAGCACTTGCTGCGGCCGGATGTGCAAAGCCAGCACGGCGCGGCGCATCGCCAGCAGCGTGGCTTGCAGGATGTTGAGCCGGTCTATTTCGACTACATCGGCGTAAGCCACCGCCCATGCCAATGCACGTTCGCGGATGATAGGGGCGAGATGGTCGCGTTGCCGTCCGGTGAGTTTTTTTGAATCGGCCAAGCCGGCGATGGGATAGTCCGGGTCGAGTATCACCGCCGCCGCACTGACCGGACCGGCCAGCGGACCTCGCCCAGCCTCATCCACACCGCAGATCAAGATAGTTAGTTGACTGATTTTTCTTCTCCCTAGTGTGGCACACTGGTACGTTACGACTATTGCTCGCGCAAAGACGCAAAGGCGCGAAGAAAATCGAAAACCTCGATTTACCTTGCTCACCACCTCAAGATTCGATTGAAATATCCTTGGTGGGTGAGACTTTGTTTTTCTTGGCGCCTTTGCGTCTTTGCGCGGAAAGGATTTTTCTTGGGTTATCCATCACGCGTAGGAGCATTTACACGGTTGGCAGATACGGCAAGATAGCCGCAGCCGCTTTCTGCGCAGTGTTCTGGCGCAATGTTTGATGCAGCGCGGTGAAAGTCTGTTCAAGCTGCGCCACGGCTTCCTTGTCGCTGACCAGATTGAGCAGAGCCTGGGTAAGATTCTCCGGCGTGGCATCTTCCTGCAGCAATTCCGGCACGACGAAGCGTTCGCACAAAATATTGGGCAAGCCGAAATAAGGCTGATAACTTTTTCGCTTCATCAACCACCACGACAACGCCGGCATGCGATAGGTGATCACCATCGGACGCTTGAGCAGGGCTGCTTCCAGCGTGGCGGTTCCCGATGCGACCAGCACGCCATCGGCGGCAATCATCGCATCCTGCGCATGTCCGAACAGCAGGGTGATCGGCAATTCCCGGGCATCGCAATCATAAAGGGCCTGCTCAAAAATTCCGCGAGTTTCACGGCTTACCAGCGGCACCAGAAAGCGTGCGCCCGGCAGTTGTTGCAGGATCAGTTTGGCCGTTTCGATATAGGTGTGCGCAAGATATCTGACTTCGCTCTGGCGGCTGCCGGGAAGGAACGCGAACACCTTTGCTTTGGCCGGGATGCGCATTGTTTCGCGCATCTCGGCGCGCTTCGGTTGCTCGGGCAGCATGTCTGCAAGCGGGTGCCCGACATAATCCACCGGCACACCGGCTTGCCGGTAGAGCTCGGGCTCATGCGGAAACAGCGCGAGCATGTGGGAAACCGCCCGCTTGATCTTGTGGATACGCTCGCCGCGCCACGCCCATATCGACGGGCTGACGTAGTGGATGGTGGGGATGCCCTGCTGCTTGAGCGCGAGTTCCAGACCCAGATTGAAATCCGGCGCGTCTATCGCGATGAACAGATCCGGGCGATTGGCCAGATAATAGGCGCGCAGCTTGCGGCGTATGCCGGCAATCTCGAGATAGTGGCGCAGCACTTCCACATAGCCGCGCACCGCAAGCTTTTCCATCGGGAACAGTATTTCCATGCCCGCAGATTGCATCCTGGGTCCGCCGATACCGACGAATTTCAGATCGGGGCGGGCTGCTTTCAGCGCGGCCATCAAGTGGCTGCCGAGCAGGTCTCCGGATGCTTCGCCCGCGACGATACCTATCACAGCATTTTTTACCATAACGAAAAGAAAACTAACGAATGATGCCGCGCGTTGTGGCGGCGAGAAAATCTGCCAGCGGCTGCAACTCGGCATGTTCCGCGGCTTGTGACTGGATCGCGGTTCTGGCATCCTCGAAGCTGAGCCCCGATTTATACAGCGTTTTGTATGCGCGCTTGATCTCCATGATGGACTCGCCGGAAAATCCGCGCCGCTTCAAACCTTCCGAGTTGATGCCGTGTGCCACAGCCGGATTGTCGGCTGCGGTGACATAAGGCGGCAGATCCTGCGACAGGCGCGTTTGAAAGCCGGTCATCGCGTGTGCGCCGATACGCACGAACTGGTGCACGCCGGACAGTCCGCCCAGAAACACCCAGTCGCCGACATGCACGTGGCCGCCCAGGGTCGCGCCGTTCGCCATGATGGTGTGGCTGCCGATCTGGCAGTCGTGCGCCACATGCACGTAAGCCATGATCCAATTGTCATTGCCTATGCGTGTGACGCCGGCATCCTGGACCGTACCCGTATTGAGCGTGCAGAATTCGCGGATGGTGTTGTTATCGCCAATCTCCAGGCGCGTAGGCTCACCCGCATATTTCTTGTCCTGCGGCATCGCGCCCACCGAGCAAAACTGAAAAATGCGATTGGCTTTGCCGATGCGGGTGCGCCCCTCGATGACGACATGAGGTCCGATCCAGGTTCCCGCAGCTATCTCCACATGTTCGCCGATAATGGAATACGCGCCCACCTCGACATCGTCGGCGAGCCTGGCGTCCGGGTGAATGATGGCAGCGGGATGGCGCATTACGGAACCGACCCTTCGACAGGGCTCGGGACAGACTTTACTGTGCACATCAGTTCTGCCTCGGCGGCCAACTGGCCATCCACTTCGACGACACAACCGAACTTGAACAGGCCGCGCATACTGCGGATGAGCGCCACCTTGATGATCATTTGATCGCCGGGGCTGACCGGGCGCTTGAAACGCGCTGCGTCGATCCCGGCAAAGTAATACACCGATTTTTCGTCCGCTTTTGCACCCATGGATTTGAACGACAGCAATGCGGCGGCCTGTGCCATCGCTTCGATGATCAGCACACCCGGCATCACCGGAAAGTGCGGGTAATGTCCCGGGAAAAACGGTTCATTGATGGTCACATTTTTCAGTGCCACGATGCTCTTGTCCGGCTCCATGGACAACACGCGGTCTATCAGCAAAAACGGATAGCGGTGAGGAAGAAGCCGGGTAATTTCGTTTATGTCCATCTGTATACTCATCGGTATTTCCCTTTTTACGATTCCCGTTTCAATGATTCCGCGCTTAAGGATTTAAGCTGTTGCTCCAATGTCCTGATGCGCTTCGCGAGATCGTCCAGATGGCGCAGATGGACAGCATTTTTGCGCCAGTCTTCGGTCCTGGCAAACGGGAAAATGGCGGCATAGGAGCCTGCTTCGCGGATAGACTTCCCGATCAGGGTAAACGCCGCGATTTCCACATGATCCGCTATATGCAGATGCCCCAGAATCCCAGCACTGCCCCCGATCCGGCAGTATCGCCCGATGGTGGTGCTGCCCGCGATGCCGACACAACCGGCGATCGCGGTGTGCGCGCCGATGCGCACGTTATGCGCGACCTGAATCTGATTGTCCAGCTTCACGCCGTCCTCGATCACCGTGTCATCCAATGCGCCGCGATCTATGGTGGTATTCGCACCGATCTCCACATCATTGCCGATCACCACCCGGCCGATTTGCGGAATCTTGATCCAGTGCCCCTGATCCATCGCGATACCGAAACCATCCGAACCGATCACCGCACCGGAATGCGCGATCAGGTTATCTCCTGTCAGGCAATCGTGATAAATGACCACGCGGGGATACAGTCGCGCATGATTGCCGACAACCGTATTCTCGCCTATATAGCAACCCGCGCCGACCGAGCTGAACGCCCCTATCGTTGCGCCCTCGCCGATCACTGCAGTCGCCGCGATGCTGGCCGTCGCGTCTATCTTCGCACCCGCGCCGATGACCGCGCTGGCATGAATACCGGGCTTGACCTCCGGCAAAGGATTCAGCAAAGCCGAAACCCTGGCGAAATACGCATAAGGGTTGTCCGAGATGATGCGCGGCAACCCGGTTGCATCCGCATCGGCTTCACCAAGTATCACTGCACCGGCCCGGGTGCCGGCAAGCTGTGCGCGATATTTACTGTTGGAGAGAAAACTGATCTGATCGGGTTGCGCATTTTCCAGCGTTGCAACCTGGGAGATACACCCCCCGGCGCGGCCCAATACCCGTCCGCCCAACCGCGCTGCAATCTCGGATAATCGGTAGGAGACAGTCATGCGGGCAACACTCCCTATTTGCCGGCCTTGCTGTCAGCTTTGCTATCGGCTTTGCTATCGGCAAGATGCTTGATCACCATGTCGGTAATGTCTATTTTTGGATTACGATACACCGCTTCCTGCAAAATCAGGTCATACTTTTCCGCTTCGGCAATCGCCTGAATAGCCTTGTTGGCCTGCTCCAGCACGATGGCCAGCTCTTCGTTCTTGCGCAAATTCAAATCCTCGCGGAACTCGCGCTGCATGCGCTGCAAATCCACATTCATGGCAGCCAATTCGCGTTCCTTGTTGCGGCGATCGGCATCTGAAAGCTTAACGTCTTCTTTGTCCAGCAAGGCTTGTAACTCTTTCGTCTGTTTCACCAGCTTCTTGATTTCCTGGTCGCGTCCGGAAAATTCTTTTTCAATTTTACTTTCCGCCTTCATCGCGGGAGCAGACTCGCGCAATACGCGCTCGGTATCCACCACGCCCACTTTGAAATCCCCGGCCAGCGCCGCTCCCGCACTCAGCAACATGGCCAACATAATAATCATCGTTTTCATTTCCTGCTCCTTACACATCATAAAACGTAGCTCGTAGCTCGTAGCTCGTAGCTCGTAGCTCGTCGCCGGTAGCCGGTAGCCGGTAGCTGGTAGCCGGTAGCTGGTAGCTGGTAGCAAAACCCGCTTGGCTACAAGCTACAAGCTACAAGCTACCAGCTACCAGCTACACGCTGATCAGAACACCGAACCCAGAGTAAACTGGAATTTTTGCAATCTATCTACCGGCTGCTTGTTGATCGGCACCGCATAACTGAATTTCAGCGGCCCCACCGGAGATATCCAGGTTACGGCCACGCCTGTAGAATAGCGCATTCCTGCGCTGCCCGGCAGGTCACCCGATCCATACACCGCGCCCGCATCGACAAATCCGCTCAGGCGCACGGATTTTTCATTGCCCGTCCCGGGGAAGGGCGCCAACAGCTCCGCGCCCCCGAGCACGCGGCGCGCGCCTCCCAACACCGCATCTGTCGAATCGCGCGGACCGAGCGAATTTGCCTCATAGCCGCGCACCGAACCGGGACCGCCGGCATAAAAATTCTTGAAAAACGGTAATTCCTTGCCGCCATACCCGCCTGCTATGCCGGCTTCGCCATGCAGCAGCAGGGTGACATCTTTGCTCAGCGGATGAAACCACTGATGCTGGTAATCCAGTTTGTAGTAACGCGTATCGAACACCGGCAACGCGATTTCCGCAAAAGCGCGCTGCATCGTGCCCTCAGTGGTATAAATTGCGCTGTCGAGGCTATCCCTGCCCCAGCCGATCGTTCCCAACAAATTGCTGTTGGTCGTGCCGTTAACGTTGACGTATTCCATCAATCGCGTCGGGCTGGTTGAGAACAACCCCAATTGGGTGCTTTCGATCGCCAAGCCATAGCTGATCGTCTGTTCCTCGGCTATCGGCACGCCAAATCGCACACCGGTACCCAAGGTATGCGATGAATACTGGCTGATTGCCGTGCTTTGAGAATCGGTGTTGCGCTTGTACAGATCAAAGCCGCGACTTACGCCATCATCGGTGAAATAGGGATTGGTGTAGGAAACCGAATAGATCTGGTTGATTTTCCCGGTGTTGATTTGAGTGGAAAGGTAATTGCCGGTGCCGAACAGGTTAGTCTGGGTCACACTCCCTGTCAGCACCAGGCCTTCGCCGCTTGAGAAGCCCGCACCCACCGAAATGCTTCCGGTCGATTTTTCCTTGACCGACATGTTCACATCCACCTGGTCTGTCGTGCCCTGTACTGCCGGAGTTTCGATATTAACCTCGGAAAAAAAATCCAGCTTGTCAACGCGCTGCTTGGATTTCTTGATTTTTTGCACATCGAACCACTCGCCTTCAGTCTGGCGGAACTCGCGGCGTATGACCTCATCGCGGGTTTTGTTGTTCCCCGCAATGTTGATATGGCGAATATACACGCGCTGGCCGGGATCCACCACAAAATTAAAAGAGACCTGGTGCTTTTCCTTGTCGATTTCCGGAATAGCATTCACATTGGCGAAGGCATAACCATCCTGCCCCAAACGTTCTCCGATTTTCTTGCTGGTTTCGGTCATATCCTTGCGCGAAAAAGTATCCCCCGCTTTCACCTGCACGAGCTTCTCGATTTCTGCTTTTGGTATCAGCGTGTCACCCGACACACCCACCTTGGCGACGGTATATTTTGCACCCTCGGTAAGATTGATAGTGATGTAAATATCCTTCTTGTCCGGCGTAATCGAAACCTGGGTTGAATCAATATTAAATTCCAGATAGCCGTTGTCCATGTAGAACGAACGCAGCGTCTCCAGATCGGCGGACAGTTTTTGTTTGGAATACTGGTCGTTGCTGCTGAACCAGGCAAACCATCCCGGTGTGCCGAGCTTCATCAAATCCAGCAACTCGGCTTCCGGGTAGGCATGATTGCCGATCAGGTTGATCTGTTTGATTTTGGAAACTTCGCCTTCCACCACATTGAACACGATGCTGACCCGGTTGCGTTCCAATTCAGTGACAGTGGTCGTCACCTTGACGGCATACTTGCCGCGCGCGACGTACTGGCGTTTCAGTTCCTGTGTGGCTTTATCCAGCGCCCCTTTATCGAAAATGCGCGCTTCGGCAAGCCCGGCATATTTCATGCTTTCCTTGAGTTGATCTTTGGGAAAGTCCTTGGCCCCATTTATCTCGATACTCGCAATCGTGGGCCTCTCCACCACCTGCACGATCAACACGCCATGATCTACCTTCAGGCGCACATCCTTGAAAAACCCGGTGGCGTACAAGGCGTGAATCGCCGCAGCGCCCTGTTCGTTATCCATCGTGTCGCCGACCTTGATGGGCAGATAACTGAACACCGTCCCGGCTTCGGTACGCTGAATGCCCTCGACGCGGATGTCTTTGACGGTGAACGGTTCGATTGCCCAAACAGGAGAAATACAAGCGGGTGTGATACAGAGCAGGAAGATCAATCCCGCCAGCTTTTTTATGTTCATTCGTTTAGCCTGAAACAAAGCGATTAATATCGTTATATACAGCAAAGACCATCAGCGTGCCAAGCAGCGCGATGCCTATCTTCTGGCCGATTTCCCAGGCCAGTTCGGAGACCGGGCTACCCTTGACCAATTCGGCGACATAATACAGCAAGTGCCCGCCATCCAATAACGGGACTGGCAGCAAATTCAAAACCCCGAGACTGATACTGATCAACGCGAGGAAGCTCAGATACGCCACCACGCCCATTTTTGCGGACTGTCCGGCGTAATCGGCAATCGTGATCGGGCCGCTCAAATTTTTCATCGACACTTCACCCATCACCATCTTGCCCATCATTTTCAGGCTGATGACTGAGGTTTCCCAGGTCTTGCGCAGCGACTGCGTCAATGCTTCCAGCGGGCCGTAACTCACCTCGGTGAACATCGCCTGCCATTTGGCATCATCCACTTTCGGCCCCGCGCCGATCTTGCCGACTGTATTGCGGGTGCCCGGCCAAGAGTTGTTCGGACCGGATCCGGCAACACCTTGTGGAACTACTGTGATTTGCAATGCCGATGCGCCGCGCCGAACATCCATTTGCACGGCTTGTCCGGGATGCGCCCGTATCACCTCCACCACATCCATCCAACGCCGCATCGTTGCGCCGTTGGCTCGCAGAATATGATCGCCCTTCTGCAGGCCGGCGCGTTGCGCCACGCTGCCTTCGACAACATCACCTATGACGGGCAATACGACAGGCTGATAGAGATGCAACCCGAGCTTATCGAGAAAATCGCCGTCCATATCCTTCGCTTCCAGGCCGCTGATGTCCAGCACATGCCGCAAAGATGTGCCGCTGGCACTTTGCGCTTCGATGCTTATCTCTCTTTGGCCATCGCCTTGTTTCAGCACCAAATCCAGCAACCGCCAATGCAGCTCCTGCCAACTCGGGACAGCCTCGCCGTCGATGCTGAGTATGGTCTCGCCTGATTGCATCTGCGCGACGGCAGCGGGCGTGCCTTGCGGCACATCGCCCAGCGTCGGTTTCAGCCCGGGCACGCCGTGAACAAACAACCCCCAATACAGCACGATGGCCAGCAGAAAATTTGCCAGCGGCCCGGCTGCCACGATCGCCATGCGCTGCAACACCGGCTTGCGGTTGAAGGCGTAGGGCAAATCCTCCGGCGCAACCTCGTCTTCCCGCTCGTCCACCATCTTGACGTAGCCGCCCAGAGGCACTGCGGAAATCACCCATTCGGTATCGTTGCCGGCAAAACGCTTGCTGTAAATCACATTGCCGAATCCCAGCGAAAAACGCAGCACTTTCACGCCGCAACGGCGCGCCACCCAATAGTGTCCGTATTCATGGAACACCACCAACAGCGCGATTGCGCCGACAAATGCGAGCAAGGTAATCATATCAGTCGTTAAGTTTGTAATCGTTGGTTTGTAGTCGTCAGTTGGCGTTGTCCGCTACGCGGGTTTGTTTTAACTACCTAAGCCGGACGAGCCGGAACCAAAAAGCATTGTCATTTCGACCGAAGGGAGAAATCTTGCTGTTGATTGAAGAGCAAGATTTCTCCCTTCGGTCGAAATGACAGAGGGGGCGAAAGGACAGCTTCTTACCAAACCCCTCGTCAATACTTGGCAAACACAAAATTCTTGTCATGTTTTGAGATCATTTGGTTTGTAAGAGACTACTAACAGTTTGTTGAATTTATCGGTATTTGAAAATGTAGAAATTCTTTGACCTCTCAGGAAGCTCTACAATCGATTTTTAGATCACTGGGAGGGGTAAAGTGACCCCAGAAATTCACTGTTTTTCAGCAGCTATTGAGAATTTCAACAGACTGCTAACGGCTAATGGCTGAATTTGTTGTTGCGCGGCGCGGCGCGCTTCGGCATCCGCACCGAGCACATCGTCCAGACAACCGACCGTACCGACAGGCAGCGCATCCAGCACCGCTTCGATGACGAGCGGAATGGACAGGAAGGAAATTTGTTTGTCGAGAAAGGCCGCCACCGCCACTTCGTTTGCGGCGTTCAATACCGCCGGAGCCGTGCCTGCCGCGCGCAGAGCCCGGTATGCCAAGGCCAGGCAAGGGAAGCGCTCAAAATCGGGTGCGGTGAAATTCAGCGTCGCCACTTTGAACAAATCCAGCGGCGCCACGCCGGCGTCCATGCGTTCCGGATAAGCCAGGCCATACGCGATCGGCGTGCGCATATCGGGATTGCCGAGTTGCGCCAGCACCGAGCCGTCCACATACTCGACCAGCGAATGAATCACGCTCTGCGGATGCACCACCACCTGGATGTCATCGGCACTCGCGTTGAACAGCCAATGCGCCTCGATGACTTCCAGACCCTTGTTCATCATGCTCGCCGAGTCCACCGAAATCTTGCGCCCCATCACCCAGTTGGGATGCGCGCAGGCCTGCTCCGGTGTGACGTTCTGCAATTCGTTCAACGGGGTGTTGCGGAACGGGCCGCCCGACGCGGTCAGCAGGATGCGGCGCACGCCGTTGGCGGCCGGATCGCCGTCGTAGCCGCGCGGCAAGGCTTGAAAAATCGCGTTATGCTCGCTGTCGATCGGCAACAGCACGGAGCCGCTGGCGCGCACCGCATCCATGAACACGCTGCCCGCCATCACCAGCGTCTCTTTGTTCGCCAGCAAAATCCTCTTGCCCGCATGCGCTGCGGCCAGCGTGGGACGCAAACCCGCCGCCCCGACGATGGCAGCCATCACCGCATCGACTTCCGGCAACACCGCAACCTGTTCCAGCGCAGCCATCCCGCTCAATACCTCGGTGCCCAATCCGGCTTCACGCACACGCCGGCGCAACCGGATGGCGGCTGCTTCATCCAGCATCACCGCATAGCGCGGCGTGAATTGCCGGCATTGCCGGAACAACAGATCGACCTGGCTGTTCGCAGTCAATGCGACGATTTTGAATTTTTCGGGATGGCGCGCGACCACGTCCAGCGTGCTGGCGCCGATGCTGCCGGTGGAACCGAGAACGGTCAGATGTTGCATGGATTATTTGCTCAGGTGCTGCAACAAAACCGCCAGCGCGGCGAGCGGCAGGGTCGAAGTCAGCGCGTCGATGCGATCCAGCAGGCCGCCGTGACCGGGCAGCAATGCGCCGCTGTCTTTGACACCCGCCTGGCGCTTGATCGCCGATTCAAATAAATCACCGGACACGGCCAATCCAACCCAGCACCAGGAAGCCACCAGCAATACTGACAATACCGGATAGCTATATCCGCTAAAACTCCATGCCAGAATCACATACACGGAAACCCCAAGCAGCGCGCCCGCCACGCCTTCCCAGGTCTTGCCGGGACTGATGCTGGGAGCGAGTTTGTTTTTTCCGAATTTGCGCCCGGTGAAATAAGCCGCGATGTCGGCCATCCAGACCAGGCCCATCATGCCCAACAGCCACATCGGATGGCCCCCCCGCAAGTCCATCATCGCGAGGCCGGTCGGGATCAATACGGCCCATCCGACCAGTGCCATCAGCGACGGCTGCTCGACCTTCCAGCCTGCCATCAGCCAGGTTGGCACGATGACCAGCCAGAGCACGGCAGACACCGCATAAACCAGCACATGCGGCAAGGCTTGCTGTTCGGGAGTGTGACCGGCATCGAACCAAACCAAACCCAGCATCATCAACAGCGTCAGCCACCAGAAAGCGCTCGCTTTTCTGCCGCTGAACTTGGCCAGTCCCGACCATTCCGAAGCGCCTTGCAACACTATCACGATCACCAGCGCTGCCCATCCGGTATCGGGCAAAGCAAACAGTGCCGACAAAAACAGCACCAGCAAAATGACTGCGGTAATCACCCGCATCCTAAGCATTCGGCTCTCCCTGCTCCAACCCCTCCCAGCCTCCCCTTGTCATAACCAGCGAATTGGCTATCGTCTTTCGGGTGCCCGGACAGAAGTTTTTCGTCTGACGGCCTGGTCGGACGGCTAGTTGTTTTATCAGGGGAGGGGCTGCAACCACTCGCGATTCAAGCATCTGCTTCCCCTTTCAGTTGCTCGCTGGTCCGGCCAAAACGCCGCTCGCGCTTCTGGTACGAGGCAATCGCCTTGTCCAGTTCGTTGCGGTCGAAGGACGGCCACAGCGTGCCGGTAAAATACAATTCAGTATAAGCCAATTGCCACAGCATGAAGTTGCTGATGCGCTGTTCGCCGCCGGTGCGGATGAACAGATCCGGCTCGGGCGCATCGCTCATCGAGAGGTAGGGTTGCAGGTCTTCTTCGCTGAAAGTTTGCGCGAGTTGCGGATGATCCTTGAGCATGGTTTTCACCGCCTGCATCACGTCCCATCGCCCGCCATAGTTCGCGGCGATGGTCAGTGTCAGGGCGGAATTGTTTGCGGTAAGCAGCTCGGCGTCATTCATGGTCCGCTTGAGTTTGTCGTCGAAACGGCTGCGGTCGCCGATGACTTTCAGGCGGATGTTATTTTGGTGCAGCCTGGCAACTTCGCGTTCCAGCATTTTCAGGAACAGTGTCATCAGGAAGGAAACTTCATCGGCAGGACGCCGCCAGTTTTCGCTGCTGAACGCGAATACCGTGAGGTACTCCACGTCAAGATCGCGACAGGCTTTCACCACTTCGCGCAATGCCTCCACCCCGCGCTGATGCCCCGCCACGCGCGGCAGGAAGCGCTGTTTCGCCCAGCGCCCGTTGCCATCCATGATAATGGCAATATGACGCGGAACCGCAGGGGCGTCGGGGATAATGCGGGTGGAGCTTTGAAATAAAGCCATTGGGAGCCCTTAGCTTGTAGCTCGTAGCTGGTAGCTTGTAGCTGGATTGGCTACCCGCTACCGGCTACAAGCTACCAGCTATATGTCACACCGCCATCAGGTCGGCTTCCTTGGCGGCGAGAGCCTTGTCTATTTCAGCGACGAAGCGATCGGTTAACCTTTGTATTTCATCCTGTGTACGACGCTCTTCGTCTTCCGCGATCTCTTTGTTCTTGAGTGCATCCTTGAGAGTGTTATTGGCATCGCGGCGGATATTGCGCACCGCCACCTTGGCAGTCTCGCCTTCTGACTTGATCACCTTGATCAAATCGCGGCGGCGTTCTTCTGTCAGCATCGGCATCGGCACGCGGATCAGGTCGCCGTTGGTGGCCGGGTTCAGCCCCAGGTCCGCATCGCGGATCGCGCGTTCGACCGGGCCGACCATGTTCTTTTCCCACGGCTGCACACCGATGGTGCGCGCGTCGACCAGCGTGACGTTAGCGACCTGGGTAATCAGCGTCGGATTACCGTAGTATTCCACCATCACATGGTCCAGCAAACCAGTGTGGGCACGCCCGGTGCGCACCTTGCCCAAGTCCGCTTTCAAGGCGTCCAGCGATTTTTGCATTTTTTGTTCGGTGGTTTTTTTAATGTCAGCGATCATGTTTGCTCCTTAATTTGACCGTCATCGCAGGAGCCCGATTCATCGGGCTCCTACATTTAATCAGTCAACTCGCACTAATGTCCCCTCACCCTCGCCCAACACCACGCGCTTCAGAGCGCCGGGCTTGAAAATACTGAACACGACAATCGGCAGCTTCTGGTCGCGGCACAGCGTCAGTGCCGTCGCATCCATAATCTTGAGATTCTTGCCGATCGCTTCGTCGAAGCTCAGGCTCTGATACCGGATCGCATGAGGATCTTTCTTGGGATCGGCGGTATAAACGCCATCCACCTTGGTCGCCTTGATCACCACTTCGGCGGACATCTCCACGCCGCGCAAAGCGGCGGCGGTGTCGGTGGTGAAGAACGGGCTGCCGATGCCCGCGGCAAAAATCACCACCTTGCCGTCTTCCAGGTAACGCAGCGCCTTGCCGCGTATAAAAGGCTCGGCGACCTGCTCCAGGTTCAATGCGGACTGCACGCGGCAATCCAGGCCAGCGCGCGTCATCGCATCCTGCAACGCCATCGAATTCATCACCGTGGCCAGCATGCCCATGTAATCCGCGGTCGCCCTGTCCATTCCCGCCGCAGCCGGAGCCACGCCGCGGAAAATGTTGCCGCCGCCGATCACGATCGCCACCTGCACACCCAGCTCGACCACTTCCGCAATCTCGGCCACGATGCGCGCGATAACCTCGCGGTTGATGCCGTAACTGTCGTCGCCCATCAGCGCTTCGCCGCTGAGCTTGAGCAGGATGCGTTTGTAGGCGGGTGCGCTCATGACATTATCCCTTGGCGGCCTCTGCAGCGGCGGCAGCCACCTCGGCAGCGTAATCTTCGACCTTCTTCTCGATACCCTCGCCCACCACGAACATCCGGAATGCGGTGACCGATGCGCCCCTGGATTTCAAGAGTTGTTCGATGGTCTGCTTGCCGTCTTCGGCCTTGACGAACACCTGGCCCAGCAGCGTCACTTCCTTGAGGAATTTCTGCACTGTACCATCTGCTATTTTTTCCAGCATCGCCTCCGGCTTGCCGCCTTCGCGCGCTTTCTCGATAGCGATACGGCGTTCGGTCTCGATGTCCACCGGATTCACGCCGGAAGCATCGACCGACTTCGGCTTGCTGGCGGCGATGTGCATGGAAATATCGCGGCCCAGCGCTTCGTCGCCCCCGGTGAAATTCAGCAGCACGCCGATCTTGCTGCCGTGCAGATAGCTGGACAGCTTGCCGGTTGTGGTCGCGTAACGCTCGAAGCGGCGGACGCTGACATTCTCGCCCAGCTTCATGATCAGCGCCTTGCGTGTTTCCTCCACGGTGCCCGAACCATTGACTATCGCCATGCCGGACAGCGCATCGAGGTCAACCGGGTTGTTCTTCGCCACGGTCTCGGCTGCATTTTTTGCGAACGCGACAAAGTCATCGTTTTTCGCGACGAAGTCGGTCTCGCAGTTCACTTCCACCAGCGCGCCGGTCTTTCCGTCGTTCGAAATGTATGTGCTGACCACGCCTTCCGCGGTCACACGGCTGGCCGCCTTGCTCGCCTTGGCGCCGCTCTTGATGCGCATTTGTTCTTCAGCCGCCTTCAAATCACCTTTTGACTCGACCAGCGCCCGTTTGCATTCCATCATGCCGAGACCCGTCATCTCGCGCAGTTCCTTGACCATACTTGCAGTAATTTCTGACATCTTCAAAGCTCCAATAAAATATTCAAAAAAATTTAATTCACGGCAATCTTCTGAACAGCTTAGCGAAAAATCGCGCAACAAGTTGCGCTCCTACATGAAAAAATTGCCACGCCAATCAAAATAACCCTCTAATCCGTCACCGCACCCTTGCTTGCCGTCGACACCAGCTTGGCGTATTTCGCCAGCACGCCGCGCGTATAGCGCGGTGCGGGCGGCTGCCAGGCGGCGCGGCGGCGCGCCAGTTCCGCATCATTCACATTGAGCTGCAGCAGGCGCTGATCCGCGTCTATGGTCACCGAGTCACCCTCGTTGACCAGCGCGATCGTGCCGCCCACCGCCGCTTCCGGCGCGACATGCCCGACCACCATGCCATAAGTGCCGCCGGAGAAACGGCCATCGGTGATCAGGCCGACCGAATCGCCCAGACCCTCGCCGATGATCGCCGAGGTGGGCGACAGCATCTCGCGCATGCCCGGGCCGCCCCTGGGGCCTTCGTAACGGATGATCACCACATCGCCCGCCTTGATTTTCCGCGCGAGGATGGCTTCCATGCACGCCTCCTCCGAATCGAACACGCGCGCCGGTCCGGTAATCTTCGCCAGTTTGACACCGGTGATCTTCGCCACCGCGCCTTCCAGCGCGAGATTGCCCTTCAGGATCGCGAGGTGCCCCTGCGCATAAATCGGATTGTTCCACGGACGGATCACATCCTGATCCTTGCGCGGCTCGGCCGGCACATCCTGCAGGACTTCCGCAATGGTTTGCCCGGTAATGGTCAGCGCATCGCCATGCAACACACCATGTTCAAGCAATATCTTCATCACCTGCGGGATACCGCCAGCGCGATGCAAATCGGTCGCGACATACTGGCCGGACGGCTTCAAATCGCACAGCACCGGCACGCGCGCACGGATGGTTTCGATGTCATCGATCGCCAGCGACACCTGCGCGGCATGGGCGATCGCGAGCAGGTGCAGCACCGCGTTGGTGGAACCGCCCACCGCCATGGTCACCGCGATCGCATTCTCGAACGCCTTGCGCGTCAATATCTGGCGCGGCAGTATCTGCTTCCTGATCGCGTTCACCAGCACTTCGGCTGATTTCGCGGTGCTCTCGGCCTTTTCCAGATCCTCAGCCGCCATCGTCGAGGAATACATCAGGCTCATCCCCATCGCCTCGGCGTTGGAGGACATCGTGTTCGCGGTGTACATGCCGCCGCATGAACCCGCGCCGGGGCAAGCGTGGCGCTCGATCTCCGTCAGCTCGGTTTCGTCGATTTTGTGTGCGGTGTATTGCCCCACCGCCTCGAACGCGCTCACGATGGTCAAATCGCGGCCCTTGTGGTGGCCGGGCTTGGTGGTTCCGCCGTAGACGAAGATGGAAGGGATGTTCAACCGCGCGATCGCGATCAACGCGCCGGGTATGTTCTTGTCGCAACCGCCGATCGCGAGCACGCCGTCCATGCTCTGGCCATTGCACACGGTCTCGATGGAATCGGCGATCACCTCGCGCGACACCAGCGAGAATTTCATCCCTTCGGTGCCCATCGAAATGCCGTCCGAAATCGTGATCGTGCCGAACACCTGCGGCATCGCGCCGGCTTTTTTCAACGCGGCTTCGGCGCGCAGGGCCAATGCGCCGATGCCTATGTTGCACGGCGTGATGGTGCTGTGCGCGTTCGCCACGCCGACGATAGGCTTGTCGAAATCCTTGTCACCGAACCCCACCGCGCGCAGCATCGCGCGATTAGGCGAGCGCTGCACGCCCTGGGTGACGGTTTTGCTTCTGCGGTTGTCAGACATGATGGTCACTTTATAAAATTACCTGTAAAAAAATTTACGGCTTATAAAAAAAAGGGGCTCGCGCCCCTTTGTTGCGCCTTGCTTGAGTTCAGGCTGTTTGTTCGGTTGCTTGTTCGGCTGGTTGTTCGGCAACCTGCTCGACCAATTCATTCATCGCCTGCGCACGGCCTTCCAGCACTGCGTCGGCGATAGCGCGGGCGTACAGACGGATCGCCTGGGTGGAATCGTCGTTGCCGGGAATGATGTAGTCCACGCCCAGCGGCGAATTGTTGGTGTCGACGATGCCGATCACCGGAATGCCCAGCTTTTGCGCCTCGACGATGGCGCCCTTCTGGTAGCCGACATCGATCACGAACAGCGCGGCTGGCAAGCCTTTCATATCCTTGATGCCGCCCAGACTGCGATCCAGCTTTTCCAATTCGCGCTTCATCATCAACGCCTCTTTCTTGGAGACCTTTTCAGACGCGCCATCGGCAGTCATCTGTTCCAGTTCGCGCAGACGCTTGATGGATTCCTGAACGGTCTTGAAATTGGTCAGCATACCGCCCAGCCAGCGATGATTCACGAACGGGGAATCCGCGCGTACCGCCTCTTCCTGCAGAATGTCACGCGCCTGCCGCTTGGTCGCCACGAACAGGATGGCGCCCTTCTTCGCGGACAGTTTGCGCACGAAGTTTTCCGCCTCGACGAACATCGCGACGGTCTTTTCCAGATTGATGATGTGAATCTTGTTGCGATGACCGAAGATGAACGGCGCCATCTTGGGATTCCAGAAACGGGTCTGGTGCCCGAAATGCACACCAGCTTCCAGCATTTGACGCATAGTTACAGCCATTTTGATTACTCCAATCGTAAGGGTTATTTCCAATTCCTGATAGAAACGATCACTGCGTTGGCTTCGTCTTCAGCTCCTGGCCGCACTATAAAGTGCTGTCTGCGCCGCCTCATCCTTGCCGCCTTGTGCTCATTCCCCTCAGAAACAGGAAAAGAACTACCGCTCGCTAGCCTGACTCTTTCGAGCACCCCAACTTGTGCGAACGGGAAATTTGCTCCGGATGACTTTTAAGACTATCCCGAAGCGGCGCGCATTCTATCACCAATGCGGCACTGCACTCAACCTAAATTCCGGTGTGAAATTGACTGCTTACCCGCGAAACGAATCCGGATGCCACAAAGCGGGCGGCGGGGCGGAACCAATCCAGGGGACCTGGATATAGCACTGAATCCGAAAGTGTGGTCATTTGGACAGTTCCAATGTCTTGCGCTGGCGTTCATAATCTTCGTAACTGTCCCGCTTCCCGCAGTTCATCGCCGGATTCTTCAGGCATTTCTGCTCATGGACGTTCTGCAGCGTTTCATAGGCGGTCCGTTTGGCCGTATCGGCACTGCACCCGGCAGCCAGCACCACGATTGCCAGACACAGCACACCCGCGAAATTATCCATAGCACACCCCCATCACAACTACTCGCGCAAAATCACCAGCGGGGGCAATACAGTCAACCGCCGCGTCCCCATCCACCCCGCCAGCACCACCACGCTCATCCCGCCCAGTCCGCCGGCCAGCCAGATGGCGATGCCGGTCTGATACGGAATATCCAGTACGAAACGCGCCAGCACCCAACCCAGCAACATCGCGCCGAACGCCGCGAACAGGCCGCTCAACAATCCCAGCACGGCAAACTCGCTCAGGTGCAAGCGCCGCAGATAGCGGCTGTCCGCACCCAGCGTGCGCAGGATCGCGGCTTCATGAATGCGCTCATCCTGCGTCGCGAGCAAAGCCGCATACAGCACCGCCACCCCGCTCAGCAGCGTGAACAGGAACACCGCACTCATGGTTTGCGAGATCTGGTCCATGATGTGGCGCACCTGCTCTATCATCGCCTCGACATCGATCAGCAAAAGATTGGGGAACTGCTTGATCAGCGCATTCATGGCCTGCGCCCGGTCCGCCGGCAGATAAAAGCTGGTGATATAGCTGGCCGGAAAATCATCCAGCATGCCGGGCGCGGCGATCACAAAAAAATTGACCTGCATCGAATCCCATTCCACCTTGCGCAGGTTCACCACCTTTGCGCTGAACGGGTTGCCGGCAACATCGTAGGTCAGCGTGTCACCAATGTTTATGCCCAGTGTTTTGGCGATGCCTTCCTCCACCGACAGCACAGATTTTTCTTTCGGCAGAAACCATTGTCCCTGAACCAGTTGGTTGCCTTCAGGCACATGGTTCAGCCACGACAGGTTGGTCTCGCGCTCGACCAGCGCGCGTGCGCGAGGATCGGGGTAATCGTCTCCGCTGATTGCACGATTGTTGATCGCCACCAGCCGTCCGCGCACCATCGGGAATAATTCCGGCGGCGGCAGCTTTTGTTTTGCGAAAAAATCCAGCACCGCAGCGCGCTGGTCGGGCTGAATGTTGACAATGAAACGGTTGGGCGCATCCGGCGGCAAACGCGAGCGCCAGCTGTCCATCAGGTCGGCGCGCACGAAGGTCAGAAGCAGCAAGGCCATGCCGCCCAGGCTGAGCGCGACGATCTGCACCGCGTTGCTGCGGCCGTGCCGCGCCAGATTCGCAAACGCATGGCGCGCACCTATCGGCAGGGAAGGCAGGGCCCGCACGATCAGCCATGCCAGCAAACCGAACAGCAACAAACCCGCCGCCAAGCCGCCAAGCACCGTCAGACCCAGCTTGAGCGAACCGGCCTGCCACAGAAACAGGATGCACAGCACTGCGCCGCCTGAGGCGTACAACAAACCTGTGCCCGCTTCCGGCGCGCCGAGTTCGCGCCGGATCACCCGCAGCGGCGGCACGCTTTTCAATTGCCACAGCGGCAGGAAAGCGAAGCCCAGCAACAATGCCATGCCGCTCGCGGCAGCCTGCCACACCGGCGTCCAGCCGGGATGCGGCAATGCGGCAGCGCGCATCGAAGCGATGGATTCCACCAGCACAGCCTGCGACAGATAGCCGAGCAACTCACCCAGCAGCACTGCGCAGAAGCCGAGCAGCAGGAACTGGTACAGGAAGATGCGCAGCACCTGCGACTGGTCCGCGCCGAGGCAGCGCATCATCGCGCAGGCATCCAGGTGGCGCGAGATGAAATGACGCGATGCCAGCGCCAGTGCGACACCCGCCAGCATCACGGCGGTGAGCGCGGCCAGACCGAGAAAATGTTCGGCGCGGTCCAGCGCGCTGCGTATCTCGGGACGCGCATCGCGCACGTCCTCCATCTTTTCTCCCAGCGTCAACCGGCTTTGTAGCCATGTGCGCAGGGCGGCCACCTGCTTTGCATCACCCGCCACCATCAGGCGGTAACCGATACGGCTGCCCTCCTGCACCAGACCAGTTGCAGGCAGGTCGGCTGCATTCAGAATCACGCGCGGCGCGAAACTGGCAAAGCCGACCGACTGGTCCACAAAACGCACCACCCGCGCCGCCACCTTCAAATGCAGCGCACCGATGCCCACCTCGTCGCCCAGTTGCAAACCCAGCCGCTGCATCAGGCGCTCATCCGCCCACAAGGTGCCGCGCGCGGGGATGGCGCTGTTTTCGTTTTTAATTACATGCTGTGCGCCATCGTCGATGATGATCTTCCCGCGCAAGGGATACCCTTGCTCCACCGTCATGATGTCTGCCAGCAGATTGTCATTCCTGCCCGCCACCATGCTGGGAAACGCATCCGACCCGATCACGCGCAGCCCGCGCTGCAGTGCAGCTTCGCGATACTCTTTCGGCAATGGCCGCGTCGAGGAGATGCGCAAGTCCGCGCCGATCAAACTTGTAGCCTCCTGTTGCAGCGCCTGCCGCACCCGATCCGCAAACAACCCCACGGTGGCGATACTGCCCACCGCCAGCACCAGCGCAATCAACAGCACGCGCCATTCCCCCGAGCGCCAGTCGCGGCGGAGTAGATTGAGGGAGAGGCGGAGGAGGTTCATTTGCTATTCACCATCATGTAGGGTGGATAAGCGCAGCGCATCCACCATTTATGCATATGCCATTCATCACTCACGATCCATCCCAACAATGCTTGTCGGTTCGCTGCCACATCATGCGCTCGTTGCGCGCATTGGTGGCGGTGCTGATTTGGCGCGAAGCGGCCTTCTTGATCTCGCGCCAGCGCGAGGAATAGTCGGCATCTCCTTCAGACATACGCCAGATACAGTGCAGGTGCTCGGGAAGAATAACCATCGCGTCAATCTCGAAAGGGCGTGTTGCCATCACCTTGCGGAATGCCTGTCTTAGCGCTTCGACGCGATCTTCATCGGTGAAAACCGGAACGCGATTGAAGGTGACGACGGTAAAGAAGTAAATGCCGCCGCGGAGGTAAGCCCTGCGATAGTTGCTCACGCTGCGTCCTTTTTCATGAATGGGTTGGTGGATGCGCTGCGCTTATCCACCCTACGAAACTAACCACCATACCCTAACTCACCATCGTTTCCGCCATCCTGAACGCATCACGCCGCATAGCGTTGAATCTCCACTTCCACATGGCGGTGTGCGGTTTCTTCGGCATCGGTATATACGCGGCGTGCGGTGGGTTCGCTCAGATAATATTCTCCGCAGTCTTCGCAAATTTCGGCTGGAACGTCACGAATGACCACTACTGTGTTGTCGCGTTGCAGCGTAACGGTGGTGGTGCCGGGGTGAGTATGGCCGGTCTTGCAGATGGTGCATTTCATCATGCTCTCCTTTTCTTGAATGTCTCATCCCAAATCGCGGGATCAGGCCAATAAATCGTAACCACATGGCAATCGCCGGTTGCCGGGTCGTGTGCAACGACTGCGTGAACCGGCTGGTCTCCGTGTAATCCCAATAACAATGCGCTGGGGTAAGGCTGGTCATCCGGATAATCTGCAATGACCTCGCCGCTTGCGACAATCTGCACCACCGCATCAGGATTGATTCCACGCTGGAACATGCGTTCGAAAGCGTGGCGGGAAAAGTGCAGGTCTTTACAGTCCATATCCTGTCCTTATGCAGACCATGTCATCTTCCTCATCGCTAGATCAGGAGGCAGTTTATCACCGGCGTAGTGATGGGAGAAGAAAACCCATTACATCACCCGCCCATCCGCCAGGTGCAACTGCCTGTTGCATCGCCGCGCCAGCGCTTCGTCGTGGGTGACGAGGATCAGCGTGGTGCCCTGCGCCCGGTTCAGCTCCAGCATCAGTTCGATGATCTGGCTGCCGGTGGCGGCGTCGAGGTTGCCGGTGGGTTCGTCGGCGAACAGTATCTTGGGTTGAACGACGAAGGCGCGCGCGATCGCGACGCGCTGCTGTTCGCCGCCGGAGAGGTGTTTGGGCAGATGATGCGCGCGCTGCGACAGTCCCACGCGGCGCAAGGCTTCGCTGGCGCGCTCGCGCGCATCGGAAGCGCCGTGCAGTTCCAGCGGCAGCATCACGTTCTCCAGCGCGGTCAACGCGGGCAGCAACTGGAACGACTGGAACACAAAACCCGCCAGGCGTCCGCGCAGGCGCGCACGGCCATCTTCATCGAAGGAGAATATATCCGTGCCGTCGAGGTATACCGTGCCGCTGCTGGGCGAGTCCAGCCCGGCCAGCAGGCCGAGCAGCGTGGACTTGCCGGAACCCGACGCGCCGAGTATCGCCAGGCTGTCGCCCGCTTCGACCGTGAAACTTGCTTCGTGCAAAATTGTCAGCGGTTGATCGCCGCTTTGCACTTGCTTGGTAAGTCCTTCTGCCTGCACAATCGCTGCCATGAAAACCATGTCCTCAAAAATTTTATTACTGGTCTTTGCATTGTGGCTGCCATTCAACGCACACGCCGCGAAAAACATACTGGTATTCGGCGACAGTCTATCAGCCGGATACGGGCTCGAGATAGACAAAAGTTGGGTCAATTTGTTACAGCAGGAATTGCAGCGCACGCGATCCGAATTCAGCGTCGTGAACGCCAGCATCAGCGGCGAGACCACTACCGGCGGGCGGCAGCGCATCGCTGCAGCATTGAAGCAGTTTCGCCCGGCTGTTGTAGTTGTGGAGCTCGGCGCAAACGACGGCTTGCGCGGCGCCCCGATCGGGGACATCGAAGCCAATCTGAGCTTCATCATCGAACGGTCGCAGCGTTCCGGCGCGAAGGTGCTGCTGGCCGGCATGAAGCTGCCACCGAATTACGGAGAACCTTACATCACACGATTTGCAAATGTGTATCCGCACCTCGCTAAAAAATACCGCATCCTGCTGCTGCCGTTTCTGCTGGAAGGTGTTGCCGCAGATCAGTTCCAGGCCGACAACCTGCATCCGGTTGCTGCCGCACAGCAGCGCATCATGCTCAATGTGCTGCAAGAGTTGAGGCGCTTGTTACACTGATAGGGCGCAAAGCCCGAATCCATTACTCCGATCCACCTCACCCATTCAGGATGAATGGGAAGTTTTTCAGCGCAGCGATATTCCGCCCTGCGCGGAAAATCCCAGCGCGCTCATCACCCCCACGCCGAAGCGTTTTGCCAGGCGATCGGCGAAGTTTTCCTTCACGGTGTAGTCCACGACGTTCTCGGCCTTGACGACGTCGCGCGCCACCGACTCCACGGTGCCGAAACCATCCGCCAAGCCCATCTCCACGCCCCTCTGCCCGTTCCACACCAGACCGCTGAAAGTGTCCGGCGTTTCCTTGAGACGCTTGCCGCGCCCCTTCCTCACCACATCAATGAACTGCTGATGAATTTCCTCGACCATCTGTTTGGCGTAAGCCAGTTGCGACGGATTGAGCGGAGAAAATGGATCGAGAAAACCCTTGTTGGCTCCGGCCGTGATCAGGCGTCGCTCCACGCCGAACTTCGCCATGGTTCCGGTGAAACCGAAACCGTCCATCAATACACCGATGGAGCCGATCAGACTGGCCTTGTCCACGAAAATCTTGTCCGCTGCAGCCGCCACGTAATAGCCGCCGGAGGCGCAGATGTCATCCACCACCACATACAGCGGGATCTTCGGATACTGCTTGCGCAGACGGCGAATCTCGTCATTGATCTGTCCCGCCTGCACCGGGCTGCCGCCGGGACTGTTGATGCGCAGGATCACGCCCTGCGTGTTCTTGTCCTTGAAGGCATCCTGCAGGCTGGGAATCAGATTATCGGCGCTCGCCATGCTGTCCTCCGCAATGACGCCCTGCATATCCACCAGCGCGGTGTGTTTGCCTGTGCTCAGCGCAACTTCGCTTTTGCCTATCCAGCCCATGGAGATGAACAGCACAAGGAACATGAATCCCAATGTCAGCATCTTGAAGAAAATCCCCCAGTGCCGCGCGCGGCGCTGTTCCTGTATGGCCGACATCGCCAGTTTTTCCAGCACACCGCGTTCCCAGTTGTTTTGATCTGACATCATGACTCCTTAAAATTTATTCGGGCAACCTGTGATCCCGTCATTCCGGCGCAGGCCGGAATCCAGGCAATCAAACAAACTTCCCCGTAGCGCGGGGACAAAATCAAAATCATGTTTTATAAACCCAACTGGATTCCGGCTTGCGCCGGAATGACGTATTTAAAGTTTTCTACGCATTCGCCCTGAACCACTCGCGTAATTCAGAAAAATCATCCACCAGCGCAAGCGGGTTCAATTCCCGCAACTGCTCCGGCGGATGCGCGCCGTGTCCCACCGCCACCACATCCACCTTGGCATTCTGCGCCATCTGCACATCGTGCGTGGTATCGCCCACCATCAGGGTGCGCCCGGCGCTGGCGCCCAGTTCATCCATCAACTCGAACAACATCGCCGGATCGGGCTTGGACAAAGTCTGGTCCGCCGTGCGGGTCGCGTGAAAATAGCTTTTCATACCGGTGGATTCCATTGCCCTGTCCAATCCCGCGCGACTCTTGCCGGTGGCCACACCCAGCCGGTAACCCGCATCGTGCAGTTCCGCTATCGTTTCCCGCGCGCCATCGAACAAAGGAATTGCCTCATCCTGCGCCAGAAAATGATGACGGTAACGCGCCACCAGATCGGGGTACATCGCCACCGGCAAATCGGGCGCCGCGTAGCGCAACGCCTGTTCCAGACCCAGACCGATCACATGACGCGCGGTCTCGTCATCGGGAACGGTCAAACCCAGATCGCGGCACGCGGCCTGTATCGAACCCGCGATCACCGCGGTCGAATCCATCACTGTGCCGTCCCAGTCGAACACGATCAGATCGTAGCGTTTCTCCATTACTTCTAAAGCAAAAAACAAGGCGCGGATATTACCACCTTCGGGCAGGTCCCCCAACCTGTGCCACAATACTCAAATGAAGAAAACCCAATACACCCACTGGTTGTTGTATTGCCGCCCCGGCTTCGAGCCGGATTGCGCGCAGGAAGCGCTGCGTCAGGCGAAGCAACAAAAGCCCATCATCGGTACAGAGCAACCCGCGATCATTGCCGACAGCGGCTATGTCATCGTCGCGCTCAACGGGCAGACATTGAATTATCGTGAACTGATCTTCACGCGCCAGATGATCCGCCTGCATCACAGCATCGCGGCACTTCCGGAGCGCGACCGCCTGACACCGATACTCTCCGCAATCGCCACCCTGCCCGGTACATTCGGCACGCTGTGGCTGGAAGCGCCCGACACCAACGAAGGCAAGCTGTTGTCCACCTTTACGCGCCGTTTTCAGCCGCTGCTGGAAACCGCGTTGCGCGAGCAAGGCAGGTTGCTGGACGCCTCACAAAAAACCGTTCGCCCTGAGCCTGTCGAAGGGTCAGCCCGAACAGATAAACTGCAACGTCTGCACATTTTCTTCCCCGACAAATCCTCCGCGCTGATCGGCAGCAGCGATCCGCACAACAGCGCGGATGCCATCATGGGCATCGTCCGCCAGTCCATGCCCGCCGAGGCGCCGAGCCGCTCCACGATGAAACTTGCCGAAGCGATCGAGGTGTTCATGGATCGCAGCGAGCAGACGCGCTTGTTGCGGCAAGGCATGACGGCGGTGGATCTCGGCGCGGCGCCCGGCGGCTGGACCTGGCAACTGGTCAAGCGCGGCATCCGCGTGACCGCGGTGGACAACGGCCCGATGAAGGGCGCGCTTATAAATCATCCGCTGGTGCAACATCTCGAGCAGGACGGCTTCAAATACGCGCCGCGCAAAGTGGTGGACTGGCTGGTATGCGACATGGTGGAAAGACCCTCCAAGGTCGCCACGCTGATAGGTGAATGGTTCGCGGCAGGCTGGTGCAAACACGCGATTTTCAACTTGAAGCTGCCGATGAAACAGCGCGTCGCCGCACTCGACAGCGCACTGGGCGGCATCCGCAAACGGCTGGACGAAGAAGGCATCAACTACCGGATGATCGCGAAACAGCTTTATCACGACCGCGAGGAAGTGACGGTGTTTTTGACGCGCACCAAAAAGTAAGCATCGCTCGGCGAAGATAAGGCTTTGATGTAATTGACGAGACAAACATTGCGTGGGGGCGTATTGCCATACGCCCCTACTATTGGATTTAATTCGTTGGAGCCTGCGCGGCGCTTAGGACGAGAAGAGAGCCAGCCCGCGTAGGATGGGTTGAGCGCAGCGATACCCATCGTTCGATACCCATCAATCAAACACGCCCTCCCGCTCTCCAAAATCAAATTCCACACCCCTATCGCCCGCCCAATCCGTCGGCAAAATACCGGCTTGCACGTAACGATGGAATGACGAATGCGGCCACTCTGCCACATGTGGCACCAATCCGTGCTTGACCGGATTGATATGGATGTAATCGACATGCCGTGAAAAATCAGCCTCGTCGCGGATGAGGTGCTCCCAATATCGCCGCTGCCATATTCCACGCTCGCCTTTGCGTTGTCGGCTATTGGAACGACGCTCGCCATGCGGCAAGCCACGGGAGAAGACCGTTTTGATTAGCCTCCAGCGTAGTGCGAAATCGCTGTCTCCATCAGGTAACGTCCAGATGGCGTGCATGTGTTCCGGTAACACCACGATGGCATCCACAATGAAGGGATGGCGCTCACAGGTATATTCAAAAGCACTGCGCAACAACGCGATATTCTCGGTCAGCAGGGCTTGCGAACGGTCGGCAAGATTGACTGTGAAGAAATAGCTGGCTCCGGCAATGCGGCTGCGGCGGTAGTTGGTCATGTGTGCATGATAGCGATGGGTATCGCTATGCTCAACCCATCCTACGAACTGTTGGAGCGGCACTCGCCATGCGGCAATCCACGCGAGAAAAGAGTCCTCAAGGACAGACCACTCCACTTAGGCTGCCTTGAGCTCCTTGCTCAACTCAAGCGGGAATAAGCCTGCCGCCTTGGCATCAAGCACAACGATCTCGCCGACGCCATTTTCGGTCATGCCGACATTGACGTTCCAGCCCAGGGATACGTCGCGAACAATTTTGCCCTTATTGAATTCAATCACAAGTATGTCGTCTTCTGCGTCATATTGCATTTTCATGGTTGTGACTCCTCTAGTGTCCAATCCACCATCACGGTTTTGACAATCACGGCCTGCCCGACAACTACCGCAGTACACACCATGTTGTCACGCCGCTCAGGATATTGTTTGTAAATCCACAGGTCGGATTCTGTCTTGTGACGGATGTTGCCAGTTTCAATCAAATCGAGCAGCAGTTCAAGGAAAATATCGCGCTTCTCCATGCGCGCACTGACATGATGCGTAAACCGAATACTTTTCTGGAAGCGTTGGCTGAACATTTGCTTCTCTATTGGCTGAGTCATACGTCACCATTCCTGTCCATTACTGATGTTACGCACAGTCCACGAAAAAATTAGTTTTCCCGCGCATCCAGCTTCGCAATAAAACTCTCCAGCTCCTTGGGCAACGGCGCGACCAACCTCATCGCCTCCCCCGTCAATGGATGCGCGAACGCGATGCTGTAGGCGTGCAGGAACATGCGCTTCAGCCCCTGCTTCATCAACACCTTGTTGCGCGCGAAGTCGCCGTATTTGTCGTCGCCGGCGATCGGGAAACCTAGATGGGAGAGATGCACGCGGATCTGGTGGGTGCGCCCGGTCTTGAGTTGAGCTTCCAGCAGGCTAAATTCCGGCCAGCTTTTTTGCAGCGCGAAGATGGTATGCGAAGCCTGCCCGTCTTCCCTGACCATTACGCGCTTCTCGCCCTGCGGGGTATCGAATTTGTGCAGCGGCAGCTTGACATGCTGCTTGACGTTCTTCCATTGCCCCAGCACCAGCGCGAAATATCTTTTGTCGCTGTTGCCCTCGCGCATGATCTCGTGCATCGCGGTCAGCGCGGAACGCTTTTTCGCCAGCAGCAGCACGCCGGAGGTCTCGCGGTCCAGCCGGTGCACCAGTTCGAGGAATTTGGCTTGCGGACGTGCGCGGCGCATTTGCTCGATGACGCCGAAACTGACCCCGCTGCCGCCGTGCACCGCCACGCCGGATGGTTTGTTCACCGCCACCAGCGCGTCGTCCTCGTAAATGATCGGGAATTCGACCGCCGGGATGTGAATCTCTTCGATCTCGTGCTTTTCCGCGACGCGGATCGGCGGTATGCGCAGCAGGTCGCCCAGTTTCAGCCGGTAGGTCTGGTCGATGCGCTTCTTGTTCACCCGCACTTCGCCGCGCAGGATGCGGTAGATATGGCTCTTGGGCACGCCTTTCAGGTGTTTGAACAGGAAATTGTCGATGCGCTGCGCTTCGCCGCTTTCGTCGATAGTCAGAAAAGTAACAGAATCTTTGCTTAAACCATTCATTTTGCTTATACTTCGCCGCTCGCGCGTTTTGGATTGGGTAAGTTTGGGATGTAATTACATCCTTCGCCAAAAAACTGGCCACCCAAAGATTATTTGGAAATTGTTTGACAGAAGCGGCGGTGTATACACCGCCACCCTTCCAGCCGCAGCCCGGTTAATATCACTCACCGGAACCAGCAGTGATAGTAATAGATTTGCGCGCTCAAAGCACCTGTGGATTTTACGTGTTGCAGCCCCGACAATATTGGTTCAGGGCTGCGCACCCCCAAGGAACTTTTGCACCGGTCGGCGTAGCGTATGCAGCGATGCACCCGCAGCCACCGGTACAGAAGTCCCGAAGAACGATTTTTTAAGACTAGCTACCGATAGAGAATTGAATTGACCAACCGATTGCACTTTACAAGACTGTTTGCACGATTGCTCACTGTTTGCTCATCTGGAACGCCTAACCGCGTGTAGCCTGGTCTCGCCCGTGTCAGAGCGCGGGAGGCAATAAAATGAAACGCATGTTATTTAATGCGACACAACCGGAAGAACTCCGTGTCGCCATTGTGGACGGTCAGAAACTGATTGACCTCGACATTGAAACCGCCGGCAAAGAGCAACGCAAGAGCAACATCTACAAAGCTGTCATCACCCGCCTCGAGCCCAGCCTCGAAGCCTGTTTCGTCGAATACGGCGGCAACCGGCACGGCTTCCTGCCCTTCAAGGAAGTAGCCCCGCAGTTTTTCCAACCCGGCAGCGGCAGCAGACCCTCGATCAAGGAAGCCCTTCGCGAAGGCCAGGAATTGCTGGTGCAGGTGGAAAAGGATGAGCGCGGCAACAAAGGCGCGGCACTGACCACCTATATCAGCCTGGCCGGCCGTTACATCGTGCTGATGCCGAACAACCCGAGCGGCGGCGGCGTATCGCGCCGCATCGAGGGCGAAGAACGCGACGAGTTGCGTCAGGTACTGTCGCAAGTCGACGTGCCGCAGGGCATGAGCATCATTGCGCGCACCGCCGGTATCGGCCGCAACCAGGAAGAGTTGCAGTGGGATCTGGACTACCTCAAGCAATTGTGGGATGCGATCGAGGGTGCGGCGCAATCCGAAAAAGCGCCGTCGCTGATCTATCTGGAAAGCAGCCTGGTGGTGCGAGCGATCCGCGACTACTTCAACCCGGAAATCAGCGAAATCCTGATCGACACCGAAGAGGTCTACCAGCAAGCCCTGGCGTTCATGAGCACGGTGATGCCGGGCAACGTGAACCGCATCAAGCGATATGTGGACGACGTGCCGCTGTTCTCGCGTTTCCAGATCGAGCATCAGATCGAATCCGCGCACGCGCGCGAAGTTCGCCTGCCTTCCGGCGGCGTGATCGTCATCGACCACACCGAAGCGCTGACCGCGATCGACATCAACTCGGCGCGCGCCACCAAAGGCTCGGATATCGAAGCCACCGCGTTCAACACCAACCTTGAAGCGGCAGAAGAAATCGCCCGCCAACTGCGCTTGCGCGACCTGGGCGGGCTGATCGTGATCGACTTCATAGACATGGAAAGCACCCGCAACCAGCGCGACGTGGAAGACCGCTTGCGCGATTCGCTGCGTTATGACCGTGCACGCGTGCAGACCGCCAAGATCTCGCGCTTCGGCCTGCTGGAACTGTCGCGCCAGCGTCTGGCGCCCAGCCTGGGCGAAGGCAACTACATCGCCTGCCCGCGATGCAGCGGCATAGGCCATATACGCGGCATCGAGTCTTCCGCCCTGCATATCCTGCGCATCATCCAGGAAGAGGCGATGAAGGAAAGCAGCGCGGCGATACACGTGCAAGTGCCGGTGGATGTCGCGACGTTCCTGCTCAACGAGAAACGCGCCGATATACACCGCATCGAATCGCGCCTGAAAGTGGGCATCACGCTGATACCCAACCCGCATCTGGAAACGCCCAACTACAGCATTAACCGCCTGCGCCAGGATGACATGAGCAGCGAGGTGTTGCAGGCCAGCTACAAACTGGTGGAAAAACCGGTCGAAGAAAAACCGCTGACCGCCATACAAGAGCAGCAAAAAGCCACTCGCGCGCAAGCCGTGGTGCAGGGCGTCACTCCGATGCAACCCGCACCAATGAAGGCTGCGGGAGCCAAGCCTTCGATGCTTGGCCAGTTCTTCGCCTGGATCAAATCATTGGGTGAGGAAGAACAGCCCAAAGCCAAACCGGCAGCAAGCAGGCCGCGCAACGCTCCTCGTCCCGAACGCGGTGAGCGTCCCGAAGGCGGCGGCAAACGTCGCGACCGCGGCGGGCGTGGTGAACGCAGCGAAGGCGGCAGTAATCGCGACCGCAACGAACCGCACAACGGCCAAAAGCCGGCGCCAGCCGAAGCCAAGCCACAGGAGCCGCGTCAACCCAGAGCGCCACGCCCTCCGCGTGGAGGCGCTGAAGGCGCGCCGCAACGCGGCAAAGCACCTGCGGTCAATGCCGTAGCAGAAGAAAATCCGGTGCTGGAAAGCCAGGTTGCCGTTGCTGCGCTGGAACAGGGTGAAGCTGCCAGCCCGCCGCGTGAAGGTGGACGCCGTCGCGGACGCCGTGGTGGCCGCAAGGAACGCGAGCATCGTGAAAGTGCGGCGCAAAACGGCGCAGCTTCCGGAGCGAATGACGAAGCCGCCGTTGCTCAGCAATCCTTCGCGCAGATGGATACCGCACCGGTCAGCCCCGCGACTATCAACACGGGACCGACGGAATATATCGCCTACCCGGATGGATACGTCAGACCAAGCGAATACATCGCGATGCCGACGGTCTACACACCGAGTCTGCCCGCGACAATAGAACCGGCTCTGCCTGCGATCGTGGCAGCGAATTTACCCGCGGCAGTCTCGCCGGCTCCGGTAGCGACGAAGACACCGGGCGCCAGTCCAAGCCTGGTTCAGATCGAAACCGATCCGATCAAGCTGAATACCGTGGTGCAGGTCGCCGCCACTCCGGCAGAAAGGCATGCGCCCCGCCGCCGCGCGCGCCAGCATGAAGTGTATGTGGAGAATGAACCGCTGGTGCAGATCGAGACACAGCATCCCCAGTGACAAATCAGTGATAGATCCAGTCCGCAAAAAACAAAGCCGCACGATGAAAGTCGCGCGGCTTTTTTATTGGAGCGCAACTGCACGTTAATCTCAACCGCCCGTAGGAGCGCAATTCATTGCGCGATTGTTATACGAAGAAAATTCGCCCGATGGCCTTGCATAGCCAATCCACTAACCCATCAAAAAACGATGGGTTAGTGGCTGGTTAAATCGGGCTCCTACGCTGCAAAGCTATGCCGCGAAGTACCGTTGGCGTATCTCCTCCAGCAACCCCTGCGCCGCATCCTCCACCATATCCAGCACGCGCTCGAAGCCATCCGCGCCGCCGTAGTAAGGATCCGGCACTTCGCGCTCCGCATGATGGCGCGAATATTCGAGGAACAGCCGCGCCCGGGTATCGCTGTCCGGCGGGGTGATGCGCTGCAGGATGGCGAGATTGGCCCTGTCCATCGCCAGCACATAATCGAAATGGCGGAAGTCGCTCTCCCCCACCTGTCGGCCGCGCAGTCTGCCCATGTCATAACCGCGCTGCTGTGCCGTGCGCTGCGCGCGCGAATCCGGCGGGTCTCCGATGTGATAATCATGCGTCCCGGCCGAATCGATCAAAATGTGTTCGGACAAACCGGCATTCTCGACATAGTGACGAAACACCGCCTCCGCCGTGGGAGAGCGGCAGATATTGCCCATGCAGACAAACAGAACTTTTATTATCGTATTCATCGTTAGCTGGCTTTCATTGAATCAAGCATGTCTGCCATTGTAGCCGCGCAGCACAAGAATATAATACTTGACTAATAAGCTCAGGTTAAGTAATATTCGTCCCATTCAACTATCAGGAGCATTACAAATGGAACTTCCGACACGTGACGGCGACGGCTATCTCGAGAGCATGGACGATTGGACACCGGAAATAGCCAAGGCCATGGCCGAGGCCGACAATTACGAATTGAACGACGAGAAGTGGGCGCAAATCATGAAAGCCCGCGAATTCTACGAAGAGTTCGGCTCCGTGCCGCCGATCCGCAAATTCGCCAAATATATCGACCAGGACCAGAAGGAAGTCTTCGACCTGTGGATGACCGGCCCGATGAAACCCATCACCAAATACGGCGGCCTGCCGAAACCGACCGGCTGCGTTTAAACTTCTTCGTTGCTACAAACCGCGCGTAGCGCCGTCCGGAAGGGACGCTACGCCTCTTGCCCATGCGCAAACTCGATCGGCTGAATTTCGAAAACTCCTATGCTCGCCTGCCGGATAGTTTTCACAGCCGCCTGTATCCCACCCCGCTGCCCGACCCCTATCTGGTCAGCTTCAATGCGAACGCCGCGCGCCTGATCGATCTCGACAGCGCAGAAATATCGCGCGCCGATTTCGCCGAGCACTTCATCGGCAACAGGCTGCTGCCGGGAGCAGAGCCTCTATCCATGCTTTACGCCGGACATCAGTTCGGCCACTTCGTGCCGCAACTTGGCGACGGGCGCGCGATACTGCTAGGCGAAATCAGGAATCGCGCCGGAGAACTCTGGGATGTGCAGCTCAAGGGCGCCGGCATCACACCCTATTCCCGCCAGGGCGATGGCCGCGCCGTGCTGCGCTCCAGCATCCGCGAATACCTGTGTTCGGAAGCCATGCACGGGCTGGGCATTCCCACCAGCCGCGCCCTGTGCATCGTCGGCAGCGACGAGGAAATTTACCGCGAGCGCATCGAAACCGCCGCCGTGCTGACCCGCCTTTCGCCCTCGCATGTGCGCTTCGGTTCGTTCGAAGTATTCTTCCATCGCGGCCAGCATCAACAGATCGCCGCGCTCGCCGATTACGTCATCGCCAGACATTTCCCGCATCTCTCGGATGACGCAGACAAGTACCAGTTGTTTCTGAATGAGGTCGCCCGGCGCACCGCCAGACTGATCGCGCAGTGGCAGGCAGTCGGCTTCTCGCATGGCGTGATGAACACCGACAACATGTCCATACTCGGGCTGACATTCGATTACGGCCCGTTCAGCTTCATGGAAAGTTACGACCCCGGCTACATCTGCAACCACTCCGATCCTCGCGGGCGCTACGCATACGATCAGCAACCGCAAGTCGGCCTGTGGAATCTCGCCTGCCTGGCGCAAGCCCTGTCGCCGCTGATACCGTCCGAGCATGCCCATGCGGTGCTCGACGGCTATGCCCCGGCCTATCACCGGCACTATGTATCATTGATGGGCGCCAAACTGGGGATGGACAAAACTTCCGGCGATGATTTCCAGTTGATCGTGTCGCTGCTGGAAATGATGCACGCCAGCCGGATCGATTACACCAACCTGTTTCGCAGCCTGGGAAATTTCAACTCGTCAGCGGATGCGGCAAACGATTCTCTGCGAGATCAGTTCATCGACCGCGCAGCATTCGATGCCTGGGCCGCAACCTATCGCGCGCGATTGCAACACCAACCCGGCACGGACAGCGAACGCAAGGCGCGCATGGACGCGGTCAATCCCAAATACATCCTGCGCAATTACCTTGCGCAAAATGCGATCGAGAAGGCTGAGAAGCATCGCGACTATACCGAGATCGACCGTCTGCTGAACTTGCTCGGCAAACCGTTCGACGAACAGCAGGGGATGGAGAGTTATGCCGCCGCGCCGCCGGATTGGGCGCGACAGATCGAGGTGAGCTGCTCGTCGTGATTAATTCCGAGCGAGCATCAGCAATTCCCTAGCTTTGCCGGCGCACAAATATCGCGGCAACTTCTTTCTTCGGTTTGCCGGCGGGTTGCTCCGGCTGTTTGACCGGCGTGGCGTTGCCGCTCGGTTCATAAGGCTTGTCGAACCACTGGTCATGGCTGGGCTTTTTCGGTGCGATAGAACGCGGTGCATGGCTGCGCTCCGAATGTTCACCTCGAGGAGCATGGCTGCGCTCATGATGTTCACCGCGCGGCGCTCTGCCGGACCGGGTGCTGTTCCGGGCAGCGTGCGGCACGACCGCCGTTTCTTTTTCGATCTCGGTCTTGATCAGCTTCTCGATTTCCTTCAGGTATTTTTCCTCTTCAGGCGACACCAGCGAAATCGCCTTGCCGGATGCGCCCGCGCGGCCGGTGCGACCGATGCGGTGGATGTAATCTTCCGGCGCATGAGGTATCTCATAGTTGATCACCATCGGCAACTGGTCGATATCCAGGCCGCGGGCAGCGACATCAGTCCCGATCAACACGGTGACCGTGCCTTGTTTGAAAGCATCGAGAGCCTTGATGCGTTCCAGCTGGGTCTTATCGCCATGGATCGCATCGGCGGCAACGCCCTCCTTCTGCAATTGCTTGGCGAGTCGGCCGGCAGTGAGCTTGGTCTTGGTGAAAACCAGCACCTGCGACGCATCGCTGCCGCGCAACAGCTGCGCGAGCAGCACGTGCTTGTCTGCCTGCCCGACCAGATAGACTTTTTGCGTGACGTTCTCGGCGGTGGCATTGCTGCGCGCGACCTCAATCAGCTTGGGTCTGGTCAGAAACTCCGCCGACAATTTTTTGATCTCGGTCGAGAACGTGGCCGAGAACATCAGGTTCTGCCGCTGTTTCGGCAACAACGCCAGGATGCGCTTCAAATCCGGCATGAAGCCCATATCCAGCATGCGATCCGCCTCATCCAGCACCAGCATCTGCACCTGATTAAACTGCACCGATTTCATTTCGATGTGATCCAGCAGACGGCCCGGCGTGGCGACCAGAATTTCTACACCACGCTTCAGATGCGGCGTCTGCGTCTTGATATCCACCCCCCCGAACACCACCAGCGAGCGCAATTTGCAGTGTTTGGCATAAGTCTTCACGCTTTCTTCCACCTGGATCGCCAGCTCCCGTGTCGGCACCAGGATCAAAGCCCTCACCGGATGGCGCGCGGGCGATGTGCTGGAACTCGCTTCCGGCAACAACTTCTGCAACATCGGCAGCACAAAAGCAGCCGTTTTGCCGGTACCCGTCTGCGCGCCCGCCATCAAATCGCTGCCTTCCAGCACCAGCGGGATGGCTTGCGCCTGAACAGGAGTGGGAATGGTGTAACCGGACTCGGCTAATGCCTTGAGGATTTCAGGGGCCAGCTTTAAATCTGCAAAACTAATCGTATTCAATTTTCTGGCTCTTCGCGTAATCGAGTGGGTAAATTTCATGTTTTTTAGAACCTCGGGAGCATAGACGTGAGTATTTTTAGTCGCAGATATTCTTCATCGCGCAGGCCATATGCCCGGCGCTGGATGAC
>Ga0315268_10000656_pt1 | contig 40045 bp, 49 predicted proteins | sample C1_top_MG_FD_204535 | JGI IMG/M metagenome (GOLD analysis project Ga0315268, IMG submission 204535) | Sediment microbial communities from Yellowstone Lake, YNP, Wyoming, USA - C1_top | ecosystem: Environmental > Aquatic > Freshwater > Lake > Sediment | place: USA: Wyoming | collected 2017-08-01
GTCCGCCTTGGCCCGGAGCATCTGGGCCTCGGCCTCCCTGACCTCCTGGGGGCGGTAGCCCGCCTCCATCTTGGTGAGATTAGCCTGGGCCGCAGCCAGCCGTGCCCTGGCATGGTCCACTTCGTCCTTGAGGTCCTGGGCTTCCAGTTCCGCCACCACGTCGCCTTTCTTGAGCCAGTCCCCTTCGTCCACCCGGATGGCGATGATCTTGCCCGAGACCTTGAAGGACAGGTCCGTCTCCGTGGCCTCCATGTGCCCCTGGAGGCGCAGTTCGTTCTTGTCGTTCTCCCGGCTCTGGGAAACAAGCCAGTAGCCCAGGCCCAGCACTACGGCCGCCAGCACCAGGATGGCGGGATATTTCCTCTTCCCCAGCATGCTCCCTCCGGCTGGCCCTCGCGGGACCGCCCCTATTCTATACAACAATGGGCGGCCAAGGCAAAACTATAGTGGCATGGTCCCTTCCGGAAAAAATTGGGGAGGGCCATCGGCCCTCCCCAGTTTATGGCCAGCCGCCTGCAGGCGGCAGTGATTTTCCGGCTCTTAATCTTAACTATTCCGCCAGAGCCTGATCTCAGAACAGCTCAACCTGGATACGTTTTCCTTCCAGACGCACCTCGGATGTCCCCACCTCTTTGTCCTCCAAGTCGCGTACACTGACTTTGGCCACCCCTCTGAACTCATTGTCTCCAGGGCCGGGGATAATATGTATCCTGGTCTTGGTGCTGCCGATCCATTTGCCGTTTTGATCGAAGCGAAAGGCGATATAGGTGGCATCAAACTCTTTATCGCCGGCCTGCTTCCAGGCGCCATGCCCGCCACTGAGTACCGGATGCGTATCCCCGCTGCGAAAGAAAGTGCCATCCGATGAAAAAGTTAGGAGGTTCCTGCCCACCCCGCCCGGACGGCTGGCGGTCACGATCCACGCCCCCACCAGTCCCCGGCTGGCATCGGCAGCCAAGCCCGGAGAGGGGCCACCGGCAGCGAGCCCCATAGTTAGCAAACTCACCAGTGCAGCTTTAAACTTGAACAAGGTCCCTCCTTTAACGCGGCGGCAAACACTTCTCCCGACCCTCATCCTGTGTCATTTCCCGGCAATTAATGCGCTTCGCCCCGGGTTTTTTTCCCGCCCGCCGCCCCTGGTAGTCCTGGATGGCTTTTTGCAGCGCGTCCGCGCCCAGATTCGAGCAGTGCATCTTGTTCTGGGGCAGGCCCCCCAGGGCCTCGGCCACCACCCGGTTGGTGATGTCCTGAACCTCGCTCAGTTTCTTCCCCAGGGCCATTTCGCTGACGATGTCGGACACGGCAATGGCCGCCACGCAGCCGAAGGTCTGGAACTTGATGTCCACGATGCGGTCACGCCGGACCTTGATGTAAAAGCTCATCAGGTCCCCGCACACCGGGTTCCCCACTTCCCCCACCCCGTCGGGGTCTTTGATGACCCCGGCATGGCGGGGGTTGACAAAATGCTCCATTACTTTTTCGGTATACATGGTTTATTCTCCCAACCCCTCCCGGTCCCCATTACCCATGGCCACCAGATCGGCCAGGGTGATGGCGGACAGGCGCTCAAACATGGCCCGGGCCGCTTCCCTCCAGACGAACCGCGTCGGGCAGCTCTTGGCCCGGCCGCAAACCTCGGGGCGGACGGAACACTCAGTGAGATTGTCCCCCCGCTCCAGCAGGGCCACGATCTCCCCGACGGTGATTTCCTCCGGCGGCCTGGCCAGGATGTGCCCGCCCTTGGGGCCGCGCACGCTCTTGATGTAGCGCTCCCGCTTTAAGGGGATGATGATCTGCTCCAGGTATTTCACGGAAACATCCTGGCGTTTGGCGATGTCCCCCAACTGCACCGGACCCTGGTCGTAGTGCTGCGCCATGTCCAGCATCAGCCGGGTGCCGTAGCGGCTCTTGGTGGAAAATTTCATCCTTGCCCTCCTGCCATCCTCAGCCGCCACACCGGTGAGAAAGAGCGCAGCCTCTCCACCGCCGGGGGCAGCTTGGTGAGTACGTAATCAATATCAGCCTCCCGGGTCTCCGGCCCCAGGGTAAAGACGATGGAACCCTGGGCCAGGGCCGGGGGGACGCCGATGGCCACCAGCACCGGGGAGGTCTTCAGGGCCTTTGAGGCGCAGGAAGAGCCGGTGCTGGCGTAAATGCCCTCCCGGGCCAGCAGGAAAAGGAGCGCCTCCCCTTCCAGGCCCTCCAGGCAGAAACTGGCGTGGCCCGGCAAGCGCTTCTCCGGATGGCCGGTAAATGTGGCCTGGGGCACCTCCGCCAAAACGCCCGCCTTAAGCCGGTCCGCCAGGCGCTTAAGTTCCGGGGCCCGGCCCGGCACTTCCTCCCGGGCCAGGGCCGCGGCCCGGCCCAGGCCGACAATACCGGGCACGTTTTCCGTGCCGCCCCGGCGCCCGTCCTCCTGAATGCCCCCGTGAATCTGGGGAACCAGGCGCAGTTTGCCGGAAAAGTACAGGGCCCCCGTGCCCTTGGCCGCGCCCAGGGGCGGGCCGGAGAGACTCAGGAGATCCACCCCCAGCTCCTTTACGTCCACCGGGATGCTGCCCACGGTGGCCACCGCGTCGGTGTGGAACAGAATGCCCCTCTCCCGGCACATGGCCGCCAGAGGGGCCAGGTCCTGGACGGTGCCGATCTCGTTGTTGCCGTGCATGATGGAGACCAGCACCGTCTCCGGCCGCAGCGCCCGCTGCAGGCGCTCCGGGTCCACCAGGCCGTGCCCGTCCACGGCCAGAAAAGTCGCCTCAAAGTCCAGGAAGCGCTCCAGGAACCGGGCTGAGTTCAGGACCGAGTGGTGTTCGATGGCGGAGACGATGACGTGGCGCCCTTTGTGAGTGCGGGCCAGGGCCCCGCCCTTCACCGCCAGGTTGTTGGCCTCCGCGCCCGAGGAGGTGAAGATGATCTCCTCCGCGCCCGCATTGATGAGGCCGGCCACCTGCGCCCGGGCCGCGTCCAGGTCTCCCTTGACCCGGGAGCCCAGGTCATAAACCGCGGAAGGGTTGCCGAAGCGCTCCCCGAAATAGGGAAGCATGGCGGTCAACACCTCCGGCCGCACCGGGCAGGCTGCAGCCTGGTCCAGGTAGACCAGGTGCCGGGGCGTCTCCTTAATGCTTGCGGATATAGAGCTTGTAGATTTCGTCTTCTTCATCTTCGCTGACCCCGATAAATTCCTGGCCGTGCTTTTCGCACCAGGCGGGGATGTCTTCCAGGGCCCCGTCGTAGTCCGTGAGGATTTCCAGCACCTGCCCTGCCTCCAGGTCCTTGATGAGCTCCATGGGCTCCAGCAGGTGGATGGGGCACATGCGGTAAACCAGGTCCGCGGTGGCGTCGGCCTTCATGTCTTTGACGAAGTTCATATGCTTCACCCCGATGCAGCCGTGGGAATTTACCCTAACTTCCATTCTATATTATATTAGTATGAAATATAAGCAAACTTCTAGAGAATGTCAATAGAGATCTAGAAAGATTTTTCTAGGGAACTTGGCCGGGACCCGGGCTGCCTAGCGGCCGAAGTACCCGGTGATGGCGGCCTTTCCCAGGACCTTGCCCGTAAGGGCCGCCTGGAAGCGCGCCAGGTCCGTGCCGGCCCCCAGCTCCAGCTTGGGCGCGCTCAGGGCATAGACGGTGACCACGTAGGGGTGGTCGCCCGTGCCCCGGGGCGGCTGGGGGCCGCCGTAGCCCAGGGCGCCGAAGGAGTTTTGCAGCTCCGCCGCGCCTGGCGGCATCTTTTTCCCGGACGCGCCTTCCTCCAGGCCGGCGGTCCCCGCGGGCAGGTTGATCACCAGCCAGTGCACCCAGTTGCGGGCTATGGGATGCGGGTCCACCATGGACAGGGCAAATGACTGGGTGCCCGGGGGCGCGCCGCTCCAACTCAGGGGCAGGGAGATATTTTGACCCCCGGCCCCGGGCATGACGTACTTCAGGGGAATCTTCCCCCCGTCCTGAAAAGCGCTGCTGGTGACTTTCATGGCCGGTCCTCCGATACTATCCGGCGCGGCCCAGGCCAGGGCCGCGGCCAGGATCAAGCTGAACCCCAGGAATCTCTTCATTTCACCCTTCCTCCAGGACCTTCTTCAAGGCCAGGGCCGCGTTGTGGGCCTCGTCCCGGGCGGCATATACCAAAGTCACCGGCCCCTGCCGGGCTTTCTGGCGCAGCATTTCCAGCACCTCGCCCTTCCCGGCCAGCTCTCCGCGGTAGCGCCGCTGGAACTCCTGCCATTTGGCCGGGTCGTGGCCGAACCAGGTGCGCAGCTCCGGGCTGGGCGCCACGTCCTTGAACCACAGGTCCACGGCCGCGTCCTCTTTTTTCAGGCCCCGGGGCCAGAGGCGCTCCACCAGGATGCGCTCCCCGTCCTCCGGGGCCGGGGCCAGATAAATGCGCTTCAGTCTGACCATGGCCTTATTCCTCCTCCAGGCGCTGGCGGATGAAGTCCGCGCCCAGCCCCTCGGGCTCCAGGGCCAGGTAGCGCCGCCAGTGCACCCGGGCCTGGGCCCGGTCCCCCAGGCGCTCCCACGCCACCGCCAGGTTGAAGTGGGCCGGCGCAAAGTCCGGGTCCCCGCAGAGGGCCCGGCGGTAATAGGCGATGGCGCTCTGAAGCTCCCCCCGGTCCTCCAGGAGGTTGGCCAGGTTGTAGTTGGCCTCCACATGCTGTGGTTCAATGCCCAGGGCCTTAAGATACAGGGCCGCGGCCCGGGTGTCCCCGGCGGAAAGGTGCAGGATATTCCCCAGGTTCACCAGGGCGTCCACGTGCTCCGGCAGGGCCGCCAGGATGAGTTCGTATTTCCGCCGGGCCGCGTCCCACCGCCCCGCCTCCTCGTCCTCCAGGGCCTGGAAAAACAGGGCCTCATAAGCCTCCGGCGGCAGCGCCCGGGGCCCCGGAGCCGGCCCGGGGCCAAAGTCCAGGAGGAGCTGGCCCTCGGGCGTCAGGCGCCGGCGGCCCCTGCCCAGGATCAGCTGCTCCTGAACCAGGGAGACGCGAGCCTCCGCCAGGGGCTGCGGGCTGTCCGGCAGCAGCCGCCGCAGGCGCTCCGCGCACTTCTTGATTCTTCCCAGGGACACCCCCTGGCTCCGCAGCTTCTTGACGGTGCGCAGGGCCACCAGGCCCCGGAAGTCGAAGGCCAGGCGGCCCCGGCGCTTTTCCCGGGAAGGGATGAGGCCCTGGCGCTCCCAGAGGCGCACCCGGGCCGGGGACACCCCGACGATGCGGGAGACCTCGTACTGGTCGTACAGGCGCTTCATGGCAGCAGCCTCTTGAAGGCCGGGGCCCGGAAGCGGCCCCGGGGCGTGGGCTCCTGAAAGGTCACCTCGCACCGCAGCTCCGGCCGCACCCAGGTGATGCCCGGCACCCCGCCTTTCAGAGCAGGGGGGGGAGCATCCACCCGCAGCTCCTCCAACCTTGGTTTGAGCGCCTCCAGGTCCGCGTCGCTGAACCCGCTCCCCACCAGCCCCCGGTACACCCAGACCCCCTCCCGCACCGCGGCTACGGCCAGGGCCCCGAAGGTCCCGGCCCGGGCCCTCTTTCCCGGGGTGTAGCCCACCACGTAGCAAACCTCCCGCCCCCGGGGTTTGATCTTCAGCCAGAAGCGGGAGCGCCGGCCGATGAGGTAGGGGCTGGCCAGCGCCTTGGCCATGACCCCCTCCAGGCCCCGGTCCACCACCTCCTGGAAGAAGGCCCGGCCCTTCTCCAGGATATAGCCCGACTCCACCAGGAGGGGCGATTCGGCAAGGACTGTCCGGAGCAGCTCTTTTCTTTCCTGCAAAGGCGCAGCCACCCGGGGTTCGCCGTTTAAAAACAGCAGGTCAAAGACAATGTAGGTGGCGGGAAGCTGCCGGGCCAGCAGTTCCACCTTCAAGGGGCCGGCCGACTGCTCCCGCTGCTGCAGCCGGCCGAAGTCCGGGCGGCCCTGGTGAAGCACCACCAACTCCCCGTCCAGGATGGCGTTCCGGGCCCTGAGGCCGGCGGCCAAGTCCTTGAGTTCGGGGTAGCGGGCGGTGATGTCCTCCAGGCGGCGGTTCTGCAAACGCAGGCCCCTGCCCTGGGCAAAGAGGAGGCAGCGGGTGCCGTCCCACTTGATTTCAAAGAGGTGCCGGGGAGAATCAAAAGGCCTGGCCGCATAGGCCAGCATGGGGGCCAGGCGCGCGGTAAGCATTTAGGCCTGCTGCTGCCGCCCTGCCGGGGCCCGGCCGCGGCCCGCCCGGGCCATGGGCTTCTTCGCCAGGCCCGCTTCCGCCCGCGTCTGCTCCACGCTGCGCTTCAGGGCCTCCATGAGGCTCACCACCTTCTCCTGCTCCGCCCGGGGCTCCGCCTGAATCTCCCGGCCTTCGGCCCTGGCCCGGATAATCCCCATGAGGGTGCGGGTGTATTCGTCCGGGTACTGCTCCGGCACGAAGTCCCCGCTCAGGTGGGCCACGATGGTCTTGGCCATCTCCAGGCCCTCGGGGTTCACCGCCACCTTCTCCGTCTCCCCGGGCTTCTCCACCTGCTTCAGGTCCACCAGTTCCTCGGGAAAGTGCAGGGTAAAGGCGATGAACGCGCCGTCATAGGGCCGCAGGTTCAGCAGATGCTCCCGGTTGCGCATGACCATCCGGGCCAGCGCGGTCTTGCCGGTCTCCGCCAGGGCCTTGAGAAAGAAGGCGAAAGCCTCCAGGCCCGCGGCGCCGTCGGGTACCAGATAATGGGCGTCGGCATAATAGAGGGGGTTAACCTGGGCCTGGTCCACGAACTTCAGGACCTCCACGGTGTCCGTGGACTCCTTCCGGGCCTGGCTGAGCTCCGCCTCGGTGACGATGACGTGCAGGTCCTTGCCATATTGATAGCCCCGGACCACTTCCTCCGGGGCCAGGGTGCGGTGGTGCCGGGGGCAGACCATCTCCTGCTTGATGCGGGCGCCGCAGTCCTTGTGCAGCAGGTGGAACTGGATGGCCTTGCGGCTCACCGCGTGGTACATCTTCACCGGGATGGTCACCAGGCTTACCTTCAGATAGCCTTTCCAGATAGGCTTCATAGTCGCCTCTCCTTAGGCCGCCGTGGCAGCCCCGGAAATATCTTTAAGTTAGGCACTCCCGCCCGGCCCGGCAAGGGGCTGAACCCATGGACCACCCGCAGCCACGGGCGAGGAACCCCGCCCCTACGATAGCCTCCCCAGAATGACAATCCTTCTGAACCACGGCAGCGGCGCATTAACTCTTTGGTGGCACAGGCTTTCCAGCCTGTGCCACCAGGAGCGACCACCCCCTGCGACCGTCCCTCCGTAGGGGCGCGGTTTCCCCGCCTGAAACCCGACGGCTATTGGGGCAACAGGTCGCAGAAGTAAAAACGCTCGTGGGTCAGGAGCCTCTCCCCTAGGCTGAAGGGCACGGCCTCCTTAAACAGGGGGCCATCATAGACAAAGGAGTGGAACTCCCCCTTCTCGCCGCAGGGGTCCACCCCCGGCGGCAGGTCCGCCAGCAGCCGGGCGTCATACTCCCGGCCCACAAAGTCTTTCCCCAGCACCTGGGTGTCCACGCAGGTGAGCACCGCCCGGAAGCCCCGGGCCAGGAAAGCCTGGGCCAGGGCCGCGGTGCCCCGGCCCCACAGGGGGAAGAGCCCCTTCATCCCTTTAACCAGGAGCCGCTCTTCCCGGTAGCGGCGCACGTCCTCCAGGAACAGGTCCCCGAAGGCCATGGCCGCGATGCCTTGGGCCAGGTAGCCCTCCACCGCCCGGAGCATCGCCCTGTCATACTCCTCGTTGCCGCCGTCCTTGGACACGAACACGGTGTCCAGGGCCAGCCCCAGCGCCGCGGCCTGGCGGCGCAGCAGCTCCAGGCGCACCCCATGGAGGCTGAGGCGCCGGTACTCCGCGGTCACCGTGGCCAGCAGGCCTGCCACCTGAAAACGCGGGTCCCCGGCCAGCTCATAGAGGGCCTGGGTGCTGTCCTTGCCCCCGCTCCAGCAGAGGATGACTTTCTCAGCCACGTAACCTCCTAAATCCACTTGCGCCGCCGGAAATAGACCAGCATCAAGATCGCCACCGCGACCATGAAAATGAGCACGGTAAAGTAGCCGTAGCGCCACTCCAGCTCCGGCATGAACTTGAAATTCATGCCGTAGAGCCCCGCCAGGAAGGTGAGGGGCATGAAGATGGTGGCGATGACGGTGAGGACCTTCATGACCTCGTTGAGGCGGTTGCTGACGCTGGACAGGTAGATGTCCAGCATCCCCGAGAGGATGTCCCGGTAAGTCTCCACCGTGTCGATGGCCACGATGGTGTGGTCAAAGACATCCTTGAAGTAGAGGGCCGTGGATTCTTTGATGAGGGGCGACTCCCGGCGCTCCAGGCGGCTCACCACCTCCCTCAGGGGCCACATGGACTTGCGCAGCAGGATCATGTCGTTCTTGAAGCGGTGCACCTCCTGCAGGGTTTGGGGCCCGGGCTGCTTCACCACCTCGTCCTCCAGGAACTCCAGGCGCTCGCCGAAGGCTTCCAGGACCACGAAATAATGGTCCACGATGAGGTCGATGAGGGCATAAATCAGGTAGTCCGCGCCCTCCTGGCGCAGGCGGCCCTTGGCCGCGGCCAGGCGCTCCCGGATGGGGGCAAAGCCCCCCCCGTCCCCTTCCTGGAAGGAAATGACATAGTTGGGCCCCAGGATGAGGCTGATCTGGTCCACGGTGATCTCGCCGGTTTTGGGGTCCTGGTCGATCTTCTTCAGGACGATGAACAGATAGTCCCCGTAATCCTCCACCTTGGGGCGCTGGTCGATGTTCAGGATGTCCTCCAGGACCAGGGGGTGGAGCTTGAAGCACTCTCCCAGCTTCTCCAGGTTTTCCACGTGGGAGATGCCGCTGACGTTGATCCAGGTGACGGTGGGCCGGCCGTGCACCAGGGGGCACTCCGCCAGGGAGGCCAGCTCCCTTTCGGTAAAGGTCTCCTTGTCGTACTCCGCGATGGTGATCCTGGCGCCCTGCACCCGGTCCCCGGTATAGACCAGGGTCCCCGGCGGCAGGCCGGCCTTGGCCGCCATTCTCCTGCCTATCCTCCTGGGCATGCTCGCTCCTTTTTCTTATTGATTACCGGGCCTTGACTCTAAAACAGCCAGGCCCGCACGTCAAGAAATAGTTCCCCCTTCCCCCGCGGCCTCCTCCAGGGCCGCCAGGCGCCGCCGCAGCTCCTGCTGCCGCTGCCAGCGGGCCGTCAATTCCCGGATGATGGCCGCGGCGCCCAGGAGCACTCCCCCTTGGCCCCGCACCAGGACGATGGTGAACTCCAGGGAGAGGCGGGCCCCGTCTTTACGCAAGCCCGGCACGGCCAGCAGTTCCCGGCCGTACTTGGTCTCCCCCGCGGCCATGACCCGGCGGTAGCCTTCCTCGTGCCGGGCCCGGAGGTTCTCCGGGATGATGAGGTTGACGCTTTGCCCCAGGGCCTCCGCTTCCGGGTAGCCGAAGATGGCCGCGGCCCCGGCGTTCCAGAGGCGGATGACGCCTTCGGCGTCGGCAAAGATGATGGCGTCCTGGCTGTGCTCCACAATCCGGCGGCAGAGCCAGTCCCGGCTGTCGTCCGGCATGCTTCCCCCGCCTTTCCGGGTGAAAGGTCTGACGGTTTGAATTATACTGGCATAATCAGGGCAAAGGAGAAGATTTTTTCCAGAAGCCGGGACCTCGCCAGGATTCCAGGACTCGCCGGGGAGGAGACATGAGACCAGTTGGCGCCGGAACTATGGGGGTAATTGGCCTGATGGCGGCGGTGCTGCTCCTGAGCGCGGTGTCCGTGGCCTGGGCGCAAGGCCCGCCTGTCGTGACGGGCAAGCCCGCCGTCCTGGCCTTCGACCGCAAAGCCTGCCCCGTGTGCCACCGCATGGAGATGACCCTCCGGGAAGTTCAGGAGCGCTACCCCGGCCAGTTTGAGGTGCGCCGCCTCTACATCGACGAGGCCGAACCCGAATTCCGCCGCCAGCACGTGGTCATTGTGCCCACCCAGATCTTCCTTGACTCCGCCGGCAAGGAAGTCTTCCGCCACGAGGGCCTGTTCCCCAGGGAGGAGCTGCTGAAAAAGCTGAAGGACCTGAAATTCATCCGGGATTGAGATTGACGACCGGGGAAAAAATCACCCAGGTGCCGGTGAGCAAAAGCCGCGTCGGCCTCCGGGGCCTGGAGGAGGTTTTTGCCGAGGTGGACCGGGGCCGTTGGGCCTCCCCGGAGCAGGCCCAGGAGGAGCTCCTCAACCGGGTGGCGGCCCGGAATTACCTCCCCGCCGCCTCCCCGGGAAGCCTACCGCCAGGCCCTGTGGCGGGAGTTCCGGCGCTTCCGGGGCGAAGCCGTGGAGGCCCTTGCCTCCCGGGGCCTGGAGGCCACCGTCCTGGGCCTGGGCTGCGCCGCCTGCCAGCACTTTCACCGCCTGGTGGTGGACACCCGGGCGGACCTGGGGCTGGAGGCCGGGGTTGATTACGTCACCGATCCGTCCCGGCTCCAAGACCTGGGGTCTAAACCCCTGCCTGCGCTTCTCATCAACGGTAAAGTGGCCCTGGCGGACCGGGTGCCGGCCCCCGGGGAGCTCGAGGCCATCCTGGCCGCGGCCCCCCCGGGGCTAAAAGCGCAGCTTCCTCCGCTGAGGCCCCGCCTGGCTGGCAATGCTAACGGACTGCTAAAGGCAGGGGCAGCCCCGCATCAGGGCTGCTGGCAGAAGGCCGGCGGCACCTTGACGGCCGCCGCCGCTCCCCCGCCCTCCGGCCGGACCGGGGGGCGGGGAAGGTAAACGTCTTAACTCTACATGGCCGGATTGATGGTGACTACCGGGCAGGGCGCTTCCCGCACCACCTTCCGGGTGATGCTGCCGAAGATGGTGTACTCCAGCCCCTTGCGCCCCTTGGTCCCCATGATGATGAGGTCGATTTTCTCCTGCCTGGCCAACTCCAGGATCTTCTCCGCCACCGGCCCGGTCGTGACCCGGGTCTCCAGCTTGGGGAAGCTCTGGAAAAATTCCTTGGCCACCTTGCCCATCTTCTCCTTGGCCGCCTTCACGGCCTCTTCCTGAAACTGCTTGATATTGGCGTGGGGGACGTGAAAGGTGGAAAAATCCGACAGATCCTGGGTCACGAAGAGGACGTAAAGAGTGGCGTCGAATTTCTTTACGAAGGTGGAGACCCAGGGCAGGAGGGTCTCAAATTTTTCAGCAAAATCAATGGGAAAGAGAATCTTCTCGATCTGCTTCATGGTCATTTTCCCCTGGGTTTGTGAAATATAGCATAAGCTAATGGAAGGCCCCTGCCTTGTCAAGCTAAAAAGCCCGCGCCCGGCGCCGGGGTCCCTGAAGCGCGGAAAACTGGGCCCGTGGTCCCGGGAAATAATTTCCCGCAAAAATATCTTGACCAAACCGGATTCCGGTTATTATATTTCGCAGCGTCTCCCCCTCCGGGAGGGGGGACGCAATCTTCCTAGGGAATGGGGTGAGGGCCATCGGCGAGATGCGATTCAGTCGGGACCATGTATGGGTCCGGATGGACGACGAGGTTCGGGCCACCATCGGCGTGACCGATTACCTCCAGGAAAAACTGGGGGAGATTTATAGCCTGCGGCTGCCCGAAGAGGGCGAGGAATTTGTCAAGGATGAGCCCTTCAGCATGGTGGAGGCTAAGAACGGCCGCCGGGAGCTGAAGGCCCCGGTCTCCGGCGAGGTCATCGAAGTCAACTACGAAGCCGTGGAAGTGCCGGAAATCGTCAACGAAGACCCTATGTCCGAAGGGTGGCTGCTGAAGGTGGAGATGGCTTCCGGCCAGGAATTTGATGAACTCCTTAGCGAAGAGGAATATGTGGATCACTTGAGCGAAGAAGAGGAACTGGAGGAAGACTGAGGTTTTCCTCAACCATCGAGTTTACCGCCCCTCCCTCAGGCGACTCCGGCCCCTGCCGCTCCCCGGCCCTGAGCCGCCAGGATACCGGCGCCCCGGCAGACCCGTGACTCCTGATTCCGCCCCCTCTCCGCCCCAGCCCAGGCTCTGGCGCTGGCTCACCTCCATCCGCCTCACGGTGTTCCTGCTGCTGGTCCTGGCGGCGGTGGCGGTGGTGGGCACGCTGGTGCCCCAGGACCAGCCCCCGGGGCAGTACCTGGCCCGCTATGGGGAAACCCTGGGGAGGCTGCTGTGGGCCGGGGGCATCCACCGCATTTACTATAGCCCCTGGTTTCTGCTGGCCGTTTTCCTGTTGGCCCTGAACATCCTGGCCTGCCTGGTGCACGGCCTGCCCCAGGCGGTGCGCCGCTCCCGGCAGCGCCTGGACTGGGACGCGGGCCAAGCCCTGCCGGACCGGGGCCGCTTCCCTTGGCCCCCGGACCCGGACCCCGGCCCCGGGGTGGCCCGGCTGCTGCGCCGGGAGCTGGGCCGGCCCCGGGTCCTGGTCCTCCCGGACCGGCAGGTCCTGCTCTGGCAATGGGGCCGGTTCCGTCCCTTGGGGCCCTACCTGGTGCACCTGGCCCTGCTGCTGGTCCTGGCCGGCGGCCTCATCGGCAAGTTCTGGGGCGTGGAAGGCCAGCTTCCCCTGCTGGTGGGCGAAGAGGCCCAAGCCTTCCAGAAGGAGCCCCGCCTTATGGTTCCCCTCCCCTTCCATATACGCCTGGACTCCTTCCAGGTGGACTTTTACGAAGAGGGGGGCGCGCCCAAGGAGTTCCGCTCCGACCTCACCTTCTTTAAAAACGGCCGGGAGGCCCTCAAGGCCGTCTGCCGGGTGAACGAGCCCGTGACCTTCGGCGGCTTCACCTTTTACCAGGCCTCCTACGGCAGCCAGCCCGGGGGACCGGTGCGCCTTAAGGTGGAGCACGGCGCTTCCAGCGACACCCTGGAAGCGCCGCTGCGCCGCCCGGTGGACCTGCCCGGCGGCGACCAGCTCCTGGTCCTCCGGGTGGACGGCAACTTCCAGGGTTACGGGCCTGCGGTGCAGCTGGCCCTGCGCCGGGGACCGGGACACCCCCTGGTCTTCTGGGCCCTGCAGAAGCACCCGGAACTGGCGGTGCCTTCCCTCCCGTACCGGATTGTCCCCGAGGACATCCCCTTCAAGTATTATTCGGTGCTCCAGGTGAAGCGGGACCCCGGCGTATGGTGGGTATACGCCGGCTTTCTCCTGTTCCTGCCGGGATTTTACCTGGCCTTCCTGCGCCCGCCCCAGCGCTGGGCCGTGGTGCTGACGAAAACCCCCGGGGGGGCCTGGGAGGGGCGCCTGCTGGGGACCGGCCCCCGGAGCCGGGAGGACTTTCAGGCCCGCCAGGAAAGACTCCTGGCCCTGCTTCAGAAAGGAGCCGCGCCGTGACCAGCCTGCTTTTGGGCGCCGTGATGCTGGCCTACCTGGTGGTGGGCCTGCTGTTCCTCATGGGCGAGTTGTGGGCCTCCCCCCGCCTCAGGTACGCGGCCGTACTGCTGTTCTGGGCCGGCCTGGGGATGCACACCGCGGCGCTCCTGGGGCGCTGGCTGGAGTCGTATCAACTGGCCGCGCTCCACTCGCCCCCGGCGGGCTGGGCCGGCGTCGTCCAACTGGTGGTCTTCCAGGCCCCCCTGTCCAACTTCTACGAGTCCCTGGTGTTCTTCTCCTGGTGCCTGCCGGCCCTGGGCCTCCTAGGCTTCCGGCGCCACCTCGCCGGCTATCTGGGCGCAGTGGCGGCCCTCCTGGCCTGCCTGCTGCTGGCTTACGCCTCCCTGTGGGTGGACAGCCGCATCAAGCCCCTGATGCCGGCCCTGAAGAGCAACTGGCTCCTGATCCACGTGGTCACCGCATTCTTGGGCTATGCCGCCTTCGCCCTGGCCTTCGGCACCGCCCTCCTTTACCTGGCCACGGAGCGCCGCCCCCGGGCTTCCCTGCCGGCCCCGGCCCAACTGGACCGTCTCATCTACCGCGCCACCGTCCTGGGCTTTCTGCTGCTCACCCTGGGGATCCTCACCGGCGCGGTGTGGGCCGAAACGGCCTGGGGCCGCTACTGGAGCTGGGACCCCAAGGAGACCTGGTCCCTCATCACCTGGCTGATTTACGCCGCGCTGCTCCACGCCCGCCTGCTCAAGGGCTGGCAGGGCCGGCGCATCGCCTGGCTGGCGGTCCTGGGCTTTATGGCGGTGCTCTTCACCTACTTCGGGGTGAGCTTCCTCCTCTCCGGCCTCCACTCTTATCTCACCTGAAAAAAAATCGGGGCCCAGGTTTTCGTCTCTGGGCCCCGGAGCCTCTGCTTGGCAGATGCTTTCAGAAAAGTTAGCTGCTGGGCACGCTGGTGGGTTTGCACAAAAGGTCGGCTGAAGTGGACAACCGGCCGCACTGCTCGCAGACGTACTTGATGTCCCCCAGCTTGCCCGCGCAGTAGTGCTTGGCGTGGGGCGCCTTCTCGCCGCAGTAGGCGCAGGTCATGGGCTCCCCCGCAGGATTGCACAGGTGGCCCGGCTCCTCCGCCAGGGCTCCGCAGGTGGCACAGGTATAAACTTTCTTTGCCATAACTCCTCCTTGCTGCCGTTTTCGCTTTTAGGAAAAAATAAGGCCGCCGCCCGATTTGTCAATGCAGGCAGGGAGAAGAAATTTCCGGTAGGATCAGGGCGGGAAGCTCAGGCTCCGGGTCCCGGCGTCCAGGCGGGCCCGGATTCCCAGGGGCAGGGTGTGGTTCTCCGGCTGGTGTCCCACTGGGAGGCCCGCCAGCACCGGCACGGCCAGGGGCGCCAGGGCCGCGGCCGCCACCTCCAGGAGGTGTTCTCCCTTGGCGCAGTGGGTGAAGGCCCCCAGCACCACCCCCTTAACCCCCTCCAGCAGCCCTGCCAGGCGCAGGTGATGCAGCATGCGGTCCACCCGGTAGAGGGCTTCGTTGTGGTCCTCCAGGAACACCAGGTAGCCCTCCAGGCGGGGAGCATAAGGGGTCCCCGCCAGGTGGCACAGGGTGGTGAGGTTGCCGCCGGCCAGGGGGCCTTCCCCGGCCCCGGAGTGGAGCACGGTCAAATCCCCGTAAGTCAGGGGCAGGGGCCCCGGCGCGGTGAGCCAGCGGTAAAAATTGTCCCGGGCCCCGGGGCTGAGCTGGGCCAGGTGGGCCACCGTGGGGCCGTGGAAAGTTATTAGCCTGAGGTCCCGGTGCAGCAGCCACAGCAGATTGGTGAGGTCGCTGAAGCCCACCAGCCGCTTGGGAGCCCGGGCCAGGACCGCCAGGTCCAGGTGGGGCAGCACCTTCAGGCAGCCGTACCCGCCCCGGACGCCCAGGACCGCCTTGACCTCCGGGTCCAGCCAGAGGTCCTCAAAGCGCCGGGCCGCGGCTGCGTCCGCGGCCCCGTCCCACGCCCGGGCCTGGAAGAGCTCCGGCCCAAAGCGCACCTTAAGGCCCCATTCCTGAAGCACGCTCACCCCGGCTTCCCAATCCGCCCGGGAGACGGCGCTGGCCGGCCTCGCCACCCCCACGGTCTCCCCGGGCTTAACCGGCGGCGGCCAGAGAAAAGCGTTATTTCCCGGCTTCGGGGCCATTGTTTCTGCTCACCACAGTTTCACCCGGCTAACAAATAACTGTTACCCCTGGTCTGATTATTACATAATATAATTTCAGTGACCACCGGTGGTTGCGCCCAGATGTTGCCTTTGCCGTCCCGGTTCCCACTGTCTCACCGGGCCAGGGCCGCCCTGGCCCCGGCGCTCCTGTGCCTGGCGGCCGCAGCCTTCCGCCTGGCGGACCTGGCGGGCCGCAATTTCTGGACCGACGAGGCCTGGGTGGCCCTGGCAGCGCTTTCGCCCACCCCCGCCCAAGCCCTGGCCGCGGGTCAGTCCACTCCGCCCCTGTTTATGCTGTCCCTGTGGGCCCTGGCCCACCTTTTCGGAGGCAGCGAAGCCGTACTCCGGTCCCTCCCGTTCCTTTTCGGGGTGGGCACAGTGTTGCTCTTCTGGCCGCTGGCCCGGGCCCTGGCCCCCCGCCCCGCGGCCCTCACCGCCCTGGCCGCGGTGGCCTGCTCGCCGTGGCTGGTCTATTTCTCCAAGGAACTGAAGCAATACAGCGGTGACGCCTTTTTTGCCGTGCTCGTCCTGGCTCTGGCGGAGCGCCTCCGAGCCCGGGAGGGGCGGGAACCCTGGGCCTGGCTGGCCCTGGCCGGGTCCGGCCTCCTGGGCCTGGGCTTCTCTCATGCCCTGGTCTTCACCCTGTCCGCCGCGGCCCTGGCCCTGTGGCTGGCCCTCCCCTCCCATAGGCCCCGCCTGGCCCTGCTGGGCGGCCTCTGGGCCCTGGCCTTTGCCGCCTATTACTGGCTGTTCTTCCGCCACGAAATCAATGTCCACCTCGTGGCCTATTGGGCCCAGGACTTCCCGGATTTTTCCGGGCCCCTGGCCTTCCTGTCCTGGCTGGTCCAGGCCGGACGGCGCCACCTGGGCTACTTCCTGGGCTACTGGGGCCAATATTGGGGCCTGCCCCTGCTCCTGGCCGGCCTCATCGCCCTGGCCCGGGGTGGCTCCCGCCGGGCCTGGATTTATTGGGGCGCCCCCCTGCTCCTGGCCCTGCTGGCCGCGGCCGCGCACCGCTACCCCTTCATGGGCCACTACAGCGGCAACCGCCTGATGCTCTTCAGCGTCCCCCTGCTGTACCTGGGCGTGGCCGCGGGCCTGACCGCGGTCTTCGCCTTCCTCTGGCGCCGGCGCCTGGGGTGGCTGGCCCTGGGGCTCACGGTCCTGCTGGCGGCCGGCCTGCACCCTTTGGAAAACCTCAAGGAAAACCTGCACACCACCATCAACCGGGAAGAGATCCGCCCCCTGGTAGCCGCCCTCAGCCAGCAGCGCCGCGGCGGGGACCTGGTGTATGTGTACTACCACGCCGTCAGCCCCTTCAAGTATTACTACCAGGGGTCCCTGGAAGGGGTGTGCTGGGGGCGGACCTGCGTGGACACGAACCTTGCCGCCCCGGCCGCGCCCCCCCACCCGCCGCCCCGGCGGCTGTGGCTCATCGCCTCCCATTTTCTGTCGCTGGAGGACCTGCGGACCTTTGCCGCAGGGCTCCTGGGACCCCACTGGCAGGAGACGGACTGCCTCACCCGCATGGGCGCGGCGCTTTTGTGCTTCGAAGTCCGGGAGGTCCAGGCGGCTAAAAGCCCGGCTGCCCGGCCAGCGCCTGCTTTATCCGGGCCTCCAGGGCCGCCAGGCGGAAAGGCTTGTGAATGATCCCCAGGGCTCCCGCCTCCTTGAGCCGCTCAACCTCCTGGGGGTCAAAGAACCCTGAGGCCACCAGGACCCGCACCCCCGGGTCCTGGGCCTTGAGGGCCGCCAACACCTCGCTGCCGTCCTCCCCCGCCAGCCAGTAGTCCAGGACCACCAGCCCGACCTGGGGGAGGCGGCGCAACAGCTCCATGGCTTCGGCGCCGCCTCCGGCCACCTCCACCTGGTAGCCCAGGTGCTCCAGCAGTTCCCGCGCCAGGCCCCGGAGCAGGGGGTCGTCGTCCACCAGCAGGATGGTCACCTGCGGTCCGGCGCTCATGAAAACCCTTCACCCACCCGGAAGCGCAGGTCCTTGACGGCCCCGGGCCCCAGGGCCCGCTCCAGGGCCTCAAGCAGTCGGGGCTTGAGAAATTGCAGCTCCTGGCCCACAGCCGAGGCCGCCACCTCCACCCAGAGTTCCCGGCGGCGCCAGTCCACCAGCCGGGTCTGGGCCAGGAGCGCCGGCGGCAGCGCCGCCTCCCAGGCCCGGCGCAGACGCTGGCGCGCCTCCAGTCCCTGGAGGTCGCCCTGAAGCATCTCCTTCAGCACTTCCTTCACCGCCACCGGGCGGGAGGACAGTGGCCCGGTCCGGCCCCGGGCCACTTACAACCCCTCCCGGGCCCGGACGAAGCCGTCCGCGGCCCCGGCAATGACCTGCTCCGGCACGCAGAAGGCCAGGCGGAAGTGCCCCGGCCGCCCGAAACCCCGCCCCGGCACCGCCAGGATGTTCTCCTGCTTCAGGCGGGCTACCAGGGCCAGGTCGTCTCCCCCGGGCGCCTGGGGAAAGAAGTAAAAAGCCCCCTGGGGCTGAAAAAACTGATAGCCGGCCCGGGTGAGCACCTCGCTGAAGAGACGGCGCCGGGCCGCATAGGGGGCGATGTCCACCGCCACCTCGGTGAGGCGGGCCGCCACCCGCTGCATCAGGGCCGGGGCGTTGACGAACCCCAGGATGCGGTTGGCCAAAGTGGCTCCCGCGGCCACCTCCTCCCGGCCCCAAGCCCGGGGGCTCACGGCCGCATACCCCAGGCGCTCCCCGGGAATGGACAGGTCCTTGGAAAAAGACGTGGCCAGCAGAGTGTGGGGATAGGCCGCAAAGACGCTGGGCAGCGCCCCGCCGTCGTACACCAGGCGCCGGTAAGGCTCGTCCGCCACCAGGTACACGGGCCGGTCCTGGCCCCGGGAGTGACGGCTGAGCAATTCCCCCAACCCCTCCAGGCTGGCGGCATCGTAAATCCGCCCGGTGGGGTTGTTGGGCGAATTGATGATCACCGCCCGGGTCCTGGGGTTCAGGGCTTGCTCCAGCCGGCCCAGGTCCAGGCGGAATTCCCTGTCCGTCTCCACCACCCGGGGCACGCCCCCGTGGTTGTCCACATAGAACAGGTATTCCGGGAAATAGGGCGCCAGGATGATGACCTCCTCCCCCGGGTCCAGGAGGGCCTTGAGGATGACGTTGAGGGCCCCCGCGGCCCCGCAGGTGAGGATGACGTCCTCGGCCATGAAGGGCAGGCCGTGCATCCCCGCCAGGTGCTTCGCCAGGGCCTGCCGGGTCTCCGGCAGGCCCGCATTGGGCATGTAAGCGTGGAGCCGGGGGCGGGGGTCCTGGGCCGCGGCCGCCAGTTCCTCCTTGAACCGGGCCGGCGGCTCCAAATCCGGGTTCCCCAGGGTGAAGTCATAAACCTTGTCCGGCCCCAGGCGGGCCTTGAGCTCCGCCCCCTCCTCGAACATGCGCCGGATCCAGGAGGAGCCCTCCATGGCGGCCTTGATTCTCGCTGAAACGGTCATAGGCACCTAAGTCTTTGGTTCTGTTTTCTGTTGTCTGTTTTTTCCACGGAAAGCGGAAAACAGAAAACTGTCTTTTAAGGTTTTTCCTGCACCTGGTAGCCCGCTTCCCTGAGGGCTTTCACCACCGCTTCGCCGTGCTCCGGGCCCCGGGTCTCCAGGTTCAGCTCCACCCGGGTATGATCCAGGGGCAGCTCCCGGGCCAGGCGGTCGTGAAACAGGTGCAGGATGTTGGCCCCCTCATCCCCCAGCAGCCTGGTGAGGCGGGCCAGGGACCCGGGGCGGTCGCTCAGGGCCACCCTCAGGTTGAGGAGCCGCCCCCGGCTGAGCAGCGCCCGGGGCACCACCCGCTCCAGCAGGGGGATGTCGATATTGCCGCCGCTCACCACCAGCATCACCTGCGCCCCCAGATCGGGCCCTTTGAGGGGCCCCAGGAACGCGGCCGCGGCCGCGGCTCCGGCGCCCTCGGCCAGGACTTTCTTCCCCTCCAGGAGAAAGAGCAGGCCCTGGGCGATTTCTTCCTCCCGGACCAGGACCACCTGGCTCAGGTGCTGCTTCAGCACCGGGAAAGGATGCCCCCCCACCTGGGGCACGTTGATGCCGTCGGCCAGGGTGGGGGCCGCGGGCACTGGGGTGGGCCGGCCCGCGTCCAGGGCCTTTACCAGCGAAGGCACCAGGGCCGCCTGCACCCCGATGAGGCGCGCCTGGGGCTTCAGCCCCTTCACGGCCGCGGCCACCCCCGCGGCCAGGCCGCCGCCCCCCACGGGCACTACTACCGTATCCGTGCCCGGCAGGTCCTCCAGGATTTCCAGGCCCAAAGTCCCCTGCCCGGCCATCACCCCGGGGTCGTCATAGGGGTGGATGAAGACAAAGCCCTGGGCCTCCAGTTCCCGGGCTTTCTGGAGGGCGCCGGCCAGGTCCTCGCCGTGGAGGATGAGCTCCGCGCCGTAGCCCCGGGTGGCCTCCTGTTTGGAGATGGAGGAGGCCAGGGGCATGACGATGGCCGCCTTCAACCCCAGGGCCGCGGCGGCAAAGGCCACGGCCTGGCCGTGGTTGCCCGCGGACGCGGCCACCACCCGGTCCCCTTCCCCCCGTTCCTTGAGCAGCTTGAGGCGGTTAACCGCGCCCCGGAGCTTAAAGGAGCCGGTGGTCTGGAGGTTCTCCAGCTTGAGGAAGACCTCCCGGCCGCTCTTCCGGCTTAAGCTGTGGGAATAGACCAGGGGGGTGCGCAGCACCACTCCCTTGATGCGGTCCCGGGCTGCCTGGATGTCCTTCAGGGTCATGGCCTGGATGCGAATTAGGTGCGCTGGCGGATTTGCAGGGGGCATGCCCTGCACTTGCCTGGTCATGGGGCCAAAGTACCGACGCGGCCCCCGGGCGGAGGGAGGCCGCCTCGGGACCTTAACGCGTAAATTTTATGGAATTGATGATCCCCTGCAGCTCGGCCCGGGCCGCGTCAAACTGGTCGGGATGGCTAACCACGCCGAAATTGTAGTAGTAGTTGTCTTTATCGTAGCATTGCCAGATGATGCGCTGGTGCGTTCCCCCGCCACCCTTGCGGGACTCCACGATCTCCCAGCCGATGATCTTGCCACCGGCATCATCCCGCCTTTTGGCGGACAGGAGCTTGCCGATGCCCACCTCCTCTTTGGCGGTCTTCAAGGAAGCATCCACCGAGGACTTGGCCGGAAAGCTGGGCACCATCTGGGTGTAGTGGATGTGAAAAAACCTGGTGGTGCCGGGCTTGCCGAAACCTTCGCCGGCAGAGTTGGGGGCGCCCTCCGTGCGCTTCCAGCCCGCGGGGATGGTGAAAGAAAAATTCCGCTCCGTGTTTTTGTAGGTCACGGGGGCCGTGGATACAGGGCCGGTTTTAGGGTCGTCGGCAAAGTTGAGGGGCGCGTTTGGGTCCTGCTTGGCCGGAGCCGGGGCCGGGGCCGCGGCCTTTTCCTGGGGCTGCTGGGCCCGCTTCAGAGCGTCCGCGCCGCTCTGGATGGCGCCCCACTGTCCGTACGCGGGGAGAGCCAGGGCCACTGCCAGCAATGCCGAAACCATCACCGTCCATGCCGTTTTACCCATCTTCCTCCTCCTTTGTTTGAGGTTGCTGACCGGGTTTAAGGCGGACCGGCCTCAGGCCTGCTGCGCCTTGCGCCAGCCCGCGGCCTTGAGCCGGGCCACGTGCTCCAGCCACTGCTCCTTCAACGATTTAAGATACAGGGCCAGGTCCTGCTCGATCAACGGGGCCAGGCGCTGGTGCAACCGGGTGTTGACTTCGTGGTCCCCGGGGGAGAAGCCCTGCCAGGTGAGGTAGCCCTCATCAAAAATATGCTCCGGGGTGGCCGGCACCCTTACCCCCCTGACGTCAAACAGGGCCCGGGCCCGCTCCAGGTCGAACTCCAGGACCCAGCCGCAGTCCGCCAGCATGCGGGCCCCATCCCAGAGGGCCCGGCCCCGGCACTCAGGGCAGTAAAGGTGCACCAGCACCTCCGGTCCCAGGAGGTTGTCCCGGAAGAGGAGAAAAGCTGAACTCCCGCCGCATTCGCAAAAGCGTTGCTGGTTCAGGCACATGGGAACTTCCTCGGGGTCATTATACCGGATTTCCTCCCCTCCTGGACAATAGTTTTCGGCATAATTACCATGTTCTTGAAGAGGCACCTGAAGAATCCTCCCGCCTGTCGTTCTGAGGAAGCGCAGGGACCGAAGAATCTAGATCCTTCGTTGCGCTCAGGATGACGGGAATAAGTTTAGTAGAAACGGCGTTCAGGAGTGTTGGCGTAATGGAGGCCATGACCCGGCTGCTGGGCCAATACCGGGGCCGCTTTGCCGCGGAATTGGGGATCGAGGTGGCCGCAGGGCCGGCGGAGCGCCAGAAGTGGTTTCTGGCCGCCATCCTGTTCGGGGCCCGCATCTCCGGGGAGTTGGCGGCCCGCACCTACCGCGTCTTTGCGGCCCGGGAGGTCCTGACCCCGCAGGCCGTCCTGGCCCGGGGCTGGGACCACCTGGTGGCGCTGCTGGACGAAGGCGGCTACGCCCGCTACGACTTCAAGACCGCCACCAAGCTCCTGAACGTCATGGGGGCCCTGCAAGAGAAATACGGCGGCTCCCTGGAGCAACTACACGAAGTTTCCCGGGACTACCGCGACCTGGAGGCCAGGCTGCGGGAGCTGGCTCCGGGCATCGGCCCGGCCACCGCCAACATTTTCTTGCGGGAACTCCGGGGGGTCTGGAGCAAGGCAACTCCGCCCCTGAGCCCCCTGGCCCGGACCGCGGCGGAGCACCTCAAGCTCCTGCCCCCGGGCCTCACCCCGGAGGAGGCCCTGGGGGTCCTGGAAGGCCACTGGCGGGACCAGCCGCTGCCGGGGTATGATTTCGCCGACCTGGAGGCGGCCCTGGTGCGCCGGGGGATAGAGAGGCGCCGGGGCCGCCGGGCACGGCGCTAAACGGAAATCTTCCGCTCCAGGAAGATTTCCCCGTCCTCCAGCCGGCGGATGGACACCCGCACTTTACCGGGGGAGATATCCAACAGGGCAAAGGAAGGGGGGTGGCCCTTGTCCGCATGGGGCCGCAGGTGGCCGGGGTTGAGGCGCCAGACGCCATCCCTTTCCTCCAGCGCCGGGACGTGGGTATGTCCGTACAGGACCAGCTTCACTCCCGCGGGCGGCGCCTCCGGGTCCGGGTCCCGGGGCCGGTCGTGGCGGTGCCGCTGGGGCGTGTGGCTGAGGAGCATCTTCACCCCGGCCAGCTCCACCACCGGGCGGTTCTCCACCCCGGGATCGGAGTATTCCGGGCAGAACACCCCGGGCACGCCCAGAACCTCAAATCCGGCCGCGGCCAGGTCCCGGAGGTCCTGGTAGTCGTCCCCCAGGTGCAGCACCCTCGCCACCTTCAGCTCCTTGAGCCGCGCCGCCAGGCTCCTCAGGCCCGCCCGGTTGCCATGGGTGTCGCTCACCACCGCCACCAGCATCCCTTCGCGCCCTCCTCGTGGCCGGCATTTTCCCCCATCCCGGTCCCCTTGGCAAGCCCGAAGGCTCCCCTTATACTGGGCCGTGGGGATTTAATACCTTAGTTGGCGAAAGGACACCCATGCGCGACTGCATCTTCTGCCGCATCGCCGCAGGCCGGGCGCCCGCGGCCAGGCTCGTGGAGACGCCCACGGTCCTGGCCTTCCTGGACATCGCCCCGGTGAACTACGGCCACACCCTGGTCATCCCCAGGGAGCATTTTCACAACCTCCTGGACCTGCCCGACGAACTGTGGACGGAGATGGGCCGGGTCAGCCGCCGGGTGGCCCAGGCCCTGCGCCGGGTGCTCTTCGCCCAGGGCATCAACCTGGGGATGAACAATTTCGAGGCCGCGGGCCAGGTGGTCTTCCATGCCCACCTGCACGTCATCCCCCGCTACCTCACCGATGGCCTGCGCCTCTTCCCCCAGGAAGACTATAAGCCGGGAGACATGGAGAAGGTGGCGGCCCAGTTGCGCCAGGCCCTGGAGCAAGATTGAGGAAGAAGCTGCTTAAATCTTTGCCGCTTCGGGGCCAACCATCGATTCCGCGGCAAGGATTTCCTGCAGAAAGGGGGTGGCCGGATTCACCGGCAGGGCCTTCCCGTCCAGGGAGGCCGCCGGCATCACCCCCATCAGCGAGTTGAGCAGCCAGAGGCCGTCCGCGGCCGCGAGTTGGGCCGGGGTAGTGGGCGCGGCCCGAAACTCGTGCCCCTGCCTGGCCAAAGCCCGCGCCAGGACCGCCAGGGTCACGCCGGGCAGGGCGCTGGCCGCGTCCGGGGTAAGGTAGCGCCCCTTCCGGAAATACAGCAGGCTGGTGGCCGCGCCCTCGGAGATCCGGCCGTCGGCCTCCAGAATGACGGCCTCTTTGGCGCCCCGGTCCAGGGCATACTGGCGCGCCGCCAGGTAGAACAGGTAATTGAGGCTCTTGTGGCCGCCGACAAAGGTGGTGCGGCCCTGGGGAAAGGTGACCACCGGCCAGCCCGCGGCGTATTCCAAGGGGGAGGGCGGCGCGTAAGCCCGGCCCCAGATGACCACCGTAGGCCGCGGGGCTGCCGGCAGACCCAGGCCCGCCGCCAGGCCCCGGCTGAGGAGAATCTTCACCCGGGCCAGCCCCTCTTCCAGGCCGTTGGCGTGAAGAAGTTCCGACATCAGCGCTTCCCAAGGAAGGTCGGGGAAGGGGATTCCAAAGGCCCGGGCCGAATCCTTAAGGCGCCCCAGGTGCTCCGTTAAGAAATGGACCCGTCCCTCCTCGGCCCTCAGCGTCTCAAAGAAGCCGTCCCCGTAGAGAAAGCCCCGGTCTTCCACGGACACCCGGGCCCGGGAGAGGGGCGCCAGCTTCCCGTTGAGCCAGACGAATTCCCGCGGCTTCATGGTCCCTGCCGCCGGGCCGCGGCCCGGTCCGGGGCCCCTGGGGGCCGCGCTTTCCCCCGCCCCTCCCCCTGGAGGATTTTGAACAGGGTGCGCCCCTTGTGCAGGGTCTCCTCGTATTCCTCCTCCTCCCGGGAGTCGTAAACGATGCCGCCCCCCACCGCGAAATGGGCCCGGCCCTTGGAGAAGATGGCGGTGCGGATGGCCACGTTGAGGTCCATATTGCCGTGCAGCCCCAGGTATCCCATGGCCCCGCAGTAAACGTGGCGCACGTGGGGCTCCAGTTCGTCGATGATCTCCATGGCCCGGATCTTGGGGCACCCGGTGATGGACCCCCCGGGGAAGGTGGCCCGGAGGATGTCCACGTGGCTGGCTTCCGGCCGCAGCTGCCCGGTGACGATGGACACCAGATGGTGGACGTTCTGATAGGCCTCCAGGCGCTTGTGCTCGCTCACCTGGACGCTCCGCGCCCGGCAGACCTTGCCCAGGTCGTTGCGAAGCAAATCCACGATCATGGAGAGCTCCGCGTCGTCCTTGGGGCTGGCCGCCAGCTCCCGGCGCAGGGCCTCGTCCTCCTCCGGGGTGCTCCCCCGGGGCCTGGTGCCCTTGATGGGCCGGGTCTCCAGGTAATCCCCCCGGCGGTACAGGAAGCGCTCCATGGAGGTGGACAGCACCTGGAAGTCCCCGCACTGCAGATACGCGTAAAAAGGCGCGGGGTTGAGCTGGAAGAGCCGCTTGAACAGGGCGTAAGGCTCGCCCTGGAAGGGAAAGGAAAAGCGCTGGGCCAGGTTCACCTGGTAGACGTCGCCGTTGATGATGTATTCCCGGATGCGGCGGATGGCCTCCAGGTATGCCTCCCGGGTGAAGTTGCTGGCCGGCGGCCCCACCCGGTAGGAGCCCACGGGGCCTGGGACCGGGGGCAGAGGCTCCCCCTCGGGCAGAACCCGCCCTGCCTGGTCTTCGTAAACCACCCGCACCTCCCGGAAGGCCCGGGCCCCGCGGTCGTGTACCAGGACCCGGCGGGGGAAAGCCAGCACCATCTCCGGCAAACCCAGGTCGTCCGCGGCGGTCTGGGGGAGGCGCTCCAGGTGGTTTTTCAGGTCATAGGCCAGGAACCCCAGAGCCCCCGCAGCAAAGGGGGTTCCCTGGGCCCCGCCGTTCAGGGTCAGCTCTCCCAGCAGATCCTCCAGGACCACCCAGGGGTCGGCCCGGTAAACCCGGGTCAGCCCCTGCCCTTCCAAGACCACCCTCCGGCCTTTGGCCCTTAGCACCAGGAAAGGGTCCCAGCCCATGAGGGAGTGGGAAGCGCAGTCCAGGTCCCCGCCGCTCAGCAGCAGCATGGCATAGGACCGACCCCTGAGCGGCGCGAAGACCTCCCCCAGATCCCGTACCCCCGCCGGGGGATCGTAAGTCTTTACCCTTATATCAACGATGCGCCCGAACACCGCGCCTCCGAAAAGGGAAACAGCTAGGGGCGGGTTTGAAACTCGCCTCTACCGCTTTGTCAACCTCCCATTTCCAGCCGCAGAAAATTCGCCGCCAGCTCCCGGCCATGGCTGGTGAGAAAGGATTCCGGGTGGAACTGCACCCCGTGGGTGGGGAAGCGGCGGTGGCTCAGGCCCATGACCACCCCGTCGGCGCACCAGGCGGTGACTTCCAGCTCCTCCGAGGCGGGCACGGCCATGAGGGAATGGTAGCGGGCGGCGCCGAAGGGCGACGGCAGCCCGGCAAACAAGCCCCGGCCGGTGTGGAAGACCTGGTGGCGCTTGCCGTGCACCGGCACCGGGGCCCGGCGGGTCAAGCCCCCGAACACCTCGTTCAGGGCCTGGTGCCCCAGGCACACCCCCAGGATGGGGACCCGGCCGTGGAAGTGGGCAATGACTTCTTTGGTGACGCCCGCCTGGGCCGGGGCCTTGGGGCCCGGGGAAAGGCACAGCCACCGGGGCTTGAGCGCTTCGATCTCCGCCGGCGTCACCGCGTCGTGGCGGAAGACCAGGACCTCCAGGTCGAACTCGTAGAAAAGCTGCACCAGGTTGTAGGTGAAGGAGTCGTAGTTGTCGATCATCACCAGGCGCATAGGCCCCGCCAAAAAGAAAAGCCACCCGACCGAGTCTGGGTGGCTTCCGCCTGACATAACTCTGGCAAAATTATATACGGCGCACTGCCGGAGTTGTCAACTCTTTTCTCGGGTCCGGGAGGCGGCCTTCCGCCTGCGGATAACCGATGAACACCCCTCTCTTTTCGGCTCTTTCGTATTGGCTATTTTAATGGTAAGTAAAAAAGAGGCCGGGAGGCCCCGCCCAATTCAGGCCCCAAGAGGACCGCGGGATGGAAAAAATCAACCCCAGCATTCTGGTGTTTGCCTCCGGGACCAAAACCGGGGGCGGCTCCGGCTTTGAGACCATGGTAAAGGCTTCCCGGACCCGGCCGCCCATTTTGGACGCCTGGATCTGTGCCGTGGTCACCAACCATTTCCAAGGCGGCGTCTGGCAGAAAGCCAAAGCCCTGGGGGTGCCCTCCGAATACTGGGCCGGCCCTTATCTGGCCCAGGGCTACCAAAACTTTGTCAGATATTTCAGCGCTGATTATGTCATGCTCTCCGGTTGGCTGAAGCTGGTAACCGGCCTGGAACCGGCCCGGACGATCAATATCCATCCCGGCCCCTTGCCCCGGTTCGGCGGGCCGAACCTTTACGGGCGCCACGTGCACGAAGCGGTGCTGGCCGCCTACCGCCGCGGGGAAATCACCCACAGCGCGGTCACCATGCATTTTGTGGATGAGGTCTATGACCGCGGCCCGGTATTTTTCAGCCTGCCGGTCCCCATTGAGCCGGGCGACACCCCGGAGACCCTGGCTGCCAGGGTGAACCGCGCGGAACACGAATGGCAGCCCCGGGTTCTCAACCATGTGGTGCACGGACAGGTGCGGCTGGTGGGCGGCGAAGTGGTCTATGCCAGCGAAGAACTGAAGCGCCTGCTGCTGCCGGCAGCTCCGTAAATCAAGATCCCCTTAATTGTCAGCGTCCCGGGCGCCCTCCCCCCCGCCGGCGGATGAAATACAGGGTGCCGAAGGCGTTGGGCTCCACCCGGTGCGTCTGGACGTTGTAGTGGGTGACAACGCCGTCGTCATAGTCCGCGCCCGGGGCCAGCTCCAGGCCCCGGTCCCAGTCGCCGTCCGCGGCCATGACCAGGGCCTGGAGCAGCACCGCCCCCCCGTTCCGGGCCGTGGGGTCGTGGGCGAAGACCGCGCCGCAGTCGCAGAAGCCCCCGGCAAAATCATACCAGCAGCCGCCCTCCAGCTCCACCGGCGGCAGAATTTCGGCGCCGCAAAAAGGGCAGCGGGCCGGCAGGGTGCGGTCGCGAAATAATTTCGGCATCTTGATTAACCCGGCGCTTTATATTATCCTCCAATTTCCCGCCCCCGGCAACCGCGCTGGCTATTGACACCGGCGGGGCCGCCGATTTAAATTGGGGGAAAAGCCATCAAGCCGAAGGGAAAGGAGACGGACATATGGCAACGGTGCACATCGAGTTTTCCGACCAGGAGCAGATGCAGATGGAAGGCATCGTCATCGACCGCGACGGAGCCGAGGCCCTGCGCTACCTGGCGGACCTCCTGGACCGGGTCAAGCAGCATTATGGCCACGCCTGCGGCCCCAAGGCCGCCGAGGGGCCTCCAGGGCACGGTTAAGCCCGCTGCCCTATACCACGCGCCCCGGAGGGGGGCCAGCCGGAGCACTCTAACGCAACCTGCCAAACCCTTAGGAGAGATAAATGAAGAGCCTTTCCTTCAGCGATCAGGAACAGCAGCAGATTGAGGCCATCGTCATCGACCGCGATAAGGAGGAAGCCCTCCGCTTTCTGGCGGCGCTGGTGGACCGCCTCAAGGGGCATCCCGGCTTCGCCTGCGGCCCTAAACCCGCGGGAAAATAGGGTCCTGGGCAGTGTAGGGACAGGCAGAGGTCCCGTCGGGATTTCTCCTTTCCGGCTGCCCCTGCCCCCTGCCCATGCACCGGCTGGCCCTGGTGGCCGACACCCATGCCTACCGCGCCGGCCTGCCTGCGCTCCTGAATTTTTTCCGCCGGCAGGGCCTGGATGGTCTGGCCTGCCTGGGGGACTGCCTGCCGGAGCCTTTTCGGCCCTGGCTTCAAGACCCCGGACACCGGCTCTATTGGGTCTTTGACGTCTATGGGCCCCAGATGCCTGAGGCCACCCTGAGCGGGGAAGCCCTGGAATTGCCGGGCCAGGTGTTCCTGGCCCACACCCGGGCCCTGCTGTGGAGCCACTTCAAGGACCGGATCCACCACTATCAGGCGGCCCCCCACCGGGGTCGCCCGCCCCTGCTCCTGTGCCACGGCCACACCCATGTGCCCAGCGTCACCCGCTTCACCCCCCCCTTGAGCCGCCTGCTGTATATCAACGACGCGGTGCGCCCCCAGGAGTTCCGGCCGCGCCGGGCCTGCCTGGAGCTGGAGCCGGACACCGTTTACCTCATCGTCCCCGGAGCCTTCACCTTGGAGGAGGGGCGCCACCCTGCCTTCAGCTTCGCGGTGCTGGACCTGGCCGCCCGCCGCCTGGCCATGGTCTCCCTCAAAGACCTGGAGGCCCTGGAATCCCTGGAGCTGTTCCCGGCTGGATAAGTTGCTTTTGCGTCTTTGCGTCTTAGCGCCTTGGCGTGAAAATAGCCTCTCGCCAAGACGCCAAGGACGTCAGGGGATAAAGGTTGCAACCGCGGCAAAATTCATTTAAAAAAATCCAGGCCGCTCCGGCCCTTCGGGAGACGCCACCGTGACCACCCCCAGGCTCAAGGCCATCCGCAACCTGGGCATCATCGCCCACATCGACGCGGGCAAGACCACGCTCACGGAGCGCATCCTCTACTATACCGGCCGCACCCACAAGATGGGGGAAGTGCACGACGGCGCTGCGGTCATGGACTGGATGCCCGAGGAGCAGGAGCGCGGCATCACCATCACCGCCGCGGTGACTACCTGCCAATGGCAGGGCGCGCTCATCAACCTCATTGACACCCCGGGCCATGTAGACTTTACCGTCGAGGTGGAGCGCTCCTTAAGGGTCCTGGACGGCGCCATCGGCGTCTTTGACGCGGTATCCGGGGTGGAGCCCCAGTCGGAAACGGTGTGGCACCAGGCGGACAAATACCGCGTCCCCAAGCTGGCCTTCATCAACAAAATGGACCGCCCCGGCGCCGACTTCTGGGCCGCGGTGGACTCCATGCGCCAGAAGCTGGGGGCCCACCCCCTGGTCATCACCATCCCCTGGGGCCAGGAGGACCGCTTCCAGGGCGTCATCGACCTCCTGGCCATGGCCGCCCTGAAGTGGCGGGAAGACACCCTCGGCCTCGTTTACGACCAACTGGAGATTCCCGGGGCCGAGCGCACCCGGGCGGAAAAGGGCCGGGAGGAACTCGTCGAAGCCCTGGCGGAAGTGGACGACGAAGTCATGGAGGCCTTCCTGGGGGAAGAGCCCTTGACCGTGGACGCCCTCAAGGCCGGCATCCACCGGGCCACGGTGGCCCTGAAAGGCGTGCCCACCTATTGCGGCGCCGCCCTGCGCAACAAGGGCATCCAGCCGCTTCTGGACGGCGTCCGGGACTTCCTCCCCAACCCCACGGAGGTGCCCCCCATTACCGGCCAGCACCCCTTGACCGGCGAGACGGAGGCCCGCCCGCCCCGGGACGACGGGCCCCTGGCCGCGCTGGCCTTCAAGATCATGGTGGACCAGGCCCAACGCCTCACCTACGTGCGCATTTACTCCGGCGCTTTGAGGTTCGGCCAGGAGGTCTACAACCCCGTCAAAGGGGTGACGGAAAAGGTGGCCCGCATCCTGCGCATGCACGCCAACAAGCGGGAGCCCCTGGAGGAGGCCCCGGCCGGCAGCATCGTCGCCCTCCTGGGCCTGAAGGCCACCACCACCGGCGACACCCTGTGCAGCCGGGAGCGGCCCATCATCCTGGAGCCCATCTCTTCATACGTGCCGGTGATTTCCCTGGCCCTGGAGCCCCTCACCCGTGACGACCAGGAGAAGTTGGCGCCGGCCCTGGCCCGGCTGGCGGAAGAAGACCCCAGCCTCCGGGTGCACACCGACGCGGACACCGGCCAGACTCTGCTCTCCGGCATGGGGGAGCTGCACCTGGAGGTCATCCTCCACCGCCTGGAGCGGGAGTTTCACGCCCAGGTGCGGGCCGGCCGCCCCCAGGTGGTGTACCGGGAGACCATCGCCGCTTCGGCCCAGGAGACCGGCGCCTTCGAGCGGGAACTGGCGGGCAAACACCACTTTGCCGAAGTGACCCTGAACCTCACCCCCCGGCCCCGGGGCGCGGGCAACTCCTTTTTTGCCATGATTGCCGAGGACCACCCCGCCCGGCCTTTCGTGCCCGCGGTGGCTCAGGCGGTGGCGGAGGTCCTGGAAGGGGGGCCCGTCTTCGGCCACCCCGCGGTGGACGTGGCCGTGGCCCTGCAGGGCGCCGCGGTCCGGGAAGGCCAGGCCTCGGAGATGGCCTTCCGCATCGCCGCGGCGCTGGCGGTGAAGGCCGCGTTCGCCCAGGCGCGGCCCCTGCTGCTGGAGCCCATCATGAAGGTGGAGGTCATCGTCCCGGAAGAATTCACCGGGGAGGTCATGGGGGACCTGGCGGCCCGCAAGGGCAAGGTGGAGCAGCTACTGGCCAAAGGGGTGGTGCGCCTCATCACCGGCACCGCGCCCCTGGCCGAGATGTTCGGCTACGCCACCGCGCTGCGCTCCCTCACCCAGGGCCGGGGCACCTTCACGCTGCAGTTTGACCACTACGGCCACGTCAACAAGCAGTGATGCAGGTGGACACTGCGCACCCATCGATAACTTGAGGTGAGCTAAATTATGGCCATTGAACAAACCCTATCCCTGATCAAACCCGACGGCGTGGCCCGGGGCCTGGTGGGGGAAGTGATCAAGCGCTTTGAAGCCGCAGGCCTGAAACTCAAGGCCCTGAAAATGTTGCAACTGACCCGGGAGCAGGCCCGGGCCTTTTACGCGGTGCATAGAGACCGCCACTTCTACGACAGCCTCACCACCTTCATGAGTTCCGCCCCCATCGTGGCCCTGGTCCTGGAAGGGGAAGGCGCGGTCCAGGTGAATCGGGACCTCATGGGCGCCACCGACTTTCGGGAGGCCGCACCCGGCACCATCCGGGCCGACTTCGCCCGGGACGTGGAGGCCAACATTGTCCACGGCTCCGATTCTCCGGAGTCTGCGGCCGCGGAGATCGCCTTCTTCTTCAACCACCTGGAGACCATGCCATAGGCGAAAGCGCCGGCCGCGGCCCAACTTGACAAGGGGGTCCCCCGTCCCTAATTTTTCAAGGAAACCGCCTGCCCCGGGGCGTGGCTGGAGCGCCCCGGCTAACCTCAGGGCCGGGAGACACGGCCGGACATGACCAGGAAAGCCTCTGCGCCCCAAGCCGACGAGATCATGGCCCGGGTCCAGGCGCGGCTGAAGCGCGCCGCGGCTTTCCGGCGGCGCACCGGGCGGCCCCTGGTGACCCTGAGCTACGCCCAGAGCCTGGACGGCAGCATCGCCGCCCGCTCCGGCCACCCCCTGGCCTTGAGCGGCTCGGAGTCCCTGGTCCTGACCCACCGCCTGCGCGCCGCCCACGACGCCATCCTGGTGGGCATCGGCACGGTCCTGGCGGACAACCCCCGCCTCAGCGTGCGCCTGGCCCCCGGGCCTCACCCCCAGCCGGTGGTGGTGGACAGCCGTCTGCGTTTTCCCTCTTATGCCAACCTGCTGCGCCACCCCCGTCCCCCCTGGATCGCCACCGGCGAGGGGGCCGAACCCCGGCGCCGGGCCGCGCTGGAAAACGCCGGGGCCCTGGTCTTCGCGGTGGCCAGCCAAAACGGCTGGATGGACCTGGCCAGCCTGCTTCAGCGCCTGGGAGACCGGGGCCTCAACTGCCTGATGGTGGAAGGGGGCGCCCAGATCATCACCAGCTTCCTCAGCGCCCGGCTGGTGGACCAGGTGGTCATCACCGTGGCCCCCATGCTGGTGGGGGGCCTGCGGGTGGTGGACCGCCTGGGCCCCGTCCTGAAGCCTTATCCGCGCCTGCGGCGCCTGCTCTATCAGCCCCTGGGGGACGACCTGGTCCTCTGGGGCGAACCCGACTGGGGAGGCTGAATGCCCAGGCAGGCCCTGTACTTCCTGGCCCCCCGGCAAGTGGCCTTGAAGGAAGAAGACCTCCCGCCCCCGGCCTTCGGCCAAGTCGTGGTGAACACCCTGGTTTCCGCGGTCAGCTCCGGCACCGAACTTCTGATTTACCGCGGCCAGGTCCCCCCGGACCTGGCCCGGGACGAAACCATCGCCGCCCTGGGCGGGGACTTTTCCTTCCCCCTGAAGTACGGCTACGCCGCGGTGGGCCGGGTGGCGGAGCGGGGGCCGGGAGTGGCCCCGGAGTGGCAAGACCGGCTGGTCTTCGCCTTTCACCCCCATGAGAGCCGGTTTCTGGCCACTCCGGATGAGCTGCTGCCTCTGCCGCCGGAGATGTCACCGGAAGACGCGGTCTTCTTCCCCAACCTGGAGACGGCCATCACCCTGCTTCTCGACGGCCGGCCCCTGGTGGGCGAGCAGGTGGCGGTCTTCGGCCAGGGGGTGGTGGGGCTGCTGCTCACCGCGCTCTTGGCCCGCTGGCCCCTGGCGGCGCTGGTGACCCTGGACCTTTACCCCCGGCGCCGCCTGGCCTCGGAAAACCTGGGCGCGCACCTGAGCCTGGACCCGTCTGCGCCCGGAGCCCGGGACCGGCTTCTGGCCGCGCTCCAGGGCCCCCGCCCCTACTCCGGCGCGGACCTGGCCTTTGAGGTCTCGGGCGACCCCGCGGCCTTGAATCAGGCCATCGCCGCCGCGGGCTTCAGCGGCCGGGTGGTCATCGGCTCCTGGTACGGGCTCAAGCCCGCGGAACTGGCCCTGGGAGGCCGCTTCCACCGCAGCCGCATCAATCTTATCAGCAGCCAGGTGAGCACCTTGGCCCCGGAGGTCACCGGCCGCTGGAACCGCGCCCGGCGCCATCAGGCCGCCTGGGAGATGCTCCGGCAACTCAAGCCCTCCCGGCTCATCACCCACCGTTTCCCCTTTAAGGACGCGGCCCAGGCTTACGCCCTGCTGGACCGGCGGCCTGGCGCCGCCGTCCAGGTCGTCCTGACTTACTGAGGCGCAACCCGGGTCGCTCAGGGGCAGAAAATACTGGCCGCGGATTAGACGCCCGGCCCGACCGACCTAAAAAGAGGCGATTTGATAAAAAAGCAGATGGTAGTTGCCCCAGGGCCTCGGGGATTGGTCAGCGGCGGAGGTTGGCGGGGAAGTTCCTGCGGCCGCGGGCCCGGGGACCAGCCGGGCGGGCTGGAAAGCCAGGGAGTTCCCGGAGGCGCAGCCTGCCAACACCAACAAGATGGCCAGAAGGAACCACAGAAGAATTTTCATCGCCGTTCCCTTTCCCCTAAAATATAACCAGGGAAATCCTATGGTGAATAGGCATTGTTACCCATTTGGACTAGGCATTTCTGCCCATTTTTCCCGGGCCCCTGCCCGGGAGCGACACCTTTAGGGAGCTGCTGATGTACACCCTGGCCATTGAGAGGGAGTTTGTGGCCCGGCATTTCCTCGTCGGCGGAGACTGGGGCCCGGAAAATGAGCTGCATTCCCACCGTTACCGGGTGGAGGCGGCCCTGGAAGGCCCGGTCCTGGACCGCCACGGCTTCCTGGTGGACATCGTCGCCCTGGAGGCCTTACTCACCGAGCTGGTGGCCTATTTCCGGGACCGGACCCTGAACGACCTGCCGGAATTTGCCGGGCTGAACCCCTCCATTGAGCATTTGGCCCGCATGCTCTGCCAGGAAGTGAAAAGCCGGGTCAAGGCCCCCCTCAAGGCCGTCACCGTCAGGGTCTGGGAAGACGGCGTCGCCTGGGCCGCCTACCGGGGGGAGCGCTAGTGCGGGTGGGGCTCCTGCTTTACGGCGACCTTAACAACATCTCCGGCGGCTTCCTTTATGACCGGAAGCTGGTGGAATACCTGCGGAGCCGGGGCGACGAAGTGGAGGTCGTCTCCCTCCCTTGGCGGGCTTACGTCCCGGGGCTGCTGGACAACCTGTCGGAGGCGCTGCTGCGGCGCCTGGGCCCCACCCCTTACGACGTGCTTCTCCAGGACGAACTGGCCCACCCCTCCCTGATGCGCCTGAATAAGCGCCTCAAGACCCGGGGCTCTTGCCCCCTGGTGGCCGTCGTCCACCACCTGCGCTGCCGGGAGGCCCACCCGGCCTGGCAGAACCGCCTTTACCGGGAAGTGGAGCGCCGCTACCTGACCTCCGTGGACGCCTTCATCTGCGTCAGCGAGACCACCCGGGCCGACGTGGAGGCCCTGGCGGGCGTGGGCAAACCCGTGGTGGTGGCCAACCCCGGCGGAGACCGTCTGCCTGGCGCGCTCACCCCGGCAGAGGCCACGGCCCGGGCCCGGCAACCGGGGCCTCTGAAAATCATCTTCGCGGGCCATGTCACCCCCCGGAAGGAGTTGCACACCCTGCTGGCGGCCCTGGCCCGCCTCCCCCGGGAGGACTGGAGCCTTACCGTGGCCGGGAGGCTGGACCTGGAGCCGGGTTACGTCAACACCATCCGCCGGCAGTTGGCCAAAGGGGGGCTGGATTCCCGGGTGGACCTCCTGGGCCCCCTAAACGACGCGGAGCTGTCCCGGCGCCTCTTGGCCAGCCACGTCCTGGCAGTACCGTCCTCCTATGAGGGCTTTGGCATCGTCTACCTGGAGGGCATGCGCTTCGGCCTGCCGGCCCTGGCCGGCAATCGCGGCGCCGCCCGGGAGATCATCACCCCGGAGGTGGACGGCTTTCTGCTGCCGCCGGGGGACACGGGTGCCCTGGCTGCCTGCCTGGCCCGACTGGCAGGCGACCGGGAGCTGTTGACCCGGATGAGCCTGGCCGCGCTGGAAGCGGCCCGGGGACACCCCACCTGGAGGGACAGCGGCGCCGCGGTGCACCGCTTCCTGCACAAGCTGGTGGCGGGGCGTCTCACGGAAACCCCCGGCAGACAGAGTTTTCCCACCGCTGCCGGATGATGGGAGGTTATTGGCAATGAACCTCAGGCCGGACGACTACAGCTTCATGCGCTATCTGGCCGCCAAGAAGGGGGTGGATGACCGGTCCCTTAACCGTCATGTCTGGGACCGGCTGGCCAAGGCCATCCTGGATTTCAGGGGCCCGGAGCCCCTCAAGGTTCTGGAGGTGGGCTGCGGCATCGGCACCATGCTGGAGCGCCTGCTGGACTGGGGCCTGCTGGTCCACGCGGCGTACACCGCCGTCGACGCGGCCCCGGAATGCCTGGAAGAAGCCCGGAGCCGCCTGCGCACCTATGCGGAGCGCAAGGGCGGGGGCCTCGTCGTGGACCAGAACTGGCTCATTTTCCAAAGCCACTCTTACCGCGTTCTGCTGCAGTGGGAAGCCCTGGACCTGCATCGTTTCCTGGCCCGGGAGCAGGGCCGGGCCGCCTGGGACCTGGTCATCGCCCATGCCTTCCTGGACCTGGTGGACCTCCCCGCCACCCTGCCTCCTCTGCTTTCCCTGCTGCGGGACAGGGGCCTGGCCTACTTCACCCTCAATTTTGACGGCGTCACCATCCTCAAGCCGGAGGTGGACCCGGCTCTGGACCGCCAGATCATCGATCTTTACCACCGCACCATGAACGAACGCCGCGTGGGAGGGCGGCCCTCGGGGGGCAGCTTCACGGGCCGCAACCTGTTCCGGGAGCTGGCGGCCGCGGGGGCGCGGGTGCTGGCTGCGGGAAGTTCCGACTGGGTGGTCTTCCCCAGCCCCCACGGCTATCCGGACGACGAAGCCTATTTTCTGCACTTCCTTATTAACACCGTGCGGGAGGCCCTGGACGCGCACCCGGAACTTGACCCCCACCGCTTCCAGCACTGGGTGGAGGCCCGCCACGCCCAGATCGAAGCCGGGCGGCTCGTCCTCATCGCCCATCAACTGGATTTCCTGGCCCGGGTGGGGGGTGAGGCGGAGTGACTTGTATGGATTGCCTGGGAATTTAGAATGGCTGGAGGGGCGGGGAAATGCCGACCTTGACAAACCCTCCAGTGCGAGCCGTCATCTACGACTGCGACGGGGTCCTCATTAACTCCCGGGCGTCCAACGCAGCCTTCTACAACCACATCCTGGAGAAATTCGGGCAGCCGCCGCTGACCCCGGAGCAACTGGACTTCGTGCAGGTGAGCACGGCTACGCAAGCCCTGGATTACCTCTTTGCCGGCTCCCCTAATCTGGCTGCGGCCCAGGCTTACCAGAAAACCGTGGACAACCGCGCTTTCCTGCCCCTGCTCCGCCTGGAGCCCTACGTGCGGGAGGTCCTGGCGCGTCTGCGCCCCCGGTATCAAACCGCCATCGCCACCAACCGGGGGAAAAGCTTGCCCCAGGTCCTGGAGCACCTGGGCCTCTCGGGCCTCTTCGACTTCACCGTCACCTGCCACCAGGTGACCCGGCCCAAGCCCCACCCCGAGTGCCTGCTAAAAGTCCTGGACCACTTCCGCCTGCGTCCCCGGCAAGCCCTGTACGTGGGCGACGCGGCCCTGGACCAGGAAGTGGCCCGGGCTGCGGGTGTCCCCTTTGCGGCCTACAGAAACCCCGCCCTGAAAGCGCTCTACCACCTCCAGGACCACCGGGAGCTGCTGCCGCTCCTGGGGCTGGAATGACCCGCCGGCGCCATTGACATGGCCCCGTCAGTTTTTATCTTTTGAGATAAGAGCTGATTTAAGGCTCAGATAAGGCGGAAACGGCCATGAAGGCGGGCATCATTTACACCGGATCGGGACCCATCCTGGTATTGACTTCCTACGACTCCTTCACTGACGCCAAGTTCGTGGAGAAGTTAAAGACCAAGGGCATCAAGAAGTTCATCGGCTGGGAGGTGCCCCTGGAGCTGTGCCAGAAGCGCTACGGCGAGCACTACCCGGTGGTCCTGGGCGACCTGCGCCAGACCGACGACCTCCGGGTGCTGGACTATGACGGCCACCACATCTTCCTGACCTTCTCCTTCAAGGAACTGGGCCAGCAGTTCAGCTACGAATAAATTACTTCTCCCATCAAACTTAGCGGCCAGGGAGTGGCAGACCCTTTTGGGGGGCGGCCCTCCCCTCAATTTTTAGGGACCAGGAGCGCGGCCCCGGCCCCGGCGTGCAGGGCCGCCACCAGGTACAGGGCGGCCAGCAGCCCCCAGACCGGCAACACCAGCAGGCTCACCGCCAGGGTGCCCACCGTGGCGCCCAGGAGGTCCGCGGCGTAGAGCACCCCGCCCCTGGTCCCCTCCCCCGGCCGGACCCGGGCCCAGAGCCCGGCGCTCAGGGCAAAAACCCCGCCCCCGCCGAACCCCGCCGCAGCCAGCACCAGCAGGGCGGCCCCCTGGACCGCGGCCTCCGGCAGCGCCAGCCCCTGCACCCACGGCAACACCAGGGCCAGAAATCCCGCCAGCGCCGCCAGCCCCAGCTGGAGCGCGGCCAGGCGCCTTCCCCTCTCCCCGGGCCGCCGGGCCCAGCGTGAGCCCACCAGGCTCCCTGCCGCCATCCCCGCCATGAACGCGGCGATGAGCAGCCCCAACCGGCGGTACAGATACCCCAGGTGGACCTGGTACAACACCAGGACCACCACCTCCAGGGCCATGGTCCCCAGGCCCATGACCAATACCTGGTAGAGATAGAGAGGTCCGGGGCGGCGGCGCAACAGCGCCACCAGCAGCAGGGTCCCCAGGGCCAGGGCCCCCCAGGGGAGCGACCGCGGCAGCCCTTGCAGGGACAGGAGCGCCTCCTTCAGCGGCAAGCCTTCCTGGACGCCGCTCAGCACCAGGTCAAAAAAATAACACCGGGGCGCCAGGTCGGTGTTCACCTCCGGCGGCTGGGCCTGCAACAGGCGCCAGAGATATTCCTGCCGCGAGCGGGACAGGTCGTCCAGGAGGTAATATTCCCGCACGTACCGGAGCTTAAGCTGCCTCTCCTGAAGCCGCGCCACCAGGTCCCGGGGGTCGGCCGTCAAGACCTCGGTGGCATTTGATGCGAAGAAGCGGATCCGCTCCCCGGGAAAAGCCAGGACCTCCGGGAAGGCCTGGCCCAGAGTCCGGTAGGCCAGGGCCAGGTACGCGGCCCTCAAGGGGTGGAGGCCCGTTTCCCCGCCCGTCAGGGAAAAGCTGAAGACACCCCCGCGCGTCAGGCGCCGGGCCACAGTCGCAAAGAACTCCCGGGTGTAAAAGCGGTTCAGCTGGCCGCTCCGGGGCTCCGGCAGGTTCATGACGATGACGTCATAACGCTCCGGGGTTCCCGCCAAAAAGCGCCGCGCGTCCTGGTAAATCAGGCTGACCCGGGGGTCATGGGGCCAGGCGCCGGCAGGGAGCAGGCTCTGGGCCAACTGCACCAACTGCGGGTCCAGTTCCACGTAGTCCAGGCGCGTAACGGACGGGGTCTTGAGGATTTCCGGCACCAGTCCCGCGGCCCCGCCGCCTAGAAGCAGCACCCGCTCCGGCCGGGGATGTTCCAGCAGGGCCACCTGCACCTGGTGTTCCGCGGACATGGGGTCGGGATAAGTGAACTGCCACACGTTGTTGGCAAAAAAACTTAGCTGTTCCGCCTCCCGGGTGGCGGTGAGGAGCGCGTAGGGGCTGTCCACGGTGGCCGCCACCTGCCGGCCGGGCCACTGCCAGCGGCGGCTCAGGTCCTCCAGGCGGGGATGGAGCAAAAAAGACGCCGCCAGGACCAGCAAAGCCAGACCCCCGGCCCCCCGGCCCCGGAGGGACAGGGGGCGGCCCAGCCAGAAGCCTGCGGCCGCCAGGGCCAGCCCGGTCCCCAGGCCCACCGCCAGGCTGAGATAGCGGCCCAGGAGAAGCAACTGCAGCACCAGGACCCCCAGGGACGCGCCCAGGGTCTCCAGCCAGTAGACGCGGCCGACAGCCGCCGGGCCCGCGGCCTCCAGGACCCGGCAGGCGCAGGGGAAGAAATACCCCGAGGCCAGCCCGAAAGGGGCCAGCAGGGCCAGGAACAGGGAAAAGGTGAGGCCCGGGGGCAGGGACTGGCCCCAGGGCAGCGGCAGAAGGCTGGGTGTCGCCCGGGTGAATAGCAGCGTGGCCGGCAGCAGCAGCCCCAACAGCAGGAGCAGGCCGCCCAGGCGGGAGGCGCCCGGCGCCGCGCCGCGACTCCTCCCGCGCCCCCCCGCCAGGCTGCCCAGGCCGGCCCACAGCAGCCAGCACCAGAGCCCCAGGGCCAGCTTCAGCTCCTGGCCCTGGGCCAGGACCAGGAGCTCCCGGAGGATCAGCACCTGGGAGACCATGGTGCCCGCGCCGTAAGCCAGGATCAGGGCCGGCAGGGCCCAGCCCCGGGCGGCAAGCGAAACCCGGGCCTGGCCCCGGGCACTGGATTGGGTCTTATTGGCTGGAGAAACCAAGATGTGGACGCGCCGTCAGTTGCCGTTGACTGCCAGGATGGCCCCACCGCCCCGGGGATCTTTTAATCGTCACCCCCAAGGTATTCCCCCAGCAGCCCCCGGCTGTGTTCGTCTTCATGGCAGTAAAGGCAGAGGTTCTCCCAGTTGGAGCCATCGGGAGGGTTGTTGCGGCTGTTGCCGTCCTTGTGGTGCACCGTGAGCTGGTGCCGGTTCCTGGGGGTAAATTCCCGGCCGCATTTGGCGCAGATGAGGCCGTGGATTTTCA